>Ga0209504_1000547_pt1 | contig 32986 bp, 53 predicted proteins | sample COGITO_mtgs_1005_FD_184791 | JGI IMG/M metagenome (GOLD analysis project Ga0209504, IMG submission 184791) | Pelagic marine microbial communities from North Sea - COGITO_mtgs_100511 (SPAdes) (version 2) | ecosystem: Environmental > Aquatic > Marine > Epipelagic ...
ATGTTCCCAATTTGTATTATTATAAGAATAACCAAATGATACTTCTTTAGTAACTTCTTCTACTTCAAAATTACTACTATAATCTTGACCATAAACAAAACCTGCTTCATCAAGCAATGATATGATTCCATTCATTCTTTTTTCAGCTTTAACAGCTCTTTTAGCTTGATTTTCTATCCAAGTAGCAATTTCTTGCTCCTGCTTAGTTGTTAATACTTTTCCTTGAAATAAATCTAATTGAATTGCGTTTGACATAACCTTTATTTTAATTAATAATGAAACTTCGTGTCCCACTTATGTGTAAATATACGAACCCTTACTGCGGTAGCCACATTTTTATGCATAAGTCTTACATTTATTTTTATTTACTTGTACTAAGGTATTATTCATTTTTATTAAAATATTACCATTATGATGTATACCAAAGCACTTTTTTCTTTTATTATTATATAATATCCAATCTCCTTTTTTTACTAATGCCTTAGTTTCCTCAATATACGATTTTGGGGAAGGCATTCCTGAATAATGACACCAATTATCTTCCATATTATTGATTTTGGGTTAATTTTTTATATGCTTCTTCTAATGTTATACCTTCACTTTTAGGTCTAAATCCATCTATTTCACCTTTATCATTAACCCAAAGTTTATCTTTAGATTTTTCAAACCAACAATTAGGATGGTAGTGAGACCACCACCCATTTTCTTTTAAGTATTTTCTTTTATTTATACTCATATTAAAATGGTAATGGTTCGTTAGACGTATCTTTAGGTGTAAATGTTGGATCATCTAATTTTCTATACTCCATAGAAGCAAATGGCTGTTCACCTATCTCAGAAACTGTAACTTGGTCTGAGTGTAGTCTATTTTCAATTGATAATTTTAAATCATTAGCTCGTTTTCTAGCCATATAATCATTATCAGCATAAACGTACATATCCATTGTAACAACGTATCTTTTATTTTCTTTATTCATAACCTTTATTTTAAAATTGTAAGTTCATTTAATGCTTCTAACGTTCCTTCGAAACCTGGAATGTCTTTAGTTTCTTTTAAGATTGTAATATCTTTATAATTAATCTTACCTACTGTTTTTTTACCTAACATATTGTAATCATATAATGTAATACAAGTAGGACCTAATTTGGTAACATTCATTCCTCTAGTTGAAAAATAACCCTCATCTTCATGAATAGCATCACCCTCTTCATTAACTCTAAATACCTTTGGAAAATCACCATACTCATTATCTTCACCACCTCTTTTATAAGAAGTAATTCCTTTTATAGTAAATCTAGCATTTCCTTTTTCAATAATTTCTCTAATTTTTGACATAACCTTGATTGTTAATTATTAATACCCTATGAATATACGAAAGATAGCCCGGGTAGCCAAGCCTCCCGCGCATTATTTTATTCTTCTATTCTGATTGTTGCGTTAGGCCAGTTGCCTATTTTCATGTCCAGATTTATTAATAAATCAATTCTATTAGTATATCTTTTATTCATTTTATCCATTACTACATAAACACCATCGTAATCTGTTCCCATCACACACACTTTAGTTCCTTTTGGAAACTCTTTCAATAAGTCCCTACTTACTGCTATTATTTTATGTTTATACGGATTATTTAAGTCTAACTCAAACATAAATGCAGTATGTCCTGGATCCGAATTTGTTTGTTCAGGTACCGCGTTATATACAGTAGCATGTACCTTTTTTTCTATTGATGAAAATGATAATAAACTGAATGCTAGTAATGTAATTAATATTCTCATATCTATTTAGTATTTAAGTAATAAATTGCATCTGTTATTTTTTGACAACGTTCATAGTCTTCAAGATCCTCCATATTTTCTAAATTTACCTCTAAGGTTTCAGCTAAGTCTTCTCGACCAATGATAACATCATATGTTAAATCTTCATCTTTTGTATAAATTCTTATAACTGGTATTTCTGGAGTAATAGTATCAAGGTTTTTAAGTGCTGTATCTACTATTAAATTGGGTAAAAAGGGACTATCACTTTGAAACATTTCTTCCATCTCTTCGGATGTTTCAAATTCCAATTTATGATCAAATATTAGTTTATTGTCATCACTAAAAAATTCTAAGTAAGGTTCTTTATCCATATTGTATATCTATTTAGATATTAATATACGAAAATTATATGTGGTATCCTAATTTTTATTGGGGGGATTTACTTCGATTAACCACCCCCATTTGGTACCATTAGTTATTCTGTTTTTAATAGTACTCCAATCATTTATTTTTTCACAGTATTTAAAATCTTTTAATATCTGCTTTTCCCTTTGCCTACAACGATCCCATTCATCTGTTATCAGGATTTGATACGTTTTGTTTTTATATTTGTAGGTGGTCATACTAAAAATTATCTAAGAACTTTCCTTTAAGTTTTTTATCTTTTAGTTTTTGATATTTTTCATCATTTCTTAAAGTTTTAGTTGCTAATTTTTCTAAATGTTTTGATTTTTGAACATCATAGTCATCTAGTATTTGTTTATGTTTTTTATTTTTCATTATATCTTTATTTAATAAATACTCTATCTTCTTTGTCAATTTTAGTAATATATTGGTTAAGAACTCTCCTTTTTACGTTATTACTATCAAAAGAAATTGCAAATAATCTTTCGTACATTTCAGCATCTATTTTATTAATTGGGGGATTAATTAATGTTTTAAATAATTTGGATAAATCCAATCTTGTAATAAGAAAGGTATTATGTTGAGTTAATATAAAATCTTCATCTACCCTATTATTAAAATTTATATTTTGTTTAAATAACCTGTGATTTAAAAGATCTTGAGAAGAAAACCCTCTTCCCATGTTTTTAAATCCCCCACTAGTAAATATAGTATAAGGGGAATTGTCTTCTATAGAATTAATATTAAAGGGTTCTTTAAAAACTATAGTATCTTGTAAACAAAAATATAAATCATAATTTGGAAAATTATCATAAGCATATTTATAAGCTCCCCACTCATAGTTCTTATTTTTTGCAAATATTATTTCTACATTAGGAAATTTTTGTTTAATTACACCGTAGGTTCCTAATATATTGCTGTCATTATCCACACATATTATTTTATGTTTATTATCCTTTAGTATTTTATTGTTATATAAACTTTGAATACTACTTACTAAAGATAAGGGGGGATTATGACAAGAGTATACTACTAATACGGATTTACTCATTATTTAATATATTTAATTTATTTAAATTTTTAAAACATGATTCCCAATCATTAAACCTAATACCTTTGTCATCAATATAAGCAACTGCCCTTGGTTTTTCTGATGTGACTTTTGATACATATTTAGAAAAATTATATTTATTTAACCATTCCCAAATTAATTCTGTTCCTGTTTTACCATTTACTAATCCCCTATCGGGTTTTGCTTTTGCTGTGTAACATATTAATGTATATTTGTCTGATAGTTTTTTAAGTGCTTCTTCAGTGCCTTTAACTGGTTCATCATATACAGTACCATCATAAAACCCTTTACTATTTTTATGGATAACACCATCAAAATCAATAGCTAGATTTATTTGTTCATCAGGGTAAGAATGTTTACGAATACCTTTATTCCAATTTAATTTTTCTAATTCTTCAGAACTATTTTTTCCAATTGGTGGACATTCTTTTCCAGAACCATGTGTTAATTGATACTGAAGTAGTAAAGTTAAACACTCAGCTGTGTGGTAATAATCTACCCCTAACACAATTTGTGTAAGTCCTTTAATTTTCTCAACTATTTCATTTCCTGTTATTATACAAACCTCCATACCATTATCTGCACCCCATTGTAATGCTTTATTTACATCTGTTGATTTACCTGAAGATGAAATACCATATACTAATGATTTTTTCATTTGGCTTTTAGTTCTAGTAGATGTTCTTTGTTGTAACCATGCTACCATCCATTGATCAAAACTAGTATCATTAATCAACGATGTTGCCACAACACAACTACCAGGACACATTGCATTTTTAGTACCATTTGATAATCTTGTCATATCAACAGCAGTATGATCAGCCACACCCATATTACCACCATGCCCTAATACGTAAATATCATCACATTTATTGTATTTTTTTTGTAACTCTTTCCACTCAGGGGTATTTACTATTTCAGTAAATTTATGTCCTATATTTTCAATATTCATCATATTATTAATTTTTGTATTATAGTTCAGCTATTAATTTAGCCATAGTTAAATCAAATTCTGTATCGATATCAATACTTTCTATTTCACTTACAGTGTAAGTCTTGGGGAATTCACCTATTCTAGATTTAGTTTTATTAAAACCTGCTTTAGTAATACCATATAAACTTGTTGTTTCTTTTATCATTGGTTTAGCGTCCTGACTTCTTGGTAATAATTTAGGATCATAATTTACAGGTTTATTGTTAAACCAATACCAAGTATAATCTTCAACAACAGTAAATACAGAATCACATGAATCATTTCCTTCTATAATATTTACACAATTATTTAAAGTTTCAATTGTTAAAAATGGAGAGGTAACAAAAACTTGAAAATATATACTATATTCAGGTTTAATATTAACCCAATATTCTAATAAATCATTACCGTTAGCACTATCTTTTGCTAATTCTGGTTCTCTATTTATTATATTGATTAATTTTTTATTACAATATTTAACCACATCTTCAGAATCTGTATCCACAAATATATCATCAAAAATTTTAGATTGGATTACCGTATCTAAAACGTGTTTATATAAAGGCTTACCACCAATAGTAATAAAGTTTTTATTAGGTACCCTACTACTATTACTTTTTATAGGTATAAAACAAGCTATTTTATTTTTCATTTATTAAATTTTTATATTCTACTTATATACTGGTTAATATCATCTTCTTCATCTCCATCTAATCCTAATTCTTTTAAACGTTGTAAGTGATAATCATCTATTTCAAAATTAATAACTTCGCTTGTACCATAATGTTCTTGTTGAGATTCTATTTGTTTTTCATCTTTTGCATTAAATATATCTCCAACTTGTAAAAAATAATGGTTATAACACAATAATTGAACATTGTCTAAACTATAATTATTATTATTTTTATCTTTAAAATGTAATAATAAAGGTATTTTATAATCTAATACCCTTCTTTCTTTAAAACCACATATAGAACATTCTTCTGGTAGATATCCTTGTTCTATAAGAGCATACTTAAGTTTATTGGGGTCAAAATGTGAAGCAGCTATTCTACCTTCAATTATTTCAACCATATGAGGCATCTTTTTAGAACCTTTTAAAAACTTGGGCACACCAACCCCAGCTTGATTCTTATGAGACTCAAATAATTTATATAATTTAGCCCATTTCTTATAATGCTGATATGAAACATGGAGGTATCTAGCAGCCGCCATATTTGATAAAGTCTTTGCTTGGGCAGCTACTATTTGTTCTTTACTTAATGGTTTTGGTGCGGCCATTATTTACCTTTAGGTGTAATAATTGTAAAGGGTCCTTGAAGATTTTTGTCATCTTCTAGGTTTGTCTTAAGATCTTGTATGTTTTTATAATCCTCATCTTTTTCATTTAGGTAAGAATTATATTCTGAATCTGACATAATAAGGGTTTCAACCCAAGTATGATCTCCTTCACCTTTTAGTACTGTAATTGCTTTCTTAGTTTCACCTCCTAATCCAGCTTCTGAACATTTAACACAAAATGAATAATTATATTGAGTTAATCTTAATTCAGGCATATCTTCCCCGCATTGACTACAAGGTATCATTTTTAAATTCATATTTTTTGTTTTATTTAGGAAAGTTATTATATAATAGCCCTACCTTTCATTCCTTCCCAGTCTCTATTTTCTCTAACATCATTGTTTTTACAATCAACTGCTGTTAGTATTCTTGGGGATACATTTAAATCATGAGCTAAATCTATTAATGCTTTAACATCTTTAGGAAAACAATGTCCCCCATAGCCAAAATCTCCATCTGGTCCTGGTACTGACCAATGTGATTTACCTAATCGTTCATCATACGTAGCATACTCTATTACTTTATCATAATCTACTTCTAACCCATTACATATTTGATACATTTCGTTTGCAAATGATACTTTAGTAGCTAGAAATGAATTAGTAAAATATTTAACCATTTCAGCGTATGTTGAATCAGTTTTAACAATAGTTGCTTTTGGAAATACTTTGGAGTATATAGTTTTTAATTTAGTTGTTGATGTTCTAGGACCACCTAAAATAATTCGTGTTTGATTTTCAAAATCCGATACGGCATTTGCTTCAGTTAAAAATTCAGGATTAAACACAACATCAAGTGATTTAAATTGTTTATTCCATTTAGATGTAGTACCCGGGGGTATAGTTGATTTAATAACTACTGTTTTAGCAACTCCAAATTCAAATACACGTTTAATAGCTGCCTCAACTATATCTGTATGGCAACTACCATCTTGGTTCATTGGTGTTGGTAAACAAATAAATACTACTTCGTTATCTAATGTTTCTTGTTCATTACTATTACAATGCATCATACCTTTTATGTCAAAGGTTTTAACATCATAATAATTTTTAAATTTTTGGTAAATTGCATTACCGACAAATCCCTGTCCTATAATTCCTATGTTCATAATAATTCTTTTTTAATATAGTGTCCAAAACTTAACATTATTCGAGGTTTATCCCCCCCAACTTCTTCTGTAGTGTGATAATAATTCCCACATTCACAAATCCATACTTCATTTTCCTTAACTTTTATAGTTTGATCATCAATTATAGGATACCCCCCTTTAATAGGTTTACTAATCATCACATTAAATCTAACATGATAATGTTCTTCATCTGGGTTATTATCTTTATGTAAATGTACTTTATGACCTTCTTCAGAGTATGATACGAAAAACCCATCAACCAAATCAACAGGTGTATCAAGTTCAAGATTAAATCTATTGAGTATAAATTCATTTACCACTTTCATTTTTTTACGTAAAGGAGAATTAGGCTTGTCTGCAAAACCCATTCCAATTACTGGACCCATATGGGATGGGGGTGAGTGAAAGTATTTTTTTCTGTTTTTAGAATTATTAACCCATTTTAAAATAGGGTCTGTAAGTTCTTTGGGTATAATTAACTTTTCCAAAATGAGTATATTCCTTTATTTAGTTCATAATTAGGCCATACAAAACGCTCTCTCATAGGTTGTTTTTTAGCCCATTCCCACATTTCTGTTAGTCCTTCCTTTAAATTTGTTTTATGTTCAAATCCTAAAATATCAATAGATTTTTGAAATGTTGGGATAGAATGTTTAACTTCATGTCTGCCTTCCTCATAAGACAAACAACAAGCTCCTATTACTTCTTTCATTATTTTTGCTGCTTCAAAAATTGAATGTTTTTCAATACCACCTAAATTAATAATTTCTTTACTAGCATCTGGTTTAGTAGCTGCATTCCAAAGTGGTTCTAATGAGTCATCAATATAACTGAAAGCTCTGGTTTGTTCTCCATCTCCAAATATAGTCATACTTTCTTCATTTAAATGTTGATACATCCAAATACCCAAAACGTTTCTGTATTTATCCCAAATGTTTTGTTTTATACCATATACATTATGAGGTCTAACTATACAATAATCTAGCCCATGTTGCTCATTAGCAATTTGTATATCCATTTCACAGGCATACTTTGCAACCCCATAAGGATCTATAGGTTTTGGAACTTGTGCTTCATTAAATATACCACCATCACCATGTCCATATACTGCTAAAGTAGATGTAAATACCAATCTTTTAACGTTAGTCTTTATACATTCGTTGACTATGCGGGCTGTTGCTTTTAAGTTGTTATCATAGTTATATCCACGTATAAAAGGGGATAAACCTTCAGCAGCATAAGCAGCAAAATGAAATACATAATCAAAATTATTAACTTCAAAGCAATTTTCAATTGGGTGGTTTACTAAATCCATTTGCCAAAAATCAACCTTGGGGTTAATGTTTTCTTCAAAACCACCACTTAAATCATCTATACCTACTACCTTATATTCAGGTTTATTTTCAATGATCCAATCCGCTAATCTTGAACCAAGTAGTCCTGCTACTCCCGTTATTAATACTTTTTTACTCATACTTTGCTCCAAATTTGTATTTTTTTCCAATCTGTGAATGGTGATAACCAAGCTGTCTCTCCGTGTGTTGAATAACCTGGTATTGGTGTTATTAATAATTCATTTTGTGACCTTAGGTCTAAAAACATTTGAAAATCATCAGGATGAATTCCTGATGTCCATTTTCTTAAAATAGGTTCTACTCTTTTTAATGTAGAGACTTTGGATGCAAATGTCATAGTTGTACTATTTGTTATTTTCCAATGTACGGAATCTGTTTTGTATACCCTAGTATCTTCAGCTCCTCCTTTACAATATGGGTTACCACCTTTTTCAGGTATCATATACTTATCTGGATGGTCATATAATGAAACAAATGATGCTCCTAATTCAAATGCTTCTTTAATTACCTCCTCAGATCCGGGTTTATGGAGATAATCGTTTTCTATAAAGTAAACAATTTCATCATCATCATACATTAAAGCTTCGTCTAATGCTAGGTTAAAAGTTGCTGCTCCATTACCTTTTTCAGTATATAAAATACAATCACGTGTTACGTACTTTTGAATCATATTATTAGTATCCTCAGATACATTGTCTGCTATAACACTCCAAATTGAGTCATCAAATTCTTTAGTTGCATTTGCTAAACAATTTTCATTGTTGATGTAGTCAGGTTTAACTTTATTGTAACCAACATCTGATATTCTATATATTATTCTCATTTATTTATATTTTATACCTTTAATAATTTGTCCATTTTTAGGATTATGAGAATTATTTTTAAATAAATTTGGTGGCATACCCCATTTATAGATAAAGGTTTGCGCCGCAGGTGATTCAGATGAAATCATTTCTTCCTTGTTCTTACCTTTTTTAGTTGCCATACTTACAAAATGATAAAAATGTGCCTTAGATGTTCTGCTAAATTTTAAACCATTTAATTCTAATTTAAGGAAAAAGTCCCAATCACATATAAATGGGGATTTATAAAGTGTATCAAACCCACCAACAATCATATAGTCTTTTTTAGACATAGCAAAGGGAAATATTCCCCCATCAGGAGTTGAAATATCATTGCGTATCGTTGGTTCATATTGTTTAAACCCTTCATAATCAAATTTACTTGGGTGAAGACCAAAATTCTTTACAGGAAAACCAAATATACCATTAAAGGGTTCAATTTGGTTAATTGTTAATACATGACCATATTCTAGTTCTTCCTCGATAACTTTATCCCAATCTTTACATAATACGTTATCATCATTAATTATAACAATAGTTTCATTATCAGCATTACAAACCCCTAGGTTTAATGCCATTTGCATACCTTGATTTTGTTCTAAAGGTAGAAAATTAATTTTATCCTGATATTTTTCAACAATATGTTTGGATTCTTTTACAAATCCATCTAATATCACTATAATTTGATTTTTTATAGATTGTCCTTCTAATGCTGATTCTAAACATATATCTAGACATTCTGGGTTTCTGTATGAGGGTATAATTAAACTTACCATTTATAATGTTTTTTCAATGTTATAATATCTTTCGTTTTGTTTTTCTTGTCTCTCTACTTGTTTATTGTGAGTGATACTAAATCCTTCTTCTACAGGTAAGGAGGCAAATTCCTTATATCCTGTTACCATACCATGAACTGGGTGTCCTGTCCATTGGATTTCTGGTGTATTTTTATATATTCGTTTTTGTTGGTCAGGCCAATTGACCCAACCCTTTTCATTTACTCTCCACCCCCATTTTTTAATATGTGCCTCAGTTAAACCTTCTACAAGATTTTTACGTGGGACTACTAACATATCTAATGTTGGGTTTGATTCTAAAATAGATTTTAAATTAGATACTAAACCTTCATTTGGTATCTCATCAGCATCTATTTGGAATATATAATCTCCGGTACATTTAGAATTCATATAATTCTTATTTTCTAAGAAGTTCTGTTGAAAATCAAATGGAAATGCTACTACTTTATCTTGGTGATGTTCTAACACATCTAATACCTCTCCAGTAACTCTATTGTTATCATAAACAATTACAATTTCATCCTCTTTATCTATTATAGGGCTAATGAATTCAATCAAATGTTGAAGCTCCCTAGCCTCATTACAAACTGTTATTCCGTAACTTATTTTCATATTTATTTAGTTTGGTAATGCCCCAATATACGAAAGAGCATCTATATAATCACGCTCTTCAAAATATTTTACGGTAGACATATCTGGTTTATATGAAGATTTTGAGCCATCTTTATTCTCAATTTCTTCTTCTAATTTAATGGCTTTAACAGCCGCCCACTTCCATTCTTCAATACTAGCACCTGAGGCATAAACCATTCCTAGTTCAGGAACATTTATGTTATTAGGTAACCATATTAATTCAGTATCTTTGTCTAACCAAGCTAAATCTTTATATAGTTCAGGAAGTAAAACCATTTGTTCATTATAGAAATCAGTCCCAACTTTCATTAAAGTATTTGTCATAAAACCGCATGATAAACTCATATACTGCGTTATATCCTTGCTTACTTCAATCTTATAACATAAATCGCCGCCTGATTTAGGACATTGTATTATTTCATCGTGTTGTGCCATATTTTATAATTTTGGTGTTATTAATTGTGGTAGGGATAATTCTACTTGTTTTGGAATAAAAGGTATATTTTCTTTTAACACATTTCCTAATAATTCTTTCATAGCATCAAATGAAAAATTAGTTTTAATATGATGACCATGTTTTTTAGCTCCTACTGTATATTTTTTATAATTTTCATAAACATCCTTAAATGCTTTAATGGATTCCTTATCATTAATTTTAAACCATTGTGTTTCTTTTAATAACCATTGATTAGCAGCACTTTCATGTACCGGTTCTAAATCACCAGGAACTAAAATACAATTACCTTGAGTTAAAAAATCAACATGACCTGACCAAGCTGATGCTATAATAGGTTTTTTACTTAATCCAAATTCTGCTAGTGGTCTACCATAACCTTCACCTTTAGTAAAACTAACCATGGATTTTACTTTTGGATGGTTATATAAATCATTCATTTGAGTATCAGATAAGTTACCATTAAAAATATAAACATTAGGTAATTTAGTGCCTTTAGGATATTGGGTCTTTATGACTTTAATTCTTTGTAGTAATTCTTCTCTACTTATATAACTATTTCTACCAATACAGGCTTTTAAGATTAAAGCAGGTTGGGATTTTTTGTTTTTAAAAGCTTCAAAGAAATTTCTAACCATTAATCCAACATTTTTTCTGTCATGACCAAAAGCACCATTCATCCAATGTCCTACAAATAAATAACAAAATGCTTCATTTATTGAATCTAAATCTAATTCTACTTCTTGTGGTTTTTTATGGAAATAAGTGTCTAAATTAACTCCTTCAAATATAACTTCTATAGGTTTTTCTAATTTAAGTACCCCCTGAATGTTATTTGTTTTTTTATCTCTTTGTTCAAATTTAATACCTGAAAATACTTTTTTACTATGTTCTGATGATACTAAATTAAGATTCATTCTATTTAATCCTTCAATCCAAGTTGAAGCACAACCTGTACTTTCAATTCCCGCGGTGCAACCAATATTATAAGTACCTACTGGTTGAAACTCATTTGGAATTGTAATCTGCATCCAAATATCAGGTTTTGAGGTTAAATTAGGTATCAATAAAGGTTTTAAAAAGCCCCAATTGTTATGATCCTCTATGAAATTTGTTGGGGTATCACCCCATCTTTGTGGTAAAATTTTAACATCATATTTATCTAACTCCACTATAGATTTAACTATATCTCTTGATCTTGCACCATAACCACTATATGTGTCTATTGGGGCACTAATTATAAAAACTGGTTTACTCATTAATATATAATTTTATGGTTTAAAAATCTTCCTTTATACTCTGTTGCATTAACTATTTCATAATCTCCTCTTGGTTCCCAAACTGAGAATAATTCATTAAAGGCTTCCATTACTCTTTGGGCTTGGTGTTTTGCTGTAAATCCTGCTTCATCACCTAATGCCCATTCTCTACCTTTTAATCCTCTGGTTTTGCGTTCTTCACTTGTTAATTCATATACTTCTTTTATTCTATCACAAACATCTTCCCATGCACATCTATCATCAAATATATAAGGAGTTTGGGGTGAGCCTTGTATTGATCTTGAAGTTGGGTAAACTGGAAATACCCATTCCCCATGTTCTTTATAAGTACCTCTGTGGTTAGAAGGAACATCAGCACTTGGTGTAAACCATTTACCATTATCATCTACAAATCTCATCTGGTCTTGCATTCCACCTGTTACATTAGAAATTATAGGAGTACCTGTTAACATTGCTTCTGTAAAAGTTAACCCCCACCCTTCATTTGAAGTAATTAGAATTTGAATATCTGCTATATTATATAACCAATTTAATTGCTTTCTTGAGAGTTTTGTGTGTGAGAAAATAATACTTTCTTCATAGTTTTCCCCAAATAAATATTCAGCTACTGCTCCTAAATCCGTACCATGATCTGTTGATAAATCAGTATGTAAGACAAATTTACATTTATCTGCTTTTTCTTTTGGTAAAGAATCTAAAAATGATCTAAAAGCTAACATTGAATCTGGGATTTGTTTTCTACGAATATTTCTTGAATTAAAAAACATTACGAATTCAGTATCTTTCCCTACAATATTATCTTTAAATTTTTGAAATTCCTTATATTCTTCATGGTTTTTATCTATTGGATAGAATTGTTCATGATTTAAACCATGAGGAACATACTTAAATACTCTTTTACTATTATCAACTCCATCTAAAACTAACTTGTTAATATTAACCGTTTGTTTTGAAATACCCATTAATAAATCACAAGCCTCATAAAAAGGTTTATTATACATTGGTGCTGGGTAATCATCCCAAATATTTAAATATACTATGGGACATTGTTTTCTAATGGTATCCTCCATATTAAAAATATGTTTAAAATACCTAGGATCTGTAATCAACATTACAGCATCTGGTTTTTCAATAGATAAAATCTGTTGTACTTCAATAGTTTGAGCATAGCCATCTACACAATACAATTTTACACTAGCATCTTCTATTTTTGCTTCTGTATTAACAGATGAGGATATATCTAATGCTTTTCCCTTTTCTGGGTGTTTAATAGCTCCTGCTATATTTACCCAATTAAAATGATGAGATGTGTGGATTACTATTTCTTTTGCAACTGTGGCAACACCTGAATGTACCCTAATATCATCACAAATTAATAATATTTTTTTCCTTTGTTCTTTAGGAATGTGTTCAAAACTTTTTTTCATTTATTTAAAATTTATAATTCAAGATTAGTTTGGTTTGAAATTTGTTTTCTAAAATCTTCATCAGTAAGATACAAAAACAAGGCACGATCGGCAAGTTTTTGGAATGAGAATTTTCTTCTTACACATTCAACTTTAAAATTTTCAAATAATTCACTTTTTACTTTAACACTAGTTAGTGTCATTTTTTTAGCATCTGCCATAATTTTTATTTTTAATAACGTTTATTTATAGGTATACGTATATAATTATTTTAGTATATAATACCTTCACCACAATGTTCTTTATCCTCTTTATAAGGACAGAAATTACAATTCCATTTTGAAGCCTGTTTTGGATAATCCTTTTCTTTTATTTTTCCACTAGAGTTAAAACATTCACTAATAAAATCATTAATAGCAGTTTTTGCTCTACCTAATTTAATTTTACCACTAGGTGGTGTAAATTGTTGCACTCTATAGGCTTGATAGGGTGACATAAGCTTTTCATCATCCGGATCTAATACTTTCCTTTTAAGTATAAAAAATTCAATTTCAATCTTATCTAAAGGTATTCCGTATTGTTCTGAAAAGTATTGTTTATATAATAATAGTTGGAATTGTTTATTTTCGTCTTTTTTGGCATAATCATTCCAACCACCAGTACTTGTTTTTATATCGATTATTTTGAATGTCTCTGTTGCTTCATGATATGTGACAACATCAAGATACCCCATATATAATACGTTATTTAACATTTTATTTGGTGCTATTACAATAGGTATTTCACAACCAACTAAATATGTGCCTTTTTTACTAAAATATCTACTACGTTTTTTCTTAAACCATTCTAAAATAGCAATTCCATCCTCAAAAAACTCTCTCATTTCAACAGCAGAAGAAAAATGAGAATCATTATTCTTTTTATATTGAACTTGATATTCGCTTATATAAGCTTCTTGAAAATATTCTTGTATATCTATTTCCCTATCGGCTGCTGCGAAGGACTTTTCATAAGCTACATCTAAATAGTGCTGCATTGCTTCGTGGATAGCTGTTCCAAATACAGTATGAATTGAGGATGTAAATCGTTTTATCTTGTCCTTATATTGGAGTTTCCAACGATGTTGACAACCCCTATAAATAGACATTTGAGAATACGATATATTCTTTTGATAAGCATAGTTCACCGGTGAAGGTGGATTATTTCTTATTTCCTTTACAATGTTCGGTTGTTTTCTAGCCAAAATTTATAGTTTTTAGGAAGGAAATTATTATGTTTAATAGGTAATTGAAAAAATAAATTATTTTCTATCCTTCCGGGTAATATATCTTTTCCTTCTTTTATTAACTTTCTAAGTCTTTCAGGGTTTACTATTTCCGGTGTATTATACTCTTGGTGTGCCGCCTCTCTTATCTTTTCAATTACCTTATCTACCGACATGAAATATGAAAAATGCCATCCTGTATTTGGTATTTTTAACCAATCCTGATTTCTAATCGCGTGCATGGTTAATTTTGAGTTAATGAATACTTTATAATAAAAACATTTTGCCTTATCATTAGGAGGTACATCCATTCTAGTAGTTAAATTATAATAATACCAATCCTGTAAAAGACTTACAGCATTCATAGGGATGGAATTATCTTTAAAATGTTGAATAACCTTGACATCCGGTATCTCATCTAAATCATTTAATAAAATTATATCTTTAGGTTTTGGAGATAGTTGTGATAGAGGGATTTTAATACTGTTTCTTTGGTGGTTTTCTCTAAACCACGTATGAGTAATACTAGAACCTGTAGGCATATCGTCTACTACATGGTAATGAATTTTATGTAACCACTTTGAAAATCTTTTCTTATTTAGGTGGAAGTGAAGATCTTTGGGTAAACCTGAGAATGTTCTTGTTGATTCTACTAGTATAAAAATATCTACGACATCATCTAACTCCATTAAACGGAATTCTAGCATATCTAATTCACTATTGAAAATAAAACAGTCTATAACCTTACTAGGTTGGATTTGGGATAATTTAGTTAATTCTTCCTGATTCATATTAATTATTTTTTCCATTTATCACGACCTACTAAAAGACCGATTATACCATAATTAGCTATATCAATAAAAGTATCTTCCATACCCTCACCTTTAACAAATGACCTACCATTAACTAATAGATTTTTTAAACGTGATATTTTATCAGTTAATCTAATACATAACCCAGTTAATGAGAATTGTTTATCATTGCTGTTATTAACGATATCTCCGCCTAATGCTATGTTATTTAACCCATAATCCATATGTTTACGAGCAAACATTTCATACATTTCATCTTGTATAATTTGAAACTCATTAGATAATTCTGGGTATTCTTCTTCAAAAATAGTTATGATTTGGTTTGCTTCATCATCCATAAATTCTTGAATTTTCTTGCTTGGATATTTGGCATCCATAATTTCTCTATCGCTCATAACTTTTTCTATTTCTTTTGCGTTATTACCAAAATGGCCTACGTTTTCTTCTAAATACTTTGATATTGAACTACCCATTTAGTAATCCTTTAGTATTAAAATATTTATCTAATGCTGATAATCTATCATCGGCATCAACTAACATAATAAGTGCTTCTTCAGCATTTTTATAAAAGTCTCCTGTGGAATGGTCTCCAATACCAACTCCCTTGTTACCTAACAATTCAAGTGATAACATAGCTTTTGCTTTATCTGCTTGTGCAGATGTTCTTAACATATCTACTAATTTACTCATTTTAATATAGTTTTAATTTCTTTTTTATCTAACCCTCTATCCGTTAATATACGATTTATCTCTGTGGTATCCAACAAAGTTAGGTATTCATTGACTTCTCTTGATGAACATTTAAAGTGGTCTCTTAAATTGTCTATTAATATAACATTTCTTTTTTTAATTGATGATTTTATGTATTTATTCCATTTATTGTTTTTAGGAATAAATTCTTTATATACATTATATATCATAATCTTTTCTTGGGGAGGGAATTCTTGTACAAGATTAACCACCTCTATATAGTCAGTATTCTGGCTCATAAAACGATGGATCATATATGAATTAAACAATTCCCAATCCTTATCAGTAAAAGATGATGAAGGTGATTTTTTTGAATTAATCTCCTTTATCCAATCAAATATATTTTTCATTTATACTAATTCGTCTTTTAATTCCTCTCTCAATTCAACTGGGATACCTTCACCTAGTATTTTCATTGTTGTTGGGTCATAAAAAACGGGAATAGGCATAATTGCATCATTATCTGTTCCTGCTACGAATTTAGAAATTTTTCTTAGAATAACTCCACTCATAAAGATGCTTCCACCATCTTCATTAGTTATTCCAGTTGTGTTAGTTAAATCTATGTTTAACTGTGGTGCTTGTGGTGCTTGACTCATAATTACTTGTTATTTATTAAATTTGTTATTAAACTTATACAATTTATTTCTTTATCTAAACGAAAATTAGCCTTATACTGATGATCATTTATTAATATAGCTGCAGTACCTTCTTTATTTGGTAGGTATTCACTAGCATTGTCAAATAGATATCTAAATAGATCTTCAAAATCATCAACATTTGAATCAGCGAGTATCTGTCTTATCTTTTTGATTTGTGGTTTAGATTGTTTTAATTCACCTACTATAGCAGACATATAGCCTGTAGATACAAGTAAAGAATCATCTATCTTTAATTGACCTTCAGTACTACTTGATTGTATAGTGTTAAGCATTTTTCTAATATCAGGATAAAACCTGTTAACAATTTTCCCAATGGCAGTGGGTTCATAACTAATGCTCTCAATATCACAAATAGTGGCTAAATGTGCTGCTACTTCTTTTTTAGTAGGTGGTATTATTTTAAATGTTTGACACCTTGATTGTAAGGGGTCTATAATTCTTTCTACATAATTACAGGTTAAAATAAACCTAGTGGTACGTGAAAATGTTTCAATTATATTACGAAGTGAAGCCTGTGCTTGAATTGTAAGAAAATCTGCTTCATCCAAAATTACCACTTTAAGTGGTTTAAAAGAAGCAACACTTGCAAAACTTGATACTTTATCTCTAATAGTTTCAATTCCCCTTTCATCAGAGGCATTAATATAAAGATGGTCACAATCTAGATTTCTAACTATGATTTTTGCTAATGTTGTTTTACCAACTCCGGCAGTACCATAGAATAAATAATTCTGTATGTCATTATTAGTCAATTGATGGGATATGGAGGATTTTAAATTCTCATTACCAACATACGTCTCTAAAGTTGTAGGCCTATGTTTTTCGTTTAATAAACTATTTTCTTTAGTATTCACCATATATAGAGAATTTCTGTTCTTTTGGTTTTTCAATTATAACTTCTTCTGCATCTATAGCAAACAATTTACCTGCTAGTGGAGATAATTTATACTCACCTTTAAATCCTGTTTTAGTCATATAAGCTTCTAAAGTATCAGTTAAACTTTTATGAACTGGACCACTAGGTTCATTTGCAATTAGTCTCCATTTGTCTCCAGGAGGTACCCTCCTAGCGATTAATATGTCTTTTTCTATTGTTTTAGTTTCTTCCATAATATGAATATACGAAAAATAAATGGGGGAGACAAAAACTCCCCCAATTATCTTATTGTTCTCTTACAGATGCTTTTTTATAATCTGTAATTAGATTTTTAATAGCCATTGCCGCTTTACGAGCTCGTTGTTGGGAGGCTTTTGTTGTTCCTGCATTGTTTTCTGCTAAGGTATTGAAATTTTCTTCAATCGCCTCAAATAATTCCTGTTTTGTCATTTTTATTTATTTATTTATTAATATTAATTTACATCATTCCAGCACCTATTTGGGCGTTAGAATCTAACATTCTCATTTTTTCCAGTTGAGATGTTTTATCTTGAGTCAAAGTACACTCAGTTAATAATACTGTTCCTGCTACTGATGCCGCATTTTCTAGTGCTAATCTTGTTACTTTAGTTGGGTCAATAATACCTGCTTCTTTGAAGTTTTCAATTTCTTCTGTTTTAAGATTATATGATTCCCAAACATTATTATTTTTAATAATATCACGTGCTAAAATACTAGAATCTGTATTTGATATACCAGCATTAGTTAAAATTTGTTCGAAAGGCATACCACAAGCATCATATACAATTTGTGCTCCAATAGTACCTTTGGTAATAGATTCACGTGCAACTAATAAAGCTTTTCCACCTCCAGGTACTATACCTTCTTCAATAGCAGCTTTTGTAGCGTGTAATGCATCGTCAACTCTATCTTTTCTTTCTAACATTTCAGTTTCAGTACTTCCACCTACGTGTACAATAGCTACTCCACCAACAAATTTTGATAAACGATTTTGTAATTGCTCTTGTTCATATGGAGTTTTACTTTTTTGGATTTGTTCCTGTAATTCATCAACACGTTTTGATATTGCATCGGCATCTCCTTTACCGTCTACAATAGTTGTTTGTTCTTTGGTAATGGTTGCAATTCTTGCTTCACCAAACCAATCCCAACTAAACTTATCAAGTTGCATACCCTTATCTTTACTAAATACTACACCACCTGTTAGATTGGCAATATCTTCTAAGACAAGTTTTCTTCTATCTCCAAAATCAGGTGCTTTTACAGCACATACATTAACTGTACCTCTCATTTTGTTTACAATTAAGGTAGCTAGAGCTTCATTATCAATATCTTCTGCAATAACTAATAATGATTTTCCTTGTGCTGAAACAGCTTGTAATATTGGTAATAATTCTTTTACTGTATTTAACCTTTGATCTAAAATTAGAATCGCTGGATTATCTAAAGTACAAGACATAGTATTATTGTCAGTTACGAAATAAGGTGATTTATAACCTCTATCAAACTGCATACCTTCTACTGTTTCAAGATAAGTATCTCCTGTTTTAGACTCTTCAATGTGTACTACACCTTCTAAACCTACTTTATCAATTGACTGAGCAATTAATTTACCTGTTTCAGGGTCATTATTTGCTGATATAGTTGCAATTTGTTCCAACTGATCTTCTGATGAAATATCTTCTGATACTGAACTTCTTAATTCAGATGTAACTTCTTTGATTGCGGATTCAATTTGTCTTTTAATTTCTACAGCGTTTTCACCATTATCAAGATGAGATAATCCTTTTTTAATCATTTCTCTTGCTAATAAGGTAGAAGTTGTTGTACCATCTCCTGCTTTTTCAGCGGTTTTAACTGCTGCTTGTTTAATTAACAATACCCCTAATTCTTCACTAGGATCATCTAATAAAAATGATTTTGCAACTGTTACTCCATCTTTAGTTGATTGAGGTGCTTCTTGTGCCCCTCTAAAAATTACTACATTTCTTCCGTTAGGTCCTAAAGTAGCAACAACTGCATCTGCAAGTTTATCTATCCCTGTTTGTAGTTTTGTTCTGGCATCTTTGCCGTAATGAATTTTTGTTTCCATTTCTTAATTGTTAATTAGTTGATTCTTCTACTTTTGCTAGTACTTGGTTTTCTGGGCCTATGTAATACTCTTCTCCTTCAAAGGGTAATTTTGTAAAACCTTGTGTTGGAAGTACTACTTTATCCCCAATTTTTACTTGTGGTACTAATAATACTCCACTGATAGTATATCTACCAGGACCCACAGCGATAACCTCACCAAAGGTATTTGTATCTTTCCCCATATCAGGAACGATAATATTACCATATACTGCTTCTTCGGCTTCTATGGGTTTAACGATAACTGCATCATAAAATGCTCTTAGCTCTTTCATCTACGTACTGTTTTAAATTTAATGTTATTTGTTTATAATTCTCTATGTATTCACTTAATTGATTGTAATCCTTATCATTAGACTGTAATTCAGAAATTCTCATTAGAGCTGCTCCTATAGTAGGATAGTAATACAAAGACTTTTCATAAGTCTTAGTTTTACCTTTAGCTCTAAAATGGGACGCATCTGATGTTACATTCATTTTAATAGTGTAACTATACTCGTCTTTAGTAATAAAGTAAGGTTCCAGTAAAGGATCGGTAATAGTCTTAATAGACTTTCTTTTTGTTGTCATATAACTTATTTATTTAGACGTGAATGTACGAATAATATTGCGCTAGGACACGCTTTTTTGGTAAAACTTTTATTTTATTTTGATTGTTTTTGCTTTTTTAGATTCCGCAATTGGAATAAATAGATGAAGCAAACCATCTTTCATTTCTGCTTCTAACTTCTCAAGTTCGAATTTAGCTGCTACTTTATAACCTAAGTTAAAAGATCGTTTAGCTAATCCTTTATAGATGTAACCTGTGTAATCTTCTTCTTCTTCGGTTGGTTTATCATAGATAATTTTTAAAAGATCTCCATCTATTTCTAGTTGAATGTCTTTTTTAGTTAGACCAGTACAGGCAACTTCAAAGTGAAGTCCTTCATCGTCATAAAAAATATCTAGTGGGTGTGGTTGTTTGTTTTCAAACGTTGTTGGTTGGAAAACTCCGTCTGCCTTGAATAGGTTACGGAATAGTAAGTCGAACGGTGTACGTTCATTGAATAATGTACTCATATCATTTAGTTTTGTGAGGCCGTAGCTCTCGGTTTATTAATTTGTGAATATAACAGCGTGTCCTAAACTCCAATATTAAATTCAGTTATACATATATAAAACTAGTCTAAAGTATCAAAGAAGAATACTTGTGATAATCTTGATGATGCTACATCCCAACCAAAGTAAGTAGGTGCCGCGTGTAGTAAACGAGCATCCCATATAACACATCGGTTAAAAACATTACCTACTTGGTCTACCTTTTCATAAGGTGTAGAATCTACAAAAGTATGTTGGTTAAACATTCCTACACTTTCATTGGCATGTCTACCTCTTGTTTCTTTATGAGCATAAAAACAAGTTCCTGCTTCGTAAGGAGCATCTGGGTTTAAATATACTGCTGCTGCCCATTGTTGACTATCACAATGCCATACAGTATTTATTTTAGCTTCATGGGACTGAAATCTAGCATTCATTTCATAATCTTCCCATTTAGATATTTTTTTACTTAAAGCATTTTCAAATTTTTCTTTTATTCCTTCAAAGAAAAACTGTTTTCTAGTTCTTAATCCTAGGAATCCACTATCATCGTGAAACCATTGTTTAAGAGCAAATTCTCTTAGTTCAAGTGGATTTTCATAAAAATCATCTATAACGGTAAATCTTCTTGCTGCTAACGGGTTTACTTTAAAATCATCTGTTTTAATAAAACCCCAGTCATTTTTTGGTTGTGAGTCTGTATACATAATATTTAATTTAATTTAATTCATTTCTTAATAAGTAATAAATACTTTCTATATGTTCTGATGAAAATTCTATTTTCATCATCCCGTTTGGTGCTATGGATATTTTAGCTGTGTCCATATCCTTGTTATTTTTTAATATTTCACTAAACTTAAGGGCGTTAAACGGTAAACGCATTCCCTCTTCCTTTATCTTACCTTTAATTTGATATGATATTTTATTGCTGTAATTATCTTCTATAGCTTCTGGACTAAACATAAAGTCACATACTAAAGAACCATCTAAATTTTCAGTTGTTTTAACAAGTACACTAGCAGCATCTAATGCCCCTTTTGCTTTTATTAAATGGGTAATATCTTCTTCATCTAATTCTAATTCAACATCAAATTCCGGGTCTGTAACCCAACTTGTTTTTCCTATTGCTAATGGATCAGCAAGTGTATAGGTTAAATTAAAATTAGCGTCCTCAATATACATAACATTTTTTAATGCTCCATTACCACTTAAACTCATTAATAAGTCTCCATTGGTGATAGATAAAAGTTTAACTAATTTATCTGTATCAAATACACCTATATCACTATCTTGTACAGGAAAAGTATTTAATACTGTTTTACATACTAATCCTTCACTTTGGGCATAAACTGTTAATGAATCATCTTTAATTCTCCATTTAACTGATTTGTGTAAGTCACCTAAATAATATTTAGATATTGTGCTTTGTAATAGGTTTTTATTTATCATAGTTGTAATATACGAAATTTATTTAGCGTATCCAAATTTACTATCTTGTAATCGTGGAGGAAGGAATATAAAATCTTCAAAAAATAGATGTTGATATTTATATCCAAGGTCTAATAGGTATTTAAATCGTATTTGTAATTCCTGACTGGTTGCTTTAGGTGCATCATATATATGATTATTAAATGTAGGTCCATTAAAACACTCTATTACTAGTATTGGCATATTCCTTTCTATTGTTTTTTTTGCACCCTCTACTACTAGTTCTTCATACCCCTCTGTATCTATTTTAATATAATCTACTTTTGGAAGTTCCAAAGAATCTAATGTGACTACTTTTACTTTAATTTCTTCATCTATATTACTATCTTTTGACAAAAGTCCTCCTACTAGTCCTGTTCCCCCTACATTATTGTCTGAAATCCACTTTACTTTTGTAAAGCCCTCCTTAGCTCCTAATGCAAGTTTATATGTTTCTACGTTTTTACATTTATTTATTTCTAGGTTTTCTTTAAGTATTGAGTATGTTTTATCTATTGGTTCAAAAGCATATACTTTTTTTGCAGTTTTACTTAATTTTACAGTTAAGGTTCCTATATGGGCTCCAACTTCTACTGCTATAGAATTTTCATTAAGTAAGTTATTAATTACTTTGTGGTTATGTTCTTCCCATCTAAACCCTCTTCTAATACAGTCTGATATCCCGCAGTATTTAAATAATTTAAATGAAGCCGATGTTTCATTATGGTAGTTTTTTAATTTTGTAATTTTGTTATCTAATGTAAATGGATCAGTTTTAATTATTCTTTCAAACTTTACGTTTTTGTATCCGTATAACCCCCAATCTAAATGATTACTTATTTTTGTTCTCTCTTGATCGTATAACCTTTTTATACGTCTATTCCCATTTTTATTTTGTAATATAATATCCCCATTGAGGTCTTTTACATATTCTGTACCTTTTTCAAAATATATTAATTTTATATTATTGTGTATTCCTTCAAATCCTACCATTGATGCCTCTAAGGGTCTTCCCAGGTATTTATTTACTGCCATACCTAAACATCCAGGTCCGCAAAAATTCATTATGTTATAAGGCAATCTCTCTTCTTTCACAAGTTTTACTATACTATCTATACATTCTTTAAGTATTGGATGTTTGGGCACACACCCTATAAAGGTGTTGAATATGTTATGGTACCCCAATCCATCGTTATTTAGGTCAATAGGAGATATAAATTCTATCCCTTTTAATGATAACCTGTCTAAGTTCCCTTCACATAATGTATCTATATCTGCATAGTAGCCTCCGTATTCATAGAGAATACAATATCTCCATAAATCTGCTTTGAATGCTCCTGGTTTTATTTTATTGTATGTATCGTAGACTTCTTTATTGAAGTTTTTCTTTATAAACTCTCTACAATCTTCTGCATTGTGGATTATGTATTCGTACTCTTTGTTATACTCTTTCCACTTATTTATTATTGTTTGAAATTCTGGGTTGAAGTTTGTGTGTTCAAATGTTTGAAATATTTTTTTAGGGATTTCTGGTTTATTTTCTTCAATTCCTCCATCTTTTATTACCCCCATAATCTCACTTAATGAATTATTAAAGTTGGTGATGTGTTTAATTAATGCTTCGTATAAAATTTTATCAGATTTTACCATATTTTTTGTTTTTTATTTATTTTTATACCTCAAAGAAATTGAATTGATTTTTATAAGGGTTTAAATCTAATGACCATTGTAAATCACTAAAAAATCCTTCTAATTTATTTAATAATATAGACTCAAATACTTTTCTACGATTAGCGTATTTGTCTAAAAAATCCTGTATTTTTTCAGGTATATCATGATCTTGAAAGGCTAATGATTCTATTTTATATGGGTTATCTTTTAGATAAATCCATTTTACTTTATCTGCTTGTGTTATTAAATTATGTTTTTTATCTAATGACCAAAGTTTTAGTAAGTCATTATAACGAATTGCTGCTCGTACTGGGGCAGGTGCTCCTTTAAGTATTTCAGTAAACATTTCACCTGCTCTAGCTTTAGTTCCACTATATTTTCCTAATTTTTTAACTGCTGTAGGATTACCTAGCTGTGATAATGAAATAGTACCATCTAATATTTGTTTTTTAAATACTTTAATTTGATCTAAAATACTAGATTTTTCTTCACCCTTTAATACTTGTTGGAGTATATCATTAAAAAACTTTCCTAAAATAGGTGGAAAATTTGCTTTCATAAATTCTAAACCTTTAATATCTAAAGATTCTTTTTCTATACCTTCTTGCTTTGTAATCCATTGTGCATATCTTCTGTTTGCTCTAAAATAAGCTGAACGTATAACACATTCTGTTTTCATTTCTAGTCTATGATCTTGCACATTAAATGCTTCACGTGCTAATCTATCATAATCATCATTAATAATATCTTGGTATTTTAGTGCTACTTTTTCTAAAAGATTATCTTTTTCTTTAGCAGTAAATTCTTCAAAATTAGGATATAAATGAAGTAATAAAGGTTCAGCATTAAAATAATTAGAATCTGTGTCCACATAGGCACAGTAATTATCATCTTCTTCATCACAAATCCACCAAGGTGTATCTTGTATATGTTTCATTTATATAATATTTTTAAAATGTTCTTTCTCCAGGTAATTTTGGGACTGTTTTTGGTCGTTCCCCTTTAGAATCAATATCATCTCTTTCATCCAATTCTACTTTATACTTAACACCCGCAACTTTAAATTCACCCCCCTGTTTAAGCATTTTCTTAAAAAATTTTGTTTGAGAATCACTCCAACTTTCACTCCTTAAAATAATTTCATCTTTTTGGAGGTAATTACCTCCTGATGATATGTGTTGGTTTTTTCTAATTGATTGTGGTTTTAGTGCCATATTTTTATTTATTTTATTTATTCATATCTAAAATAATCGTCTTCGATTCTGACAATATCGTCTTCTCCAAAGTATGTTCCTGTTTGTACTTCTATAAACTGAACTAATTCATCAGTTTCATTCCAGGCCCTATGTTTAGCCCCTAATGGTATCTTTATTGATTGACCCGGTCCTCTAAATAGTTTTTCACCGTCTAAAATAATAGTTAAATTACCTTTAACAACAGTCCAAGTTTCTTTTCTTTTATAATGATATTGATATGATAATCTTGATTCTGGGGCAACACTAATTCGTTTTACCTTACATTCAGGAGCATCTAATAGTACTTCATACATACCCCAAGGTCTACTTTCTACTTCATATTTCATATATCTAATTTTATTTCATTTCTCATAACTTTATTCATATGACGATTTGCACATAAAGCTGATTCTTGTATTATTCTGTGTCCGCTTAATGTAATTGCTTCACTTAATGTTTGAAAGTTCATACCATATCTAAATGAGGGCAATGCTGTGGCACCATACAAACTATTTAACAAAATTTTCATTGTATACTGCATTAAATGGTTATATTCACCTAATTCTTTATTTCCTGCCTTATAAGCTTTTTTCATGCGGTTTTTATATACAACCCTTTCTTCAAACCATTTCTTTAGAATAGTAGATAAAACTGATTCTTTATCTGTTCTAAACATTGAACCATTAGCTGCTATAGCTAGTTTCTGTGTTTCAATTATTTCTATTAATTTATTTACAGTAACCATTGTTCTTTGTTGTTTACCATTTTCAACTAATAATTCTTCTTTAGGATCTTTTTGTTTTAAATCATTAAGTCCCAATCTATTATTACGGTCATCTTCATCTATAATACGCCCCACAAATGTTTCCTTACCTATGTTTATAGACATTATTATAGATGGATATAGTGAAGTTAAATCTTCATCAAACATATACTTATACAATCCTGCTTTGGGGCAAAAAAGGTATCCTCCAGCATAACTATCTTTCTTTTGTGGGTTTTGCTCTTTAGGTGGTGGGACTATATCTTGGTCTAATAAATAAGCTGAAATTGCTCCATCTTGGGTTTTACTATTAGCATATACTTCACTGTAATTGTGTTTACCCTTATGTGCTAAATTCTTTGTTAATGCAATATATTGAAGTTTTTCATCTAATTTTTGTAATATTTCAACATCACGAAAGTTATACTCAATAAATTTATTTATATCATTTGAAAAAAGTTGATCTAAATTTCCTTCATATTCAACCTTTCCTAAATTAGCATATTTTAAACCAACAGCATCTAGTTTCCAACTAGGTTCATCTTTCCAATGGTATTTTTTGTGTAAACGAATATAATCTAAAGATTCAACTCCTACTATATCAACATATTGATTTTGTTTAAAAAAGTATTGGTTATTTTTCTTAGCATTTACTTTATTAATAGGTGAAAGATAACTAGCATAATCCTTTCCTATTACATTACACATTCTATAATATAAATAAGGAATATCAAAATAATCACTGTTATAACCTATTAAAATATCTGGGTTTATTTCTCTAAAGTTTTCTATAAATTTTAATAGTAAATCTCTTTCAGTTCTTATAGGTATAACTTCTTTACCATCAATTTCCTTATAAGATAATTCATTTTTTCTATCTAAAATTAAAATAACCCATTTATCAGGTGTTTTATCCCAATAAGCGATAGAAGTAATAGGCATGGGTGCACTTTCAATGTATTCTTCAGTAAGTGCTCCTCCTATTTCACACTCAATATCAAAAAATAATTCTCTATGTCCCGTTGAAGGAGCATCATTTGTTCCATATTTTTCAATTAAAAATTTTTGATAAGGAGGGATATCATGAAAGTGTAAGTTTGAATCTGTTTTATACCATTGATGTGTTTTAAGTAGATATTCACCATTTATTCCCCTATGGGTTGCTTTATCTTCTCTACATTCTTTATAGGCATAATTAGTCCACTCAATCTCATCATATCCACCTTCATCCCATAAATGGATTTTAAATTTATTATTTTTTAACCTAGTGGAATAGCACTTTTTATACATTATATAACTTTTATTTGACTAAATATACGAAAGCTCCCTACGGGAGCCTACGTTTTTTATATTATTGTTTCAACATCATGAAACTTTCCTAATTCATCATCACTAAAAAATTGATGTAAATCGGGTCTGTAATAGTTAATTGATTTCATTACTTTACGGTCACGTGTTCTATATACTACGAATCGGTCTTCAACCTGTTCAAAGTGACATGGCTCAGCTTGTTCTTTAGAGCGGAGGGTGACAGTCTCCATGGCTTCCTCTTTAGTGCTACAAGACTTCGACATATTGCTTCCTTGTACTTCTTGATACGCGGGCCATATCTTACCTTTAAGACCGTGTAACATAGTACCGTTCCCAAGGGAAACATAAGCAATATCACACAAAGCATCCAAAACTTCCACGATGTCTCCGTTTTCGCAAGCCTGTCTATATTCTTCCAATTCTTCAAGTACAAAGTCGTATACGAATTCCCACTCCTTTTTTTCTGGTATTTTTGGTTCATAATTGTTTGGTTTTCCAAAAGTAGCGTTAAATATCTCTACTTCATTTACAAAAGGCACACTAGGTGGTGCTTCAATACCACCATTTGCCTCATCAAATATTGTTAACTGTTTTCCCATTAGTTTATAACGTCTAAAAATTTAGTTTTCTTTACTTCTACAACTCGAAAATTAGACATACCTTCATTATGTTTGTACATCTTAGCTTCTGCGTCTGTTGCTGATACTGCTACTACTAAATATAATTCAGTTGTTTTTTGTATCCTACCTCTTTCATTCTCAAATTCATTTTGAGTTTTAATTTGCCAATATTCCATATTTATTTATTTTGATTTATAATATTCATCACATTTATCTCTATATTCCTTAGCTCCAGGTTTTAAATAATCTTGAATGGGTTTGGAATCTTTAGTTTCCCAAGGGTATATAACCCATTCATCCCCTTCATGTATATTAGCCCATATATTAGGTTGGAAACTGGATGTATGGGGTTTATAATGTAATACTGCTGTCCAAACACCTGGGGCTTTTTCTAATGTAACTCCTGAATCACATATGTCATCGATTACTAATGTATTTGGGCCTACTGCATTTACATAAGGTAAACCTAGTTTATGTGATATTAATACTGCTGGGATTAATCCACCTCTTGGGATACCATGAACTGAATCTATATTAGGTTGGTCATGTCGGATTTTATTGATTAATATATCAACTAAAATGTTTATATCATCCCAACATAGATATATTTTATTGTCTGTTTTTAGTGCCATAATTTATATGTTATGTCCTCCGTTATTAATTTTTAAACTATCAAAAAATTCTTTACGAGATAAATTATCATTTTCTCTAAATACACCTGATGCCTTAGTTGTAACCATTGCTGCACCTTGATGTTTAACACCTCTACAAGATACACAATTATGTGTTCCAACTATAGTAACAATAACACCCTTATTCCCATCTGTAATTTTATCTACAGCATTATGAATAGCTGATGTTAATTGTTCTTGTATTGCTCCTCTACGACCAAATAATTCTACAATTCTATTTAGTTTAGATAATCCAATTACTTGACCACCTTCTCCTGCAATATAACCAATGTGTACCACACCTCCAATTGTTTGGTGATGGTGTGAACACATTGAGGTAAGAGGGATGTTTCTTTCAATAACGATTCCATCATACCCATCCGAAGGAAAGGATGTTATAGGTGACATTGCTGTGTAACGACCAGCCCATAAATCATTTACATATGCTTTTGCTACACGACGAGGTGTTTCCATTGAATTGGGGTCTTCTCTCCAATCACATTTTAATGCATCTAAAAACTTACCATAAGCTTCTTCTGCATTATCAATCATTCTTGCTTTTTCTATATTAGTGAAGGGAAATCCTTCGGCAACCCCGTTTGCATAACCTACTTTTACTACTTCTAATTCTTCGTGAACTTTTCTACGTTTGTTCTCCATTTATATAACTTTTTAATTTATCTACTAATACTAATACTTCATCTGGTTCCATTGTTATCGCACAACAGACATTGATATTCTCTTCTATTTCCTCTAATATACGAAGGGCTTCTTGCTTATCCACTATACTTCTCGCTGATCTTCAAAAGCAATAATATGTGGTCTCCAAGTCATTCTATATCCATTATCTCTAACCCAATCAAATACTAGTGGGTAAGATTTAAATAACCCTTCTCTTGAATCCCCAGCAGGCATAAACCACACTTTACTTGGGTCTGCATCTAGTATTTTAATACAATCTAGGATTTCTTTTAATGATTCTTCATCCTTACCATCCCAAACAGGTTTTATATGATAGTCTGAATGATATGTCATACTTTTTGTTATAGCTTCATAATTAAGTCTAAACTTATTATGACGTTTTACCATTCTTTCGTCCGTGATTCCACCTTGAGGGGTTTCAACTCCCACCACAGGGACTGAATTACTAAATTTAGGGCTAATAGATAGCAAATTAATTGGATAATCAGTGGGTAAAAAATGAGATCCTTCAGTCTCGATAGTAATAAAGATATTATTTTCATGTGCAAAATGTGTTAATTCGTTTACTAATGCAGGATGCATAGTAGGACTTCCTCCTGTTAACATCATTTCTGATATATGAGGATTATCTTTATATGCTTGAATAATGTCTTTAAAATTAAATTTACCTTTTTCTGGATGAATACTTGTGTACCAACTATCACACCAACCACCTTCACCGAAATAACATCTGTGAGTGCATCCTGTTGTTCTAATTACTACTGTTGGGTATCCTGCTCTTGATCCTTCTGATTGTACTGCAGTGTAGATTTCTACAATCGGGAGGTTTTTATCGTAATCCTCAATACGCTTTAATTGCTTGTGTTCCATATAATTTTTTTAAGTGGTTTTTTATTCACTATTATAACTCTATTCGCAGTAATAAGCTGCATTTTTTCCATGTTCCATAAACTTAACTTTAATAACTCTTACTCTATTATCAGTTTCAGTTTTAACAAATTCATTAAGTTTATCATAAATATACTCAGCAAATTTTTCTGCTCCGGTAGCTGGGATTATTCTTACCTGGGCTACACCAACCATATCCATTTGTTTAAATGCTTGTACTTCGGGATCATCTTCTGCTATAATCATTGTATGATCAAACATATAATCCATCCAAGCTTTTGGTTGTTTACCGTCAATTAGAGTTTTAGCGCGTTTCATACCTCCAAAATCCCAAACCCAGTTTCTGTCATCTAATTCCCCTTCAAAATATACTTTGAATGAAATTCCATAACCATGTACAAACCTACAGTGTGTATTTTTTGCTCTCCATTGACGAAACACTGTACTAAAACCGTCAAATACCTTACTTGATTGAAATTTACCCATTATACCAATTTTTAATTTTATCTAATGGGTTATTTCCCACTAGCCTACTAATTTCTGTACCATTAGAATCTACTTTTACTAGAGTAGGTACATTTCTAATTCCATATTTGGCTGATAAAGTTGAATCTTCATCAACATTAATTTTTTGAAAAGGCAACCCACTTTTATCCATTACGGGTCCTAACATTTTACAAGGACCACACCAAGGTGCACTAAAATAATAAATTTTACTCATGTTTAATTTTTAATTGTTATACTAATTCTTCTCCTATTCCTACTATTTCACTCAATATAAGTAAAATAACTGCTATATCCAAGCTAAACCATAAAGCTCCGTAACCTAATATACGAATCCCTGATTTAACAAAGCTGATTTGCTGATGTTTTCTTGCGTCTGGTAGTTGTTGTTTCATAGTGGTTTTATGTTAAAATTTATTACTAATCTCTTATTTGAATAAAGGGGAGGGCAACCTGCATGTAAAGAGTCTTGGTCAAATATAACTAATCTTCCTCTTTTATTTTCTATTACAGATTGGACACTTATCTCTTCATTGTTTCTAATTGGTTGGTTTGTTTTTTCGTTAAATATAACAGTACCCCCATCACTTTCATCTATATAATAGATCCCAGTTAAACCACCACCACCTTCTATATCAACATGGGGTACATAACATGAACCTTTATGTTCTATAATTTCTTGAGCATTGTAATTTACTTTTATTCTTTGGATTTCATAAGAATCCCCAAATATCTTTTTAAGTGGCATATTTATTATATCCTGGAAGTAAGTACTTGTACTCCACCAAGCCCATCCAGAATAAAGTTCAAAACATTCAGCAACCATTAATCCTGGTCTATTTTGGTTCCAAAATATATTGTCTTTAATTTTAATTTTACCATTTTTAGGAGCGTCCAAAGCTAATGGTCTTGAATCCCCTAGATGTGATTCTGGGGGTGCGGGGTTAATACGAGAATATGTAGATCTCCACTTAAATAAACTATATTTTATAACTTCTCTTTCAATATTATCTTGTTCCTCTAGAGATAAGAAATTATCGTATATTTTTATATCACTCATATCATAACTTTTTGTTGTCTTACTAGGTCTCGAACCTAGACTCTTCTGTACCAAAAACAGACGTGTTACCAATTACACCATAAGACATTCACCATTAAATTGACCTGTTTCTTCTTGAGCTATCCCAGGCAACTTTTTTAGATTTTCCTAACATACTATAGGAAGCTACTTTGTTGTTAAACGACCCCCTAGCTTGATTGACTTGGGTTTGTCCGTTGTTTGATTGTTGATTTGTTGTCATTACTTTAATTTTACGTATTTATGTATATATTTTGAATGTTATACGTATTCAGCAAGTACTTTTTCAACATGAGCTTTTGCAACTTCGTATCCAACTTCTCCTGTTTCATCTTCATATTGTACTGGATCAGGTCTCCCCAAAGCAATAAAAGCCTCAATCCTCTCGACAGAAGAAGCAGACTTATAATCACTATTTCCCGAAGGATAAGGCTTATAAGAAGTATTTGTTCTTTTATAAACTTCATCAAAATCAATTTTTAAAATTTCACATAACTTTTCACCATCTTGTAAAATACCAAATTTATCAGTATTTAAATAAGGTGTAAAATAACCTACTCTATCAGCATCCCAATTTCCCATTCTAAAAGCTGCATCATCTGCATCTCTAAATTCTTGTCTACAATCAGGATAAACTGCATGATCACCAGCATGAATACCTAAAGCAATATCACAGACATCTTCTTTTTTATTTGCTATAGATAAAGCTACTGCTTGAGTAATAGAAGCAAACATTTTATTTCTGTTAGGTACAACTGTTTCTTTCATATTATCTTGCTCATAATGACCTTCAGGTACATCTTTACCGCCTTCAGTTAATGCTGAATCTAATAAGTCTACTAAACCATCTAGTTTAATTTGACGATAATTTACTTTATGACCTTTACTTGCAAGGTAATCAATTAACTGTTGAGCTCTTTCAAGTTCAACTCTATGTTTTTGACCGTAATCAAATGAGATACCTGTTACTGTATCATATTCTTCAATAGCTCTTAACAATAGGGTGCTGCTATCCATTCCACCGCTTAAACTTAC
>Ga0209504_1000551_pt1 | contig 32641 bp, 23 predicted proteins | sample COGITO_mtgs_1005_FD_184791 | JGI IMG/M metagenome (GOLD analysis project Ga0209504, IMG submission 184791) | Pelagic marine microbial communities from North Sea - COGITO_mtgs_100511 (SPAdes) (version 2) | ecosystem: Environmental > Aquatic > Marine > Epipelagic ...
TTTTAACTGCTGGGAATTTAGGTAATTCAGAAACTTTAACTTTCTTTTTACCTGACATTGATAAAATTGAATCCCAATCAAAGTCAGCAAATAAAACTTCTTGTTTGATTCCAAATTCTTTTAAAATCTTTTTCTTGATGACCCCAAATTCTACCAATTTAGTTTTCCCTAAGCTGAGCATAATTCCTTCTGAAAACACATCTGATTTTACAGGGGATGTTTTTAAATTGGTGAATCCAATTCTTTCTAATAATGAATTGACAATTCCTTTTAAATAAAAGAAATCAGAATTTACAGAAGAAGCATTCCAAGTATCTTGAGTTCTTGCTCCTGACACAAATAATGTAAAGTGTTTATCTTCTTGATAAATTGTGTCATATTTATGATACGTTTTACCAAACTCGTATAATTTTAAAGAATTATTCTTTCTATTGATATTGTAAGAAACAGATTCTAATCCGCTAAATAAAAGCGACTGACGTAAGACTTTTAAATCATTACTTAAAGGATTTAACATCTCAACATTAAATTCAGATTTTAAATTTTCTGATAGTGAGATATAATCTTCTTTAGTTAATGAGTTTGCCATAGTTTCATTAAATCCTAAGGATGTTAATTGATTGGCAACTACATTTTCTACTTTAACATCTACATTAGAATCAAAAGAAATAGAAGTATTTAATTTGTGTGAGAATTTAATATTGTTGTATCCGTAAACACGTAAAACCTCTTCTATAATATCAGCCTCTCTTTGAACATCAACTCTATAAGAAGGTATGGTTAATCCTAACCCTCCTTCTGTTTCACTACTTATTTTAATTTCTAAAGAAGCTAAAATATTTTTAATAGTTTCTTTATCAATCTCTTGACCTATGAGACGAAATGCACTTTCATAGGAAAGGAAAACCTGAAAATCTTCAATTTTTTCTGGATAAAAATCCATCACATTAGAAGCTACTTTACCCCCTGCATATTCTTCAATTAATAATGCCGCACGTTTTAAAGCATATTCTGTAAAGTTGATATCGATTCCACGCTCAAAACGGAAAGAAGCATCCGTATTTAAAGCATGCCTTTTTGCTGTTTTTCTAACAGCAACTGGGTTAAAATAAGCGCTTTCTAAAAATATAGATGTTGTTTTTTCTGTAACTCCAGAGTCAATTCCTCCAAAAACACCTGCAATACATAAAGGATTTGATTCGGCATCGCAAATCATGATATCTTCTTTGTGCAATTCTCTTTCTACTTCATCTAAGGTTGTAAACTTGGTTCCTTGTGGTAAGGTTTTAACAATAACTTTATTTCCTTTAATTTTTGAAGCATCAAAGGCGTGTAAGGGTTGTCCTAACTCATGTAATACATAATTAGTAATGTCTACAATATTATTTTTGGGAGAGATTCCAATAGCTTTTAGTCTATTTTGAATCCATTCAGGAGAATCTTTTATTGTAACGTCAACAATAGAGATTCCGCAATATCTTGGAGATTGTTCTTTATTATCTACTTCAACTTCGATTCTAAGTTTTCTTTCATCTACATGAAAATCACTTACTGAAGGTGAAATTAATTCTAAACTAATTCCGTGTTGAATTAAACCTGCTCGTAGATCTCTAGCAACACCATAATGACTCATGGCGTCTGCTCTATTGGGAGTTAATCCGATTTCAAAGACTTGATCAGTTTCAATTTTAAAAACTTCTGCAGCTGGAGTTCCGACTTTTAGTTTCTTATCAAGAACCATAATTCCATCATGACCAGAACCTAAACCAAGTTCATCTTCGGCACAAATCATTCCATGACTTTCTTCTCCTCTAATTTTACCTTTCTTAATTTTAAATCCTTCGCCTTTGTCATCATATAAGGTTGTACCAATTGTTGCAACGGGTACTTTTTGACCTGCAGCTACATTGGGTGCTCCACATACAATTTGCATTGGCTCGCCATTCCCTATGTCTACTGTGGTAATTTTTAATCGATCAGCATTTGGATGCTGTACACAAGTTAAAACTTTACCCACAACAATACCCTTCAAACTTCCTTTAATGGATTCTTTGGTTTCAATCCCTTCAACTTCTAAACCAAGATCTGTCAACAATTCACTTGTCTTATTTTCTTTCCAGTCTACTTGTAGAAACTGTTTTAACCAATTATACGATATCTTCATCTAGCTTTTAAAGATTTAGTTGCAAATTTAATTAAATTAAACTTTTTAAAAGAAGTTTTTCAAGATTTTACTACTAGATAATTCTTAGGTTTGTCTTGTAAGTTTCTTCGTTGTAAATCGAACTATATTGTTTAAACTTTTTTAATGAAAAAAATCTCACTTTTAATTGCTTTTATTTTAGTGATTTCTTGTTCGAAAGAGCAAACGAAAATTTTAGTAGAAGAAAATTTATTTCATCAACTTCTTAATGAATAGTTAATTATCATCAAAAAAAGAGACGTCTAACAAGTTGAAGTTTTAGATGTAGATACATTGTAGCTACAAACAACTCAAAATTTCACATCATGAAAAAATCAATCTAAGTAGCTTTTTTTTAAGCTTACTTCTTACGGTTAGCTTTAGTTCATTTTCTCAACTAGATTTTCCACGTAGAAGTCAAATGGCAAGCGTTTCTCAACGCATTGGAATTACAGATATTTATATTCAGCACTCTAGACCAAGTGTTAATAAAAGGGAAATCTGGGAAAAAGTAGTTCCTTATGGTTTAAATAATTTAGGTTTCGGAACCTCAAAAGCTGCTCCTTGAAGATCCGGGGCAAATAAAAACACCATCATAGAATTTACTAGTGACGTAAAAATTGAAGGAAAAGAAATTAAAGCAGGAAAGTATAGTTTGCACATTATAGTTAATAAAAATAATACCGCTACTATTCTTTTTAACAAAAACACAACCGCTTGGGGAAGTTTTTTTTACGAACCTTCTAAAGATGCATTACAAGTTACTGTAAACACAAATGAGATAACTCATAAAGAACAATTAACTTTTGAGTTTAATGAGGTTACTGCAAATACTACAATTGCTTCATTAAATTGGGAGAAAAAACAATTTCCTTTTAAGATTGAAGTAGATGTGCCGAACATTGTATTGGCCGATATCCGTCAAAAACTACAAAACGAACCTGGATTTAATCGTCAAACTTGGGAACAAGCTGCTAGTTATGTATTAAATAACGGTGGCGATCTAGAAGAAGCCTTGGGTTGGATAAATGGAACTATTTCTGGAACATTTTATAGTCAGCAAACTTTTAACAATACCAACATTAAAGCAGCTATCTTAAATAAGTTGAGCAAACAAGATGAAGCTGTAGCTACTTTAGATTCTTATATGCCAAAAGCGAGTATTTTTGAAATGCATCAATATGGCAGACAACTTATTAGTTTTGGCCTTAAAGACAAAGCTTTAGAGGTGTTTAAAACCAATGCAAAAAAACATAAAGACATTTGGCATGTTCATTATGGTTTGGCCAGGGGTTATTCTGCAAAAGGTGATTTTAAAAATGCTTTAAAACATTTAAAAAAGGCACTAGAAAATGCACCAAATGCAGCTAGCATAGGAAGAGTTCAAGCAAATATTAATTCTTTAGAAAAAGGAGAAGATATTAATGAATAAAAGAATTATGTAATGATAAAAGGTCTACTATTTAGGCCTTTTATCATTTTATATATGGAATACTTATTAATAATTAGATTTTGTAGCTTTGTCAGAATTAGTATTTAATTTTAATGAATAAACTTAACCTAATTTTTGTACTCATTTTCAGTTTGATTACATCAGTTTCTACAACTCAAAAAATGACTCCAGAACAAGTAGTGCAAGAGAATTTAGATTTTTATAACAATAGGAATATTGAAGGTTTTATGTCTTCTTTTTCTAAAAGCATAAAAATGTATAATATCGATGAACAAAAACCAACTATTGTAGGTTTTTCTGAAGTAAAAGAAGTATATAATGCTTTGTTTCAAAAATCACCTCAATTGCATTCTACCATTTTAAAACGAATTGTGATAGGTAATAAAGTAATTGATCATGAAAGTATTGTGGGAAGAAATGGAAGTGATGAAGTCATAGAATTAGTCCTTATTTATGAAGTTAATGAGAGAAAAATTACCAAAATTACTGTCATAAAAAAATAAATGAAGTACATGTGATGGCAAATAATCCTTATTGTAACTACACTAAAAACTTAGAGAAAGGAAACGTTCATAAAACTTACCATGATACCCAATATGGCTTTCCAATTGATTCAGATAATGAGTTGTTTGGACGATTAATTTTAGAAATCAATCAAGCTGGGTTATCTTGGAATACTATTCTAAACAAACAAGAACACTTTAGAAAAGCATATTCGAATTTTGATATTAAAACGGTGGCTAATTATGATTTAAAAGAACGAGAGCGTTTATTAAATGATGCTGGTATCATTCGAAATAAATTAAAAGTAAATGCTGCCATTCACAATGCCAACGTAATTGTTGACTTACAAAATGAAATGGGCTCATTTCAAAATTGGTTAAATCATCATCATCCAAAAACCAAAGATGAATGGGTAAAACTATTTAAGAAAACCTTTAAATTTACAGGTGGAGAGATTACCAATGAATTTTTAATGAGTGCTGGATACTTAAAAGGATCTCATGATGAGACTTGTCATATTTATAAAGAGGTTTTAAAAACTAACCCAAAATGGAATCAATAATTAATTATATTACCACTAATTATTGTTGTACATTTATATGACTTTTTTAAAATATTAAGAATCCTCTTAATGGAAATAGATAACAACTAAACGTATAGATTATGAAAAAATTAATAGTATTCTTATCAATCACATTTGCATTTATTTCAACAAGTAAATCACAAGAATTAGGAATTCGATTTGGTGATGTCACCGGTGGAAATGTAGGCATCGATGCTGTATTCCAAATGGGAGAATTCAATAGAATTCACGCAGATTTATCATTTGGTGATGGAGTTGGTTTAGATCTTTTATGGGATTTTGTGTATAGACCTTTAGGAGGCGAATCTTTACATTGGTATGCGGGAGTTGGACCCTACGCTTTTTTAGGAAGTCCTTTTGCATTAGGTGCTGTTGGTGAAATCGGTTTAGAATATAAGTTTAAAGAAATTCCACTAGTTATTGGAACAGATTGGAGACCTTATTTTCGTCTTATAGACAATACAGATTTAGTAGTAAATAGTTTTGGGTTTAATGTTAGATATATATTTTAACTAATATTTGACCAAGCTCCCGAGGCTTTAAAAATCTCAGCATAGGTTTTATGTATTTCTTTGTTCTCTGATTTAGAAAGGTTTGGATCTTCTTGCAAAATTTCAATTGCAGTATTTCTTGCTTTGTGTAAAATAGCAGTGTCTTTTACTACATCGGCAATGCGTAAGTTTAAAACACCACTTTGCTGTGTTCCCATAATATTTCCAGGACCACGTAATTTTAAATCAACCTCAGCAATTTTAAATCCGTCGAAAGTTTCAACCATGGTTTTTAATCTTGTCTTAGCTTCTGCAGATAATTTAAAACTTGATAGTAAAACACAAAAGCTCTGATCTGCACCCCGCCCAACGCGCCCTCTTAGCTGATGCAACTGACTTAAGCCAAACCGTTCTGCACTTTCAATCACCATCACACTTGCATTAGGTACGTTAACTCCTACTTCAATAACAGTCGTAGCTACCATAATTTGGGTTTCTCCTTTCACAAAGCGTTGCATTTCATATTCTTTATCAGCAGGTTTCATTTTTCCATGAACAATACTTATTTGATATTTTGGAGATGGAAATTCTCTGGAAACACTTTCGTAACCATCCATCAAATCTTTATAATCCATCACTTCTGATTCTTGAATTAATGGATATACAATATAAACTTGTCTTCCTTTCTCAATTTCTTGTTTCATGAAATTAAAAACCGCCAGTCGATTACTATCATATCTATGAACCGTTTTTACTTCTTTTCTACCTGGAGGTAATTCGTCAATCACAGAAATATCTAAATCGCCATAGACACTCATCGCTAAAGTTCTAGGAATTGGCGTAGCTGTCATTACTAAGATATGTGGTGGTAATTCATTTTTTTGCCACATTTTAGAACGTTGGGCAACACCAAATCTATGCTGTTCATCAATAATAGCAATTCCTAAATTTCGAAATTTTACTTTATCTTCTAATAAAGCATGAGTACCTATTAATATATTGAGGTTTCCGTTTTCTAAGGATTCATGAATCTCTCGTCTTTTTTTAACTTTACTAGAACCTGTTAGTAATTCGACTGAAATATTCATCTGTTCTAAGAGCTCTTGAATTGCATTATAGTGCTGGGTCGCTAAAATTTCAGTCGGAGCCATAATAGCCGCTTGAAAACCATTATCAATTGCTAATAACATAGATAGTAAAGCTACAATTGTTTTACCCGAACCAACATCACCTTGAAGTAAACGATTCATGTGTGCATTGGACGCAACGTCTCGTCTGATTTCTTTTAAAACTCTTTTTTGAGCGTTCGTTAAATCAAAAGGAAGATAATTATTATAAAAATTATTAAAGACGTCTCCAACTTGTTCAAAAACATATCCTTTTATTTTATTTTTTCTGATGAGTTTCTTTCTAACCAATTGCAATTGAATAAAAAATAGTTCTTCAAATTTTAAACGATATTGAGCTTTGGCTAAGACTTCTGGCGATTTTGGAAAATGAATATTTAATAAGGCATCTCTTTTTCCTAAAAGTCCATATTCATTAATTATTTCTTGTGATAGACTTTCTTGAATCTGTTCAAAAATTTGTTGCAATAAATCTTGAATATAACCTCGAAACATTTTATTACTTAATCCACTATTTACTAATTTGTCTGTAGAAGAATAAACGGGCTGAAGTTTTGCTTGCCTCTTTTTATTATATGTATCTACTAAATCCATTTCAGGATGAGCTATCGAGAAATTACCCTTAAAATAATTTATTTTACCATATATAATGTAAGGAGTATTTAACTTGATTGAGTCTTTTATCCATTTATGTCCTTTAAACCAAACCAATTCCATGCTGCCCGTATCATCTTGAAACTTAGCAACAAGCCTAGATCCTTTCTTTTGTTTTATGGTTTTAAGCTCAGTTATTCTTCCAAAAAGCTGTATTTCAGAATTATTATCTAAAAGATTGTTAATTTTATAGAATTTTGTTCTGTCTATATATCGATAAGGAAAATAGTGCAATAAATCATTTAATTTAACTAACCCCAACTCAGACGAAAGTAAACCAGCTCTAGCATTACTAAGTCCTTTAAGATAAGTGATGGGATTATTTAAATTCATTAAAACTATTATTTTAGGCGAATTTAATGATTAATTCACACATTTTTTTGTTACTTTTTTATGTATAATATATTTTTTTCGATTTATTATTTAGAAAACTTAATGATAAAAAAAGTATTGATTATCTAAATGGATGAATCTTTAAAGACTTCTCCAAAAAGAAAAACGATTAACGTTTTTTACTCAAAGTCTATGCTTATCTTTGTAGGCACAAATTTATTAAAGTGAGATTACATAGAAACTTAGTATATACTGTAATAGATAGTATTCGTGATATTTTTAATGAAGGAGTTTACGCTGATAAAGCTGTAGAAAAAGCCTTAAAAAGAGACAAACGCTGGGGAAGTCGTGATCGAAAATTTGTTGCAGAAACTATTTATGAAATTGTTCGTTGGAAACGTTTATATGCTGAAATTGCAGACGTAAAGGAACCTTTTGATAGAGCAAATATTTGGAGATTATTCTCTGTTTGGTGTGTTTTAAAAGGAATTGCTTTACCGGATTGGAATCAAATAGAGCCTACTCCTACAAGAAGAATAAAAGGTAAGTTCGATGAACTTTCAAAAATTAGAAAATATAGAGAATCCATTCCAGACTGGATAGACGAAATGGCAGTCTCAGAAATTGGAGAGGAATTATGGACTAAAGAATTAGCTGCATTGAATAAACAAGCAGAAGTAATCTTAAGAACAAATACATTAAACACCACAAAAGAAAACCTTCAAAAAGAACTTAAAGAAGAAAGTATTTTTACAGAATTTGTTCCTAAACATCCAGATGCTTTACGATTGGTAGAAAGAGCCAATGTCTTTAGAACAGAAGTTTTTCAAAAAGGGTACTTTGAAGTTCAAGATGCTTCATCACAATTAGTGGCTGAATATTTAAATGTTGAACCAGGTATGAAAGTAATAGATACTTGTGCTGGTGCTGGTGGAAAAACATTGCATATTGCTTCTTTAATGAAAAATAAAGGACAGATTATTGCAATGGATATTTATGAAAGTAAACTAAGAAAATTAAAAGTTAGAGCTCGAAGAAATAAAGTTCACAACATAGATACAAGAGTAATCGACTCTACAAAACCTATCAAAAAACTATATGGTAAAGCAGATAGAGTCTTAATTGATGCGCCATGTTCCGGATTGGGAGTTTTAAGAAGAAATCCAGATTCAAAATGGAAATTACAACCAGAATTCATCGAAAATATTAAAGAAATTCAACAAGATATTCTTCAGCAATATTCAAAAATGGTAAAACCTGGAGGAAAATTAGTGTATGCAACTTGTTCAATATTACCCTCTGAAAATCAACAACAAGTGGACAAATTCTTAACATCAGAAGCCGGAAAAGAATTTATTTTTGTTAAAGACAACAAAGTGTTTTCTCATACTTCTGGTTTTGATGGATTCTACATGGCTTTGTTAGAAAAGAAATAACAGAGTATCACATTCTTTAGATGAAAATCTATATAAGAAAGGTCATTAAATAGTAAATTCCCATAACAAGAAGCTAAAAATTATTTTTGTTGATAAATGATTTATAACCTCTAAAAAAAAGAAGATATGAAGCATAAAATTATAATTGAAAATTTTAAATTTGTTATTCAATTCAACTATACAAATACATAAAGAATGATTAATTTCTTTGGGAACAAAAATAGCAAAGTATTTGCTGTTCAAACAACGGAAAAACTAAGTCCAAAAGACATTTCTAAATTGACTTGGCTTTTTGGGAATCAACATAAAATAAATTCGGCGTCTCTCGACGCCTTTTTTATTGGCCCTCGAGCTGCAATGATAACTCCTTGGAGTACCAATGCTGTTGAAATTACTCAGAATATGGGGATATCTGGAATCATTAGAATTGAAGAATTTAAAAATGTTTCTGAAGATTTTTCTGATTTTGATCCAATGATTCTTCAAAAGTTTAATGGATTACATCAAGATACTTTTACCATTAATATTCAGCCTGAACCTATTCTAAAAATTGATGACATTGCTGCTTACAATGCGCAAGAAGGCTTGGCATTAAATGATGAGGAAATTGATTATTTAAATAATTTAGCAAAAAAAATTGATCGTAAACTAACCGATTCAGAAGTTTTTGGATTTTCACAGGTAAATTCAGAGCATTGTCGTCATAAAATATTCAACGGAACTTTTGTAATTGATGGAAAAGAGAAACCAACTTCTCTGTTTAAAATGATCAAAGAAACTTCTAAACAAAATCCAAATGATATTGTTTCTGCATACAAAGATAATGTAGCTTTTATCAAAGGACCTAAAGTTGAACAATTTGCTCCAAAAAGAGCTGATATTCCAGATTACTATCAAACTTCTGATTTTAACTCTGTAATTTCACTAAAAGCAGAAACACATAATTTCCCTACTACTGTCGAACCTTTTAACGGTGCAGCAACAGGTTCTGGAGGAGAAATTAGAGATCGTTTAGCAGGAGGAAAAGGCTCTTTACCTTTAGCTGGAACAGCCGTATATATGACTTCTTATTCTCGTTTAGAAGCCCCATTCGACAATGATCAGGGTAAACCTTGGGAGAATATGGAAGAACGTAAATGGTTGTATCAAACTCCCATGGATATTCTAATCAAAGCTTCTAATGGAGCTTCAGATTTTGGAAATAAATTTGGACAGCCACTAATTGTGGGTTCCGTTTTAACTTTTGAACATGACGAGCATTTCGACAAGCTCAATGTAAATCCTCGTAAATTAGGTTTCGATAAAGTAATAATGCAAGCTGGAGGAATTGGATATGGAAAAGAAAATCAAGCTTTAAAAGATACCCCGAAAGAAGGAGATAAAATTGTCATCCTTGGTGGAGATAATTACAGAATTGGAATGGGTGGTGCTGCTGTATCATCTGCAGATACTGGTGAATTTTCATCTGGAATCGAATTAAATGCTGTACAACGTTCTAATCCAGAAATGCAAAAACGTGCTGCAAATGCAGTGCGTGGAATGGTAGAAAGCGAAGAAAACTTTATCGTTTCTATTCACGATCATGGAGCTGGAGGTCATTTAAATTGTTTATCAGAACTGGTGGAAGATACAGGAGGAAAAATCGATTTAGATCAACTTCCTGTTGGAGATCCAACCTTATCAAATAAAGAAATTATTGGTAACGAATCTCAAGAAAGAATGGGATTGGTGATTGCAGAAAAACATTTAGACACCCTACAAAAAATTGCCGACAGAGAACGTTCACCAATGTATCAAGTCGGTAATGTAACTGGTGATGACCGTTTTACATTTGAATCTGCAACCAACGGAAACAAACCGATGGATTTGGCTTTAGAGGACATGTTTGGTTCTTCGCCAAAAACCATCATGACAGATAAAACTGTTCATAGACATTATGATGATGTCATTTATAATTCTGAAGATTTTTATCAGTATTTAAAACAAGTATTACAACTAGAAGCTGTTGCTTGTAAAGACTGGTTGACAAATAAAGTAGATCGTTGTGTCGGCGGAAAAGTTGCCAAACAACAATGTGTTGGTCAATTACAAATTCCTTTAAATAATGTTGGGGTGATGGCATTGGATTACAAAGGAAAAGAAGGAATTGCAACTTCTATTGGACACGCTCCTATATCAGGTTTGATTAATCCTACTGCAGGAAGTAGAAATGCAATTACAGAATCTTTAACCAACATTATTTGGGCACCTTTAAAAGATGGTTTACAATCAGTTTCGCTTTCAGCAAACTGGATGTGGCCATGTAAAAACGAGGGTGAAGATGCTCGTTTATACGAAGCTGTTCAAGCTGTGTCTGAGTTTTCTATCAGTTTAGGAATCAATGTTCCAACTGGAAAAGATTCTTTATCAATGAAGCAAAAATATCCAAATGAAGAAGTGATTTCTCCAGGAACTGTAATTATTTCTGCTGCTGCCAATTGTAACGATATTACCAAAGTGATTGAACCTGTTTTCAAAAAAGACAGTGGCTCTATTTACTATATTAATATTTCACAAGACGATTTTAAATTAGGAGGAAGTTCTTTTGCGCAAGTTGTTAATAAAATTGGAAATGAAACTCCAACGGTTAAAGATGCTACTTATGTAAAAAATGTTTTCAATACCATTCAAAAGCTAATTCGTGAGGAGCAAATTGTTGCTGGACATGATGTTGCTTCTGGTGGACTGATTACAACTTTATTAGAATTGTGTTTTGCTGATGTGAATACAGGTGCCAATTTGGATCTTTCTCAACTAGAGGAAAATGACTCAATTAAGTTGTTATTCTCAGAAAATTCCGGAATTGTAATACAAGCTAAAGACAGTAATATAGAAACCGTATTCTCTAAAAATGGAATTGAGGCAATAAAAATAGGAACGGTAACAGATGGAGATCGATTGAATATCAAAAACAATGAAACTAAATACTCTTTATCAGTTTCTGAATTAAGAGATACATGGTACAAGACCTCTTTCCTACTCGATCAAAAGCAAACTGCAAATGGTTTGGCTAAAAATCGATATGATAATTATAAAAATCAACCTTTACAATATAAGTTTCCTGAGCATTTTACTGGTAAACTATCTGTCATTTCGAACGACAGTGAGAAATCTCGTCCTAAAGCAGCCATTCTACGCGAAAAAGGAAGTAATTCTGAACGAGAAATGGCAAATGCCATGTACTTAGCTGGTTTTGATGTAAAAGATGTTCATATGACTGATTTAATATCGGGTCGTGAAAATTTAGAAGACATACAGTTCCTAGGAGCTGTTGGTGGTTTCTCAAATTCAGATGTTTTAGGATCGGCAAAAGGTTGGGCTGGTGCTATCAAATACAACGAAAAAGCGAATACTGTTATTAATAATTTCTTTGATAGAGAAGATACTTTAAGTGTAGGAATTTGTAATGGTTGTCAATTGTGGATGGAATTAGATTTAATAAATCCAGATCATGAAGTTCACGGAAAAATGACCTACAACGATTCCGGAAAACATGAAAGCTCCTTTACTTCTGTGAAAATTCAAAAGAATAATTCTGTAATGTTATCATCACTTGCAGGAACAACTTTAGGTGTATGGATTTCTCATGGTGAAGGTAAATTTGACTTACCTTATTCTGAAGACAAATATGATATCGTTGCAAAATATGGTTACGATGGGTATCCTCATAATCCAAATGGATCAGATTTTAATACCGCGATGATGTGCGATAAAACAGGAAGACATTTAGCAACGATGCCACATATAGAACGTTCTACTTTTCAATGGAATTGGGCAAACTATCCACAAGGAAGAAAAGATGAAGTTTCTCCATGGTTAGAAGCATTTGTAAATGCTAGAAATTGGATAGAAGAAAAAAATAATAAGAACTGTCACAAATAAAAAAGAAGACTTGTCTTTAGAGTGTATTAAAACTTATAAAAATGAAAAATAAAATTACACTTTTAACACTTGTATTTACCTTAATTAGCTTTGTTGGTTATTCTCAAAAAACTGTAAATGCAGAGGGTATCATTAGAGATATTAACAATGGAAAAGACATTTCAATTTCTAATGCTACCATAGAAGGAACCTTAGATTTTACAGATATGGAAGAAAAATTAAAAGATCTTCCAAAAAGAAAAAAGAAATGGTGGAATAATGGTGGAGATAATATGGTTAAAAACAGAATTGAAGTAAATATTTCATTTACCAATTGTACATTTAAAGATGATGTTTTAGCATACTATCCTGATAGTGAAGATAGTGGGTACACTTTTATAGCTAGTTTTTATGAAAATGCAATCTTTAAAGACTGTACTTTTGAAAGAAAAGCAATGTTTAAATATTCTGCTTTTGATAAAAAATCTTCATTTGAAAACACGAAATTTCAAGATGATTCAACTTTTAAATATGCAAAATTTAAAAACGAAATCAGTTTTGCGAACACAAATTTTGAAAACGAAGCAACTTTTAAATATGCTGAATTTAGAACATTTATTAGTTTTGAAAATTCAATATTTGAAGAAAGTGCTACATTTAAATACTCAAAATTTAATGATGGAGTCTCTTTTAAAAAGGTACAGTTTAAAGAAGATTTAAATATAAAATACACAGAAGTAAGAGGAGAGTTTGATATCTCAGGAATGAAAGTAGAATATGATATTGATTCTAAGTATACAAAAATTAACGGAAGTGGCCTAAACAAGTACCTTTTAAAAAATCAGTAAAAAACAGGTAAAAACAACTACAGTAATCAAAAAATTCTTTACTAATTTTGACTCCGAAAATTGTCAATACAAGTTATGTAGGGGACAACTTAATTAACCAAACAAAATAGGTTTCAGCAATGAAACCTATTTTGTTTTATCTTGCTGAGTATAAATCACGATTATGACTCAACAGATATCTCGCCTTTTTGATTGTATTCAATACCAAAATTCTAAGTATCCACAAACAAAATCTTTAGTCTATAAAGAGAATGACGAATGGAAAAGTTATAGTACGCAAGAAGTTATTCAAATTTCTAATCAGGTTAGTAGGTCGCTTTTAAAGCTAGGAGTAAAACCAAATGATAAGATTGCTATCATAGTACCTGTAAATCAACCTAAATGGCATTTTATTGATATCGGAGCTTTGCAAATCGGAGCTCAAAATGTCCCTTTGTATGCTACCTTGTCGGAAAAGGATTATGAATATGTGTTAAATCATTCTGATGCAACTTTTTGTTTTTTGGCAGGGGATGATATCTATGAAAAAGTAAAAACTGTTCAAAAAAATACACAACTTAAAGAAGTATATCGTTTTGATATTGACTCAGACATTGGTTGGGATTCCTTTTTAAAATTAGGAGAAAATGAATCGCTTCAAAACAAAGTAACAGAATTAAAAAATGCTGTCAAAGCATCAGACATTGCTACAATAATTTATACTTCAGGAACAACTGGAACTCCTAAAGGAGTAATGTTATCACATCATAATATTGTGCAAAATATTAAAGTAACAGAAGATCGATTAAACTTACAAGGTCCTGGAAAAAAAATTATAAGTTACTTACCTGTAAGCCATGTTTTTGAAAGAGCTGCAGGATATTATTGTCAGATGATGGGCTTTAGTATATATTTTGCTGAAAGTATAGAAAAACTTGGAGATAACATACGAGAAGTTAAACCAAGTATGCTCGCAATTGTACCTAGACTTTTAGAAAAAATATTTGATAAAATTGTCGATAAAGGAAGTCAACTCACCGGTATCAAAAAGAAATTATTCTTTTGGGCTTTAGAATTAGGAGAACGTTATGAACCTTATAAAAAAAATGGAGCGTGGTATCATTTTCAATTAAAAATCGCAAGAAAATTAATTTTTAGTAAGTGGCAAGAATCATTAGGTAACAATTTAGAATTTATGCTTTCAGGAAGTGCTCCTCTTCAATCTAGATTAATAAGAGTTTTTACAGCTGCAGGAATTCCAGTATATGAAGGATATGGAATGACAGAATCTTCACCTGGAGCAACTTTAAATGACTTAAGAAATAATGGTTTAAAAATTGGAAGCGTAGGGAAACCATTAAAGGGTGTAGAAATTAAAATAGCTGAAGATGGTGAGATTTTAATGAAGGGTCATTGTGTAATGCAAGGTTATTACAAAAGAGAAGATTTAACTAAAGAAACTATAATTAATGGTTACTTACATTCTGGTGATATTGGTGAATTGGACTCAGAAGGCTTTTTAAAAATTACAGATAGAAAAAAAGAGATCTTTAAAACCTCAGGTGGTAAATACATTGCTCCCACTGTTTTAGAAAGTGAACTAAAAAAATCTCGTTTTATTGAACAAGTGATGATTGTAGGTGAAGGTCAAAAAATGCCAGCAGCATTATTACAAATTAATTTTGAATTTGTTGAAGAATGGGCAAAAAGAAAAGGATATACAATAGATAAAGTTAATGAGGACAAAAAACTACGGAATAGAATTCAGGAAGAAATAGATACTTGTAATAAACATTTTGGAAAATGGGAGCAAATAAAACAGTTTCAGATAACCCAAGAAGAATGGACTACAGAATCTGGACATTTAACTCCTACTCTTAAAATGAAAAGAAAAGTAATCTTAGAAAAACACAAAAATCTGTACAATAAAATATACAATCTATAGAAAAAAGAAGTTTAAAATATCATATTGTAAAATCTAAAGGTTTTTCGTAATTTGGCATGAATAATTTTTCACACAGAAATATACCATATGTCATCAGAAATAACCAGATTATTTGATATTCCATATTACACTCAAAAAAAATACAACTTAAGCAACGCTTTTGTTACAAAGTATGGGCAAGATTGGGTTGCCACTTCTAGCGAAGAATACATCGAAAAAGCTAATACAATAAGTAGAGCCTTACTTCGACTAGGAGTAAAACCAAATGATAAAATTGCAGTAATATCTTCAACTAATAGAACAGAATGGAACATTGTTGATATTGGAATTTTACAAACAGGAGCTCAAAGTGTTCCTATTTACCCAACCATTTCTAAAGAAGATTATGAATATGTTTTAAACCATTCAGAATCCATTTATTGTTTTGCTTCTGATAGCAGTATTGTTGAAAAGTTAAACATGATTAAAGGAAATACAAAACTTAAAGAAATTTATACTTTTGATGATATTTCTGGAGAAAAAAATTGGAAAGAAACTTTAGAATTAGGAAAAGACAATAGCAATCAAAATGAAGTAGAAGCAAGAAAAGATGCTGTTAAAAGTGAAGATTTAGCCACATTAATCTATACTTCAGGAACTACTGGAAGACCTAAAGGTGTCATGTTATCACACGGAAATATTGTTTCCAATGTTTTAACAAGTGAACAAAATGTTCCCTTAGAAAAAGGAAATGATAAAGCTTTAAGCTTCTTACCCGTTTGTCATATTTTTGAACGTATGATACTCTATCTATATCAATATTGTGGTGTAGAAATCTATTTTGCAGAAGGAGTTGACAAGCTTGTGGAGAACGCACAAGAAGTTAAGCCTAATGTAATGACGGCTGTTCCTCGCTTATATGAAAAAATATACGATAAGATAGTGCTAAAAGGACAAGATTTAACCGGTATTAAGAAGAAACTCTTTTTCTGGGCTGTAGATTTAGGTTTAAGATTCGAACCTTACGGAGCAAATGGCTGGTGGTATGAAAAACAATTAGGATTGGCTCGTAAATTAATTTTTTCTAAATGGCAAGCTGCTTTAGGAGGAGAACTTAAATTAATGGTTTCTGGTGCTTCTGCACTACAACAACGATTAACAAGAGTATTTGCTGCTGCAGGAATGCCAATAATGGAAGGTTATGGTTTAACCGAGACTTCACCGGTAACATCTGTAAATTTTATAGAACAAAATGGAGTAAGAGGATTCAGAGTTGGTACCGTTGGAAGAATTATTAATAACGTTGAAGTAAAAATTGCAGAAAATGGTGAAATTTTAGTAAAAGGCCCCAATGTAATGCAAGGGTACTTTAAAGATCCAGAAAAAACAGCTGAAGTGATTAAAGATGGCTATTTCCATACAGGAGATAAAGGTGAAATTGATGCCGATGGCTTTTTAAGAATTACAGGAAGAACTAAAGAAATGTTTAAAACCTCAGGTGGTAAATATATAGTACCTCCACTTTTAGAAGGTGAATTAAAACAATCTTTATTCATAGAACAAGTAATGGTTGTTGGTGAAAATGAAAAGATGCCAGCGGCTTTTATTCAACCTAACTTTGAATTTATAAGAGATTGGATTGAAAGGAAAGGTCACAAAATAGGTACTACTTGTGAAGAAATTGCTAACTCTCAAATAGTTATTGATAGAATTCAAAAAGAAGTTGATCAATGTAATAAAGGCTTTGGTAAATGGGAACAAATTAAAAAGTTTAAACTTACTCCTGAAGAATGGTCCATTGATGCCGGTCACCTCACTCCTACTATGAAAATGAAAAGAGCTGTCATTAAAGAAATATATAAAGAGCTATATGAGAACATATATAGAGGTTAAATTCAAAAAAGATTTTAGTTATTAAACTATCAAAAAAATACATGTAAATAGAATCTTCTATCTATTTTTCTTAAATTAAAACCACATTCCCTATAGGAATACTATTTATAGTTTTTCTTTTCACTAGGGAACTTTGGTAAGAATAATTGTGTTTTGTGAATTTTATAAGTTTTACTCCCAAATAAAGACAACCCTAAATTTGATATAAGGATAGTTAACGCTTAATTTTATATAGAAGCCTTGAAAATAAAGATACAAGTGCATTTTAAAAAACTAACAACCATATAGAAAAAATCTAGAAACATTTCACTAAGCGATTTTTAGAGTTAAAAAAAATCACTCCACTACTAAAACATGTGTATTTGCTATATGCTAATATTTTTTTCAGATAATAATAAATACGATTCTCTAAGATCTGTAAGTAATTGAGTAAACTGTTACTATAATTAATTAGAGTGTACCCAATATTAATATGAGCATCTAAGAGGTACAAAAATGAAATATAAAATAGGATGAAACCTTAATGATTCTTCTTTAGTAATTCAGGGAATTTTTTCTGAAATCGTTTTAATCTTGGAATGGAAACATTTCTTACATAACTATTATAAGGGTTTCTTTTTTCGTAGTTCTGATGGTATTCTTCAGCCTCATAGAATTTAGAATGTTTCGTCACTTCAGTAACAATTTTATTGTTATAAATTTCTTTATTTAACTTATTGATAGCCGTTTCAATAATTACTTTTTCTTCATTTATGCTATAAAAAGCTATGGATCTATATTGGCTCCCAAAATCTGGATACTGACCGTTTTTAGTTGTTGGATCATGCGAACCAAAAAATACATCAACTAAAGTTTTAAAACTCACTTTTTCTTGATCATAATATACCGCTACAGCTTCAGCATGTCCTGTTTCTCCTGTTCCTATAGACTGATAGGTTGGGTTTTTAGTAAAACCACCAGCATATCCAGAAACAGCTTCACTAACCCCATCTACACTCTCAAATATGGCTTCTACACACCAAAAACATCCACTAGCAAAATAAGCTACTTTATCAGTTTCTTTTATTTGATTTGTTCTAACTTCTTCTTTTGCATTAATTTCAGAAAAACCAAAAGAAATGGCCAATAAACTTGCTACGAGAAATAATCCAATATTGTATTTTGACTTCATATATTTTTTTAATTCATTAGGTAGTCACAAAAATAAATGATTCCCTACAATTTGTTTACAACTTTAGCATTTTTGTTAAGAAACCATATTGTAAATACTCAAGTAGATACTTACATTTGTTAGACAAAGTTAAGTAATAGAACATGGAGCATTTTATCGTTTCTGCACGTAAATACAGACCTCAAAACTTTGAGGATGTAATAGGACAACAGTCCATTACAAATACGTTAGAAAACGCTATTAAAAGTAATCATCTAGCGCAAGCTTTACTATTTACAGGTCCTAGAGGTGTAGGTAAAACTTCATGTGCTAGAATTCTTGCTAAAAGAATTAATCAGGAAGATAGTACCACAGAAGATAATGACTTTGCCTTTAATATTTTTGAATTAGATGCTGCTTCAAACAACTCTGTAGATGATATCAGAAGTCTTACTGATCAGGTTAGAATTCCTCCTCAAACTGGTAAATACAAAGTATATATTATTGATGAGGTTCATATGTTATCTCAAGCTGCTTTTAATGCTTTCTTAAAAACATTAGAAGAGCCACCAGCACATGCAATTTTTATTTTAGCAACTACAGAGAAACATAAAATAATTCCAACTATTTTATCACGTTGTCAGATTTTTGATTTCAAAAGAATTACCGTCATTGATGCGAAAAATTATCTTAAAACAATTGCTGAAAAAGAAGCAATTATTGCAGATGATGATGCATTACACATTATCGCTCAAAAAGCTGATGGTGCGATGCGTGACGCCCTTTCTATATTTGATAGAGTCATCAGTTTTTCTGGCAAAAACTTAACTCGTGAGGCAGTTACTCAAAATTTAAATGTGTTAGATTATGATACATTTTTTGAGATGACCAATCTATTACTAGAAAATAAAATTCCCGATGTTTTAAATCACTTCAATTCAATTTTAGCAAAAGGTTTTGAAGGTCATCATTTTATTAATGGTTTGGCCTCTCATTTTAGAGATTTGTTAGTTGCTAAAGACAAAGCTACTATCGATTTATTAGAAGTTGGAGATAACACTAAAAAGAAATACTTAGCACAATCATCAAAAGCTACTATATCATTTTTAATACAATCTATTGAAAAAGCGAATCAATGTGATTTAAATTATAGGACCAGTAAAAATCAACGATTGCTGGTAGAACTAACATTAATGCAAATAGCCTCTATCACTTTTGATGGAGAAAAAAAAAAACCAGCTAACTACATAATCCCGGCAACCTTTTTCACATCGTTCGCTCCTTTAATAAAGGAGGTTTCTAAAGTGAAAAAAGAAGCCCTTAAAGTTGAAAGCACACCTACTGTAAAGAGTATTGAAAAAGTCGTTGAAAAGGTTCTTGAAGTAAAAGCTGAAGCTACTAAACCACCTGTATTACAGAACATTAAAAGAAGAAACAATTCACTTTCATTAAAGAGTGTTCATCAAAAAAAGGAAGATAAAAAAACTACCATTGAAGTAAATTACGATAATCATCCAAAAGATAATTTTACTGAAAAAGACTTGCAAAAAGCTTGGAATCAATATCAACAACAATTAATTAAAAAAGGTGAAAAAAGTATGGCATCAATCTTAGCTGCCGATTTACCAACCTTAGGAGAAGATTTTAAAATTCAATTTTCTCTTCCTAATAAATTGATGGAGGATCAATTGAAAACTGGAAAACCAAAACTTGTAAAATTTTTACGTGAAACTCTAAATAATTTCGGATTGCATCTAGAGGTTATTGTCAATGAAACAATAGAAAAAAAGTTTGCATACACACCTCAAGAAAAATACAATAAGCTAAAAGAGAAAAATCCTTTCATGGAAAAATTGAAAGATATTTTTGAATTAGACTTATAATATTTGTGCCTCTAACAATAATTTATATCTTTAGCTTTTAAGTCAAATCTTTTCAATGGCGACAAACACCTTAGTTGTTTTTTTAGTTGGTTTTTTAGTAGTTGCAATTTCTTCAAACGAAATTTCAAAAGTATTTCAGAAAATTAAATTCCCTTTAATAACGGGATTAATTATTACTGGAATAGTAGCGGGTTCTTCTGTTTTAAACTTTATACCACAGGAAGCTGTTGATAAACTTCATTTTTTAAATGAAATAGCCTTAGCAATTATTGCTTTTTCTGCCGGTTCTGAGTTGTATTTAGATGATTTAAGAAGTAGGATCAATAGTATCAAATGGATGACGATTGGACAATTAGTAATCACTTTTGTTTTATCTTCTTTAGTTATTTACTTTATAGCTGATGCGATTCCTTTTATGGCTGACTTGCCAAGCATGTCAAAAATTGCCATCTCTATATTATTTGGAACTATTTTTGTTGCTAGATCTCCCTCATCAGCTATTGCTGTGATTAATGAAATGAGAGCTAATGGTCCTTTTACAAAGACCGTAATGGGTGTTACAGTAGTAAAAGATGTCTTAGTAATTATTCTTTTTGCTATTTGTTTTTCTGTTGCAAAAGCATTTATTAATGGAGATACCATTGGTTTTCTATTTTTAGGGATATTGGCTTTAGAATTATTAGCTTCATTTGGAATTGGATACCTTCTAGGAAAACTTTTACAAGTTCCCTTTGCTTTTAAAATACCCAAACTAGCTAAAGAGCTTTTAATAATAATTATTGGATATTCTATTTATTTATTTGCACATTTTGTAGAAATACAATCATTAGAAATGTTCAACCATGGTTTTGTAATAGAACCTTTACTAATCTGTATTATTGGAAGTTTTGTATTAACAAATTATAGTAAACATCGTATTGAATTCTCTGAGTTATTAGAAGAAATAAGTCCTATTATTTACATCATATTTTTCACCTTAACAGGTGCTTCATTATCCTTACAAGTATTAATGAGTGTCTTTGGTATTGCTTTAGGACTCTTCTTCTTACGACTAATTACAATGATTTTAGGAGGTTTATTTGGTGTCTACGCAGCAAAAGACCCAAAAGAATATTTATTTATTGCTTGGATGCCTTATTTAACGCAAGCCGGAGTAGCTTTAGGTTTAGCTACCTTAATTGCTAATGAATTCCCTGCCTGGGGATCTCAGTTTGAAACCATCATTATAGCTATCATAGTTATCAATCAATTAGTTGGACCACCGTTGTTTAAGTGGTCTTTAAATTTCGTGAAAGAGAGTCACACCAAAGCAACCCTACAAAAATTTGATGGAACACGAGATGCTGTTATTTTTGGCGTTGAGAGTCAATCAATTGCTTTGGCTAAGCAATTAGAAAAACATAAATGGGAAACTAGAATTGTAGGTTTTAGAGAATCTGACAGCAACAAAGTTCCTGATATAGAGTTTATTCATATGGATGAAATTTCTTTTGAAACACTAGCTCCTTTAGAATTAGAAAAAACAGAAGGAATTGTCTTAATGCTCTCTGATAAAGAAAATTACAGATTAGCTGAATTAATTTATGAAAACATAGGAACTGCCGTAGTTGTAGTTAGATTAAACAAACGTGAAAACTTCGAGAAATTTCATAAACTAGGTTCCTTAATTATAGAACCTGCAACAGCTATGGTAAGTTTATTAGATCATTTTGTTCGTTCTCCAAACGCCGCTTCACTTCTGCTTGGTATGGATGAAGGACAGGATACTATGGATCTTGAAATAAGAAATGAAGATATTCACGGAATGCGTTTAAGAGATTTACGATTACCTTCTGATGTATTGGTCTTATCGATACGAAGAAAAGGTCAGTTACTAGTTTCACATGGATATACGAGAATGCGTTTGGGTGATACCATGACCTTAGTTGGATCTGAAAAAAGTTTAGAAGAATTGAAATTTAAGTTTGATACTTAATCGTCTTCTTCCTCTTTAATCTTTAATTTTTTTCCTAAATACATTAAAACATTTCCTTCTTCTACTTCCATTTTTTCTGAATAAGATGGAATGATATGAATTACATTATCGTTGCTTTTTACAAAAATAGGGATAGAACTAATTTCTTGGTTAAGCTTTTCAATTACTTTTAAATAATGTTCTTTTGATTTTAAAATTACTTCATTAATTTGAGGATAGTCTCTAACAACCTCACTAAGGTTGATATAATCATCTGTATGTGAAAACAAGCCCATTTCTGGATTGTTCTGTGGGTTTTTCATTTCTTCTGTAGAAATGAGACGGTAAAAAGCTTGTTCACCAAAAACTCCAGAAAATTTTGATAATGCATGTTTATTCACTACCGAACTACCCGTTAAAGCCATCAAATAACCTACATCATTTAATTCGATGTTTTCTGAGATATCTTCATCATAGATATTCGTTTCTATAGCTTCTAAACCCATGTCTTTTGATTTAGAAATATGATCTGGGTTGCTATCAATTAATACAACTCTTCTACCATTATCACTCAAATACTTTGCGATCATTCTAGAAAATTGTGAAGCTCCTACAATTAGAATTCCATCAGATGATTTTAAAAACACACCTACTAATTTAGAAAAAGCTCTGGCTGTTGTTGCATTTAATAATACTGTTCCTAATACAATCATAAACACTAACGGAGTAATATACTCGGCACCTTCAACACCTTGCTTTAAAAGTTTACTTCCAAAAAGAGAAGCGATTCCTGCCGCTACAATACCTCTGGGTCCTACCCAACTAATGAATACTTTTTCATTGGTTTTAAGTTTCGAATTATAAGTACTCAAAAATACCGCTAAGGGTCTAATGATAAAAACAACGGTTCCAAATAAAATTGCCGTTTGCCAATTATATAAAAGCATTAAGTCTTCTATATTAATGTTGGCCGATAACAAAATAAATAGGATGGAAATCAAGAGAACACTCAAGGATTCTTTAAAATATAAAAGTTCTTTTAAATTTTTTAATTTACTATTACCTAAAACCATTCCCATGACAACTACAGCAAGTAGTCCAGATTCATGAGCAAACACCTCAGACTCAACAAAAACAAGTAAAACTGTAGATAAAGAAACTACATTTAATAAATAATGAGGAACTAATTTTTTATTGATAATAAACGCTAAGCCATGAGCAAAGGTAAATCCAAAACTGGTACCAAATAAAATGATTTTCCCGAATTCTGATAAGGCAGTTTTTGTAAAACCACTTCCTCCTTCTACACTTATAAATTCAAAAACTAAAACGGCTACAAGCGCTCCAATCGGGTCAATTAAAATACCTTCCCATTTTAAAACTGCTGATACATCTTTCTTTAACGGAATGTTTCTTAGGATTGGGGTAATTACAGTAGGTCCTGTTACAATGATTAATCCTGAGAATAAAAATGACAACTCCCAGCTTAAATTAAAGGTATAATGAGCTACAATTCCTGCTCCAAAGAAAGTAACTGCAGAGCCTAATGTTATTAACTTTGTAATGACAGGGCCAACATTTTTAATTTCGTCTCTTTTGAGTGTTAACCCACCTTCAAAAAGTATAATACTAATAGCTAAAGAGACAAAATAGTACAATCCATCACCAGGAAACAGTCCTTTTTTGCCGTTCCATATTGGTTCTATCCATTTAGAACCGTCCTCTGTTATAAATTCAGCAGCAATTGGGCCAACAAGTAAACCAATAAGAATCAGGGGTAAAATCGCCGGAATTTTAAATTTCCAAGCAAACCATTGTGCTAATATTCCTAAAATGATAATTCCAGCTAACTCTAACATAGTTTTATTTATAAAAAATTAAAGTTATGAAAAAAGATATTAGCATTGAGACTCTTATTTTAAATTATACTTAATTTAGTGCCTAATTATAGCATATGAAAAATCTCAAGTTTAAATTACAGTTTTCAAGTTTATTCTTTCTCCTTTTTATAACTACAGGATTATTTTCTCAAGAGAAAAATTATTCTTTAAGAAAGTATCAACACGTGAAAGTTTTTTATGATGGAATTGCTAAAAAAGCAACTGAAATTTGCTTAAAAAACAACATTCCACCAGCATCTCTACTAGCAATAGCAGGTTTAGAATCTGGATGGAATCAAGGTTATATTGGTAAAATATCTGGTAATATTCTAAGTTTAAACATCAATCAAAAAAGCAGGCAACTGCCACCACTCTACTTACCAACTTTACTAAAAGAGAATAGAGTTTTATTTGATTCTTTAGAAATAAAGAAATACAAACCTTCCGAATTAAAATGGAAAAAACGGCCAGAAAGTTTTAAGAAAGATTATAGACCAGTACCTTTTAGAGGAACCACCTATAATTTAGGTTATTTTCAAAATCATCCTAAGAAAAAAATTAAGGCTCATTTACAAAATATAACCGATTTTGTCACCACTTTCATTGGTAGAAAAAGTCGCATTAAAGTATACAGAGATGCAAGAAGAAAAATGGATAGCTTGGTTAAAATTCATGGAAAAGAAATATTACTAAAAGAAAAAACAGCCATCGATTTTATAAATGCGATCGGTGGAAAACCCAATTCTTATAACTTTAGAGAAACTTGGCCTAAAAAAGTGATTTATATTATTAATAGAGCTGGATTAGTCGATTTAACAAAAAAATTAAATAAAGGCGATGCATTTGAGTTCGCTTGGAATAAAAAATAACATATGCTTGGATTAAAATTTGAAACGGAAACTTCTTGGGCAGCTATTGCCAAAGATAATTTGGAACAAATACTAACAGATCATGCCTTTGCAGAACAAAAAGCTTCAGCAAATGCCATCTCTATCATTATTAATTATTCAGAAGAAACTGAATTGGTAAAAGACATGACTGATATTGCCCTAGAAGAATTAGAACACTTTAAAATGGTGCATCAGTTAATGATAAAAAGAGGTTTTGTATTGGGCAGAGAGCAACACAACGATTATGCAAAATCTTTACAAGGATTTTTTCCTAAAACAAAAGATAGACCTACGGCTTTAATTAATAGACTGTTAGTAGCAGCTTTAATTGAAGCAAGAAGTTGTGAGCGTTTTAAAGTGTTTTCTGAGAACATGGAAGATGAAGAACTTTCTAAATTTTACAAAGATTTGATGATTTCTGAAGCAAATCATTATACGTTATTTTTAGGATATGCTAGAAAGTATATGGATAGAGAAATTGTAGATAAAAAATGGGAAGGCCTTTTAAAGTTTGAAGCTGAAATGATGAAAACAAGAGGAACTTCTGCAAGAGTACACGGATAAAACAATGATCAATGAACAATTATCAATGATAACTATTAACTGATAACTGATAACTGAAGTTATGTTTAGTAAAGAAGAAGCTGCTGCGCTAAGGCAAGAATTTTGGACAAGCTTTGGAAAATCATTTCCAAGAAAATGGTTGCTTTACAATACGAAGATAAAAGGGATCAGTTTTAAATTTGTCGCTGATAGAAAAAAAGCAATGGTTTGTTTAGATATTGAGCATTCTGATGAAATATCCAACGAAATTCTGTATGATCAACTACTTTCTTTAAAAGCAATTTTAACTGATGTATATTTTCCTGATGTTATTTTTGATGCATCCTACGAATTAGAAAACGGAAAAATCATTCATCGTATCTATATAAATCATACAGAGAAGTTTAGTATTTACAATAAAAATACGTGGAGAGGTTGTTATGAATTTTACATGAAAACAATGCCGAAATTTGAACAATTCTTTTATGAATATGAAGACATCATCAATTGTCTTTAAACAAAAAAAGTCGTCTTAAATAAGACGACTTTTTTGATTCAAATAATATATATTTAGAAATTCTTATGAAAAGAATTGGATGCTTAATGGGTAATAGGGTTCTTGACGATTACTCGCTTTAATAGCATTAATGATTGGAAAAATCACGTAAAAGAGACCAATTACAAAAAAACCTAGCAGACCTAAACCAAATAATAATACAAGAGGAATGCAAATTAGTAAATACAAAAACATGGTGATTCTAAAATTTAAGATAGATTTTCCATGACTGTCCATATCGTATACTTCATCTTTTTTTACCAACCATAGAATTAGCGGAACTATAAAGCCACCAATACCAGTTACAAAATCTAATAATTGACTTAAATGTGTAAGTACTAATAATTGTCTGTTTTCTTTCATTTTTACTTCTTAGTTAGTTGATACTTTATTATATAGACGTCAAAACTCACTTCTTGTTACACTTTACGCTTTTAAAATCTTATGAACCTTGTATATTTGCAAGATGATTCAAAACGATTCTATTATAGCTTTAGCAACTCCTTCAGGAGTCGGTGCCATTTCGGTAATTCGTATTTCTGGTGAAGATGCTATTGCAATTGTTTCAAAATTCTTTACTTCTATTAGTGGTAAGGTTTTAAAAAATCAAAAAACACATACAATTCATCTAGGTCATATTGTTTCTGACCATCAAATTATTGATGAAGTTTTAGTTTCTGTTTTTAAAAATCCACGTTCATATACAGGTGAGAATGTTGTAGAAATCTCTTGTCATGGTTCTAGTTTTATTCAGCAAGAAATCATTCAATTATTTTTAAAGAATGGTTGTAGAATGGCTGATAATGGAGAGTTTACTATGAGAGCTTTCTTGAATGGAAAAATGGATTTATCACAAGCAGAAGCAGTAGCCGATGTTATTGCTTCAAATTCATCTGCATCACATCAAATGGCAATTCAACAAATGCGTGGTGGAATCACCAATGAATTGAAAGAGCTACGAGCACAATTGTTAGATTTTGCAGCTTTAATTGAATTAGAATTAGATTTTTCTGGTGAAGATGTCGAGTTTGCCGATAGAACAAAATTTAAAGAATTAGTGACTACCATTACTTCTGTTTTAAAACGTTTGATTGAAAGTTTTGCTTTTGGAAACGCTATGAAACACGGAATTCCGGTTGCAATAATAGGAGAACCCAATGTTGGAAAATCTACTTTACTCAATACTTTATTAAACGAGGAAAAAGCCATTGTTTCAGATATTGCCGGTACAACTCGTGATGCTATTGAAGATGAACTGATTATTGATGGTGTTGCTTTTCGATTTATAGACACAGCAGGAATTAGAGAAACCACGGATGTTGTAGAAAGTATCGGAATTAAAAAAGCTTACGAAAAAGCAGAAAATGCTCAGCTAATTATTTTTCTAATTGATGCTAATAAATTCTCTAAAACTAAAGAGGTATTTCTAGCTGAAATTGAGACTATAAAAACACGTTTTCCTAACAAGAGATTATTGGTCATCGCAAATAAAATAGATTCACTTACAGAAGCTGAGAAAGAAGAAATAACATCTGAAATAGATGAAATTTTATTGCTTTCTGCGAAACGAAAGGTTGGCATTGATATTCTTTTAAAAGAACTTACTTCTTTGGTAAATAAAGGAGCTTTAAGCAATAATGAAACTATCGTAACCAATTCTCGTCATTTTGAAGCTTTAAATAACGCTCTAGAAGCTATTATGTCTGTACAACAAGGAATAGAATTAGAAATTTCTACCGATTTATTCTCCATAGATATCAGAGAATGCTTACGCCATCTCGGAAATATTACTGGAGAATATGATGTTGATAAAGACATTTTAGGTCATATTTTCTCTAATTTTTGTATCGGGAAGTAACTAAAATATTAAAACTATATTTAAAAACAATGTTAAAAACCTCAAATACTTTTATAGCGAAAGCTACTTTACAAAGAGTTGGAAACAAGTTAAGTCAAGAATTGAGTCATGTTACCAATGCCGAAATTCCATTAACAGAATCTGAGGAAGAATTACTTAAAAATTTCTTTTTAAAATCTATTAAGTCTAGCATAGACTTAATGAAATTCACGCATCATATTAGTTTAGATTACAATGCTGTTTATGGTAATACATCTAAATATTTAGATAAAGAGATTTCATTTATTGAATACTCTAATAGTGTATTAAATCATCTGTATGAAAAGTCTAATCATCCACAGATTAAAACTGGAGAGCTCTTTATTGTTCACTTTGAAGAATTTAAATTTCAGGATATTACAGTAGATGGAATTGGAATTTTTAAGATTGAAAATAAAATTGATTATCTAAAATTTAATCAACATGATAATGATTTAGATTTTACCATCAATAAAGGAGTAAAACTTCAAAAAATTGATAAAGGTTGTTTAATTCTCAACACAGAAAAATCTGATGGATTTAGAGTGCTATCTATAGATAATAATAGCTATGATGCAACATATTGGAAAAAATCATTTTTAGATTTAGAAGAAGTAATAAACGACTCATATCAAACCAAACATCATTTAGGATTGTTATCTAATTTTTCGAATACAATGGTTGAAAATAACGACACTTACGTTCAAAAAGAATTTATGAGTCAAGGAATTCAATTGTTTAATGATCATGAGATAATCACCAAAGATTTACTTGAGCAAGAATTGTTAAGCCCTTTTGATGTTGTTGACTCCTACTCTCAATACAAAACTCAGTATAACAAAGAGAATAATCTTGATTTAGAAGAAAATTTTAATGTTTCAATAAGTACGTTAAAAAAAGAAAAACGCAAGATTAAAAGTCAGATAAACTTAGATACTAAAATTCAAATAAAGCTAGATTTAAGTGAAGGTGATCTGGTCAAAGAAAACATTGAAAAAGGCTTTGATGAAGAACGAAAAATGCACTTTTATAAAGTGTATTATAATGAAGAAACGTAAACGCTTATTGATTTAAAAAATCTTTTAATTCTAAATAACTGGCAATTTTAATTGCTACTTTTTCTTTGTTCAGCACTTTCTCTATTTGAGACGGAATTTCTACTGAAACTCCCAATGTTTCTTCAACAATATCTAAGAATTTAACAGGATGGGCTGTTTCTAAAAAGACACCAAATTCATCTTCTTTTAAACCATAATTTTTTAATCCTAAATAGCCAACAGCTCCATGAGGATCTGATATGTAATCAGAATTTTGAAATATCTTTTTCATTTCAATTCTTGTTTCATCATCTGAAAAACTATAGGCAGAGAACGTTTCTTTTAAAGTAGATAGATTGTTCTGAAATATTTCTTGAATTCTGATAAAATTACTTGGATTACCAACATCCATCGCATTAGAAATCGTTGCTTTAGAGGGTTTTGGTTCGTACTTGCCATTTTCTAAATAATTAGGAACTGTATCATTAACATTCGTAGCTGCAATGAAATGTTTTATGGGCAACCCTAATTTTTGAGCCATCAATCCTGCACAAATATTCCCGAAATTTCCACTAGGAACAGAAAATACAATATCATTATGTTGCTGATAAACTTGTTTATACGCAAAGAAAAAGTAAAACATCTGAGGCAACCATCTTGCAACATTTATAGAATTTGCAGAAGTTAATTTTCTTGATATTTCCGAATCTAAAAAAGCAGATTTTACCATATCTTGACAATCATCAAAAACACCATCAACTTCTAAAGCTGTAATATTATTTCCTAAAGTAGTTAATTGTTTTTCTTGAATATCACTTACTTTTCCACTTGGATATAAAATAACAACCTTTACACCTTTTGCATTTAAAAAGCCATTGGCAACAGCTCCTCCAGTGTCTCCAGAAGTAGCAACCAAAACAGTGACTTCTTCTTTTTCATTTTGATTAAAATATTCTAGACATTGTGACATAAAACGTGCTCCAACATCCTTAAATGCCAATGTTGGTCCATGGAATAACTCGAGAGAACCAATATTCTTATCAATTTTTACAACCGGAAAATCAAAAGAAATTGTATTCTTAATAATTTCAATCAGTTTTGTTTCCGGAATTTCATCTCCCACAAATTGCTTGATAACTTCAAATGCAATTTGCACATTAGAATACTCATTAATATTTTGAATAAAATCTTTAGAAAGCGGAGTTATTGTTTCTGGAAAGTACAAACCTCTATCAGGTGCAATTCCTTTTACAACAGCGTCTTTAAAAGTTGTTTTTGGCGATATATGATTTAGACTGTAATAGTTCATTATTTAATAATTTGTTGTGATTTCGAGAGCACTTCGATAAGCTCAGTATAACACCTCAGTCACCCATTTTCTCTTTTATTTTTTCTCTTTCAGAACCTTTATTCCGTGTTGATTTATCTTTGAAATATGAATGTCATAATCTATCTGTATGGTATCATATATCTTTGCCATCGTTGCTCCTACTTTTTTGGCTACTTCTTCCCCTTTACTTAATGCAAAAATCGACGGGCCAGAACCAGAAATACCAGCTCCTAAAGCACCTGCAGCAATAGCGCTTCTTTTAACATCATCAAATTCAGGAATTAAAATAGAACGATACGGTTCAATTATTTCGTCATGCAAAGAACTTCCTATAAGGTCATAATCTTCAGTATATAAACCACAAATTAATCCACCTAAATTCCCCATTTGTTTCACCATTTTTTGAAGTGAAACTTGCTGTTTTAGAACAGAACGCGCATCAGAAGTTTTCACTTCTATTTGAGGATGAATAACAGTTGCATATAAATCTGAAGGAGCATTGATTTTAAGTACCTCTAAAGGATGATAACTTTTAACCAAAGTAAATCCACCTAACAATACTGGAGCAACATTATCTGCATGGGCTGTACCACTGGCAAGTTTTTCACCTTGCATGGCAAAAGCAATCAATTCGTTTAGTGAAAAAGGTTTTCCTAATAATTCATTAATTGCAAAAACTGCTCCAGCTGCACTAGCAGCACTACTTCCTATACCACTTCCAGGTTTAATATTTTTATAGATTTCAATTTCAAAACCTTCATTACTTTGAACATTTTTTAATAATGTTAGCGCTGCAACACCCGCTACATTTTTTTCTACTTCTAAAGGTAAATCTTGACCTACAATTTTGGTGATTCTTACACCTTCTTTAGCAACTTTTCTAACGATCATTTCATCTCCAACGGTATCTAAACATAACCCAAGAATATCAAATCCACAAGAAACATTAGCAATAGTGGCGGGTGCAAAAATTCTTATTTCTTCCATAATTAAATGTTACCAATTCTAATCACATCTGCAAAAATACCAGAAGCTGTAACATCGGCTCCTGCTCCTGCTCCTTTGATGATTAAAGGTTGTTCTGAATATCTATCTGTATAAAATAACACAATATTATCACTTCCTTCCAAATTATAAAAAGAATGTGTAGAAGGAATTTGTTGCAAACCAACATTTGCTTTTCCTTCTTCAAATTCGGCTACATATTTTAAACGATAATTTTGATCATTTGCTTCTGAAAATATCTTTTGAAAATGAGCTTCATTGTTGGTTAACGATGCATAAAAATCATCATTATTTGTTGTGTCTAAAGCCTCTTTTGGTAAAAATGATTTGTTGGTAATATCATTTAACTCCATTTGAAAACCGCTTTCTCTTGCTAAAATTAAAATCTTTCTAGCTACATCTACTCCACTTAAATCAATTTTAGGATCTGGTTCTGTATACCCTTCATTAGCGGCTTGTTGAACCACATCATGAAAAGTAGTTGCTGCATTAAAGTTATTAAACACAAAGTTTAAACTTCCAGACAAAACAGCTTGAATCTTATGAACTCTATCACCAGAAGCTATTAGGTTTTTTAAGGTATCAATAATTGGTAATCCGGCTCCTACATTGGTTTCAAATAAGAACGGAACATTTGATTTTCTAGAAACCTCTTTTAATGTACTATAATTTTCAAAACTTGAAGCACAGGCAATTTTATTACAGGTTACAACACCTATGTTTTCACTTAAATATTGTTCATACATTTCAGATACTTGCTGATTAGCAGTATTGTCTATAAAAACACTGTTACGTAAATTGAGTGTGTTGATTCTTGAGAAGAAACTATTTAAAGTTGATTTTTCTCCTTGCTTTAATAGTTTTTTCCAATGGGCTAAATCGATGCCATCTTCATCAAAAAACATAGTTCTAGAATTAGAGATTCCGATAACTCTAATCTTTAGTTTTAGGTTCTTTTTTAAATATTTTTCTTGTTGGTGAATTTGTCCTAAAAAACGTTCACCTACATTTCCAAGACCTGTCACAAAAATGTTTAGCTGTTTAACTTTTTCTTCAAAGAATCGCTCGTGCAAAGTGTTTAAAGCTTTCTTAGCATCCGTTTTTTCGATGACAGCAGAAATGTTTTTTTCTGATGCTCCTTGTGCTATTGCACGAATATTGACGTTATTTTTCCCTAAAGAACTAAACATTTTACCACTGAGACCTTCTTGATTTTTCATGTTATCTCCA
>Ga0209504_1000565_pt1 | contig 32312 bp, 15 predicted proteins | sample COGITO_mtgs_1005_FD_184791 | JGI IMG/M metagenome (GOLD analysis project Ga0209504, IMG submission 184791) | Pelagic marine microbial communities from North Sea - COGITO_mtgs_100511 (SPAdes) (version 2) | ecosystem: Environmental > Aquatic > Marine > Epipelagic ...
ACGTTTATGCCTGCCTGAACTACAACTATACCGACGCCGGGCTGTTGGCGATGAGCAGTGAACTGCTGCGCCTGTTCAGCCTAGCCAAACTCCACCAAGGCTTCCCCGGCGCACAGCGTCAATCCGCGGAAAAGCGGGTCGTCTCGACACTGGCATTTATGGAGCAGCACCTCGACATGCCGCTTACGCTGGATGAGATGGCCGCACACTCGGGCCAATCCCTTCCCTACTTCACCAAGCTATTCCGGCAGCGCACCAACCAATCTCCCATGGCTTACTTCATTCAGCTCAAGATCCGCAAAGCTTGTGAACTGCTCGATCAGACCGACTCAACCATCCGCGAAATCGCAACTCAGCTTGGCTACGACGACCCCTACTATTTCAGCCGCATCTTCAAAAAGACCCAAGGCTGCTCTCCCGCCGCCTACCGACGATCCGTCAAAGGCTAATCCGTTACTTGTATTGTTACAGCTCGACACACGTAGCACGCGGCTATGCATCCTGCATCAGCGCACTGCGCCCGCCGTCGGCGAGCAGCGTAGTGCCGGAAATAAAGCCGCCGTGCGGACTGGCGAGAAAGGCACAGGGTCTATTGCATAGCCTGGTAGTAATTCTGGTCGGTAGTAATTCTGGTCCGGTAGTAATTCTGGTCCCGCGTAAAACGCTACGCGCACCGCGTAAAAGACTTCGTCTCACGCGGTGGACTGCGGCTTTGCTTCGACGCGACAAGACACGGAGGCTCATCCACCGCACAGAACCTGAGATTGCTGGAAGGTTCTGTTTTTTTTTAACCACAGATGGACACGAAATTTAAAGGACACCCATAGTTTGGAGCGCCGAAAAGATAAAGGAAGGGTCGTCCCCTCTACATGATTCCGTATTGATCCCAAACCTGGCGAGTCGACATTCCCTGCTCGATCAGTTTACGCACCATATTTTCACCGCGAACTTTCTCCAATGCAGCCTCGATCACTTCCCCTTCAATTTCTTTCGGTATGATCACCACACCATCAATGTCACCGAATACAATGTCCCCTGAATTCACCAATACTTTGTTACTAAACTCAATCGGACAATCATAATCAATCACACGGCCACGCACCCCCTGGTCCTGCCCGTAGAATCCCATCGAAAATGTGGGAAACCCCAGAGAACGGATCCCAGTAGTATCACGGGAATAACCTTCAATCACCGCGCCGACAGCACCGCGCTGCATCGCGGCAGTGCTCATCAGCTCTCCCCAACAGGCATAATTAGGGGAAGCGCCCGTGCAGATGTAGACCTCGTTTTCTTGAATGCTATCGAGGGCATCAAACATCACACCAAATGCATGGTCCCGGTCTTCATGGTGCACCCGACGCCCTGCGCAATCCGCCTCTAGAACTGTTTTCGCACGCCCAACCATCCGCATATTTTCTGAAACCGGACGAATGTGAGGTGGCAAATAACGATGCAAGTGCCCCATCGCGTCCATCACATCCCCCACCACACAGGTGAACAGCTCATTCTTGATACTCTCCAGTAGTTTCTTATCTTTCAAATCACTCATATCATTATTTTTCTTTGTGCAAAAAACCAAAGTAACTGACCGCATTACGGTAACAGACATCGGCAACCAATGCCCCGACCAAATCAAAGTCCTTCGGCAACAAGCCCTTCTTCATGTCGCGCCCTAAAAGATTACAAAGCACGCGCCTGAAATATTCATGGCGGCCGAAGGATAGAAAGCTTCGGCTATCAGTCACCATGCCGACAAATCGCCTCAGCAGCCCCAACTGCGACAAAGACTCCATCTGCCGCTCCATACCGTCCTTCTGATCCATGAACCACCAGCCACTACCCATCTGGATTTTACCCGCAGTTTGTCCGTCCTGAAAGTTTCCGATCATCGTGGCGATCATCTCGTTGTCACTCGGATTCAAATTGTAGAGGATCGTCTGCGGGAGTTTCCCCTCCCGATCCAGCGCATCCAAAAAACAAGACAAGGCCTTAGCATAACTACGGTCATCAATCGAATCATAGCCTAAGACTCCGTCCATTCGTGTGTTATTAAAACGGATTACGCCGATGTGCATCTGCATGGTCCAGCCTTTCTCTGCATCCATTCGCGCAAGCTCCAACAGCATGGCACTGCGCAATTTGCACTGCTCTAGGCGGTTCAGAAGCTCACCTGCACGCACACGAGTAAAAAGACGTTTCGCATCGGCCTCTGATGTTTCAGTGAAAGTAAAATAGTCCAAGCCCCGGTCAGACAAACGACAGCCCATCTCGTGAAAACACTCATGGCGCTGGCGCAAGGCAACAAACAAGTCATCCCAGTCTTGGATCTGGCGGCCTGCCACACCACCGAGTCGGTCGAGATAAGCATGATACGCTTCCACCTTGTTGAATGCCAGGCACTGATCCGGTCGCCAGGTTGGAAGCATCGTTGCCGGTGCATCAGGATCACGGGCAACTGCAACATGATGCTCCAGGCTGTCCGCCGGGTCGTCCGTCGTGCACACTAGCTCAACACGACTCTTCCGGAGTAAGTCATTGACCGACAGCCCAGACTCAAAGACAGCACAGCTTCGTTCCCAGACCGCATCAGCTGTTTGCGGCGACAACAATACGTCTGCGATATCAAAACAACGTGCCAGCTCCAGATGCGACCAATGATACAGCGGATTACGCAACGCATACGGCATCGTTGCAGCAAACGCATCGAACTTTTCACGATCCGTCGCATCCCCGGTGCAATAGCGTTCATCCACACCATTCGAGCGCATCGCCCGCCATTTATAAAAATCCCCATCCAGCCAGACTTGTGAAATATTCTGCCAACTCTTATTGGCAGCCACTTCCTCTGGCGGCAGGTGCGAGTGGAAATCAATAATCGGCAAGTCCTCAGCGTATTCATGATACAACCGGGAAGCCTCTTCACATTCCAGAAGAAAATCCGCGTGAATGAAAGGACTGGACATTATACTTCGGCTCCGATCAAGGCTTTGATGTAGCCCATGGCAAATGCCATTCCGGCATGCCATGGTGCGGCGCAACTCATCTGTGGCGTGTGGTCTGGAATCAACATGCCCTCAAAGCCAAGCTCCTTGAGAATCCGTATGATACGGCGCATGTCAATCTGCCCCTTATCAATGAAGGTCTCCGTGTAATTCGGCACTTTGCCACGCACATTGCGAAAATGTATGTAAGCAACTTTATCCTGTTTCACGTAACGCTCACAGACCTCGTAAATGTCACCTTCCGTCATCTCAGAAAGTGTGCCCAAGCAGAACTCCAGCGAGTTATGGTGACTCGGCACAATGTCGAGCAAGCGCTGATACATGTCCGGCTGATACACAAGTCTCGGCTGGCCGCGCACATGCGAGAGTGGAGGATCATCCGGATGCGCCGCAAGGCGGACCCCCGCCTCCTCGGCCACGGGCACCAGTTCCTGTAAGAACCCATCCAGTCGACGCCACAGTTCATCATGATCGATCTTCGGCAAGATTCCTTCAGGCGCATCCGCATCGTAGATCATATTCCACACCATGCCCTTTGGAACAGGTGTCGTATTCACTTCATCAATACCGTTCATGCCAACAGTCTCGGCACCACCACGGGCATCATCAAAAATGTGGCGACCACTCACGCCCGCCAAGCTGAAATTGTAGCCGAAAACAGGAATACCCGCTTCACCCACGTTGCGTATAATTTGCTTCAAGTGCTCCAGCTGCTGCGCCTTCTTGGGGCCATCCAATAGAATGTCATGCCAATGGGCCGGATCGAAATTTTCAATCGCCTCAAACTCAAGACCCGCCTCGTTCAACTCAGCCTTCAATGCCTTCAAACTTTCAACCGACCACGCATCCTCTGGCGTGCCGCCTGCATAGCCCCATCCCAGCTCAACATTACCGATCGGCTGATTATTGTCGTGGTCTGCGCCCCCTTGATAAAAGTAGTCCACCAAGTGCACCACGGCATGCGTCGCACCGCATTGCACCGCGAAATCATATTGCTCGCGCTGGAGCATATGTCGATAAAATCCAAATCCTAATTTCATACGCCCTCCTTAAAAACCAATGGCTGCTCCACCATCGACTGGCAAACAGATACCTGTGATAAACTCCGATGCATCTGAGGCCAAAAACGCCGCCGCATAACCAATCTCTTCCGGCTGCCCCACCCGCCCCATCGGCGTGCGCCCGAGAATTTTTTGCTCACGAGCCGGATCACGATCCATAATATCACGAAACATCTTCGACTCGATAAAACCTGGTGCGATGCAGTTAAACCGAACCCCCTGACTCGAATACTCAGCGCTCAAGGTGCGGGTCAATCCCAACAAGGCCGTCTTGGAACTGCTGTATGCGCTGACCTCTGGCAGTCCAAAGAGAGCTGACATTGAACTGACATTGATGACCGAGCCCCTGCCCCGCTCCAGCATCCCCGGCAACACAGATTTGGTGAGCGAGAAAACACTCTGCAAATTAGTATCCAAAATTTCCGCAAATTCTTCATCCGTGCATTCCAGCGAAGGCTTCTTACCGTGACGACCTGCATTATTCACGAGGATCTCAATCGGACCGAGATCCCGCTCAATCTGATCGACTAGGCCGCGATGCGCGGCTTTATCCGTCACATCCTGCACATATGTAAAACAGGCATCGCCAAGCTTCTGCTTGGCCGCAAGCAAGCCAGACTCGTTCATCGCAGTCATTGCCACGCGCGCTCCTTGGTCAATCAGCGCTTGCACAATCCCAAATCCAATACCCCGCGAGCCACCGGTCACTAAAGCCACTTTACCCTCTAATGAATAGATATCTTTCATAAAATAAGTCCTGTCATTTGTTATCCAGCGACACATTTGTGCCGTGCATCACTGGCAGGTTGGGCCTCCAGATGCATCGACTGCCGACTCACAAGCGCTGCAGCAAGAATTCCTGCTGGACTATTGCGATTGATCCGATTTCCAAGTTCCAGTTGGCAGATTCTGATCCGACCGGCGCCATGCGCCATCTCCCCCGCTGCGAGCACGGGAGACCATTCATCAGGCCCGCCAAATCCACTGTTCCCAGTGCCTGTTGTCAAAATAGGCTGAAGGCTTGGATGTGGCGTTATGTAGGTTCGACAGAATGGAGAGATATAGCCAAGATCATCATTATACCAAAAACGCACGTCGTTTTCCTCCAGTTCAGAAACTACCGGGTGCTTGGTATCTCGTGATACAAAATGACGTTCACACATCCCCGTTTTCTCAATTTCAATTTTACTATCTGCAATCTGATGAACACCAACAGGCAACGAGAGAAGAACAAGTAAGGAGCCATTATTCACTGCATCAAGAATTGCTGTTTTTTGTTGTTCGAATGTATCTACATCATCAACAATAAGCGTATCTGCTTCCGAAATTGAATCGACGGATTTTGCTCCGAGGAACTTCTGAATCTTGGCAGCTTCGCCGTCCTCGTTGCAACCAGCACCGAATACAGTAAGAGCGTTTAATCGAGGCTGGGGGAAAACAATCAAACTTTGCTGACACTGATGTATCGCTTGTCCATTATGATCGATTAAGACAAGTGTCACAGATAATTTGGTCCTCGCCTCAATCGTTGCAGGAACCTCCAGGGAGATGTCTCCCTGATAGTTCGCCTGACACGGTTCAATCACAGCATCTCCGCCGCCCGATGCCACGAGATTGCCAGACGCATCCTCAACTTGATAATGCAGGGTGTAATCCGTGGGACTGAGATTTGTATCATTAGCCAGCCATGCCTCAATGGCAACTATCTCACCGGCATAACAGGAGAAGCGGTCGACACGCAGACTCACTGCGATTGGAGCAAACGCCTCACGCACAGCAAAATAGCCATCTTTGGGCTTACGGTGCACATCCATAATGGTCTTCATCCAACCAGATGGGAAGGCGTCGATAAACAAGTGGACTGCACAAGTGTTACAGTCGTTATCGCGCCTGAAGGTCTCAACGATATGGCGCAGGGCAAAGCCCTGGAAGGATTGGCTTTTTGAGACCCAAGCATCGACCCCACCTCGTGGAGTTTCATACCATAAGTGGTGAAATTTGTAGGTTTGGTTCTTCGGAATTGGATCAGGCAACCAATTGCCATCATCATCACGCGCAGTCATCCATTCCTCTGGATAGTGCGCCTCCATGACATCGCGGGAATCAAGCGCCTCAACACCATATTCACCACAACCGTGAAGCCAGTCACGCTTGCTGACTTGCCAGTAGCCACGGTGGAACTTCCCAAAATCGATACCATGGTTACCATACCAGAGATTATAACAATGGCGGTCTGAAATACCCGGCGAAGGTGGATCGTAGTCACCATCCACAGCCTTAATCACACGATCCGGGTTCGCCTGACGCACAACAAGATCAGCCATGTCATACCATGCGCGTTGTTCCTCGAAATCTAAGTTACGGTGTGGCTTGGAGTCACCATTCGGGAATGGCTCATTCATGTAGCTAGTGACCACACAGGATGGGTGCGAACGCAGCAGGCGCTCCATCTCACGGACTTGCCGGATGCCTTCGTCAAATTGGTTGCGCCGCATACTGCCAAACATTGGAAAATCACTCTGCGAGAGAATTCCCAACATATCAAAATAATCATAGATTTCGGGCTGAACCGGACGCTGAGTCATGCGGAAGAGGTTCAAATTACAAAGCTTGGCGAGTAGAATGTCATCAATGAGCTGATCCCAGTCTTTTTTTATCACACATTGCTGCAGATGCCCCATCGTGTTCGCTCCACGCAGGCGGATTTCCTCGTTATTGAAAAAGAATTTCCCTTTGGGAATGCTCACTTCATCCATGTGGAAAGAGCGCATACCGAAATGCTGCTCTGCGGTATCAATCACAGCGCCTTGCAGATTTAATAAACGTGCCTGAAGCTGATAGAGCCATGGCTCATCCAGCGACCAAACACGCCCATTCGAAAACGACTCCTTTATTTTAAAGTAATTGACCCCTGGGCCACACGTCATGGCCATCATCTTATGATCATTTGGCTTCACCATGTCACCAACACCGGGCACGTGCTTAACCAAGGGAGCATACCGACCTTCAATCACCCCCTCCTGTTGGAAATTTCGACCATGGACGGCATACCCGATCTCAATGTACTGAGCCTGACGAGTCGTATTATAGACCTCCACCCAGACTTCAATCGCATCCTGACCAGGAAGCGGGCGCACAAAAAGATCCTGAATAAACACTGATGGTCGATGCTCAATACAAACATCCTGATAGATCCCCATTCCCGGCGGGCAATGGTGCCAACCTTTACCCGGCTCATCCCACCCAGGCCCGGTAGCGCCATAAATCTTATCCCCCTCCCAATCAGGCTCACCCCAAGCGCGATTGGTCATGCAGATCGCATCATTATCGACCCTGACAACGATCGTATTTCCACCCTCTTGAGCCCATTTACTGACATCAAATTCAAAAGGAGCAAAGAAACCTTCGTGGCTACCAACATAAGCACCATTCAGGTAAACGTGACACTTATAGTCCACGCCCTTGAAGCAGATAAAAGTGCTACCAATTGCGAGATCCGATGCATTGAAATGAACCTGTGTGCGGTAAAATGCTGTCGCCACACCTTGCGGCCCCCCGTAATGAGGAATTGCCACATCTTCCCACTCACCACCTCCATCAATGACCTGCTCTGTAAATGAGTCCTGGTCCTGCTGCGTTTCCATCCGCCAAGAGAACCTCTTGAGCTCCTGCACCTTACGCAATGAATCGACCTCAGGTGCATGGTTTTCCAGAAACGGGTGCATCCGTTCACGCAGCCCTGCGAGAGCGACTGATAGCTCCCCTTCCGTTTCAATTGCCTGATAATTAGGCCCCATGCGTGGAGACTCATGGCGAATCAATGAATGATGATCCAACACCGGAGGTTCAGGCTCGTAGAGCCCCTCCGCCAAAGCCTGGTTATCCTGAGCTGTGATATTTGCAAAAAAATCTTGTTCTGACATATATTATTACCTCTTTAAAGTTAGGTTTACCTGCGACGGGTCTCGTTCAGGCTCCGATGTGGAGCATCGCCCAGAGTAGCCCGATGATACCAAAGATAGCGGCAAAGGCATAAATGACCCCTCTCCAGTCATCCCAGTCCCATCGCCTGATTTCCCAGTTGCTGTTCTTGAATAGCTTATCCTGATCAAAGCGTTCTGGATTTTTCACGGTCAATCGCATACGTTCCGCATCCTCCTCATGATCACTGGATACTGGCGTGCGAAGTTTCGCATAGAACACATCAAGATGGCGTTTTTCTTGCGGCTTACTGAGGAGCCCAACCAGAAACAAGGCCCCAAAAGGGACGATAATTTTCAGCGAAACGGCGATGGTTTGATTCATCGACGGTGTATTATCACTGAGATTCACCCCAAGTGCATGGAGCGCTAACAGTTCAACATTCAGAAAACCATCACCCCGTATCCGGCCCTCATCGTCCTTAATCAGCTTGGCCCAGAAAATGGATTCCGCTGCGATCTCGTAGCGATCATCAAAAGCATCTCCCTGGATCAGGGCGGTGGGCTCTGCTCCAATGGCCTTGCCGATCGCATTCATTTTTTGCCATTCATTGATCTCGGAATCTCTTCTGTTCACGTCTGCCGAGGTCGCAATATATTGACTGCTGGCGAGGATAGGCTCGGTTTGCATCAGGAGTGCTTCATGATAGCGGAGCCCTGGAATGAGAGGAATGAGCATCGGTAACACGAGAATCATCAGAAAAGTAATCACCATGGAGCACCATGCCGCTTTGGCATTGGCCCGACGCCAAAGTAATCCCATCCAAATCGCAGCCGCTACGATGGCATTGAATAATGCCATAAACTTAAACATCTCGATCACCCCCTCGGAGTACATCGCGATAACAATGCCCCCGACGATGTAAAACCCGCAGAAAAGCCGCCCGACAAGAAGGTAATGACTGTCCTTCTTATCCGGAAAAATAAACCGATAGACGTTGTTGGTGAGTAGTGAGGATGTCGTCAGCATCAAGGCATCAGCGGTACTCATCAAAGCAGCCATCAAACAAGCAATCATGAGGCCGACCAAGCCGATCCCCAAACCTCCAAGAAGATCTCTTGTCGCGTGACCCCAGACGAAATCAGGATTCTGCACCGTACTGCCATAAAGAATCACCGTCTGCATCCCTATATATATCCAAATCACGGTGCAAAACCGCTTAATGACTATACCTGAGAAGAGCCCGACACGGGCGGTCGTATCGTCTTTGGCGGATGCGCTAGCTGTCATCTGATTGGCCTGACCAATTAAATTCACCCCACCGACGATGGAAAACGCGAGTAGGTAATACCACGTAAGATCCACGAGACGGGGAGAACCAAACAACTCTAACATCGACTGGGGAAGCTCGGCGTGCATCGCCTCAAACGGAGATAGCCCGGTTTGCTGACCGACCTTGATCCATGCGAACGGTATCAATATCAGAGTTAGGGCAATGATAAATATCCCCTGTATCATGTCTGTGACAAACGCCGCTTCCAGTCCGCCAGCAACGGCATACAGAAGCACCATGACACCGACCGCGACCATCAGCCAGTTCGCGTTGATATAGCTAAACTCTCGCTGCGGTTGCTCTAAACGCAAATCGACAAGCTCCTTCACCTCAACCTCACTAAGGCGCTCAGCAGGTGCCTGCTCAAGTTCCATCCAGCGGACTGCACGCTCGTGCTCCCATTTTTCCGTGGAGACCAACTCCGTGGTTGGTTTGACGGCAATCGCTGTAATAGTCGCCGACATGGCTTTGAAACCCATGGCTGCCACAAGCATAAAAAAGATCGCTTGAGTAATCGCATAAAACGCGGCCATTGATTTTGACTGATAGCGATCCACAAAAAAATCCGCCATGTTCAGTAATCGCAGGCGTCTGAGAATAAATGGGATAAACCAAAGGAAGGGCATGAACAACACACCCGTCGACATGATCAGCCAGCCCCCTGCCGCTCCATTTCTAGCAGTGCCAGCAGTCGTGGTCACCACGGACTCAGCACTGGTTCCTTGACCAAATGCGGCAAAGGTTTGGATCCATTTGCCAAAGCCTCTTCCCGCCAAGAAATAGTCTTCTTGATTCTTCACTTTTTTAGCCGCACGGAAACCAATCCAAATGGTCACCGAGAAGTAAGCGATGATTGCAACAATATCAAGTATGTGTAGCCCCCAATACATAATGTGTTTTATAATTTTAAGTTGTTAAAGCTGCAGGCAGTCGCCTCTGGCCTTCTGAAACAACATCAAGCCTGCTTAGCACTCCTGCTCCAAGGCTATTTGAAGCTCACAGCATCAGAAGCCTACAATGTAGTGGCATATGACCAAAACCCCAAAAAAATGAGGTTTTACAGTCTGAATGCCTCGACAATTATTTGTCTTAAGTACATGCATCAAGCATGCAGTATAGCTCCACCCCCTACGAAGCATCGCTACGGCTCAACGTCGGTTATGGGCATATGGCTCCTAAAGAAGGCGCATCAGGAGCATCTCCTTTGCGCAGGCGAACGATACGCCCCCAAGGGACACCTGACTGGTGCCTACTGATTGTACTTGAAGGCCGTTACATCATTAACCCGGATTCTGAGCATCCGGTTAGCCTGAACCCAAGTAGCGCTGTTTTATTCCCGCCACATACGCCCCAAGACCACCTACTCCACCATGATTACGCCGAAGGAGTAAATTTCTGGGCCCACTTTTTCCCGGAGGCCTCAATGCTGCCGTTTCTAGATTGGCCGAAACCTACGATGGTTTTGAACTGGGAGCACGATGCAACACTCAATGAAGCCATACTGGATGCATGCCATCGCTGCTGCGCCTTCATGAATTCAGACTATAGCCGACGCAGGTCATTGTCTCTGTTAAAGATCGAGGAGGTCTTACGGCTCATTAATCAGGTGCATCCTGATAATCAGTTATGCCATCTGGATGACCGCGTCGCCCATGCACTAAAGTATATAGGCCAGAATATTAACTCAAAGCTCAGCGCTAAGATAATCGCAGCCGAAGTGGGATTATCCCCTTCTCGATTTACCTCTATTTTCATTCAGAACATGCAGTGTCCGATCATGGAATATATCGAAAAGCAACGCCTGACAATGGCCTGCAGTCTGCTGGCCAATAGTAAAATCCCCATCTCCGTCATTGCCGCAGATTGTGGATTTTCATCCGTCAGCTATTTTACAAAACGATTCCGTCAATCGCGCTCAATGAGCCCCACCGAGTATCGAACATCAGGGCTCAATGAATAACCGACCCACATGAGCATGCTTGTTATTAAAGAAGGTCTCTGAGATGCCTCCTCAAGGTGCGTGGAATCCGCTCTGTGCTCATCAGCTCTCACCACACAGGTGAACAGCTCATTCTTGATACTCTCCAGTAGTTTCTTATCGGCGTGTCATAAAATAAGTCTGAGCAATGATTAAGAATCAGTTCTTAGTGCCCTTCGAACTACGGGCACTCTTAATTTCGTCTTCACCACGAATCACACGATTCTTACCCCGGAAAAATCTCACATATTGATCCAAGAGTGTTTTCGAGACTTTATCGAACGCTTCGTCGCCGGCCAGAAAGAGCACGACATTCACCGAGGGCGCCGGCTTGTCGTTGTCCTCGTAGAGCACGTCGATCAGTTTTCGGAAGTATTTGCTCACCAGGTGATCTTTCACCGCGAAGGTGTGGGGAGGGCGCGGAGGGCCGGGGGTGGTCCATTTGAGCCCCAGCTCACGGACATTGGAATAAATGTCACGTGAAGCTAACACACGCGGGGGCTGTCCTTTCGCCTTTCGTTCCGCATTGATTTCTGCCATCTCGGCCTGAATCCGCGCCTGCATTTCCGGCCCTTCCGCTTTATGTTTGGCCATTTGCTTGATGAAACTGGGTTTCGCGACTGCTCGCTCGTATGTAGCTCTTTCGCGCTCATTCATGCCGCGGTGCAGGGTTTCGAAGCCGCGATGGTAACCGGTGATGAAAAAGATCGCATCTACATTTTGTTCCAGCGCGTATTGAGTCATAAAGGCAGTCTCGTTGCCTCTCCACCTGTGCGGTATCATTTTATGTATTTCTTCATCGGCAAGGGCTGTAAGTTTGGGCGTCTTGGCCAACCGGTTCTGCTCCAATCCCACTTTCGTCGCGTCAGAATTGATCGGATTGATCCACTGAATCAACTGTTGATGGACCTCCGATCCGGCTGAGCTAAGCTGCGGTTTAAACAGCATCGTTCGCCATCCGTCGTGCAGCATCACATTAAACAAAGTGCCCGCAGACAGATTACCAATCATGTCGGTGATCTCATCCTTAATCACCTTGTAGCTATTGAGACCGCCCTTTTTATCGGCGACCATATGCCGGTTGGCATCAATGACGAACAGGATGCGCTCGGCACGCGTCTTCAAACCAAACACGCTGACATCAGACAGCCCCATACCAATACTACCGCGAGTGCCGCCGAGGAGTTGTCCACCTCCCATGCCCCCCAGAGCGGCGCTGACAGTAAAATTCTGCGTCATCTCCGGCAAATTCACATCAACATTGGCCACTGCGATATTTGCCGCCGGACGCATGCTTAAGCGTTGCGCCTGCTGCTGCTTCGGCTGTTGCGGCTTGATCTGAACTTTAACGGGCGGCGGTGGTTCTTCTTCAACCACCGCCGGCGGCTCTTCAAATTGCGCATCCTCTTGAATGACAATGTTCGCGACCGTAATCACACCGGCAACAAAGCCTGCGATGACATGGATGCCCACGCTGATGACGATGACTTTCATCAACAGCGGGTTCATTTTCTTCTGTTTAGTCGGGGGGAGCATAGCTAAAAATGACTGAGGTTGAATCGTGTGTAAATTTCGACTTGAACAAGCGTCGTGATCGAGAGCTAGAGCAAGAGCAGCAAAACGAAGGTCATTAAATAGTGAATACATTACCATAATAAACAGGCGCCGTATATGACGTTTTACGCAGAAAACAGAACGGAACGCACGTATCAAACCCTTCGGATCGATCGAGCGTTCCCATAAACTTGCGAATGATTATGTTTTTAGACAAGCCATGCACTCGGACAGCGACACGCATAACATGATGTTTATTACAACCATTAGTTAGTGACCTTATAGAAGGCCTGGCCTGGAACCTCACTCCGTGCGCAGCACGGTCTCACTCCCCCGAAGGGTGCCCCAAAAAAGGTTCTTCGCTATTTACCGGGGAAGCTTCACTGATCAAAGACAGTGACATCCATCATTACGCAGACCTTGCTCCTAATGCGTTGATTTAGGCACCTCGAGCACTCGATATACAACGCCGCGCCGAAAAACCCTCATTCAATACGACGTCACTTTTCATACTGATGTAGGGTTTTTAAGGTCACAAACTTGGTCTCCTGACATTTTATACCGCAGGGGACAGACGGTATATATGAGCACTAGCTGCCTTGGATCGGCCCGTTGGCGATCCTTAGTTAAGCGTGATTAAGCCTGCTGCGTGGGACGAAGTCCTTTACGCTGCGGTAAAAAAATCTGGGTTCTTTCTCCAGTATATCAGTCTCTGTAGCCTACTGCTGATCTGCCTTCGCGTTTCTTTGCGACACTTAGCGGGTCATTATACTCGCAGAGTGCAAAAATGATCAGGATCATTCTGTGGCTCCAATAGTCGCTTCAGCAATCATCAGCATCTGTCCCGCTAATCGACGAAGAACCAAAAAAAAAGCCCGCCTCCTTGCGGAAGCGGGCTTTGTAAACTCGAGCGACTGAATCGAAAATTTAGATTAAATAATTAGGAAAAGGTAGGCACCCCCTACAGTGCCCGCCTCCCCCAGTTGCTTAGTTGATTTCCAAGCAAGGAAATTTTGAATCGTCGATCATTGATCAGCGACTAGTCAGTCACTTGATAGAAGGCCTGATTGGACTCGGTTTCCGCATCAACATCAGTCAATGTTTCGGTGGTCGAAGTCGCAGTCACGCTATCAGCCACGACGTCGAACACAGCACCGTCACTCAGATCAGTATCCTTCGTCAGGAAATACTCCGTGCCAATTTCTAGGCCACTAACTTGGACGACGAAGTTACCGGAGCCATCGAGGCTGCCACTGTCGATCACTGGTGTCGCGGAGACCAGCCCCCCAAGCACCACTATGTCGGCAGCATCGAAGGTATTATTACCATCGAAATCGAATTCAGTCAGTTTAAGGTAGGCCAGTGCTTCGGCAGCGGTCATTCCATCCGCGACCAGATCAGCCTGACGCGTTGCCGTATCATCACCGCCATCAATGGAACCATCCAGATAACTGTTGGCCAGATCCACGTCGGACTGATCCACCTGGCCGTCCTTATTCACGTCGCCTAACTGCTGAACAAATACTTCGTAGAGCGCAACGGAATAAACCCGTGCCTGTGCCGTAACACTGAGATTCTTCGCTTCAGGCTCTTCCCCCGGAAATCCGGGAATCTCGAAGTCGCTCTCAAGATCAAAGATCACGTTCACCTGTTCGGCGGCCAATAAAGCGGCACCGCTGACATCGACACTCCGAACGCCGTCCCAAAAGGCCAAATCACCCGTCAGCAAACCTCCCGCAATCGCATTGGCCGGATTAGTCACCGCCGCGCCGGATCCATCCGTCAGTGCGACCGTGAAGGGCGACGTAGAATAATCTGACCCGTTGTCGCTGTAGTTGGCTCTAACCGCCAGCCTGTAGGTCGCGCTGGAATCGATCGTCACGCCGTTGAGGATATCCTCCTGTTTCATTCCGTTGAGGTAGTTCATCGAGGAATTCAGTAGGATAGAATCATTTGAGGTGTCGATCAGCGTATCAAGATACCACGTTCCATCGAGCTCTCCGTTTCCATCGACGAGATGCGGCGTGCCGACTGCAGGGATCAGACCATCCGGATCCTCGTAATAAGGAGCCCAGCCCACTACATCCGCCGTGCGGCCTTCGAAAGCCAATATATCGCCAAATGTACCATTCACATTGAAAGTAACCGCGCCGGGGTTGAGCGTGTCATCCTTATTGGCAACCGACAGAAAATCACCGTTGGCAATCAAGTTGACAACCGGATCGTCAATTGCGGGGAACGCCACTACCGCCATTGACAGAACAGCATCCCCGCCCAGGAACTGGAGTCTATACTTAAGCTCCGCTGCCGAATAGACGCTGCTGGTTATATTGCCGGCATCCACCCACGCGTTGAAGGTTGCCTGGAAGGCATCGAAATCGTACTGGGAATCAACGCCCTCCCAGATAATCGATCCGCTCTCGTACCAGATCTTGTCCGATTCTTTCGCAAATGTAAGGCTGCCATTTTCATTGGACGTGCGCACAATCAAATCGCCGCCGTCAACCGTCACGGTGTTCGTTCCGGAATGATCGACGAATACGAGATAATCCACAGTGGCAGTACCCCCATTAACATCCAATGTTACCGTCGTATCAGTTGAGGCACGTAACTGTATAAAACCGGATTGAAATGATCCGGAATTGACGGCAACCGCAATCGTCGAATTTTCGACATCGGCGCTTCCCAAATACATCTGGCCTGCCTGATGATACGATCCGCCGTTGACATTGATCGCATAGGCTTTGTTCGAAGCCGCCGCATTATCGATAGACATCCATCCGTCCATCGTGACGCTCCCGCCGGTTTGCACATCTATCGTACCACCACGCGGCTGGTTAAATCCAGCGGTCGATGTGAGCGAGCCGCCGCTGTTCACGGTCAGCTTGCCTCCGTTATCGGTAGCAAACTGACCGATAGATACAACAGAACTCAATGTCACGTAATGAGTGTTGACGTTGGCAAAATCATCGAAATCGGGAATTTTTCCCCCGGACCAGGTCGCTGTATTTCCCCAGGCACCATCGGCTGCGGAGGGGATATAGTCCGCAGAGGCCGGAGGCAGCGTATCGCTGAGCACCGCGTCCGTTCCGTCAAAGATCAGTTGATCCCTCAACTGCTGGTCAGTGAACGTGGCGCTATCCATATTCCCGGCATACACCCAGGCGCTGAAGGTTGCCTTGAAGGTATTGAATTCAGCCTCGGTATCAACCCCCTCCCAGGTAATCGTTCCATCCTCGTACCAGACCTTGTCCGAGGCACTCGCAAATGTAAGGCTGCCATTTTCATTGCTCGTACTGATAATCAAATCGCCGCCGTCAACCGTCACGGTGTTCGTTCCGGTATGATCGACGAATACGAGATAATCCACAGTGGCAGTACCCCCATTAACATCCAATGTTACCGTCGTATCAGTTGAGGCACGTAACTGTATAAAACCGGATTGAAATGATCCGGAATTGACGGCAACCGCAATCGTCGAATTTTCTACGCCGGCGCCTCCCAAATACATCTGGCCTGCCTGATTATACGATCCGCCGTTGACATTGATCGCATAGGCTTTGTTCGAAGCCGCCGCATTATCGATAGACATCCATCCGTCCATCGTGACACTCCCACCGGTTTGCACATCTATCGTACCACCACGCGGATGGTTACTTCCAGCGGTCGATGTGAGCGAGCCGCCGCTGTTCACGGTCAGCACGCCGGCGTTATCGGTAGCAAACTGACCGATAGATACAACAGAACTCAATGTCACGTAATTACCATTTGTGACGTTGGCATAATCATCGCCATCGGGAATTGTCCCCCCGGACCAGGTCGCGGTATCTTCCCAGGCGCCATCGGCTGCGGTGGGAATATACGCCGCCTGCGCCCCGGCGGCGCCAAATAAGCATATCAATGCTGAACTGAGGGCACCTCTGAAAAGGCAGTTTTGACGACGCAGGGTAGGTTGCTTCGTATTTTTCATAAGTAGATGATTTTGATTAGATTTGATTCGGGGTTCGAATGGTTGGGATGTATCTTTATCAGTATTGATAGTCACTGCGTAGGTCAGAAACAGTGAATATATTACCATAAAAAGCGGTCTCTGTATATAACGCTTTGCGTAGAATAAAGAACGGTTCGCACGCATCCGCATTTGTCCAATCGGAAGCAGCCTGCAAACTGCCGACCAAAAGCATCGAAGATGCGACGATCGTCGAGTTAATTATTCTCATAGTTTTCATAGTTATAGGTGTAATTTCATTGAGGTAAGACTCAGACGACGTTGGTCGACTGAAACAAAACACTCCTCAAGAACAATCCTGTAGCCAAGACCATTTAAACCTCACAGGTTTAAATGACTACGATTCAGCGGCATATGACAAAAAACGGGGGCATCGTCGAATGGCACTAACTTAAGGAGCGAATCTGTCTGCGCCCTAATCATACTCTTAATCATGGCTCTTCGACAATTCGAGTGGAAGAGTATATTCGACCCCGCTGGCGCGGGTTCGCTACGACATTTCTGATGTAGAGAAAAATAAACCGAATCTCGGCGTAGATTTTCAACCACGACGTGGCCTTCCGGAGATGCTTCTGAGCCCCGCCATAGGGAAGTGAGCAACGCGAATCGGGGGCGTAGCAAAAGCAGGAAAGGCCCGAAAAGACCAAATGAATGAACCCATCCGCGCATCTGAATGGTTTCGTGTTTTTCGTGACGTTCGTGGTTAAAAGAATCATGAAGCAACGCGAGGGAAAGCACTCTACCAGTCGAAGCCGATCGCCCAGTATCACGAATCTACATCCAGTAGGCGACTCAATCTCTTTCGCGCCCTGCGCTACAGGGCTGAGTAGCCTCTACGCTGTAGGATGGCTGTAGCGATGCGACGCCAGTCGCGTCGATGGTTCGCGAGGGATGGCGTATACTCGACCCCGCTGGCGCGGGTTCGCTACGATTATGGGATGTTATGCCGCAGTTTATTGGTTCTAGTGTGTGCCTAAGCTCAACATCCTGTTCAGCTTCATGGCATCATTTTTCCACTGTTTTTCACGATGAACCTTTATAGATGCTGTAACCAAACAAACAAACATCAACGACATCAGAACCTAAGCTCCGTGCCTGGGCTTCGCCCGTTGGTTGAGTGTCGCTACGCTCGGAAGTGCCTTTATTATGCCCTTGGGTGCCGTGTGACCCCCTACTCCTGTTGGCGCTGCGCTCAATGGCCAAACACAAAGACCAGCACGATGCCATTAACGTACCTCGATAGAATACCAGCCACCTGTGCTGACCGGCAAGGCTGCCGAAAGTTGCTGCTACCGCTACCACTGTGGTCAGATCTGCTATCCCATCATAGCTGACAACAACATCGCCCAGTCCGCCGAACGCAATAATCTGTCCATTAGCTCAATCTGGCACAGTTGACTGTGCCGCCGGTCATATCCCGGTAAGTAGTTGTATTCTGAAATTCACTCAACTAATTGATTAAGGCTTTGAAACAAAACGGAATTTAGCAAGGTTACAGATTCCAGACCCGCCATCAAAGCTCACATAAAGATAACGCTTTCCGGTTGGTTTTTTAATTACTTTTGTTTGAGCAGTCTTAAACGTATGAAACCCGCCGGTTGGCTGCCATGTGAAGGATGCAATTTTCTCACCCTTAGGATCATCAAGCCGCAAATCCGTTTTCTGGCCTGAATATAGTTCTGCTACAGCATATAATGCTTCAACCGTATCAAAACCGCTGCCGTCACCAAAATCAAACGGCCCAAATTTCACCCAATGACCACCGCTATTTCTTGCGATGGTTTCACTGAGGTTTTGCCCGGAGAGCTCTATCGAAGGCCCATTGAGCTGTATGTTATCCTTTGGCAGTATCCATCCGCCGGCTTGCGGCAGTTTTGCTGCAGATTGGCTGACAATTTCAGAAGGTTTGCTGACAATGCCGGCATCATCAACAACTGCTACATAGTAGTCGTATCTTTTGCCAGCTTCGACTGTCCTGTCATAGTACCAGTTCCCGGTGTAGCGACCTGTTTCTTTGATTTGGCCGACATTACTAAAAGAACTCTCACCTTGAGCTTTCCGCATGATCCGAATCTCCTGCCAGTCGGAAGGCCTCTCGCCAGGAAAGTGGAGTAATATAGAACTCTGGCCCGGCTGAGTACTCAGCTCGAGGTCATTAAAAGGTTTAGAATCAGCCGCTGGAACATCAACGCGAATACGAACTGCCTTTGAAGTATTGCCGGCAGCGTCAACGGCAACTACGGCATAATAGCTTTCTCTGCCTGTTAAAGGCTTAAGATCATCAAAACGCTCATCGAGTATGATAAAAGGCATTAGGAGATTGGCTTTGCTAACAAGGTTTGAAGAACTATCAGACCTGTAGAGGTAATAGCCTTCGACACCCACATTGTCATCAGGTCTATCCCATGTTAAAGAAACTCTGTCCTTGCGAACTTTGAGCGTTTTAATATCTGCAACCGCCTCTGGCGATCGGTCGTCTTTAACAAAGCTTGCTGTAGTCATTGCGCTTGCCTTTTTAGTATTCGGATTAATGGCAATTGCTCTTATAGTTGTAGTCGCCGTCACCTCGAAGGGTTCCGTATAGGGTATTGGGGTGCCTCCATCCAGCGTATAGCGGATCTCAGCAAGAGCTGGTATTGCGTAAAGCGCTACCTTGATGCTTCTTTTGAAGTGTCGTTTTGTCGGCGGCAGGATTTTAGGTTCAGTTGGAATATAATCCTTACTGTAACCATTGCCGACTCTTGCAAAATCAACCTTCTTAAAACCCGGAATTTTACGATATACTTCCGAATCGTCTTTCAGCTGGAAGTTGCCGCTTTGAACATCAACAAAACCAGGATCTTTATCAGTTATAAAATTATCCTCAAATTCGACACCATATTTCGTCTCAGGAACGACTAACCTATCACACTTGTAAAGCAGATTTCTTACAAAGGTATTACGCTTTGGAATCTCTGGGCTCTCATCAAAGTAGCGAACAGTTTCAGGATAGTAATCACTGAACGGCGGCTGTTGATAGTTCACCGCTTCATAGCGGGTTTTGAAAAGCCCAGACAAGAAACCTTTGGCCCAGGTCTGCAGGCGGATGCTGCCTCCTATAGGTGAGCCATCGCCTTCGATAAAAACATTATTCCATGTTTCGAAATCACTGCCGCCGCAGTAAAAGACTGTCGGCCCTTTACCGGCATTATAAAAAGTATTGCCGTAGATCTTAGTCCCGCAGGAACCATCGTCATTATAGACGGCATGTGTGGCTTTACCTAGCTCGCTACCGATATCTCCGAAATAATTATACCTGACATGATTGCCTCTTTCGCTGGGGTCGCGCCCGAGGTAAAACGCAGCGTTGTCATCGCCAGCACGGGATACTCTTTCGATCTTATTGTACTCTATAATATGCTCGTTGCCTTTAACACGAACAGCAAACATATCAGAGTCATGAATATAGTTATGCGATGCAAGATTGCCCACACCGTCCATCCATACACCTGCGGCTTCAAACTTGTAGCGTCTGTTATAGTTTGATATTTCATTATTAGCAGCATAACAGCGTCCGGCTTCTAGAGTCGCCCGACTGCCGCCGCTAAGGAATATTCCACCCGAGCCGGTATTGTTAACACGACAGCCGATCACACCATGGTCGCTTCCAGCTCCTCTGTTCCACATAGTATCGGTATAAATGTGCGTCGAAATATTGCCGATAATCCCAGCCTTTGGATCCCCCTTAACATTCGTAACATTGGTATTGCCTGCAAGGGTGGTACCATTGCCCATAACCAACGCAGCGGTGCCGATGTTAACAAAAGAACAATCTTTAACAATGTTACCCTGACCACCGATGATATTCACGCCCATACCACGGGTCGCCTCAAAGCGGATACCTTCAATCGAAATATAACGGGTATCATACAGAGCAAACAACGGATCTTCGAGTAATGAAATGGTGACATCGGCGTTGGCAATCTCTTTGTCCCAGCAAAAATAATAGACTCCGTTCTGCGGATCCAGATACCCTTCTCCATGCTGGTCGATTTCCTCAAAAACATTAACAAAGTAATAGCCATGCCATTTGTATTTCGGCGCTGCTTTTATGCCGTAAAGATGCGGTGTTGCGAGCTTGATCGTGTTCCGGGATTCATCAAGTTTTGCGACTTTGATACAATCTTCAGCATAGCCAACATTGAAAAAGCCCGCAACCCATAGGTTGTCATGGTTTTGCCACTGCTTATAGCGGTCAGTTTCAACTTTAAACTCCCCCCCCCTGCCGCTCAGATCGTCTCTTCTCGGAACAGACCCGCCATCAAGAACCTTCTTGATCTTAATCAGGCCTTCATTAGGCCATCGAGCGGGCACGATGGCTTCTTCGCCGATAAACAGCTCCAACTCACTGGCGAGGAAAGGGAGTCCAAAGCCCTGCTGCTTGCGCACACCAAAATCTGTGACACCCGCTTTTTTTAGATCAAGCCGATAAAGATTGCCCCTTGCTGATGGCTCAAGCAGGCGCTCAAGAAGCTTTTGGTCTGTAACTTTTTCAACGAGCTTCGAATTGAGCTTTCGACCACCAAGAACCCTTACATCTTCGCCATCATATGCTTTATATGAAACAGGGGTTTCCCTGGTGCCGGCATCCTCGCTGCCAAGCGTAAAGCTCTCTGAAAGCTCGTAGAGCCCGCCTCGAACCCATACCGTATAAGGCTTGCCGGTATCAGCATTGCGAATTCCTCTGACCGCATCACGAGCAGCAGTGAACGTCCTAAAAGGTCGATCGATACTGCCATCACTTGAGTCGTCGCCATCAACAGCTACATAAAATACATTCTCAAGCTGACTGACCGGCTGATGCCTGCTGACGGATTCTTTTGCTTCTGCGGCACATAAAGCCGTCATAGCCAGCAGCATTGCCATGCCTTTAATGATGTTGTTGTGTAGATCGTTGATCATGTTATTCTAATTCTGATAGCTACTAATGAATACTCAGGCGACGCTGGCCTGCAGAAACAAAATGAATCGGTCATACGATTGCACCTTCCAAGACTATTTTAACCCCACAGTAGAGAAGTCATACGATCCAGTGGCATATGACAACAAACTACCCTCCCTATGATTAGGCACGACTGACAGTACCCAGCCTCCGCGTCATTCGTTGGTAAAGGCGATCTAACGGGACGCTGCTCCAGCGTCATCCGTCGCTGCGTCCGCAGCCCTGACTAATTCCGACAGAAAACGGATACTGACTCCCTCGCGACCATCTGCTCGCTCGTTGATGACGATGAAGCCCATCTTCCGTCCGCGTTTCTGCCCGTAGAGCTGGGTCTGGTAAATGACTTTTTGGCTGTCCTTGTCGGCGACAAAGAACGGGATAAAGCCGCCCAAGTCCGGAACCTCTGGTTGCACGACCCGAATTTCCCGCGGTTTCATTTCAACCTTCACTCCGTTGATACTGATTAACAAGACTCGGTCGGCGACATTGACAAAGCGAAAGGATCCTGGTGGAAACACCTTAATCGAATCGTCGATCCCAAAGATTCGCAGCGGCATTTCTGCTTCAGGTGGCGCCAAGCTCAATAAAAAGAGCGTGACTTTCGCAGAGGCTGGAATCAAGGCGGAACCCACCGGCTCATAGCTAACCTCCCCCGATTCGTCCGTCTGTTTTTGAAATAATTGAAAGGTCGTCTGTCCAACGGGAAGTTTATAGCGCTCGGAACGTTGCTTGAGGCGCAACTTAACAGGCTGATAAGCCTCTCCATCATAATAAAACACCTCAAAAGGCAAAGGTTCCCAGAGCGCACAAACAAACGACTGCGCGACGCTTGCCTTATTCTCAGCGCCGTTTACCACGCCAGGCGACTGAGCTTGTGCAGCTATACCCAAAAACAAAAAACCGAATAAAGACAAGCAGCGGCACCCTCTTCTGCCCAGAAAAGAACCTATTTCTTTAATGAGTGTGATACGCATATTTTTAATGAGCGTGATAAGCATATTTTTAATCGTTAAATTTCATCCGAATCGAGCCATCGAAAACCAACCACTATGAAACGACGACCAAAATCGACATTGATCGAGTCCAAGTTTGAGACAGCGCTTGGAGCAAAAGGGTTACCGGATTCCGCCCAAGGATCATCACTATCATTCACATATTCGGGCAAGCGTTGAATAGTCGCCTCGCAGTAAGCAGTGACGACATCTCCCGACACCGGAGACTGGACTTCCCCGTATGCGCGGATCGTAAACGTATCGGAACGAGCGGATAGTCGCGGTGCCAGCGGCAATAATACGTCGGCTTGAGTGAGGTCTGCAGCGATGCCGGTGGTCGTCCGGCGTGCGCCGATATTGTTGGTAGTCTCCTGCTCGAAGAACCCCGCGTAGTCACCGCCGTAAGTGGGAGAGACACCACCTGCTCTACCCTGAACCTTCGAATTTAAATTTGCCGCATCGATGGCTGCCTGAATTGCACCGGCGAAATGTGTCCGCGAATCCACTGGCTCGCCGACGCGTCGATTCACAAAGTCCGATAGACTCATGAACGGACCGCGAAGTTTGACTTGATCCACGATCGCCTCGGCGAGTCGGCGCACTTCGTCGTCGTCGAGCCGGGCCAAACCGGCCCAATCAAGTCCACGTCCATCCGCGAGAGAGGATGGCTCAACATACGGTGGGAACGGGGTCCCGGAATCCGAATCGCCACCACCATCGGCATAGCCAACCGGCAGATTACGATTGGATCGAAGGAGCGCTTCCCATGCGCGAACGGATGTAGAGTTCACATTGAATGCACCGTCGATTAGAGCATAAGCGCCGAAGCGTTTATAGCCATCGTCAGCCGCAAGTTCATTGACAATATCCGTACTATTTTTGCCCTCCGGTATGTAGGGACGTATCAGTGGATTGGCGTTGGCGCTGCGAAAGTCATCCCCATAGAATCGCGCTACAGTATCAGAAAGGCTACCTTGCGGCGCATAGCCAGCGCCCTGGATCTCAAAATCACCGGCCAATCCGGAAAGAAAGTATCGATCAAACAGCGATTCATTGAGAAGCCAGCTCACATCCGATGCCATAACAGTGCCCCATCTTGAGTCAATGCCCGGAACCGGCCCGTAAGGACTCTCCGGTTTATTAAAAATGCTAGCGAAGGAGTTAGCGACCGGCCTGAATGGCTCGCTGGATCGATGCCCTAGATTGGCGTTTCGAAACTCCACCAGCGAAAGTAAAGGCCCAGTGGGTATACTCTTAATGGGCACGGAGGTCTGGCCCATACCTCCATTTGAATCATAAGTGGCCCCCCAATAGCCTCGATCCCCCCCCGGCAACCCGACCCCCGCCGTGTCCAGGTGTTGACCGATTCCGTTGGGCTCACAGATGGATTGAATTGCATAGTTTAGATTAGAACCGCGTTGCGTCTCGAGGCCGTTCGCCGGCGCTGCCGGATTGAACTGAGCCAGTATTTCAACAGGCTGAGCCCGAGCTGCCGGAGAACTGGAAGGCTTAGCCAAATAACTGTAAAAACCGAAAAATTCCTTGGCGAGTCCAGAGCCTAACTGATCTGCCCCAATCGAACCAACCGGGGCAATAGTAGGCCTGATGCCCGCGCGCGTTATATCAGGCACGAAAAGTCCCCTTGCTTGGTAATTCTGCGACGTGCTATCCTGAGTCACCTTGCCCCCGGTGGTTTGCAGATGGTTACCCAGCTTTCCGACCATGTAAGGACTAGGTCTATCATCGAAGAAGTCCAGATCCGCATCACTGTCAGGCAACATTGCGTTCAGATCGAAACTACCCACGTTATATAAGACATTTACATAATCTTGCGAAAAGAGGTAAGAAATTTCATCAACACTGATGGCGGGATCTGTACTGGCGGTAACCACAGTTTGAATCCGCCCGGTGATATTTCCGGTCGCATTTCCACCGTTGTCTAAAGTTGCTTCGGGTATCCACTCCGTAATGATTCCCGATGTCGCATTAATTTGAATACCGGGAGAGGCTTCGTCCCTCAAGCGACTGCCGGACGTTGTATTTTTAGGTGATACGATCAATACTTCACCGGGTGCTAGACTCAGATCCTTAACGAGATAAGTCATCGCTGTAACCTCGCTCCTCTCGCCCTGATCCTCTACCTCAGTCGCGATCAAGTAGTCACGCATCGAACGCGGACCAAACTGCTCTTCGCTGCTTGTGCCGTGATTTTTCCACAGAGTGATATGCCCGGTAAAGCCGTTAGTAACCATAATTGCATAACGATCCATCGTCAATCGCCGGTTGTACGGGTTCCAAAGATAAAAGAATGGATCCATTCCCAACGAAAGGTCACCAATAGTGACCTTGGGGTTACTGGGGTCCGTCCGCTCGTTCTGAACGAGTACACTGTATGCACAGGCGCCACCGAGAATGACGGGGGCATAAGTGGCACGGGCCGGCATATAGAGATAAGAGAGCCAATCCTTACCAATAGTTCGTACGGACTCTTCCTGATCCCAAGCCCCCCCCTTATTGCTTTGACCGCCTCCCGCATCTCCATGCGACATCATTCCAGCTAAACTAAATACGTCCCCCCACATCTCACCTGGTGGAATCGCAGACCAATTAGGATAGTAAGCGCGAGCGTCCAGTTCAAATTCGCTTCCGTTCGCCCGAAGGCGTTTATAGAGATTCGCATAGTCACGCAGCGCCCACCAAGTCGGTCCGCGCAGGACTGACTGCGTGCGGTTCTGTCCAGTAGCTCCAGACGGGATATCGGCAGAAAAAGGACTCTGCTCCAACTCAGGAAGCCCCCCTAAATCCCGGTAAAGGTGTCGCGCCTCAACGGGCATACCACGCCCTATAACCGGTGCCGCCATTCGGTCATCACCGCCCACAAACTCACCGACCTGCTGGTTAAATTTGACTGGTTGCTCATTGAGCGTGGTATCGGCGGTGCCATCCATCTCGAAGGCTAGACTCAGGTCGCGCCGCAGCCCCCCCTTCTTGACGTCGGTCAACACGCCGACACTTTGAGCCGTAAAATGATCGAGCTGGTCACGCAACCAGTCGTTCCCGCCGTTCACCGGGAGAAATCCGGGGTCCTGAGTGACGACTGCCGGGAGGCTCGAACTGAGAGTGTTGATGCGGAATAGCCCGTCCTGCCCAGCAGCCCGATCAAATCGCGAGAGTGGGTAAGCGCCGGGGTCAAAGGTCTCGGAATCGCTAGAGAAGAGTGCTCCGTAATCCGGCCCCGCCGAGGCAGCGATACGCATGGCTTGATAACGCTCTGCGCTCACTGCGTCAGGCGAGCGTTCGTTCCATCCCACGTCTGCTTTCACCCCCTCATCCTGGACTGCGTAGGCATAACTACTGAGCCCGCCATCTCCGAGCGCAGCCTTGACTTTACCTGCCCTTAAACGAGGCGTCCCGTCGCCACGACGCGCTAAAACAATCGACTCCGGCTCGCTCGCGACAGCGTTTCCCACATCATCGAGGCTGGACAAGCGACGACCAGTTCCGTCTGCGTTCGCGGCCGACACTAACCACTGGGAAAAACTCCGTGTATTCGGTTGCGCCGGATCATACTCGCGCCCAGTCCCCGGGACGGGGACGGTACTGCTGCGCCACACCCCAACCCACTGCTCCTGCCCTTCGACGGGAGAAAGATTCCCCGTATAAACATTATCAGAACCATTGAAGAGTTCTGCGGTCGCTGTCACTCGAACATCCTGACCAGCGGTTTTTTGTAGTTCGCCCAAAGCCACCATGAGCCCAAGTTGAGCTGCTTGCTCTGCCGCCAACCGCTGCAACGCAGCGGAAGAAGACTGCGTTTCGACCCGAACGAGAGTAGTCAGGCTCAACAACAACAGAAGTACGAAAGCCATGAGCGACAAAGCCAAAACGAGTGCAAACCCCTCTTTGGGGAGTCGCTCATGAGCGTTAATTTCATGCGAAATCAACCCGCTCGAAATGCCCCGAGTCGGTTCGACGCAATCAACTACGGTCACTTGATTGCGCCGGCGTCGTATTGAAATTAAATATATCATAATTCTCTTTGGTCTGCTGAAACAACATTCATCTTTTATCAGGTTCCTTTTCCAAGCCAATATTAACCTCACACCATCAAAGGTCTGCTGTTCAGTGGCATATAGCAACACCCGTCAAGGACACCATCATATTACACTTCGTTTACCTGAATTCCGTCCACAGCACAAAAGATACAAGGCAGTTAAATCCGGCTCTTATTTCTGCGGTCCGACCTTGCTGAGATCTATAGGCTTAAATCCTAATTTAAATGCCGGGGAGTCTTCTTTTAATTCAAAATTTCCGTCCTTTAGATTCACAAACATCGGGTCTGCGATGAGCGAGTTTTTATCATTACCGCGCTGCTGCCATTGGCGGAGGTTGACGCCTTCAAAATAAGTAACAGTACCGGCCTCGATGCCTCCACGCGTGTCCCATATGACATTATTATCGATTTCAAAAGTGTCTTCGCCCTGACCGTTATTAGAATTAAAATATTCGCCCTGATTGAACAGCATGATGTTGCGTTCGATAGTAAACGAGCCATCAACATCGAAATCTCCACGGTTACGAGTGATGACCGACGGTTGCAGGAACTTGTGATACAGCATAAAATTGGCATTGGTGAACTGGCCCCACATTTCAGCATCAGCATTTAGGCAGGGATAGATAAACATATTATTGCGAATGATGTTGTGGTGCCCGTAATTCTGATTGAAGCCCCGGAGCCCGGTGCGATAGCAAATATTGTTTTCGAATAGAATATGCGCGCTGCCCTCATCGGTGTAGAGACCATGGCCGTTTAGGATGTCATGAATGTAATTATTGCGGACAACCGTGCCGGGCTGATACCCCAGCGTATAGATCGCGGCGCCGTCAATGAGCCGTTTCATGCAGTGGTGAATGTGGTTATACTCCACAATCGTCCGTTTCTGCGAAGTCGGATCATCGTTCCAGATAAACCCGACCGTAATCCCGATATGCGGCATGTCGCGGATTTCGTTGTGCGCAATCCGCGTGTCTTCCGTAAATGCGGTCATGATCGCGGTACTGGAAAGATGAATCTCGCCGCAGTCGGACAGCTCATTATTGATGATGTCATTTTGCTTCGGCACATCCAGCGAATCGGCCCAGTCGTTCTCAAACCACTGGCGCGGCGGCTCGTTGGCAATCCGCCGCCAGCCGACCAAAATGCCGGTGCCGCCGATATCATCGAGCCTACAGCCGTCCACCAGATTGTTATTGCAGCCCGCGCCTAGCCCGATGCCGCTCGTCCCGACATGCGCTAGTTTAATCCCGTCAAACGTGCACCCCTCGGTGTATTCGCAGAGAATGGCCATCAGTGGCGAATAGGTCGCCTGGGTCGCATATTTGGACCCGTAGTATCCGGCCTGAATCCCGGAATAGCCGGCAATCGGCAACTGCCATGATGCGTGTTCGAACGCAATGCCCTCAAAGCTAAGATTACGGATCGGCTCGTCGCTTCGCCCCTGCAGGCGTAGCAGCTGCTTGGCATACGGAGCAACCCACTCGGCATCGTTGGGATTCTCGCCCGCTTCGGCCATGTAGTACAAGACAAACTCGTCCCGATCCAGATACCACTCGCCGGGCTGGTCGATAAATTCATACGAATGCTCCAGATAGAGCTTCCGGCCCGGCTTGATGGACGTTGGCCCATGCCCGACCCACCCCAGCGGCGTGCGCGTATGGATCAACTGATCATCGGAAGCCGAAATAATTGCCCGAGAAATCGACCATAAATTAAACATAACCGCCTCGGATTCTTTACGGGCAAGGCTTCCAAAGGGTAGCGTCTCTTCCAGAGACACCCGCACAGGATCCTTGAATTCTCCACCTGGATCCGTCTTTTTGACGGTCAACCACTCACCGTCGTTGGGATAGCGCGATCGGAGCTGACGCTCACCGTCCTTAAAGAGCTGGCGGAACCACCACTGCTGATCACGAACCGCAGGCATATCCAGCGCCCAAATATCGCCGTCATGCTGGCTCCATGTACCCTGCAGGATTTTCCCACCGCTGACGACCGGTGTTTCACCCGGCCATGCTTTATAGGTGATGGTCAAATTGTTGTTCCCGGAATCATGACAGGTAAATACGATCGGCGACTCAATTTCATAGCGCCCGCCGCGCACCCATACGATCACTTCGCCGCTTAATCCCTCCTTAATCTTTTCGCGGATCAGATCTCGCGCGTCAGCTATGCTTCCCAGCGGACTTTTCTTCGATCCCGAATTATCATGCGCCCCATCCGCCGCAACATAAAGCGTCGTAGTCTTGGCCGAAAGAGTCGATAGGCCCAGAAGAAGGGCGGCGGCCATAACAATCAGCATCGTTACGTTATCTTTAAATAATTTCATACTATGTTTTCTATTTGGGATTGATCCATTAATTAAATGCTAGGGCGACATCTTCAGTTTACTTAGAGACCGCCACTACCGAGCGAATCACAATGTAAATCATGAGTCACTAAACATACACGATGCGCAGCATCATGTATATACCTATATTACGCATATTGCAGAACGATTTACGCATTACCTAACAGAACACGCCCCATGCAGTCGGTGCGCTGGCGGAACGGCTCGCACCGACTACAGGTGATTAAAGTTCCTCGATCTTCAGGCGTAGGAATTGCTGATCCTCGCCCTCCGTGGAAATACGATTGGTAACGGAATCAAATTCAGCATCGATCCCTGCCGAATTCACCTCCTCGACTCCATCCGTGATCCAGTCGCCTAATACCAAGTCGCTTCTGACTTCAACGGTATAGATCAGACCACGCGCCACATAATCATTTCGACGACGATAGACATATTCCAACCAATTGGTTTCGCCGTCCGCCACCATTTCAGCCGTTGGAAGAATCGCGTCGGCATCGGCACCATTGGTTGGCACCCCGCCCAATACATATTCGGCAAGATTATCCAGCGAGTCCCCATCCGGATCCTGATCTAAATCCGCGTCTCCATTAGCGATTTGCTGAGCGGTAAAATGGGTCTGCTGCCAGGCCTCGAGTAATGAGACCTCCGCATCATTATCAGCCACCGAGACCACGAGATCATCAATCACCAGGGCCGAGTAGTCCGCATCCGCACTGGCGGCCGAGTGCAGAATGGTGGAGGTATGAGCCCCTTCATCGTCAGCGTCATCCACCGCGGTCACCGTCACCGTTTGTGCAGTGTCCCAGTTTGTGGACGTAAAGGTCAGCGCGACGGCCGTCCCGCCGCCGTTGCCGTTGATTTCGCTCTGCGCATCCGGCTGAATGGTAATGACGACATCCGCCGTCGGTGCAACACCCAGCACAAGGCCATAGATATCGGATGTCGCCCCCTCTTCACCCACCGCGGTCGAGCCGCCGGTCTCGGTCAGTTGTACATACGGCGAAAAGGGCGTCTCGTAGGTATATGTGCCCGACGAGGTCTCATGCGGCTTTTCAAAGTTAAACGACTCCCAAGTGACTGTTTCAGGACCGGCACCCGTTTTGGTGACCCGAAGATTCGCTTCGGAATCCTCGTAGGTAAAGGTCGCCGTATCGTTGCACGGCAGGACATAATCGCTATACACAGGATCCGTCCAGTTGAGCAGCAGGTCGGCAAGTCTAACGGCTTCCACCTGATACGGGAAAAGTCCCGGCCCCAGAGGGAAAGCGTCCGGGTTGTTGGCATATTTCGCAAGGCTCTTGTCGAACATCACCTTGAAGGCCGGATGATACTCCTGGCACAGCCCGGCCACATAAAGCGGAAGGCCGCGCTTGCCGGCCTGTCTTCGTGCCGTACGGTATTCATGATAGCCCCCCTTCGGCCAGGCATCATCCAGCACCCAATAATGTTTATAGCCCTCCATGTAGCTGTCGCGAAAGAACGTTTCAAGCACCGGATCGTCGACGTTTTTCATATAGGCACCGAACATATGAATCGTAATAATGCCGTAGCCGGCATCATACCCCAGCACGTTGTTTTTACCTTTTTCAAGACCCATACCTTTGCTCGACCACCATTTAGTCAATCCAAGAAATCCATGGCCCGGCTTTAAAACCTCTGCCCGGTTGGCATCCAGCTCGGCCTGGGTCAGGTAGGGCGTGCCGGTCAGGAATGCATAGGCCAGGTTACAATCGCTCACCGCGGCCATGGCGCCTACGCCCTGGTTCGGGCGACCGCCTCCACCAGCGTTGCCTTCCTTCATGCAGTCAATTACGCCGGTCATTGATCCGTCATTCATGTTGTTATCGAGCATATACGTGTAGGCATCGCGCCGCGTGACATCCGCAACGCCGTCGCCGTCGTTATCGATATACTCATCCAGCGCCGAAATAAACGCCGGTTCGTTCTGCAGTGCGAGAATACATTTTGCCCAGCTGTGCATCGTGAAGCCAATCACGGAGCACAGACCACTGGACCGGGTGTTATTGCCGCCATTCGGCAGGGCCACGCCGCACCAGCCGCCCTGGTCCTCATATTCGTTAAAACCGCCGTTGCTGCCCTGGGCACGGCACATGTAATCCAGGCTCAGCAAAACACGGTCCAGTACGGTGGCATCCTGATAATAACTGCTGCGAGGTTCCTGGTAAACAAATGCGAGAACGTAATTGCCCTCCTGTCGGCGGCAGTTGAAGGTATTCTGGAACTGGCCGGCCAGGATATCATTCGGATCGTTTACGGGATCGTGACCGGGCAGCTTCTGGTCGGCCAGCAGCGTCGGCACGCCGGCGGTATCATAATAATCGACCATCGACTGCTGGATAGCGGCAGTATCGTAGGTGCTGAAACTCCAGGGTTCCCCCGGCGTAACATGGCCCTGTCCATCCACGGAATCGACCCGCCAGTAATAGGTCGTGTTCAGATCCAAACCGCCCGGATCAAAGGTGTTGCCGGCCTGCCCGATACTGGAATACTGCGTCCCCGGAGCAGCCGCTGTTGCACTGAGCACATCGTTCAGATCCGTGTCCAGATAGACATGGTAGGTGTAACCGGGTACGGTCCAGCGCAGCACCGTCGATAAGGCGGCAAAATCCCCATTTCCCGGAACGGACGTAGGCGGCGTATAGCCGAGTATCGCATGGCCGCCGGCAAACACAAGGCGCTGCTTAAGCTCTGGGGCGGAATAGACGCTGCTGGTTATATTGCCGGCATCCACCCAAGCGTTGAAGGTTGCCTGGAAAGCATCAAAGTCAGCCTGGGGATCCATGGAATCAGACACATCCCAGACAATCGATCCGCTCTCGTACCAGATCTTGTCCGAGGCACTCGCAAATGTAAGGCTGCCAGTTTCATTCCACGTGCGGAAAATCAAATCGCCGCCGTCAACCGTCACGGTGTTCGTTCCGGTATGATCGACGAATACGAGATAATCCACACTGGCAGTACCCCCATTAACATCCAATGTTACCGTCGAATTGGTTGAGGCACGTAACTGTATAAAACCGGATTGAAATGATCCGGAATCGACGGTAATC
>Ga0209504_1000567_pt1 | contig 32285 bp, 57 predicted proteins | sample COGITO_mtgs_1005_FD_184791 | JGI IMG/M metagenome (GOLD analysis project Ga0209504, IMG submission 184791) | Pelagic marine microbial communities from North Sea - COGITO_mtgs_100511 (SPAdes) (version 2) | ecosystem: Environmental > Aquatic > Marine > Epipelagic ...
CTTCTTTCATTCGGCATCGTCACGAGCAACACTCCCATACTTATCGATAAATATTTTAAGTGTTCGATTATCATCCTGTAGACTATATCGAACATCTTCGTTTTCATGTAAGTAATGAACATATGCACGACCTGTTTGGTCTATTACTTCAAGTCGATTAATCTTATTCATTGCTTCTAATTCTTCACGATCTGTCATAATACAGCCTCTTCACGTCTTTTTAGTTCTTCGACCATACATGCTTTATGAACTGGGTTTACATTAAGCTTTAGTACTGCCTCAATATGAGCAGTATCCATTTCAGCAATAGTTACATATTTAAGTGGTTGATCACCATTAATACCATACGTCCCCCACTTTAGAACAGACGCTTGAATAATATGTGGAGCGTCATCATAGAGGCATAAATCTACTTCATCACCATGCGCGCTACGACGAACATACTCTAATCCTCCATCGACCATATAAGTCTTACCATTGGCATCATTATGTGTCTTATAATCGTGACGATGGGTCGATTCTAAGATCGTTCCATCTGGCGTTTGTATTGCGTTTCTAATTAAGTTCATTTAAATTCTCTTTCTTAGGAGGAGTCCATCCAAGTTTGGTCAACTCGTCATGAAGTGATTGTTCGATATCGTCATTGATCGAAAGATGTAGTTCCTTTTTGAATTCATCAATGAACTTTATATGAATCGATTCTTCGTCTGTATAGTCTTTTACTATAAATTTTTTAAGTGTTTTACTCACCACTCAATCTCCCTCCAATTAGTATCTTCAGGCATCAGTTCAACTGCATCCCCAAAGCGTTCTTTAAGTTGATTATACACGCCGGCGTTATTCATACGCAACCCGTAACCTCCTTGATGGCACCAATACACAGAACCAGAACTACCATAGAATCCATACAGATATGCCTGTTTCTCTACACCCGTGATACCGCTGTTCATGCGCCAAGAGTCACCATCAAGATAACCGCCGCTCCAACCGCCTAGCACTTTATACAATAATGTTTCTTCACTAGAAGTTATTTTCAACACAACCCAGTTGTCAGGTGTATATTCAGTCATTCGTCTTCTCCTTTCAGCAATCCAGTTGACCACCTTATCGCTTTCCCGATGTAATGCTCGAATTGATCGATCAGTTCTTCGTATGTAGCCAACTCGTAAGTTTCCAACTCATCCAACCAATCACTTAACTTGTTCCAATCTTCAGTTCGCATTGGAGCAACACTGTACTCACTTCTACCACACCAGTATTCCTTTTCATCCAATCCATATATATCTATGCGACCACAAGCATATGACTCTAGATAATGTTTATACTCTGTTTTTGGGAATAACTTGCCAGAAGTTTCTCTGATCTCAAAAGGTATGTCTCGTTCTTCGTACCAACGAGTAGATACTGGGCCCATCCAGTTTGTGCTATAACTAATCATGTTTCATATCTTCCCAGTCTCCAAAGACTTCAGGTGCTGCTTTTCTTGCTTCTTCCATATGGTACTCGCCTGGATAGTGCCTGAGGCATCGATATGCTTCTTTCCTTACAGCACTTGGCACTCTTGGTGTTTTCTTTGGGTCCATCAAGTCTCTCAAAAAGATTTCTGTATTTTTGATTGCCCATCTTCGTTCATTTGGCATTGTCATAATTAGTGCCCAAAAAGTTTTCTCATTTTATATTCGGTTATAGTATCCAATAACTTTTCACTCCAGTTATCTCTATGTTCAATAAAGACTTGCGCTCCTTCGTCACCAGCAATTACAGTAACTAATTGAGTAATTGGCATACCAGTTCGTTCTTCCCACATAATAGCATAAGCCGTTTCTTGTATGAAGTAACCTTCACACCATTCTTTCTTTTTAGTTTTAGCGGCTGTTTTATAATCGATAATAGAATTTTGTCCATCAAAAACGCCGACACAATCAACTCTTCCAGCAACGCCAAGATGTTCTGAATATAATGCAGCTTCTTGTGCGTATACCTTAGTTAATCGTTTATCAAGTATTTCTTTTACTTCCATGAAGTTAGATTTTACAATAAGATTTGCATCTTTTAAATAGTCTTCTTCATTATCAACATATCGCTCTAAAACTGAATGGACCGCTGTACCACGAGTTGAAGCTCTCTTAGAAATTTTGTTAGCTTCTTTTTCTCCTACTCTTGCTCGCCATTCACGAATATGATCTTCGCTTAATATTGAAAGTACTGTAGTAATAGAAGGATACTTAACCCCATTAGGAGCAGCGTACTTTCGCCCAGCATTAGTAGTTTTTGCGACCAAATCTTTGTAGCCAAGATCAATTGGTTCATGTTTGAAGTTTCCTTTATTCATACTTGTTTACGCCATGGACGTCTAGATCCATCTTGAGGCTTGCCAGTTTGAGCCATCTCTGACTTATAACCATTAATGGTAAAATTTAGTTTATATTGATCAATACCAGAAGTATTTTCGATAGCTCGATGAACTGCAGCTAATTCCAGATCGCGTTCAGGCTTATTGGACTTTAACTTCTCTTTATGTACTATGCCATATAGTTCATAAAGTTTAAAATGCGATAAAGGCTTAATTAGATTTCGAGCTTCTGCATCGTAATCTCGCATTTTAGTTTTTTCTTCATGTCGCCATCTACTCATAGTGTAGTTCCTTTCTTTATCATTTAATATAGGTATATTATATCATAGTTTTGGGATTGTGTAAACATTTATTTCACTGTTTCTTAGATCATTTAGTTATAAGCTTAATCTAATTCCCCTCGTTCAATCATTTCTTTAGTCATAATGAAATCCCTTACAAAGCCAGATCTTACAATATCTTCCCACTTGAATTCAATATGATCAAATGCACGCATATTTTTAATGATCTTAATGAATTCACTAATACCATCTTGATCGCCCTTACGAGTAAAATCAGATTGGTAGTAATCCCCAGCCATAATAAATCTACAATCTTCGCCAAGTCTTGTTATAACTGAACAAAGTTCGTGGTAGTTACAATTCTGAGATTCATCAATAATAACAATTGCATTTTTAAGAGTAATACCACGAATAAACGATGTTGTGAGAAACTCCACTTGTTTACCTGAAGTAAGCTTTGTCCAACCATCTGAATCTTCGAATAAATCATTAACAATTGCTTTATATGGAGCTGTGTAAGCGTCTTCTTTTTCTTCTTGAGTTCCAGGAAGAAATCCCATATCTCTTGTAGGAACAGCAGAACGTACAATAATAACCTTTTCATATTCTTTATTAAACACAGCTTCTAATGCGAGATATAGAGATATAAAGGTCTTACCAGTACCGGCTGAACCATCTAAGCATAGATGATTACCACTCGCGAAAGATTCAAACGCTAGTTTTTGATTTTGTGTTAATGGATCAAGCTTTACTAAATGCTCTAATTTTAAACGTAATGGTTTTTTATTCATTTTGTATCTATTTTTCCTCTATCAGCTGGTGGCATACCACTTTGAATTCTTGATTGGACTTCCTTCCATCCTTCACCGGCTTGTTTTAAAACCGATCCACCAGTTTCACCAATGATTTTTGGCGCCGCAAGTACTTGTTGAATGTTAGGATCTTTTACGTATTCTATCATAGATGAGATAGACATCATCTTTGTTTCAACTTCACCAGTTGTTAAATTTTTAAAATCATATAATGGCATTAAACCACTCCGGTTGTTTACGATTAGTCCAAATCATTTTAAATTTCTCTTGTTTTGTTTGATAAAAATTTCTATAGGATTGTACTGCATTTGTTCCACCCAGCTCGTTAACAACGCATTCTGGATTAGATCCCATAGCTAGCTTATATGGAGTTTTACCTTGTTTTATATTAACAGGTAGCTTTTTAAGAGCTTCTCTCAACTTAGTATCTGTCGAATGAATTTTCCCATACCTATATGTATACTCATCACATAGCGCAATAAAATGCTCGTAATGCCAAGTATAATTACAACAACCTTCGCGAGTCCAAATAGTTGATGGATGATTAAAATGACATGCCTTATATAGAATATCTTCTCTTTCGTCGGCAAGTTTAAAGTATTGTAGCATAGAACCAGATTTAGATGGTCTACGTTCCATAACGCCATCGACCATTCTATGAACTGTTGATAGCATTTGAGCTGATTCAACAATCATTTTTACTACGTGTTTGTCGCATTGTAACTGTGCTGCTATCACTGGATCATCATCTAAAACAAATATATTCATAACGAGTCTTCTATTATTTAATATAGGTATATTATATCATACTTCTTAACAAATGTAAACCCCTCAGTGAAATTAATTTTACGTTTTTCACTGAGGGGAATAATCAATGCGCCTTGCTAATTGCCTCCATATCATCTAGGAAATGATTTAAATGCGCGATTTTCTTTTCCATCTTGTACGCTAACACATCCTTTCCTTTCTTCATTAATTTACGTTGATAGTATAATGCCTCGTTTCGATCCTTCTTAAGGCGTTCAATTTGAATATAACTCATAAGCAATCTCCGGGTTAAGTTAATTGAATTGACTATCATGATATAGATTTTTGTAGTATGATTCTCCTATTTTTTAATTAAGTTTGGAAACGCATTTTTAATCATAGCCTTAGTGACATATTTGAGTTTGATATTTTTATCTTTGGCTTCACAGAATAACACAGCGTCGTCTGGGTGAATTGATTCTAATAAATCGATAAATATTGTTTCTCTTTTAAACTGATTAAGCTTTGGAGTTGCAGCTTGTACGAAATTTCGAAACTTAGGATATTCAAATCTAAGCTCTTTTGGTAACTTTTGACCAGAAACATCAAACTTTTTAAATGGTGGTTCACCATCTGGTAATGATAACGAAACGGTTTCATCGAAGTTAATACGTAATATATCCTTAAGAGCTGTACAGTCCTGTTCTTGTAAGTACTTGACTCTATCTCCTTTGGTTCCTAGTTTGTTAGCGTTTTTTAACACTTCGCTAATAAGTGGTTTTGTTGCTGATTTAGCCATTGTAAAATTCCTCTACACATTCAATCAATAGATTGCATCGTTTTTTAATAAGATAGTTTAATACTTTCATCTTCATTGGAAGTTTTTGTTCCATAAATGTATTTATAATATTTTTTTGGTGAACGTCAGGTATCTCTTCGAGATCAATAAGAGTTTTGTTTCTTTGATAGTTTCTATACTCATCCTGAGTCATTATTTCTTTTAGATTATCAGAGTTTTCAGCCCAATGCTCAATCTTTTTCTTAGTTATTGGAGATTGGCGAATACTTTCCATAATAGCATTATCCGGAGATAGGATATTAGGAATGCCATCACCCTTATCACCACGACAAATATGATCAAACTTATAAGTCCTAGGATTCTTATCAACTACCATTTTCTTTTGAATTGGAGAATATTGCTTAACATTGTTATATTTGTGAAGTTGGATAAAGTCTTTATCCGATGAGATAATCATCACTGGTTCATGTTGACCAAACTCTTGAGTGTTCATAGTAAGAGTGCCAATAACATCATCAGCTTCGCATCCATCTAAGTGGATTACTTTGTATGGAAAGTTTTCTTTTAACTCTTCACGTACTAGATTTAAGATTCTAAAGATCTCTCCCCAGTCTTGGTCTGACTCTTTACGATTCTTTTTACGCATTCCTTTATATTCAGGAAAGTAATCTTTACGCCAGTATCCAGAACCATCAGCACAAATAACCATTTGACCGTATTCTTTTCGATACTTCTTATTATACATACGGATACTGTTTAGTATCATATGTCTTATCATATCTTCATCATTTAGCTTTTGTACTATAATATTAGATAGCGCTATTTGGCTATAGTCAAGTAAAATCATTCAATTGCACCCATTAGTTTTTCATATAAATTATCGAAATCGTCTTGTAAAAAATGACGAGTTCCGCCATACCGCATTAACATCGAAGATATCATATTCATAATAACAAACATATCACGCTGTTCGGGCATTTCTTCGTCTCTAAAATCTAGTTCGTCAAATAAACTATAGTCATTTAGCAAAACTTCTTCTAATACAAGAAGACATGTTTGGGCGGCTTCCTGACAATCATTAACATATTCTTCATGCTCGCTTTGCGCTTCAGCATATTCATCGTCTATTGCTGCTTGACGAATATGTGTTGGAAACTTTATCACTTTACTCATATATTATCCTTATTTAATAGATATATTATAACATACTTTTAGGCATTTGTAAAGGTTTATTTTAAAAAACTTTTCACTGCATTACCACCTAGCTTAATCTGAATGATACCATTATAGTATTCGTCAGTTAATAATACTCCCCTATCAAACTGTTCCTTTGCTTCCATGTATGAACATTCCCCTTTAGTTTTACAGAGATGTAATATTTCTCTATAAAAACCCTCACTTCCAATTTTATTATGATCTTCTTGAAGATGCTTATTAGAACCCCAATAACTCATCCAATCAGATTCTACTAATAACTTTTTACGTCTTTTCCTTGTCTTTGTTATCCCTAGAGTTTTCTGACTCCAAAAGAACTTCTTCCCTATGTACTTCTTTCCAGTTGCTCGATTCGTTATCATGTACACAAAGCCATACACGTCTTTGTGACTGAACTCTTCTGGCAACTGCCATTCTTTGCCTTGATAATGCCATGTCATTACTCGTCGTTAAAGTCTAGTTCTTCTAGAGCTTCATCCTGTTCTTCACCACAATGTGGACAGAATAAAACTATCTCGTCTTCCTGGTGCCCAATTATACTTCTATTATAACAAACTTCACAGTTAACCACTGATCGCTTCATATGTTATCCTATGTTTTTAAATTGATCCCAACCGCCAATAGATACACCATCAACTTTTATTTGTGGGAAGGTCCTTGCAAGAGGGAATTTCTCTAATAGCTCTTCACGATTAAAGTCCTTTCCAAGTTCGAATACTGCGTATTCTGCTATACCATAACCTTTTAAGTTTTCTGCCTTCTGCTTTGCGTAATCGCAGAATGGACATTGACTTTTGCTATAGATTTCTATATTCATCATAAGCTTAATCCTTTTAATGCATTACTATCTATATCTTGTTTAACTCCACCAATTACATAAGAGCTGATTTCTGTTTCTTGAGGAGCAACTTGTACGTTACCGCCACCAATCCACTTTTCAGTCCATGGTAATGGATTCGCTTGTGGAACTACATAAGGACATGGTAATCCAATAGCTCTCATTCTTTTACAACCAATCCATTCAATATAATTAGCTAAGATCTTTTCATTAAGACCAATCATAGAACCATTTTGAAACAAATAACTAGCCCATTCTTTTTCTTGGTTAATTACTTCTTCATATAATGCAATTGCCTGTGGTTCCATTTCTTTTGCGATCTTTTCAAAATCTTTATCTTCTTTCTTAAGAAGCTTTAGCATAGTTGTAGTTGAAGCTAGGTGAACGTTCTCATCTCGAGCAATCAACTTAATAATCTTCGCGTTACCTTCCATCTTTTTAAGTTCAGCAAATGCCCAAGAACATGCAAAAGAGACATAGAATCTAACACCTTCTAAAGCATTAGCACTCATCATAGCCATCCAAATAGCTCGCTTATGATCCATTTTATTTGTTGGGCCGCGATTACAATCAATAAGATCATCATAGTATTTAGCAATAGACTTACCACAGTCCATAATATTCTTTTGATTTAATAGATCATCAAATACAAAAGATGGATCGGGATAGATATTACGAATAATATGCGTGTATGATCTACTATGAATTGTTTCAGAGAATGACCAAGTTTCAATCCAGTTCTCTACTTCAGGTAAAGACACAATAGGAAGGAATGCTAAGTTTGGAGCACGACCTTGAACACTATCAAGTAAAATTTGTCGCTTAAGATTACTTGTAAAAATATGTTGCTCGTTTTCAGTAAGCGACATAAAGTCTTTTTTATCTTTTGATACATCTACTTCTTCAGGCCTCCAAAAGAAACCTAGTTGTTTGTCTGTTATTTTATCCATCTGTGGATATTTTACTTCATCATATCTTTGAATATCAACCGCCTCATCGAGAAACATCATTTTTTCTAAGTGCGATTTTTTATTCTTCTTCAATACAGCCATTTATTTTTCCTTGTTTTCTAAATCTTTTATTATAACCCTTTTTAATACTAGCTGATACTCCTGGTCTAGCTAAATAACAGTAGAATCCTTTAGCGTTTGTAAGAGCGTCCCATTCAGCTCCGCTTTTCATTTTTATTTTTGGTCTTTTCTTCATATTTTGCATGATTCACAATCATCGTCGTCCTCATATTGTGAACTCTCTCCATCGTATGCATGATGGGTTGTTTCATCTGTCATTTCTCCAGCCCCATCAAACGTATTGAAATAGTAAAGTTGTTTTAATCCATACTTATATGCTGTTACCAAATCAGTCATCATTACAGACATAGGAATCTTATTATCTTCGTAGTGTTCTGGATTATAAGATGTGTTTACACTAATGCCTTGATCTATGTACTTTTGAAGAATCGCACAGATCTTAAGATAACCATCAGGAGACTTTTGATCCCACAATAGGTCATACTTATTTTTAAGATGGTGGTAACCAGGAACTACCTGAGCCATTACTCCATCCTTTGACTGCTTGTAACTAACTAATGCGCGAGGTGGTTCAATACCATTCGTGCTATTAGAGATTTGAGCGCTTGTTTCTGCTGGCATAAGTGCCATGAGTGTAGAATTACGAGTACCTGTTTCTTTGAGTTTCTCTCGAAGCTCGTTCCACGGTAGTCTTTCTGTATGCTCTATTAAATTATTTAGCTCTCTTTTATATGTATCAATTGGCAATACTCCATCGGCATATTTTGTGTGATTTTTTAAAGGAATTTCACCTTTTTCACTTGCTAATTGCTGAGAAGCTTTAATTAAGTAATATGACCATGCTTCAGCATATTCATCTACTATTTCGAATGCATCTTCATCGTATTTAAGACCACGTTTAGCTAAGAAGTAAGCTAAGTTAATAATACCGATACCTAGTGGTCTACGATTCATAGTGCCCAGTTCTGCAGCACGTACAGGGTAAGACTGATAATCAAGCAGCTCGTCTAAAGCCCGGACAGAAAGATCACAATACTTTTCAAATTCTGAGGGCTCATTGATTAGACCCCAATTGATTGCTGATAATGTACATAATGAGATTTCTCCTTCTTCAGAATTATCTGATAATGGACTTGTTGGTAGATCAATTTCACAACATAGGTTACTCATACGAACTGGAGCAATTTTAGGTTTAAACGCACCATGTTCATTTGCATGATCTACGTTCATGATGTAGATTCTACCGGTATCTTTACGTTGTTGAATAAGAGTAGAGAATACTTCAGTTGCTGGCAATGTCTTCTTGCGAATAGAACGAGTCTTTTCGTACTTTTCGTATAGAGTTTTAAACTTGTCTTGATCATCAAAGAAAGACTCATACAAACCAGGCACATCACTTGGACAAAAGAATGTAATATCTCCACCAGTTAACAGACGTTCATACATCAGTTTATTAACTTGAAATGCATAGTCCATATGTCTTACACGGTTTTCTTCAATACCTTTGTTATTTTTAAGCACAATAAGGTCATCAAATTCATAATGCCACATTGGTAGATATACAGTAGCAGCTCCACCACGAACACCGCCTTGAGAACAAGACTTTACTGCGGCTTGAAAGTATTTTAAGAATGGAATAAGGCCTGTGTGAACCACTGAACCATCGCCAACTCTTGATCCTTCAGCTCTAATAGAACCAGCACCAATACCAATACCTGCCTTCTTAGAAATATATTTTACTATTGAAGTGGCAGTTGCATTGATAGAATCCAAACTATCGCCAGATTCAATAAGCACACAACTTGAAAACTGACGCGTTGGCGTACGAACACCAGCCATGATTGGCGTAGGGAGCGAAATATAGAAGAGAGATATTGCATCATAGTAATCCTTAACGTATTTAATTCTGGTTTCTTTTGGATATTTAGAAAATAATGTCGCAGCAATCATCATATACAATATTTGAGGTGTTTCATAGTGAACTTTAGTTTTTCGATCTTGAACTAGATACTTACCTCTAAACTGTTCCATACCAGCAAAAGTGAATGTATCATCCCTATCATGTTTAATAGAAGCATCTAGTTCGAGTAGTTCTTCGCGGGAATATTCCTGCATAATTGCGCCATCGTAAACTCCGCGAGATACGTTATCGATGACAACTTCAACTAATGATTTAGGTGTATATTGACCATAGACTTCTTTTCGAAGCTTATAAGATATTAATCGAGCAGCAACATATTGATAGTTTGGCGTATGCTCTGAGATTAGTTCTGCTGCTGATTTAATAAGAAGTTCATGAATATCATACGCTGGAATCTTATCGTATAATTGTATATTTGCTTTAATTTCTATTTCGGAGACTGAAACTCCGGAGATTTCAGCGGTGGCCCATTCTAAAACTTTGTGTACTTTTTCTAAATCAAAGTCTTGCGATGTTCCGTTGCGCTTAGTTACATGCATCGTCATAAGTGGTTGTCCATCATTCATAGTTTATTAATTAGTAATAGTATATATTATAACATAAAACTTAAGCTTTGTAAACGTTTATTTTATTTTTTTTAATTCGGTAATGATAGCCTTTTGAATAACCGGAAGTTCCCATATAGTCATAAAATCGGCTTCTAGATGATCTAATCGATCAGCTTGAAGAGGATATTGTTTCCTAAACTTTGCGTCCTTTTTAGCCAATTCAAGGTCATACTTTTCAGCAAAGTATTCCATATATTGATCGACTTTCTTTTGAAACCATATACCCATAGTGGTACCTTGAAACCATTGATAGAACGAACTACCAATGATTGAAGATAATATTGATTTAAGTGTAAGTATTAATAGCCAATGCATATCACTTCTCCGTTTTAGCTAGCTTTTTAATAGCTTTAACATAGTTAGGCATTCCATGGTCTACAACACCATCAAAGAATGTCCATCTTTTCCATGACTGAATAATACCATAAAAGAAATCAGCCCATGTTGGCTTTAACGCTTTATCACCAAATCTATTAAAGTAAATCATAGTACCGTGATGTCTAAATCCTAGCCATGCTGGTGGGATTCTACATACGATATCATTATTATTCATAAATCTATAATGATCACATTTTACATTTTTGATGAATCGTTTACCTCCGACTCTCGGCGATCCGAATGTGAAGAGTTCTTGAGGTTCATAACGTGTGGCACTAATAGTAGCCATAGCAGCACCCAAACTATGCCCAGTAAAATATACATCTTTTCGTACCTTTAGTTGGTCATTATGTTCTAGTTCTTTTACAATATCCATCCATACATCGTCGACTTCTTCTTGGAAACCCCCATGGACTTTACCTCCAGCTACTGCTGAATTTTTAATAACTTTAAGATCAGCCATAACATCATTGAGTCTGTTTGGTTCTGTTCCTCTAAATGCAAACCATAGATCATTTCTATCTTTTGCAATAAGTACTTCTGCACCGTCTCTGCTAATAATTTTACCTGAAGCAAAACCCAGCTTTTTACATGCTGTTTCAGCCGGTTTAGGATTCATGTATGCGATGGCTGATAGCTTTGCTGCTACTTCTGCTCTTTCCCATACTGTCATATCGTCTTTCATTCTACTCATCTTTTTTCTCCACTTTAATTTCCACTGCTCCAGCATCTTCGTCGCCTATTGTTACGTTTCTATAATAAACTATTACTTCACCGAGTTGATTAATATATCTTTTAATCTCTTGTGTATTATAAGCCATTAACTCATAATCGGCAACGCTCATAGCAACAAATACTGTATCGCCTCCGTGCATTTTTTTAATATCATCAATAAACTTATCAAAGTATGTATATCCTTCAGGGTATAGATCTTCTCTACCAAGCTTACAATCAGACTTGCCTTCTTCGTTCTTTAAACAATTTTCAATGATTTTAGTGTCTGAAACTACGTACCACTTAGGTTCTTTTAAGTTTAAAGATCTTGGTAATACTGGTTGTACAATATCAATCTTAATTGGTTTAGTTATTATTTCGACTTCACGAGGTGGTTGTTGTAATAGACTACACCCACTAATCATTAAGAGAGCTAATACGATTGCTATCTGCTTCGATACCATCAAACACCTCCTTTGTTGCATTATTAATTCGTGTTTCCATCAATCCAGGTCTAGCGCTTGCGAGCTTAGCAATGTTATGCCTACGGAATATATCCATATATTCAGACATTTGAGTTTCGTATTGCTGATTTTGTACTTGAAGACCTCTGAGAGAATTAGAAGTCTTTTCCAAGTTACTTTGAATTGCCTCGATCGCGGCCTTTTGTTCTTGATCTCTTAGATCTTGAGCTAGAATAACCTTTGTTTGTTCTTCCAGCTTGTTCTTCATTGGTACAACAGAAAATTGGTAATACATCATACCAGTAAAACCCATAGCAACAATAATTCCAATCAATATTTTACTCATATAATTTTAACCTATATTAGAAGTCTACTACACCTTTCTTAACCATACCTAGCGCATCAAAAATATCCTTAACTTGATCTCTAAGGTCTGTATCCAATGCTCTTATAGCACCTTGAAATACTTTACTATTACCAGATCTATATAGCTTTTCGATACGTCTTATGTCTTTCTGATCTCGACCTTTCATTTTATTACCAAGATCATTTAGTCCTTGAACAGCTTTAGCAACTTTAGGATCACTAGATTCGTCTAGACCTTCTTTAGTAATCTTAAATGAATCTGCTGATGCAGCTTTAAGAGCAGGATCTTTCCATAACTTCATAGCTTTATTAATTGCTTCAAAACCAGAACGAGCTTTAACAACTTGCTTATCGCCTTTCTTAAGCTTATTAACTGGTTTCTGAACAGTCACTGTCCAAGTTGACATAGCTTCTCTTATTTCTTTAAATGTTTTCATTTTTTGCTTCCTTTTTTGCTTCGGCTGCTTTGCGCCTAGCTACTATTCTTTCTACGAATTTACGACCAGCTTTAGTTCTACCATCGTATAGATCTTTCTTTTTCTTTTTCTTTACAGCATCCGCTGGCATAGATACACCACCCGATGCTACTGAATTTGCTGCTGCGTCTTCCCACATATCTTTAAATGTTTTCATCTTTTTAAATCCACACTAGTTACTAGTATCTTTTGCTTAGTTAACATATGTTCTACTTGGTATATGTTTAAACCAAATATATTACCATAGGCTTCTGTAAAATCAATAGCCTTTACCTTAGTATTTATACTAGCGATCACTTCACCGGTGTTTGGAGAAGCAATATCTTGAATTAATGTATATGTTCCAGGTGATAACCTACTATTCTTATCAAACCATGAAGCATTTTCAGATAAATTAATAGTTTCTTCAAGATCATCAAACACTTGGTTTAATACATCTTTAATTTCATCATCAGTTAATTGGGTATTTTCTTTAATTAAAAATAAAGCTGATGCATAAGACGCTAATTTAGTCTGACCAAATGGTAACTTATTAAGTAGACGTTTTACATTAAATACTAGTCTATGAAAAACCGTGTAAGCTGATTTTTCCTGTGGAGTTTTTCGATCTTTAGCTTTCTTAAGAATCTTACCTTCGGCATCAATAATGCCTAGTTCATATGCATCGGTCTTATCCCAAGACGAGACTAATAACTTTAGAAACCTAAAGGCATAGAATAAATCAGCTGTTCTTGAGACTACGCTCATTAAAGTTTCCTCAGTTTATCTATTATGACTTGGTCTAATGGTATTTCTACCTTAGCATCTTCCGGAAGATAATTCAGGAAGATTAAAAAAGTCTTTAGCATTGAATGATGTTCTGGTTCTACTTTAAACCACATCATTCTGTTAGCCGCTTCAATACCAAAAACGTTATATAAGACAATAATGTGGTTCAATATAAGCCTTTCTTGCAAGTCATCATATTGTTCATATCGTCTAAGTAATCGTTTTAGATACTTAAATCTTGTTAAATCTTCTTTAAACTCTTCAACGTCGCAACACTCAGGATTATTGTAATGTTGCGACGCAAAGAGTTCAAAATTTCTGCTGTTAAGCTTGTCAAATATTTTCATCATATATTATCTATACAAGATAAATTAGTCTTCTTCGTTATCAGCCTCGTAGTTCTTATCAACATAATCAAAAAATTCTTTCTTCTTATCGCCTTTAAGTTGAGCTGGTGAATCGACACCAAACTTTTTCAAAGCAGACTTAAAGAATTTTTGATATCTTTCTTTATCTTCTTGCATTTTAGATTTAGCTTCATTCATTGTATGAGCTTCTTCAACCATAGCTTCAGTAACTTCTTCATTGGCCAATTGGAATGCTGCAGCTACTTCTTTATGACTACTCAATCCTTTTTTAATCTTTTCAATCTTTTTCGCGACTGGAGTCATTTTACCATCTGATTTAAGAGCCATTTCTACAGCTTTTTTAATCTGAGCTTTAGTAAAACCTTCTTCAATAGTTTCTAAACCTTCCATTAGTTCTGGAAAAAGATCTTCAATATCTTCAGGATCCATATCGTAATCTTTTGATTGCAAGTAAGCTAAAATGTTTTTCTTTTCTCCAGAAAGATCAAAGCCATCTTTTGTTTTCTTAAATTTTACTTTAAATTTCTTTTCAGTAGCCTTTATGTCATCGCCTTCGTGATCAATATCGATCTTAGCTTTACCCTTACCAGCTTTAAGTTTAGTTTCAGTAATTGAAATAGTTACTTCTTCCTTAACTACTGAACCGTCTTCTTTTTCACCAGATTTTTTAACTGTATGTTTACCTTTAAAGTCTTTTTCACCTTTAGCTTTAGGCTCAGCCACTTCATCAACTTCTGGCTTTTCATGAGTATAGCCTTTTTTAGCAAGAGCTTTATGCTCAGCTTCGTCTTTAGCTACTTCTTTTTCGCCGGTTTCTGGATGAAACATATCATGTGGATATTTTGTTTCTTCCTTTTTTACTTTACCTTCGAGTACATCGCTAACGGCTGCAGCAATGCTTAAGGTATCTTTATCATTAAGTCTCATATTAGTTTCTCCTATTGTATGAAAAGCATTCCTGTGATAGCTGTGGCGGCTGCCGCGATTACTATCCAGAATAGTTTATTAATTATATTTACTGTCGCTGCGTTTTCACGTACGACTTGATCTAACTTATCAACTCTATTTATAAGAGTTAATATTTGTTCCCCTTGTTGTTTACCAAACTCAGCCATTGTTGCAATCTTTTCTTCTGCTCGAGCTAAAGAAATAATAGCGTCAGACAGTTTATCAATCTTTTCTTCGATTCTATCTAATCTTGCCGCAGCTGCTGCTCTTTGTTCATTAGCTGTTGTCATGTTTTTATAACCCTACATTTTAATGGTGTTACGCCTTTAATTAATCTATGATATTCGTATTGTTTAATATCAAATACCATACCTTTTTTTAATAACCAGGGTAGACATCTTTCTAATTGGAACTGCCAGCCCTCGCCTTCTAAAATTTCTATTTCTCTATTTTCAAAGTCTCTATGCCAAACGTATTCAGCATCTTCTACAGTTGGGTCAAAGGTTCTTACCTCTCCATCTTCCCAATACGGTTTTTTACCAAAAGTAAGATCCACCACCTTTTAACCCCAAGTCTTTAGCATATTTTGGAAGTCGGCACGCCCAATATCCTGCTTTTGTTTTATCTGTTTTGGTATCACAATTATGGCGTGATGCAAAGTTACGTGCTGCATCGCGATTATTAATTTTAGATGTGAGACCACCCTTTTCGTCGCCAAATTCTATTTTCTTTACGTTACCAGTTTTGGGATTCTTAACGTAAACTACATATTTCTTTTTACCACTAGACCTCTTAGGTTTATTTAGTTCAGGTTCAGCAGCTTCATCTATTTCAATCATAGGTTGATCTAAAGGTACATGTTGACCTTCATAGATACCAAATCTTTCTTCTACATGCTCTAAGAATGTATGCATATTTTTAGATTCCATGGTCGTCCATCCATCGTTGAACTTCTTTCTTAGCAGTAGCTACATTCTTATATCCAGTGACTGGATACCTTGGGGTCTGTCCGCTTTTGTCAAAAACTGTAGGCAGTACTTTCTGACTCCCGTCTTTATTAAACTTCATAGAATCCATACCAGACAAACGAATCTCAAACTTACCATCCGAGGTCACATGTTTGAATACTTTCTTATTACCTGCGCCATATCCATCTGGAACCTTCTTCCATTTGATCTTAGCTTCAGTAATATATTCTTTAAACCCGTACATTATTTTTGTCCTTTTATCCATCTTACAGCAATTGCATTTTCAGGAGCTTTATCAGCCCAAGTTTTTATTCTTTTAAACGCCCCAATCGTCTGACTATCAATGTCAGAGCCTTTAGAGTTATCAACTATTAATAATCTATTTCTAAATAATCCTTGAAATTTACCAATATTCTTTTGAACATCTTTCCACATTTTAGTAACTAAACCGTCTTCTAAAGATCGAAGTCTTAACTTGTTTCTTTCTAATGCAGTTTCTAAATCTGTATTAACAAATATCATATGAACAGCATAGCCAATTTCTCTTAACATATCAACTTGCTTTTTAATCTTAGCATAGTCCTTACCAGTACCATCAATAACAATACCCATTCTACCTTGAAGAGCAAAGTTCATTTTCTTACCAGTAATAGCTTTTGCTCTAGCTCTTACAGCTTGACCTTGAGCTGATGCAATATCTTCTGGAGACGCAGTAAGTCCTGCTTTCTTTAATCCCTTTTCAAAAGCATCGTCAGAATTAATTAATCTAAAACCTAATGCTTGTAAAGCTGTTTTACCTACAACAAATGATTTACCAGAACCTGGGCCACCTGCTAGGAATACCGCTTTAAAAATAGAAGGATCGTTTACGCCTTCCATTAAGTCAAAATGTTCTTTAAAATTATCCATTATTTTTTAATATCGTATCTAAATGATTTATCTTTAGCTTGGCCTTTCTTTGTAATACCATAACCAGCCATTTGAGCTAGTGCTTGTAGCTTAGGCCAGTTCTTTTCAGATTTCTTTTGGCGTCTAGCTTTAAACATATCTTCTTTAATCTTTTTAAATAAAGTATCAACTATATCCATATCATCCATTACAAGAGGAGACTCATCGATGGAGTCTTCTTTGGCATACTTAGCTTTAAGTCTATCCAGCTCAGCTTTACGATCTTTAGCTCTCTTATCTAGATCAACGCCTTTGCCTTTTAAACGTTTAGTTAATCTTGATGCTGCTGATTTTGCTTCTTGTATTTCTTTGAATGTTTTCATCAACTTCCCCTTACCTTTGTCGCAAGATCTTTATCAGCTTTACCCCATGTTCCAGATGATTTAGTTGTAAATGAGTTAACTCGAGCTAATCCCCACTGAGTTGGATTTGTTCCTGGTCTATGACTTGTTTTCCAAGCAGCGTAACCACGATCAAATACTTTCTTTAGGATACCATAAGGCATACCTGATTTTTCAGCTTTCTTTTTAAGTGCTGATTTAGCATCATCTTCTTCCAATGATTGTGAAAAACTTTTCATTTCGCCAAACTTCTTTTTAAAATTCTTAGTGTGTTGGCTTTCAGGAGCATTAGGTCTTTCTTTATCGTGAGCTGCTTTTTCTTTAGAATCCATATCAGTATATTTCTTTTCATCTAATAGTTCAACAGCATCTAACCAGACTCTCTTCTTCCAGTCGCCAAATTCAACTACTAGGAAGTTAGTACCACATCTTTGAATAACACCAATTTGATTTGATTCTTTTAGCACAACTTCGTCGCCTTCTTTAAAAAGATCACCTGTTATAAACTGTTCTCTTTTTTCTGATACCGTTTCTAGTTCAACGTGCTTTCGATGCATGTGAGATTCTTTTAGACCCATACCCTTTCTAATAGTATTAAATAATGCCTTTGAATCTTTATAGCCTTTAGGCATTCCTTTTGTAAAATTTTCTAAATCGTTATCTGAAGCATATGCTCTTAGTTTAGATGCAGACATACCTTCAACGCCTTCAGCATCTGGATCTCTTTCTCCAGCTGAAACGACTTTAATACCATTTTCGAAGTTATAGAAACCATGTCTAGAATCGACACCGTTATATTTATTGAGAAGAGTATCAAACTCTTTAACTCTATCTGATCCTGCAACCATAGTTACTGAGGTATAACCTTGGTCATATAATTTAGTAGCAATGTCCATAACGTGTCTAACATCGCTATCAGCCATTACGCTACGCGCATGTTTTGGAAACATTTTGCGTAAGAATTTTATCTTTTCTTTAAACGATAAAGGATTTTTCTTAGCATCTTGTGATTTTGAACCATATATACGATATGGATTACTACCAGCCGTTTTCTTTAGCTTGTCAAAAAGTTTCTCATGGCCTGAAGTTGGTGGATTAAATCTACCAAAGACGAAATAGACTTCGCCTTTAGCTTCAGTTAAATAGTCGCTAAAACTTTTAATTTCCATATTATTTGTCTTTACCTTTGCTCTTCAATTTAGCTCTATCAGCTTTCTTAATTGCTGGTAGTAACTTTTTAGCAATCTTTGCAATTGCTCCTTTTTTAGATGCTAATCTCTTTTCAATACCAGCTCTGCCAGCAAATGATAGATCACCTTTCTTTTTATTCTTAAGTATTTTTTGTATCATAATATCACGAGCTTTTTTCGTGGCACGACCTTTGAGTTTTTCTGGGGATGCTAATTTTCTTGCTGCTTTCTTTTTACCTAGAGCAATTTTAGCTTTGTTTTTTCTGAAGCTGGCTTTCATTTTCATTCTATGTGCAAGTGACATAGCTTCTGAAAAATCGCCACTATCTTCAGATAGTTCTGCTTCGTGTTCTTTAAATGATTTCATGTTTATCCTCGGTTCCATTTAGTTAGGATTGTCCCAACCTTTAATAATGTCTTTGCTAAAGTTGTTGGTAGAAAATTCTAATCTATCAACTAATTTAACTGCTCCACCTTCCATACGATCTATAGCAACAAAACCTTCAGGGTTGGTTACTTTAAATCCGGATTTAGTCTTAACAAAAGTACCAATTTTGTTTAAACCATTTAGTTTATTTATAATAATTAATTTGCTATCTACTACTAAATTTTGCAAATCAAACACATTCTGTAAGTTTTTTAGATTAGATTTGTCAAAAAATGCAAGTAATTGATCTCTTTTAGCAATTTGAGTATCTTTACCCTTTTGACTGCTTCTCTTGTCAATTTCTTTTTGATAACGATCTTGGACAAACATAATAAGACCAGTAGCATGTTTCTTAGTATCTGTGATTCTTTGACCTTCTCTGACTTTCCTATTGTTATACACGTTAATAATGAGGTTTAGTTCTTTGTTTGATTCTAACTCTTTAAGAGTAGATCCAGATATTTTTTTAAATAACTTTCCAGCAGCTGAAAGTTTACTATTGAGTAATTCAGTATCTTTTTTGGTTAATGTAGCAGTTCCTGATAAATCAGATAAAGTAGCATCGACCATCCAAACATCTTTTGAAGCTTTTAATTTTGGTACAATTTCTTTACCAAATTCAGCTCTCATTGTTTCAAATGTTGCTCCACTATATATTGTATGCCATACTATACCAATCTTAGCTCTTCCAATTTCTTTAGCCAAATCAGATCCAGTTGGAACAGCATAAGCAATTGTATTAGGATGGAAAACTATATGCTTAACTCCATTTATGCTTTCTGTTTTAAGGTCTGACTTATCAAACATAAAGTCACCCTGAATCACCCCTTTTACACCAAGAGGCTTAATGTAATCAAAGGCCATTTTTAACTTTTTAGATAAATCACCAGAAGTATCAGCATCAATATCAGCATGAGATTTATAGATCTTTGGATTAGCATTAAATATACCTTTCTTTGCTACAAAGAATTGACCATCAGATGGATCTTCTCCAGCAAATACGGCGGGAGCGCCATCCCATTTAACAGTAACGTCTACTGCAGATTTTGCGTTACCAGACAGCATATCTCGCAATGATCTCAATGCAAGTATAGCTTGGCGCGCTCCCTTAACTCCGCCGTCAAGAATAAGATCCTCAATATGAATCATATGAGTGTTCTTTCCTGCGGCTTCAGCCAGTTGATTTTTAAATCCTTTCATTATTCATATACCTTTACGTATGCGCTAGAGTCTTCGGATTTAGATCCAGCATAGTTAATAATTTTAGTTAGCCATCTATTAGCTTTTGTTCCAGTGTTTTGATCTACTATGTATACAACATATAGACATGCCATCTTAGATCCAACCCAATAAACGTCTTTACTAAGTAATTCTTTTTCAAAGGTTTCATAGCTTTCGTTTTTATAGAAATGACTATACATTTTATGAAATATTGCAATAGATCGCTTATCACCTTTAACTATTTTCTTTGCCATCGCATTGATTTTACCATTGTCTGGTATTTTCTTTCTCATAACAAGCTTTAAAGCGTCTTGCATGATACCATATCCAGCGCCGCCGCCTCTAGCAGTTTTAAGAGCAATTTCTCCTTTTATCGCGCCACCAGCAGAACCGGCTCTTAGATCAAATTTACCTTCGTCAAAGAGAATAGTAGCACCTTTGTTAGACCAAAAAGTTCCTCGTTTTTCGCCTTGGAGTAATATTTTTAATAGCTTATGATCATCAGTATCAGGCGGTAGTTTGACATTATATTCTTTAGCCTTTGCTTTCTTTTTAACAAGCTTAAGTGATATAGCAACTAGTTGTCTATCAACAAATGCTTGAAGCAAAGATTTATTATATCCAGCAATAGAATCCGTATTTAGAGATTTAAGATCAAAAGATTTTTCAACAGCCCAAAAATCACCTGGATTCCACTTATCATCTTTAACCGGTTTTTGATCTGAATTTTTATATGCAACGTTTTTGTATGCATAAACAGTATTCATTAATTTACTGTTTCTATGGAATGTTTGAGACTTATTGATATAACCCTCTTTAACGAGAATTTTAGCTGATTCGTATGAAGAATGAAACCAACCATCCTCTACACTAGCAATTTCTTCGTATGTAGCATCAACATATACTCTTTTATATGCAGCCTTTAAGATTTCTTCATTCATAAAGAACTCTTCTGACTGTATTCCATTGTCTAGCATTGCTTGACAAATAACGCATTGATGACTTTCAGTGATTTGAGTATTCTTGGTTCCGCCACCAGCTCCACCGCCCCCGCCAAAGACTTTGCTTTTACCAAGATCTGATGAGCTAATAGTTTTACCATCACCATGAAGATTAAATGGCTTTTCAAGCTTCTTAAATATTTCTATTTGAGCTAAAGCATCTTCAATTTCAGTTACTTTAAAGGTTCCACCCTTTGCTAGTTCGAGAGGTTTTCCATCTCGTATAAGTCTTGCAAGAATATCAATTCGAGCCTCGCCTGTATTAGCATTAGGTTTTTTTAATTGACCAGGAGCAAGTCTAACTGCTTCTTTAATTGGTTCTAGTGATAAAAAACTTTTCATAATTGTATTATAACACTCCTGTTAGTAAATGTACAATACTATTTATAATAAAATTTTATTTACTATTAGGATTATACAGTTTATTTGGCCAAACATTGTCCTTTTCATCGACAATAATAATCCCTAAGTATTCCAAGGAATCAATCATTTTAGCACCACCCTCTTTAAGTCCAATGATATATGAAGTATATCCAACACCAACTATAGTTATTAAAGCAATTAAATATTCCATTATAGAAATTCCTCGTTCCGTGCAATTGATGTTATATAACCCCTTTCATCCATATCTTTTTTAAAGCTTTCTGCGTCTTTTTCAATAGCAAAAAGATATTCATGAAGTGGATCATTATCGTTTTTAGTAAATTTTACAACCCAATATTCAACCATTATTTTGATACCTCGATCCATTCAAAATGTCCATTTAATGGATTAAATTGAGCACAAGATGTTTGAGCCGCATCTAATCTCCATGAATTTTGTACTGATGTTGAACCTAAAATAGATCCCAATAAAAAACTAATTACTGCCGCAACTAATACTATAATAGCTGTACTCTTATACATTTCCAGACTCCATATATTTTTCAACTGGTTTAAGTTCAATAAATTTTCTACGAGATTTAGAAAATCCTTTCATAGGTTTACTAAATTCTTTATACTGTTTAGATATTGTTGATCTAAATCCAACGCAATGACCTTGCTCATTTAAGATATATGTGTGGTTTAGAACTGGATGTTTACATTCATCCCAATTAGTAACTTCTTTAAAAGCTCTTAACATTAGCAATAACTCTATGAACGTTCATGGATATATACATCAAGTCTTTCTGCATGTCGCATTGGAAGACATGAATCATAAGCTCTTGGGCTACGACCATCAGCGATTGCTGCTTTAGTACGTGGTCCACGAGGCATAACATTAACACGATATTTTGGTGTCAAGGGTAGTAAAACATCAGTCCAACCTGAGTCATATCGATATTGATTCATTCTATCAGTTTCTTTAGCCATCTTATTGATGGTCTTAATAGCATTTCTAACAGTTTGAAGTTCAAGCATATCGCCTGCTGATTCAGCGTGAGCTGTCATTACATAAGAATTAGTTCTACTCATATTATACTCCATGTGTCATGTGTTCGTAAGATTCTTTGCATTCATCAAGTCGATCGCCGCACACGCAGGTTATAGATTCTTCAAGAGTTGGTGCTCCAACTATGTCTCTTACCTGTTCTTCAGTAAGAGTTTCTTTTATTAGGCTTTTGATAATTTGTTCTAGGTTCATAATATTCTCCTTAAATTCCTGTCCAACGAATTGACTCTGACTGGTAACTATCGAATATGTTACCTCTAGCAAAGTTAGTAGCCGGCTTGCTCCATCCAGCTGCCATTAGCATATCACCAACTTTAAATGGTTCGTTTGTTTTGTTATCGATTGCTTTAGGAGCTTTTTTAACAATGAAACCAACGACTGAAGATCTAAGATCTCCATCATATTGACTTTCTTCTGTCTTAACAAGCTTGATAAAATTACGACCTTCTTCGAAGATGTAGTTAATTCCTTCCATTCTTTCATCAGCATAATCTTCTGGATTGTCTCCAGCGTATTCGCTTTTAGCGTAGAAGTCTCGAAGGTTGTTTTGCATGAGAGCTAGAAGGTTGTTTGTTTCAGTAATTAAGTCTTTCATAATGTAGTTCCTTTCTTTATCATTTAATATAGGTATATTATATCATAAAGAAAGGAGTTTGTAAACTGTTTTAGTGAAATTAATTCACTTTTTTTAGATCATTTAGTTATATGACATCGTCGAGAGGGAATATTTGGTATATAGCTTCTGCACATGCTTTAGCGATCTCTTGATGTTCTTTCTGAGTACCATTTGATGCTCGAAGCTGAATATAGTGAATCCAAGATCTTAATGTACCATTGACATACATACGAGACATTGTTAAACCTTCAGGAAGAATTGCTCTTGCCTGTTCCTTAGCAATACCGGCACTAATAGCCCATTCATACGCGTGCTTACAACGTTCAATAATGACCTCTTGATATGATTCCCATATATGATGAATAGAATCTTCCATAGGAATATCAACAGAGTTTTGACGGTTCTTATCGTCTTGTAGTCTTGCTTCACGAGTTACAAAGCTTAGATCTTTAGTTGGATCAGCGTATCTTTGACTAAACTCTTGAAAGGAAAAAGATCGATGTCTAAGGATTTGTCGAGCAATATCCCTAGTAGTATCTACCTCCATACAAACACTAACCATCTCTAATGGAGACCAATGTTGATGTTTAATCAAGTAATTAACTAGTTTTTCAGCGCTCGCTTCATTATTTTGATTACTTGGGTTTGACACACGAGCACAGTATGCGACCATTTGTAACAAATCATCTTTTAATTCGACTCCAATAGCTGGTTTGCTATGAGAAATTACGCGAACATTAAACATTAATTAATCCTTTTTTTCGATCCAAAGTTGAACTTCACACGCAATAAGTGTAGCGCTTACTACCAACTGTACTGGGTCAAAAAGAACAAAGCCAGTAATAAGACCTACAAGGCCAATTGTAATACCAGTGCCAATAGCACCACGGGTTTTCATAAATTTACTTAACATATCGTTTCCTTATACTTTAAATTCTGCAAACGTGTCTTTAGCATCGTTATTGCCCCACGTTGCGATTGGTTTATCAGGGATGGCCATATCAGACATTATATCTGATTGAGCCGATTCTTCAACATCATATAACTTCATTCTAGCTCGATCAATTCCTATCACAAACCTTTTATATTTACTCACATCATTATAACGATTCTTTAACTGTTTTACCATTACTTGGTTTAACTCATCTAATTCTTCAGTAGCAATCAAAGCAAACATTAAATCAGCAGTAGCAGGTAAACCAAATGACTCAGAAGTATCTTCAAGTCCAACATCAGTATTACCAAAACCAGATCTTGTTGTTTGAGTTGCTGTCATGATTGGAACATCAAACTCAATAGCCAAACCACGTAGTTCTTCAGCAATAGCTTTAATGTAGGTGTAGCTATTTATACTCCCACCCATAGCCTTCATACGAGATGATGAACATATATTAAGATAATCAATATAGATCATATCAGGAATAAACTTTTTCTTCATCTTCATTTCATTTAACAATGCTCTAAAGTGACCAGAGTGAGCGCTACCGGTAGGATACTGTTTAATGATTAGTTTACCAATAGTACCAGTTGCGATCTTTTGAATCTTTTTAGAAAAGACATCTTTAGATAATGTTTCAAGCTGTTGGATTGGTAAATCCATAAGATTAGCATCAATACGTTCAGCGATCTTTTCTTCAGCCATTTCCATTGTAATGTATAATACGTTTTTGCCTTGTTGTAAAACAGAAGCTGCATTATGACACATAAACAATGATTTACCCACACCAGTACCAGCAAGACAAACATTTAACGTTTTATTTGGAATACCACCTTTAGTAATCTTATTAAAGTAATCAAGATCGAACGGTATCTTTTCTTCAACGTTATTATAGAATTCAAAACGACCATCAGCATCATCAATATAATCATGACCAATTTGTTGATCAAATGAAACACCAAGGGCCGTTGATAGAATGTCAGGAATAGCACCTTCGCTGCGTTCTCCATCTTTACCATCAATGATTTGAATAGAATCCATAATTGCTAGATAAACAGCTCTATCTTTACACCACTTTTCTGTTTCAACAATAAGATATTCAGTATCTAAATCAGTCTTTACACTAATCTCTTTAATTAGTATAGAAGACTGATTAAGAATATCTTCTGGAGCAGAAACTTTTTGTAACTCAATATCCAATACTCTACTAGTTGGTAGCTTATTATGAACTGCAACAAACCCTACAATAAGATCAAATACTACTTTATAGCAACCATCAAAATATTCTTTCTGAATATATGGTATTACCCTACGGCAGTATTCTTCGTTATTGAGTAGGTGACTCAGTACGTGTGTTGGTATTTCGTTCTGCAATTTCTGTTGTTCCTTCTTCAATAATATGAGTTAATAATTCGCCAATATAGTCATTAAATTTCTGATCCTTACATAAATCATCATGGTCAAAGTCTCCAGGATCATTAATGTTATATGTAAATGATAATGTAGCCATTCCTAACTGTGTATCTTCCTTGATAGACACAGTTCCATATATAAATCTAACGCCTTCAAATGGAGACTTATCTGTCAGATGTATTGCATAGAAATCAGAATCCGGATGTTCGACCGTTATGTAATGATTATCCATCTATTATACCACACTTTGGTTGTTTTGTAAAGGGCTTTCTGGGTCAAAATCAATTAAAGATTTATGACCAATCTGATATTGCTTAATCAAGAAGTCTTTAAACTTTTGAGTCTTAAGAATAGGTTCCCAGAATTCATCTTCCTTAGTAACCTTTTCACGGACTTTAGGTTCAACCATTTCACCAGTATCTTGATCTACACGACAGTACCAACCATTATTAGGCTTAACAACAAAACCACCAGCAAGAGCGATTTCAAGTAGACCTGAATTACGTTCAACGCCGCCATCCCAAGAGACTGAGACTGGGATTTTAGATTTTTCTTTAACCATTCGCGACTTTTCAACATTGATAATAAAATCATAACCAGTAACTTCCATTCCAGTTTTGTTTTGTCTACGTCCTAGAATCCAGATATTATCAGCTGAATAGTAAATACCAGTACCACCGGAAACTACAGCTTTGGGGAATAGACCCATTTCTTGATACGTATGATTAATAGCCAATAGAGGCACATCTTTCATAGTCAAGTAAGGTGTTACCATACGGAATAGACCTTTAATAGCTTTAGCTCGAGACATATCAGCAACTGATTTCTCATTCAAAGCATCTTCTAATTCTTTCTTAGAAGCAAGGTTACCAATAGAATCAATAACAATAATAACTTTATCTTTGCGCTCAATGTTATCTAATTGGCCAACCAGATCAAACTTAAGTTGTTCAACATCTGTAATTGGAGTATGTAGCACACGACTAGTATCGATACCAAATGCTTCGAAGTAAGATTGCGGTGAACCAAACTCTGAATCATAAAACAACATTACAGCGTCTTTGTTTTCTTTAAGATAAGCACCAGCCATAAGCAAAGCAAATGACGTTTTAAAGTGTTTTGATGGACCTGCTAGTACAGTAAGACCTGATGTTAAACCACCATCTGGATCTCCAGATAACGCAACGTTGATCATTGGTACTTCAGTTTTAGTCATACTCTTATCACCAAAGAAAATGCTATCAGATAGTACATCTGTAGTTTTAATCTTCGAGTTCTTTTTTAGTTTATCCATTACACTCATCGTACTCTCCTCCTACCGAATTGCGTTTGCTCAGAAGCAGAATCTCTCTTGTGACGAGCGATCGCTTCAGCCTTTTTACGTTTACGTTTCCATGTAGGCTTTTCGTAGTATTCTTTTCTACGAACGTCTTGTAAAATACCTGCAGCTTCAACTGCTTTCTTAAACTTTCTCATAGCGACATCAAATGGCATGTCTTGTGGTGGCCGTGAGTTTCTTTTACCTTTACGGTATTTTTGTGGCTCGGCCGTTAATTTTATACTTGGCATATTTCCTCTTCTTTTATTTAATTGATAGGTATATTATAACATAAATTCAGTCAATTGTAAACTGTTTTTTTCACATTCATAGGTTTTTTTCTTATTATCTTGTACCATATACTTAGTATCGACAAAATCCAATTTACCTTCTAAGTATTTTTTAACCATAGCTGCTGGATGCTCAGCTGTAGTTACTGGTACGTTTTGACACATATGATTAAGTGATCTTTTGGCATTGATCATCTGATAATCAGTTGGTAGTTTCATCAATGACATAGCTTCTCGCACTGTTAAGAATCTATCTTCGTCAGGATGCGCTATGCTTGTTGGCATATGACCTACGAAAGCTCCTATTTTATCTTTAGGAATTTCAACACCTTTACGCATAATGTTACCACCGGCTTTTAGCTTATGATACGCTCTATCGCATTTACGAGCTACATTATCGTAACCATGTTCTCGCATCCACTCAGCAACCTTGTTATAGGTTGTGTGTTCTTCAATATAATCTTGTACATTTATTGTCTTAGTAATCTTAGCAGCAAACTCTTGATGAGTAATCCCACCCTCGATACTGTCTAAGATAAATTTGTAATATGGATCATCAGATGGCTTTTTATCATTACATAAAATTTGAGACATTGGATCGTTTTTATCGTTTACTACAGCTCTAATATCATCAGCAATCATTGTTGGTGGAATATTGATATATTCAAACAATGGCACTGTATCGCCTTTCCAGAAGAAATAGAACGTACGATCTCTTACTTGACTTAGACCGTGCAATAATGATTTAGTTTTAAAGATGCTAAATGTGTAACCATTAGCTTCAGCTAGTTTACGTAGTCTTTTTACTACTGGTTCACCCATTTTTGACGCAAGTCTTGGAGCATTTTCTCCCCAAAAAACCTTTGGTGACATTTCACTTAGAACGTATTCAGCTGATTTTACCATCCAATCGTTTGCTGGATTATTACTTGAAGCTGATGGACTCAGTGAACTTAGACCAGCACATGGACATATAGTATTAACTACGTCTACGTTAGATGGGTGTCTGACTCCCTCTGAGAGGTTTAGGTAAGGTATCTCATTGTTATAGTAATTTCTCAAATGTTCTTCGTTAGCCTGAAAGCCATCAAAAGTAAGAAAGTACTCTGGTTTTGTTTTAAAGATATTCTCCATTGCGATGGTTTCTCCACCAATCAATGGAACGATGCTTGCCCAGGTTGTCATATTAAAAAAATTCCTCAAGTGTATTTGTATTTATAGGTTGGATTCCATTCCAGTATGGATAGAACTCTCGGGATAGATGTATTGACTTTGGCTTTTCCATATATTTAAAGTCAAGTTCTCCTGCTTTATTTAATAACTTATCAGTCCATCTTATAATGCCATACTGTTTTTCTATATAGTCATTAAACTCGTTACGAATATCAGTACGCTGTTGCCATGAACCCCAGAATGGTTGACCTTTATAGTAACCAGACTGTGGAAGCTTTCGTGATTCATGTTCAATAGGTAACAACTCATATATTTTAGCATCAAATTTACTAGCTTCTGTTATATATCTATCAGCTAATTCTTTCACACTCGCTTCTAGTCTAATCAAATGATGTCGAACATCAATATTACCAAAATAGCAATGTAGTTCATCATACTCATCAGGAATAAACGATTTAAATCCATCGTTTAAAGCGCCATTAAGAGTTTTAAATGGAATACTATTAACTGTCCATCCTGGTCTATACATACATATCGCATGACTATCACCAATAATAACATTACGAGTCTGATTAGGAACATCAATTCTGATTGCTGTATTAAACATTCTTTCAAGGTTTTTCAAATCAACTTGATGCCATTCTGGCTGAACGTCTCTTTTTGCTGCTGCTAATTTGTTTTTAATCATCTCATGATATGGCGGAAAGTCCATACCTATAGAATAGACTTGACCTTTAAATTTAGAAAAGTTAACAGTGTTAGCAACGTATGGGAAACCATAAACGCCACCAAACATATTAAGACCGCCACTATAATCACTGCCATGATAAACCCAGAGATTATCATAAGCGTTATGATCTGTAATTTCTCCACCATAATTGACATCGCAGTTTCCATATTTTTCCTTAATCATATCTCCATAGATAACGCCTTGAGCTCCTCGGTGAGATGCATGACGTTTTGCTATTGGAATAAATGGGCAGTTGATTATATTTTTCATCTTAAAAAAACTCAGTTAACGTGTTTTGTGGTGTCTTAGCTCTAGCAACTTGACGTCTTGCGCATGCCTTTTCGTCATCTCTTATTTGTAGATATACACCATATTGACAACATAGAACCTCAGTACCATAATACTTTAATCCATTCTGTTGCTCATTAAAAAGATAAGAGCCATTGTCTAATTCAATATTATATGCAGATTCATGGAATGTAACATCCTTAGTCAAACCAATTTCAGCTGCGTTTTCTCTCATAAAATAAATTGCTTCAGCTAGATATTTATTAGGAACATCTGGCCATAGTAATTTTATCGTATAAACTGCTCCTGGTCCTGGAGCGACAAATCTTTGATCATGATGATATTTCATTTGAGGTAAAACTGATGTTGAAGTTGCGCAATGGAATCCATAATATTCGCCAACTCCTGGCAAAGTTCTCAATAAAGTAAACACCTCAAAAAGATCTTTGGCTGCTAGCATTCCTTCAATAATTTTAGAATCTCTAAAAGAAGCAACCCATTCACTTACATCAACTGGATGAAACTTACGATCAGGATCATTATACTTTTTACGACAATAATTTCTACCAGAAGTTTGAATTGATGTATGTAACTCGGTGGTTCCCCAGATTGGTTGCTTATTCTTAATAGCTTTATCAACATTATTACGCAAAGACTTAATATAATCAGCATCGCCATCAGCAATACGATCAAAATCAACAAAGGTTCCTTCCTTTCCTGATACTACCCAGTGAACTCCTCGAGCTCCATAGAAGTGAGATATAATCGTATTACCAACAATGTTAGTATCGCTCATTCGTGATGTAGCAATTTCAGTACCAATAAATCTCATACGATCATCTAACGTAATTGTAGGATGAAAGTATTCAACGTTCTCTCCTAAGCCATGGTCAATTACACCATGACGATTTAGATTTTCGTATTGATCATTAGTAAAACCTTGCTGAATAGCAGCACGATCGTTAATCTTTTTTAAGAAATGATTAAAGTCAAGCATAAGGTCTTTATCATAAGACCACCAATCATAATTATAGCTGTTAGTAGCCAATGAGACCCTCTCTCACTAAATGAATTACGTTTAAGTCTGGATGAACCTTTTTAATCTCTTCGATTTGAATAGGATCGTCCTCAAAGTGTAGTCCAATCTTAAACGATTCTTTAAGCTTTGTGATGCATTTAGCTTTATGAATGCCTGAAGCTTTTCTACTGTAAGCGTCATCACTTCGTTTTAGTGGATTAAACATTACATGATTATGTATGTCACGAGATTTTAACATACAAATAGTATCAAGTTCTTGTTGATATGATCTTCCTGTAATAATAACATCATCTCGACCAGGACGCACACCAGTTACGTCCTCGCCAAAATAGATTACGCCATCAATATCAAAGGTATTAATTAACTGCTTAGGCATAGTCATTTTCACCCGATTGGAATGTATAAGTTAGATCTTCAACGTTAGGCTTATTTTCTCTAAGTTGAGGTCGTGTTTTATCAGTTAAAACTCTACGAGCTAACGCATCGCATTCAAATTTAGCATCAGCTGTTTTAAGTTGCTCAGGTGGAGTCTTTTGTGACCAAGCTGATGGACCACGTAGGTAACCAACGATTCCCATTTCAGAAGCAACCTTACAGAATCTAATAGCATCATATACAATACCAGCACTGTTTGGAGAATCTTGAACAGATAATCGAGCTGTCAATTCATAACGAGCTCCAGCCCAACCCCAGAATACCATATCAATATTAGCGATCTTATTATCTGATCCGATATACTCATCACCAGGCTTTTGAAAAACAGTAAGTGATGGGCCGGCATACATTGTAAGGCCAGCAATATCTTTACCACGTACTACAGCTTGACCATTAAGTACATTTTCTTTAGAGATGTGTTTATTCTTTAAACGATCTTTAGTAGCCATGTTTAAGAAATCAGTATTTGCAGTACGACCGGTTCTACGCATATCGCCTTGAGTTGTACCACAAGCTTTGTTTTCTTGAATATGCTGAGTAACTAATAAACCAGAATCCATAATAGATCCTTGAAGTACTTCAGATAAACGAGATGCTCCATAATCAGAACGCATATCAGAACCAACGATTGTTACACCATTGTCAATTGCAAGTTGTTCTAATTCCATAGCATCTTTAGTAGAAATATAAGTTGGCATACAGTTAACTACATGAACACCAGCTTTAATAGCATTTTCAATGTGCCATCTAGCAGCTTCTTCTGAACCTACTGGCATGTAATTAAGTAGTACATCAACCTTACGATTTTTAAGAATATCACGATATTCGCTTGCAGTTATTGGCGTTGTTTCTGTATCTTCCAAAAACGTAATAGCTTTATCTAGATCATGCATGTGAGGCGCAATACCATCCAACGTAGGTGAACGATATACAATTGACTCATTAGCAATACAGCTCATATCATGGCCTGGAGGAAATACTTCCATATTACAATTAGGTTCTGCGTAAATTGCTTTATTTAACCGTTGACCAACTTTACGAGAATCGACATCAAAGCCAACAACGAAGTTAAAATTCGGAGCTGAATAACCGCCAATGTCTTGAAACATTAGGCCAATTGTATCTTCTGGATTTTCGTTATAGTATTGAACACCCTGAACAAGTGCTGATGAACAGTTGCCGACGCCGGCGATCGCGATATTAATTTTAGACATTTTTATGTTTCCTTAAGTGAACATAAAAATATTTTTATGTTTACTTTTATTTCAGTTTATTTACGTGAGGTTGGCTGGGTTTTAATCAGAGTAGCTCACAGTTTGTTAATTTATATAAGTAGTTATAAGGTATATTATAACACATTTTTGATCAAATGTAAAGGGAAGACATAATATTTTTAAATAAAAACATAAACCCTACGCCATTAAGTAGAATC
>Ga0209504_1000573_pt1 | contig 32078 bp, 19 predicted proteins | sample COGITO_mtgs_1005_FD_184791 | JGI IMG/M metagenome (GOLD analysis project Ga0209504, IMG submission 184791) | Pelagic marine microbial communities from North Sea - COGITO_mtgs_100511 (SPAdes) (version 2) | ecosystem: Environmental > Aquatic > Marine > Epipelagic ...
TTAATAGTATTCATAGTTTTAAATTGGATGGTATCAAGAACAGTGTCGACTTATCAACGGTCAAAGAATTTCCGAATCCTGAAAATAATATTGAGCTATCTTTTAGTACCCCCAACTATAATAATACCTCGGTAACGAAGTATCAATATCAGTTATTAGGCCAAAATAAGGATTGGAGCAGGCCATCCAAATCTTCCTCTGTGTTATTTGAGAACCTTCCTTATGGGAGTTATACCTTCAAAGTTCGAGGGATTATAGCTGGAAAGATGAGTGCTAATGTTGCCAAATATCAATTTGAAATTAAAAGACCCTGGTACTATTCCAACCTTTTTATTTCCGGATATGTTAGTTTGTTTTTGTTCTTTATTTACGGACTGCATCTTACCTCCAAAAGGTATTATAAACGTCAAAGAGAGCGTTTGTTAGACAAGGCTCAAAAGGAATTAGAATTAAAAGAATTGGAAAGTTCGCAAACCATCATTAAAATTAATAATGAAAAACTGCGCAATGATATTGAAAATAAAAATAGAGAGTTGGCTATTTCAACCATGAATATTATTAAAAAGAATGAATTCTTAAGTTCCATCAAAACAGAATTAATGAAGTCTGATGTGAATAAAAATTCAAGTGTAGTGAAAATTATTGATAAAAATTTGAACAATACAGATGATTGGAAAATGTTTCAAGAAGCGTTTAATAATGCCGATAAAGACTTTCTGAAGAAAATGAAGAGTCTGCACTCAGATTTAACACCCAACGATCTTAGATTGTGTGCTTATTTGCGATTGAATTTATCTTCGAAAGAGATTGCACCCTTACTGAATATTTCACCAAGAAGTGTAGAAGTAAAGCGATATCGATTACGTAAAAAGATGTCTTTACCCCACGATGCGAATTTAACAAACTATATTTTAGAAGTGTAATGATTTAAGTCGTGTTGTTAAACCATACAAGACCACAACATTCATTAAATTAAAATCTTCGTCCTTTGTTTTTTTTTCAGCTATTATTGAGTTAAGTTGTTTTTTTGCGATGTATGTTTTTAGTTGCGGTTATTTTTTTGATACAACAATTTTTATGGTCTATATTTATGAAATCAATAATCAAAAACAATTTTATGCTTAGAAAAATCACATTATTACTTTTTGCATTTTCAACACTATGTGCAACCGCACAAAAGATGGATGTAAAAGGAATTGTTAAAGATGCAGCGTCTGGAGAAATTCTCCCTGGGGTTAGTATCGTTATTAAAGGTAGTAATACTGGAACTGAAACAGATTTTGATGGTCTGTACAGTTTGAAGAATGTAACTAAAGGCGCAACACTCGTTTTTAGATACCTAGGTTACAAAACAAACGAAGTAGTTGTAAACAGTACAACAATCAATGTTGCTTTAAAAGCCTCAGCAGAGTCGCTAGACGAAATTGTTGTAATTGGGTATGGATCACAACGTAAAAAAGAAGTTACAGGTGCAGTATCTGTCGTTTCTAGTGAATCCATAGAACAACTAAAACCAACTCGAATAGAGCAAGCATTACAAGGACAAGTTGCCGGTGTAAATGTTACGGCTTCTTCAGGTTCTCCTGGTGCCGCTTCCAACATTCGAATTCGTGGAATTTCTACCAACGGAGATAACAGACCCCTAATTTTAGTAGATGGGAATGTTATTGAAGATTTAAGTGTGGTGAATCCTTCCGATATTGAATCCATCAATGTATTAAAAGATGCAACGGCTGGTATTTATGGGGTAAGAGGTGCAAACGGAGTTATTTTGATTACCACCAAAACGGGAAAGAAAGAAACGGATTATAAATCAACCTTGAATTATTATGTAGGTTTCCAACAAACCACAAAAGAGATTTCATTGTTAAATGCTACGGAATATGCCTTACTCGCCAATGAAGCTTTCGCTGCCAATGGAGAGAGTTTGCCATTTCCAAATGTAAATGGTTTAGGACAAGGTACAAACTGGCAAAAGGCCGTTTTTGATTCTGCACCAATTTATAGTTTGGATTATACCTTGAACAAAGGAACTAAAAAATCTACCTATTCATTAGGAATATCCGTTTTAGACCAAGACGGGATCGTTGGAGGAGACAAAGCCAACTTTAATAGAAGAAATGTGAAGTTCAATTACAACAGAGACCTTACAGATAAGTTGAAATTAACAACTTCTACCATCTATACAAATACCAATAAAAAGAATTTAATAGAAAATGCTTTAGGATCTGTTTTGTTCAATGCCTTAAACATGCCAGCAACTACGCCAGTTTATGATGCGAACGGTGATTTCTCTTTACCTCCAGCAATTGGAACGGGTATTGAAGTTGCCAATCCACTCGCTCAGGTAGATAACAGTTATAACAGAACTTGGGTGAATAAAATCTCAGGTTCTTATGGATTGAACTATCAGTTCTTAGATGGTTTCTCTGCGAGTGCAAGATACCAATTCAACCATGCGAAAGTAAATGGAAAATCATTCTCTCCAATAGCTTATTTTGGAAACGGGAGTGTTTTTAATACAGATGTACCGACTGTTAATGAATATAGCCAAACCTACAAGGATTATACTTTTGATGCTTTTGTAAGTTATGAAAATACTTTTGATGAAGATCATAATGTAAAAGTATTGTTAGGAACTTCTGTGTTTAGATCTCAAGGATTTAATGATACGAATTTTACTCAAAACGGGGTGATAGGTACGGACCTAAACAGTGTGAGTATTACACCAGGTGCTCAAGACAATTTAGCGTTGAGTAACAATCCAAGACAATTTTTTGACAGCCGATTGTTGTCTTATTTTTCTCGTTTGCAATACAACTACAAAGGGAAGTACTTAATGTCTGCCGTTATAAGGAGAGATGGTTCTTCAAATTTTGGACCTAAAAACAAGTTTGGTTTTTTCCCTTCAGCCTCTGTGGGTTGGGTAGTGTCGGATGAAGCTTTTCTAGAAGATTCAGAAGTTATCAATAACTTAAAATTAAGAGCTAGTTATGGAATCATCGGAAACGATCGAATTGGATCTTTTGGTTTTGTTTCTTTATTAACAGGAGAAGGTGTGTATGCTTTCAATAACCAATTGACCTATGGAACAGCTTTAGGCGCAATTTCCAATCCAGAAATTAAATGGGAGAAACAAATTCCATTGGATTTCGGTCTTGATATCAGTTTGTTCAACAACAAAGTAGATATTACTGCCGATTACTTTAAAAAGACGACAGAAGACTTATTATTAAGACCTCAAGTGTCAGGAATCTTAGGAGTTTCTGCTCCTGGAGCTTCTGCACCTATAGTAAATGCAGGTTCTGTTGTCAATGAAGGATTTGAGTTCTCTATCGGATACAATCATACCGTTTCTGAAGATTTCAAATTTAGTGCCAACTACAACTTTACCACATTAGACAATAATGTAACTTTTGTAGGAAACGCGACGGGTGTAATAGAAGGTGGATCTTTTGGAGTAGGGCAACAAGCACCCTCTAGAATGGAAGCTGGTTTCCCAATCGGTTATTTCTACGGATACGAAACCAACGGAATCTTTCAGACCCAAGCAGATGTTGACGCACATGCTACACAAACCAATGCAGCGCCTGGAGATTTGAGATTTGTAGATACCAACGGCGATGGATCCATTACCAATGAAGATAGAACGTATATCGGTGATCCGATTGCAGACATTACTATGGGGATGAACTTTTCGTTCAATTACAAAGCTTTTGATTTCAATGCCTATGCTTTTGCTTCTTTAGGAAACGAAATTGTAAGAAGTTATGAAAGAAACTTGCCTTTGACCAATCGACTAAGTTATGTTTTAGACCGATGGACGGGTCCTGGGACAAGCAATACTTCTCCAAGAGTGACTACAGGGGCAACAGGAAATACCTTGTTCTCTGACTTTTATGTAGAAGATGGTTCTTTCTTAAGGTTGCAAAACATACAATTGGGATACACATTTGATGCGGACCAATTAGAGAAATTGCAATTTGATACAGTACGTTTTTATGTGTCAGCTAGCAACTTGTTTACATTGACAAAATACAAAGGATACGATCCAACAACATCTAATGGAAGTCCAATTGGTGGTGGAATTGATCAAGGATTCTATCCAAATCCAAAGACCTTTTTATTCGGAGTTAATCTTAATTTTTAAAATAAAGAAAAATGAAAAAAATAAACATAAAGATTTTATCAGCAATCGTTCTTCTTACACTTGGTTTTTCGTGTAGTGATGATTTTGTGGATGTAAAATCTCAAGCAGAGAATTCAGAAGACTATTTCAATACTGAAGAAGATTATCAAAATGCATTAATTGGTGCTTACGATTTATTACAATCGAGTTACATCAATGTAATGTTAGGAGAAATTGCTTCTGACAACACCTTAGCGGGTGGAGAAAGCGCTACTGACGTTATTGGAATTCAAGAAGTAGATGACATGACACACACGCCTGTAAATGCTCAATTAAGAGATATTTGGGGATGGATGTTTTCAGGAGTCAACAGAGCGAACTATATTTTAGAGTTTAAAGACAATATCGATTTTGAAGGGAAAGAAGAAATTCTTGCACAAGCTCGCTTTTTAAGAGCTTACTATTACTTTGAGTTGGTGAAGTGGTTTGGAGATGTACCGTTAGTGGTGGATCAAAGAATTTTATTTGGAGATCAATTTAATGTAGACAGAACTCCAAAAGCACAAGTATATGCACAGATTGAATTGGATTTAATCTATGCTGCGGACAACTTACCGTATACCCAAGCTGAAACTGGAAGAGTTACAAAAGGGGCAGCACAAGCTTTATTAGGAAAAGCGTATTTATATCAAGATAAATTTGACGAAGCAGCAGCTGTGTTGGATAATTTGATTTTAAACGGCCCTTATGATTTGGTAACTGATTATGATGCTATGTTTGAATTGGAAGGAGAAAACAATATCGAATCTGTTTTTGAAGTACAATACTCAGAATTGGAAGGTGCTGGTTTCGGTTGTCTTCAATGTAGTGAAGGAAATGTAGCAGTTGGTTTTAGCGGGATTCGTAATTACTCTGCAACCCCAGGATCTGAAGGAGATATTTTTTCTTCAGGATTTAGTTTCAATGTACCTGTACAAGAAGTTGTAGATGCATTTGAAGAGGGAGATTTAAGAAAAGATGTTGCTGTTTTAGACATTGATGCTTGGGCGACACAAACCGGAATTACCTTCGGAACAGGGAATGAGCATACTGGTTTTTTCAACAGAAAATACATTCCAAGAAAAAGAAGTGATGCGGCGCAAGGAGATCGAAACTTGACCAATCCAAACAATTACAGATCGATTCGTTTTGCAGACGTTCTATTAATGGCTGCAGAAGCTTTCAATAGAGGTACTGCTTCCAATGATGCAAAAGCGCAGAGTTACTTAAATAGAGTACGTCAACGTGCTTTTGGAGACATGATGCACAATATTACTGCAACAGGAGCTACACTTACAGAAAACATCTTTCAAGAAAGACGAGTAGAATTGGCTGGAGAAGGACATCGATTTTTCGATTTGGTACGAACAGGAAAAGCAGCACAAGAAATTGATGGTTTTGTAGCAGGAAAACATGAAGTGTTTCCAATTCCAGTAATAGAAATTCAATTAACAGGAAACCGTTGGTCTCAAAACCCAGGATACTAAAATATAGCACCATGAAAAAAATAAAAAATATATACAAAACAATTGCAGTGTTGCTATTAATAGCAGCCTGTACAGATACTGATGAAAGAGAGTTGTCGTTTTTAGACAGCATGTCTGCACCAGCGAACTTAGAAATGTTGTTCAGCATTACACAAGATAACACAGGAGCAGCTACCATCACACCCAATGCGGATGGTGCATCTACTTTTGATGTTCATTTTGGAGATGCAACAGCAGACCCATTAAGAATACCTAATGGAGAAAATGCACAACATGTGTATGCAGAAGGTACCTATGATGTAAAATTAGTAGCATACAACACCAAAGGTGATGCTACAGAATTGACAAAACCTATCGTAGTTTCTTTCAGAGCTCCAGAAAATTTGATGACGACCATTGAAAATGATGCAGCCGTTTCGAAACAGGTAAATGTGAGTGCATCTGCAGATTTTGCCATGATGTATGAATTTCATTCAGGCGAAGCAGGGGTAACACAACCAGTTGCCACCGCAAATATTGGCGAAGCATTGTCTTACCAATATGCTGATGCAGGTACCTACACTGTTCAAATTATTGCAAAAGGGGGTGCGATTGAAACAACAACCTATACGGTTGATTTTGAAGTTACTGAAATTTTAGCACCAACAGCAGGTGCAACAACGCCACCAGCTAGAAACGATTCAGATGTCGTTTCAATCTTTAGTGATGCTTATACAAATGTTACATTGGATGAATTACCAACAGGTTGGTCTGCATCAGGTTTTGAAGCAACAACGATTGGTAGTGACAATGTATGGAAGTTAACGAACCTAGATTTCGTAGGAATGGTAACTAACTATGCAAATGGAATTGATGTTGCTGATATGGAAATGATGCACATTGATTATTGGGTACCTGAAGGAGTCACTAATGAATTACTTGTTAAAATCGTAAATACAGTAGATGGTGGTGAAGATGTAGAATCTTTAGGAACTACCGTAACTGGTTCTTGGCAAAGTGTTGAGATCGATATGGCTAATTTTGATGGAAATCTTGCAAACAAAAATAAAATAACACAGATATTAATCGACTCAGACGGAGTTGCAGGTATCGTATATGTAGATAACTTTTATTTCTACAAAGCACCCTCAAGTGTTGTTACAAGTTCAGTACAAGATTTTGAAGGAGCCGCACCTACAATCACACCTTTTGGTGATGCAGCTGCAGCAATAATTTCAAACCCAGATGCTTCAGGAGCAAACACAACAGCTACTGTAGTTGAATTTACAAAGACAACAGGAGCGCAAACATGGGCAGGAGCAACTTTAGACCTTACAAGCCCATTAGATTTAACAAACTTCTCTAAGATAAGTGTTAATACATGGTCTCCAAAAGTTGGAGCTGTGGTAAAAGTAAAAATAGAAAACGCAGACGCTAGTATTACGCATGAAGTGGATATAAATACAACCACTGCAAGTTCTTGGGAAGAATTAATTTATGACTTTAGTGCAGCACCAGCTGCTGACTATGTAAAATTAGTGGTATTCTTTGATTTTGGAAATGGGGGAGACGGTTCCGTTTATTATTATGATGAAATCAATCTCGTGAATGATTCAGGAGTTGTAGCATCTTTAACTTTTCAAGATTTTGAAGGAGCCGCACCTACAATCACACCTTTTGGTAGTGCAGCTGCAGCAATAATTTCAAACCCTGATGCTTCGGGAGTAAACACAACAGCTACTGTAGTTGAATTTACAAAGCCAACAGGAGCGCAAACATGGGCAGGAGCAACTTTAGATGTTACAACTCCATTAGACTTTGCGACTTATTCTAAGATAAGTGTTAATACATGGTCTCCAAAAGTTGGAGCTGTCGTAAAAGTAAAAATAGAAAATGCAGATGCTAGTATTACACATGAAATTGATGTGAACACTACAGTTGCTAATTCTTGGGAAGAGCTTACCTATGATTTCAGTGCAGCACCTACTGCAGATTATGTAAAAGTTGTTGTATTTTTTGACTTTGGAAATGGGGGAGATGATACGGTATACTACTATGACGAATTAAAATTAACAAACTAAAACAAATACAATGAAAAATATTAATTATATAAAAACAGTATTGTTTGCAGTTGTTTTTACTTTTTTAGGCTGTCAAGAAGATGAGTATTCTTTTGGAGACATTGTGACGCCTTCAAATATTGTTATTACAGCTGAAATTGTGGGAGCAGATGCTGCAAACCCAAATGGGGATGGTAGTGGTGTTGTAAATTTTACAGCAACCGCAGACAACGCCGTTTCTTACAAATATGTATTCAATGGTGAAGAAACAGTTTCTTTATCTGGAAACAATAGTATTAGCTTTAGTTCTTTAGGACTAAACACCTATACGGTAACCGTGGTTGCTTCTGGAACGGCTGGAGTCACTTCTAGCAAATCCATTGAAGTAGATGTATTGTCTACTTATGCTCCACCAGCAGATTTAATTGCAAAGCTTTATGGATACGATCCAGCAGACCCTACAGCTGTAACATCTAGAACTTGGAAAGTTCACTCAGCAAAAAACAAACATTTTGGTTTAGGTCCTGTAGGAGGACAAGTTTTAACGGAATGGTATGGTGCTGGGCCTGATGAAAAAGCAGGAACTGGGATGTATGACGATCGTTTTACGTTTAGTTCTGATGGTACCTTTACCCACGTTACCAATGGAACTGTTTTTGGTAGAGACCCTTATATCGTGAATGATTTAGGACCCAATGCATCTGGAAATGTAAACGGTGCAGATATTGAAAACTATGCCTTTGACGATTATGATGCTTCTTGGACCTTAACAGCGCCAGGAGGAACCGAAACCATTAGCCTTTCGGGAACTGCATTTTTAGGATACTATACGGGTGGAAATCACCAATATCAAATCTTTGACAGAGAAACTCCTAATGAAATGATCTTAAAAACAACCGATGCAAATGCTGAATTTGACTGGTGGTTCATCATTACTTTAGAATAAGGTTATTCTTTAAATAATACAGTACAGTTTTTTATACTGTACCGATATTTTAAAAAAAACTCAAGACATTTGTCTTGAGTTTTTTTACTTTTAAACAATAAGCTGGTATGAAGGACTGATGGGATTAGTTGCTGAATTTTTAGAATTACTAGCCTATATTGCTGCATAGGATCTAATTAGATACCTGAGTCTTCTAACTGTGAGTTTGTGTCATTATCAATGCTTTTAATACGAAATGTGTTTTGGGAGCATCCATCATTGTACTTCCTTGTTTTTATGTTCCGCTATGTCAAACACTTTGCGGAGTGGTCAATTCTACAATGATTGGTATTACTAACGTGCTTGTATATGGAAAGTAGCAGAATAAAAACGCAATTATTTTCAGTCTAAAAACAAAAATAGTAGAAAAGCACAAACTTAGAGATTTGCACTTAACTGCTATTTTTTATATACATAGTTGTGGTTTGTATTAATTTTATTCATTCCAAAAAAATCAAAAAATAATTACTAGTTTACTTGTTTGAATATAACAGTATCGTCTTTAATAATTATTTTCATATCCTCTGGAGGAATCCCATTAGAATAATAACCAAAATTATAATCGCTACTTGTTGTTGTGTGGTTTCTATATATATATAGACCCATAATTCCATCAAAACGAACCTCTTTATTATTGAAAGGTATAAATATTGTTTTTATTTCATTCATTTTCAAAGTATCTAAAGTATGAGTACTAAAACCAGTTTTTATAACTATTTTCTTTACATCTATTTTAGAATCATTAGTTATTTCAATGTTTACTCCACTCGTACAAGATAAAATAATAAAGAGCGATAAAAAATATAATGTTTTTGTTAATTTTTTCATTAATATGTTGGTGTTAATGTAGTTGCTGAAGAAATTCCATGGTTACCATCTCCAAATAATGGCGTTAAAGGATTATCTCTATAATTAGGGTCAAAATAGTTAATAGGGTTTAAATACCTTCCTAAACCATTATTAATTTTGTCTTTTATTGTATTTCCTATTTGAATATCATTATCATTGGGGAAATCATGTCCTACTTGATGCCCGATATTGTTATTAAATAAGTCCATTTGTACTTCTAAAGACCATATAGTTGGTGTTTCACTTTCATGGGCATCAGATAATTTTTTTGCTAACCATTTTCCCATGTCTCTGGAATTTAAAGCATTAAAATATGCATGTCTAAAAGCATCTGAATTATCATTTAAGCCATTATTTCCATAATTTAGAATAGTCCTTTGCTCTGCTATAGTTCTATTTCTATTTAAAATAATTGCTGCAGCTGGATATAATTTAAAAATTTCCTTTTCTTTTTGAGTTAACTCTCTCCACACATCGTAAGGATTTTGATTAAAAAATGAATTATTATCCATAATACTCTCATCTTTCCACCATTCAAAAGGAAGCCCTTGATTACTCCCTGGATAATTTGTAGACGTGTAACTCATTAGTTCATTAATTATTTCAATAGCAAAACTTATAGCCTCAGTAGAATTATCATTACTATTTAAGAAGTTGTATATATTGAATGTAACAGATGCGTTATTATTTAGAAAATCAATAGCATCAGTATTATTTTTAAGACGGAGTTTACTAATTAAAGTATTTACGTATTGTGCACTAGAATTAACACCAATACCACCATCAACCTTTTGGCTACATGGAGAGGGCAATCATCAGATTTTCCTTTAGCTTGTGTTCTCATTTCAATATCTGTGCAGTTAATCGTTATAACTACTTGAACCCCTGTGCCAGCACCACATCTTGATGGGGGGATGAGCTGCTGTACCTCCTGCACCACAAGGTCCATTAGTGCCAACACTATAACTACAACTAGTATATGTCCAACCTCCTCCTCCAGAACCACCAGAGTTTCCGTTATTTCCTGTACTTGTTCCACTGCCACCTCCAGTACCTGAATTGTTTACTTTTGTATCATCACAAGGTACAGGATCTCCATTAACTATTAGAGGTTCGCATTTTGTATCTCCTTTTCAAAAATATCCTATATCAAAGAAATCCGTATATCTATGCCGAGAAATACTTCCATTAAAATAAGTAAAATCGAAATTATTTTTTATAAATTCTTCTGAATTATTTATATCTGGTTTAAATTTTAAAACGAAAGGTGTTTGAATTTCTCCTTGAGCATTTTTACCAATAACTAAATTATAAAAAACTCCTTCTTTATCATTTGGACGAGTAAAAGAAATAGAGTAATTTTTATTCTGTAAGGTATCTATAATTTCTAAAACCTTTTCTTCATCAAAAAAATAATTATCCGATGCATTTGTTTTTGATGCGTAAGCAGATTTTATTTTACTTTCATAGACAGATTTCACTTTGGGAATTTGGTCAAAACTCACGAAATTTTGAGCAAAGTGATGTTCGGTAATCGGTTCTTCTATTTCAATATCTTTATCACAATTCCATAGCAATAAGGAAATTCCAAAGAATAGAATTCCCGTTTTTAAAAGGTTGGCTAATTTGTTTTTGTTCATTTTCATAATGACTATTATTTTAAATTACGTATAGATGATTGTTGGTTCATCCATATAAACCACAACTCGTTATATCATTCAATTTTATGCGCTTATCCCTATCCTAATTTACGGGATAACATTCCTTTTTGTTAATCGTATCAATTTGGAAGTTGAATAGATTTAGTTATTGTTTTCATGATGTTTATAAATAATACTTTTTATGTAAATGTATGTTAATTTTAATTGCAATTTAAATATACATAAAAAATAACATATATTTATATTTAAATTACTTTCTTCCAATTCAATAAAAACATTCAGCGATAAAACATTTTTTAAAATTTCAATAGAAAGCAAAAAAAAACTCCAACGAAATTCGTTGGAGTTTTTAAGATGTAGTAAAAAGAAATGTTATCCTTTTACTTTGTTTTTGAAGTTTTCAAATTTCGTTGCTTCTTTTTTAGGCCAGCTATTGTTTGAAGTATCTACATCCGCAGTTTCTTCGTCTGGATCTAGTTTAAAGCTTACAATTTCTTGGGTAGCAGAGAACACTCTTTTTACAGAAGTGTCATCCTGCATCCATATCTGAGCAGGGAAAGTTTGTCTTTCCGTGGTTCCATCTGCATAGGTCAATTCTACAATGATTGGCATTACCAATCCACCAGGCTTTTCAAACTCAACTGAATAGATAAAAGAAGGTACTTCCTTTCCATCCACATAGGTATCCATCGCTTTCGCATTGGCATCTTCCTTTTTGTCGGTAATGTAAACCAAGTCTCCAAGGTTGTCAAAATACTGCTTGTATTGTTCTTTTAATTGGGTCACTCTTTCGTTTGGCTTGTCGGTTAAATACAAAGGCTTTACAGACTTAATTCCAATATCCGTTACATCCGTAGTATAGAACCATCCCCTCCAAAACCAATCTAAATCCATTCCAGAAGCATCTTCCATAGAACGGAAGAAGTCAGCCGGTGTTGGGTGCTTAAACATCCATCTCTTCGAATAGGTTCTAAAAGCATGGTCAAACAATTCAGGACCCATAATGGTCTTTCTTAGCATGTACAATCCAGCTGCTGGTTTCGAATAGGCATTCGGTCCAAATTGCTTTACATAATCTCCTTGAGACATGATCGGAGAGATGTTCGATTGATCTCCGCCCATATAACGCGTAATCGCTTTGGTTGGGTTGGAAGCAAACAATTCAGCATCATACACATCTTCTGCTAAAATTTCTACAAAAGAATTCAATCCTTCATCCATCCAAGTCCATTGTCTTTCGTCTGAGTTTACAATCATTGGAAAAAAGTTATGTCCAACTTCATGAACAATCACACCAATCATTCCTTTTTTGGTTCTGTCTGAATAGCTTCCATCTGGATTTGGTCTTCCAAAATTGAAGCAAATCATTGGGTATTCCATTCCTTGTCTTTCTGAATGCACAGAAATTGCTTTCGAATATGGGTAGTCAAACGTAAGTTTAGAGTATTCAATAAGTGTGGTTGCAACCGCTCTAGTAGAGTGTTCTTCCCATAAAGGGTTTCCTTCTTTCGGATACAAAGAAACCGCCATTACTGTTTTTCCATTCACATTGGTTGCCATCGCGTCCCAAATGTATTTTCTAGAGGTCGCAAAAGCAAAATCACGTACTTTGTCTGCTTTAAAGTGCCAAGTTTTTGTTCCAGTAGCACGTCCTTTTTCTGCAGCTTCCGCTTCCGCTTGGGTTACAATTAAAACAGGATTGTCAAAAGTTTTTCTTGCTTTTGCAAAACGTTGACGTTGTTTTTTAGACAATACTTTTTTCTCATTTTGTAAATCTCCGGTCGCATCTAAAATATGATCTGCAGGCACGGTAATTTTTACATCATAGCTTCCAAACTCTAACGCCCATTCACTACGTCCCCAGAATTGCATATTTTGCCATCCTTCTACATTGTTATAGACTGCCAATCTTGGGAAAAATTGTGCAATGGTATAGTTGTTATTTCCGTCAGGGAACGTTTCTAAACCAGATCTTCCACCGTCTTTATTAATGTCATTAATCTTATAATTCCATGCAATGCGAAATTTAAATACTCCACCTGGTTGTAACGCTTTTGGTAAGTTGACACGCATCATGGTTCTGTTGATGAAATGAGATAGGGGAGCACCATTACTTTCTACAGCCGTAATGTTGAACCCAAAACCTTTCTTTTCATTCATATAAGTACTCTGAAAATTCTCTGGAGTGATAAAAAGAGAAGCACCGTTCGATTTCGCCAAAGGTGTTTTAGAATCGTCAGCTCTCATGTTCTGATCTAATTGTACCCATAAGTAGTCTAAAACATCTTTAGAATTGTTGTGATAGGTAATGTTTTCATCCCCATAAATACGATTGGCATTTTCATCCAAACGAATGTCCATTACATAATCTACTTTTTGTTGTGTGTATTGGTTTCCTGGAGCTCCAGATGCAGCATGCTGATCATTTGGTGTTGCCAAAACATCTTTCATTTGTCTGAATTTGTTTTGATCGGTGTGTCCTTGTTGTGTTTTCTTTTTTTCTTTAACAGGCGCTTGTGCAAAAGAGGCAGTCGCCACAAAGAATAGTGAAAATACGAGTACAGATAATTTTCTCATTTTTAATTGTTTTTTGAAATGGCGTCTAAATTAAGAATTTGTATTTAAATGAGTTAAAAAATGTTAAAAAATTAACAAATCTTTACCAAAATAAATGTCAAAATTGGTCATAAAAAAAGCGAAATCAATTTGATTTCGCTTTTTAGAGATAAAGGTCTTTTTTAACCTTTCATTTTCTTTTTGAATTGAGTAAACTTCGTTTGTTCTTTTCTTGGAAAACTATTGTTTGAAGTATCTACATCTGCCGTTTCTAAATCTGGATCCAATGCAATATTTGTAATTTCCTTTTCAGAAGAGAAGGTTTTTGTAATTTCTTTGTCATTGTATCTCCAAATTTGTGCTGGATACGTTTTTCTCTCTTTAGAACCATCTTTATAGGTAAATTCTACAATGATTGGCATTACCAATCCACCCGGTTTGTTGTAGGTAATTTCGTAGTGAAATTTTGAGTTGGCATCTTTTTTAGCAAAGGTTAAACCTGCTGTGGTGTCTTCAATAAATTCTACGGTGTCATTTTCACCTGTTTTCGTTTGAAACTTTTTTACACTTTGAATTCCGATGTCTGTTACGTCTGTTGTGTAAAACCATCCTCTCCAAAACCAGTCTAAATCCATTGCAGAAGCATCTTCCATTGAACGAAAGAAATCGGCCGGAGTTGGGTGTTTAAATTTCCAACGTTGCGAATAGGTTTTAAAAGCATGATCAAACAATTCTTTCCCCATAATGGTTTCACGTAGAATCCATAGGGCAGTAGCTGGTTTTCCATAGGCGTTGTTACCAAAACTATATACATGGTCTCCTTTGGACATGATAGGTGCAATTCTAGATTGATTTCCATTCATATATTTGACAATATTTTTTGGATACCCTCTCGTAATTGGAAAATCTTTGTCATACGCCAATTCAGCTAACATTTCCATATAGGAATTCAATCCTTCATCCATCCAAGTCCATTGTCTTTCGTCCGAATTTACAATCATTGGAAAGAAATTATGTCCTACTTCATGAATTGTTACTTTGATCATTCTGTATTTTACACGGTCAGAATACGTTCCGTCAGCATTTGGTCTACCGGGATTGAAACAAATTTGTGGATATTCCATTCCCATTTGTCCATCTACAGAAATTGCTTTGTGATATGGGTAGTCAAAAGTATATTCAGAATAGGTTTTTAAGGTTTGTGCTACTGCTTTTGTAGAATGGTCTCCATACAATGGATTTGCTTCTCTAGAGTAGTATGAATAAGCCATAACGGTCTTCCCGTTAATGTCTACAGCCATTCCATCCCAAATAAATTTTCTTGAACTTGCAAACGCATAATCTCTTACATTGGTTGCTTTAAATTTCCAAGTTTTGGTTTTCGTAGCTCTTTTCTTTTCAACTTTTTCAGCTTCTTCTTGAGATTGAATGATCACAATTTTATCAAAAGACTTTTTAGCTTCAGCTAATTTTTTTAATTGCTTGCGCGTCAATACCTCTTTCTCGTTCAATAATACCCCCGTTGCACCCAACATATGGTCTTCTGGAGTGGTAATGTTTACGGTGAAATCTCCAAATTCTAGCGCAAATTCACTGCGTCCCCAAAATTGATCATTCTGCCATCCTTCTACATTGTCATACACACACATTCTTGGATAAAATTGTGCAATGACATAGTTGTTGTTTCCATCAGGAAAATGCTCAAAACCAGATCTCCCTCCTTGGGTTCTATGATTGTTGATGTTATACCACCATTTTATTTTGAATTCAAATGTAGCGCCAGAAGGCAAAGGTGTAGTAAGATTGATACGCATCATGGTTTGATTGATCGTGTAGGATAAGTCAGAACCATCTATATTGGTAACTCCTTCAATTTTAAAACCTCCATCGAAAGCTTCAGAAGGAAAACTTCTATCGAACCTACTTTTACTTAGTTTGGTAGGTATTTTATTGGGTTGAATGTCTGGCGTTTTAGAATCTGCAGCACGCATGTTCTGATCTAGCTGAACCCATAAGTAAGTCAGTTTATCCACTGAGTTATTGTGATAGGTTATGGTTTCGTTTCCATAAATTCGTTGATTGTCATCATCTAAGACAATGTCCATATTGTAATCTACCTTTTGTTGAGTATAGGCAATACCTGGAGCACCCGAAGCTGTATGTTGGCTGTTTGGTGTTGCCAATTCATCTTTTAATTGTTTGAATTTATTCTGGTTGGTGTGTCCTTGTTTTGTCTTTTGCTGTGCAAAATTCGCTCCAGCAATAAAAACAAATGAAAACAATAGCATGCTTAGTTTTTTCATTTTAATTGATTGTTTTAAATTTTTTCCTAATTTAGGAATATCTGTTAATATAGGGGCTTTAAATTCTTAATATTTTAAGGTTTCTGAGTAATTTTCTGCATCCAATAAAACACTTTTGTTGACTTTACCAACTTTGGATTTTATGAGATTTTCTTGTTTTGGAAAGTGTTTGACGAGTATTTTATTGGAGATAGTTATTTGATCGACGGCATTAATATTTTCAATTTCTAAATAAAAATAGACCAATTCACCTTCGTATTCTTTGCCGATATAATTGAATTTTTGGTCAATCGTATTTACTTTAAAATGCAATTTTTCGTTCAAATACTTTTCAAAATAAACATCATTTCCTTTGAGCTCTTTCTCGGTGGTTAATTGTAAATCAATGTCATAATCTTTGTTCAAGGCCGTTTCTATGTCGTCCATAAAAACATTGATAATTATTTGTACCGATTTTGATTTCGAACTAAAGTTTATTTGAGTGAGACTCAAGTAATATTTATGTGCAGAAAATGACATTAACGGTATGAATAGTAATATTAAAAAGTTTTTATGTAGTTTCATGAAGAAGTATCAAATCAATTAGCGAGCCAAATTACTGTTTAATTTATTAAATTCGATGGCTTTTTGTTCTAAGAATTTAATAAGTGCAAATTCATTGTTGAAGAGGGTCTTGTTAAACAATGAATCGGTCCTACAGAAATATAAGAATCGTGTTGTAGCATCTTTTTGAATCTTGAAATTTTTTTCTAAATCGTAATTGTATTGCTTCAACAAGATTTGAACATCGATGTCTTCTTCAACAATTACTTTCTTTTTTCGCAACATTTTTATTCTACCAGACAAGGTGTTTATTATATGGTCCAAAGAAATACCGCCACTACTGGTGGTCGCTGTGTAAATTTCTCGGTCTACTTTTTTTAATTTTTTTCTCCCTGCATTCGGAAGTCCTAAGGTGATCGCACTTATTTTATCTTCCTTGATCACTTTTTGAACATCGATGCCCAATCGACCAGATAAATCATGTTTTTTTAATTCAAACGCATCTAAGACAGTCGTCTCAATGAACAATTGAATGGCTACTCTTTTACGTATAATAGTAGCTTTAGAAATATAGATAATTTTTGTAACATGCTGAACAGAAGAGAGTCGCAAAGAATCTCCCAAACGAACCCGTATTTCAAAAATTCCCTCATCATTGGAGATTGTTCCTCTTTTTGTGCTTAAATTTAAAATCGTAGCGTTGGAAATACTTCCAATAGAATCTTTAAGATGTCCCGTTATCAGAGTACTTCTTTGAGCGACCATTCCATTTAAAGTAAAGACGAAGAGAAATACAAACAACGCTGTCTTAGACATATATAATTCTATTTTATAGAAAATGATGAATACAAAAATAGGGAAAAATTGTTCTCTTATTAAGAACCACGAAAATGCAATCAATTACTTAGGTGTTTGAAGGCACTTGTAAAAATTTTGTTAAAGAACCCGTTTAATTCTTTAAATTCGCTGAATCTAAACCGTTCTATTTTGAGAAAATTAATAATTGCAAGTACGTCAACGATATATGGTAGTGGCTATTTAGAGTATCTTTTGCCAACATTAACTTCGTTTTTTGAAGGGGTTGCTACATTGTTATTCATTCCATATGCGAGGCCAGGGGGTATTTCATATGATGCATATACTAAAATAGCTGCAAAAGCATTCGCAACCATAAACATAAAAGTGCAGGGGATTCATGAATTTGAGAATCCCATAAAGGCTCTTCAAGAAGCACAAGCCATCTTTACCGGTGGGGGAAATACTTTTGAGTTGTTAAATCAACTCTATCAACATGATCTTATTACAGAATTAAAAAGCGTGTTGGAAAACGGAACGCCCTATTTAGGAACCAGTGCAGGAAGTAATATTTGTGGGGTTTCTATTCGCAATACCAATGACATGCCTGTAGTGTATCCGCCAAGTTTTAAGGCTTTGGAAACGATTGCTTTTAATATCAATGCTCATTATTTAGATCCTGTTAAGGGATCAACGCATATGGGAGAAACACGTGAGACGCGTATCCAAGAATTTCATGTATATAATGACACACCTGTTTTAGGTTTGCGAGAAGGAAGCTGGCTTGAAGTGATGGATCAAAAAATCACACTAAAAGGAGCTTTGCAAGCAAGATTGTTCCAAAAGAATCAACTTCCTTTAGAATTGGCATCGGGGAGTGAAATAGCTCTTTAAAGAAAAAAAGCTGTAAAATGAATTACAGCTTTTTTATCATATAAGGAGGAGTTTATTTTAATCCACCAATCATTTCTTCAGGTTTTACCCAAGCATCATATTCTTCAGGAGTTACATAGCCTAAGCGAACTGCCTCTACTTTTAATGTAGTGCCGTTTTCATGTGCTGTGTTTGCAATTTCAGCAGCCTTGTAATACCCGATTTTTGTATTTAAAGCCGTTACTAACATTAAAGAATTATTTACCAATTCTGTGATTCTAGTGTGATTGGGTTCAATTCCCGCAGCACAGTTTTCATCAAAAGATTTACATGCGTCACCTATTAACTGCGCCGATTGTAAAACGTTTGCAGCCATCATAGGTTTGAAAACATTCAATTCATAGTGTCCTTGCGTTCCACCAATAGTTACAGCAACATCATTTCCCATTACTTGTGCACATACCATGGTAATTGCTTCTGCTTGTGTTGGATTGACTTTTCCTGGCATGATAGAGGAGCCAGGTTCGTTTGCCGGAATGATCAATTCTCCAATTCCTGAACGGGGTCCAGACGCCATCATACGAATGTCATTTGCAATTTTATTTAAAGAAACAGCAATTTGTTTTAACGATCCGTGTGTTTCTACAAAAGCATCGTGTGCAGCCAATGCTTCGAATTTGTTTTCTGCAGTTATGAAGGGCAATCCCGTAAACTGAGCAATGTACTTAGCTACTAAAACGTCGTAGCCAGGAGGAGTGTTTAATCCCGTTCCAACGGCAGTACCTCCTAAAGCTAACTGGCTTAAATGTGCTAAGGTATTTTTCAACGCTTTCACACCAAAATTTAATTGGGCTACATAGCCAGAAAACTCTTGTCCTAAAGTTAGTGGAGTTGCATCCATTAAATGCGTTCTTCCGATTTTTACAACGTCTTTAAACGCTTCTGATTTTAATTCTAAAGTAGCTTTCAATTGCGCAATGCCTGGAAGGGTGGTTTCTACAATTTTTTTGTAGGCTGCAATGTGCATCCCTGTTGGAAAGGTGTCGTTTGAAGATTGTGATTTGTTTACATCATCATTGGGTTGAATCGTCTTTTCGCCTTCACCTATAACATGTCCTGCAATTTCATGCGCTCTGTTTGCAATTACTTCATTCACATTCATATTTGATTGTGTGCCTGAACCCGTCTGCCATATGACTAATGGGAATTGATCATCATGTTTTCCTGCCAAAATCTCATCACACACCTGAGCTATTAGATCTCTTTTTTCGGATGTTAGAACACCCAAATCACAATTGGTATAAGCTGCTGCTTTTTTAAGATAGGCAAAACCATATACAATTTCAAGAGGCATCGATCCTGCTGCTCCAATTTTAAAGTTGTTACGAGATCGTTCTGTTTGCGCTCCCCAATATTTATCTGCTGGAACCTTTACTTGTCCCATGGTATCCTTTTCTATTCTGTAGGTCATGTTTGTGTGAATGAAATATTAAAATACAAATTTACGAAAACTAAGATAAATGCTATTATCAATTGCTTTTAAAAACAATTGAAAAATTTTCATTTTACATAGTAGAATATGAAAATATGTATTATTTTTGCTGTAATAATTTTTCAAACAAAAACAAATGTTAGATTTTTCTCAATTTTCAGGATTAGTTTTATTCATGTTCATCTTTACAGCCGGTTTCTGGTTGTTGATCTTCTTGTTGACATTTGTCGTTCCTTACTGGATAGGTGGTACAATTTGGGAAAATTTAAAATTAAAAAGAGAAGCAAAAAAAGCTGCGGAAGGTAAATAGCAGCCATTTCATACAGATAGTGTTTTTTCAATGCTATTCCATCAAAATTTAAAAGGCAGTAATCGTAAGATTACTGCCTTTTTTATTGAATATGCTCCATTTTTCGAATTGGAAAGAATGTGTTTTTACTTTTTTTATACTTTGTCGTTATCAAAGAATACCAAACAAATCAAAATCAATATTTAAAATTGAGTTTTCATTTTCAGTGCGTTTTATTCAATTAATAGCATTGAAATGGCTTTGTCTACAGATAATCTTTTCAAAAACCTGAACGCTACGTATATTTTATAAATTTAAATAACCACAACAATCTAGAAATAAGCAATACAATACCACAACAAATATTGGGAGTGTATTTTTTTTTATCTAATAACGGTTGTTTTTTAGACTTATAGCTAAGGTTTTAGTTTCTTGTAAGATGTATGTTTTTTATTGTGGTGAATTTATAGAATTGAACTTGAATAATACTTAGATTTATAAAAATAACAGGAGTAGAAATCTGTGTTCCTATTTATTTGTGTTGAACAAGTATCTAGATTTAAATTGAGATCATCTAAAAAATCAAAAAAAGTATGAAAAATCATTTTTTAAGAATTATTTTAATTTGCTGTTCTTTGAACCTATTTGCTCAAGCAAATAATGTTAAAGTAATTGACAATCAGCAAGGAATTAAATTGTCCGTTAATGGAAACGACTTTATGATTAATGGAATGAATTGGGATTATTTTCCAATTGGCACCAATTACTCGTATAGTTTGTGGAATCAATCTGAAGATGTTATTAAGGTGGCCTTAGATGCAGAAATGAGCTTACTTAAAAATATGGGTGTAAATACGATTCGTGTATACACGGGTATTCAGCCAAAATGGATTACCTATATCTATGAAACATATGGAATTCATACCATGTTAAATCATTCATTTGGTAGGTATGGATTGACGGTTAATGGCGCATGGGTGGCGAAGACAGATTATGCCGATCCTACTACACAAGCCGTTTTATTGAAGGAAATTACAGATGTTGTTAATGAATATAAAAACACGCCTGGTTTACTCATGTACCTATTAGGAAATGAAAATAATTATGGACTAGTATGGAAAGGAGCCGAAACGGAAGACCTACCTATTAATGAAGATGATTATTCTGTTGCTGCCAAGTATTTATATAAAATGTTTAACAAGGCAGCAGTAGCTATGAAAGAAATGGATCGTTCGCATCCAGTTGCTATTTGTAATGGAGATTTAGGGTTCTTGGATATTGTTGCAAAAGAATGTAAAGATGTAGACATTTACGGAACAAATATGTATCGCGGGAAGTCATTTGGAGATGCCTTTAAAAGAGTAAAAAAAGAACTAAACATGCCTATCATGTTTACAGAATTTGGAGCGGATGCATTCAATGCAGTTACCAATGAAGAAGATCAAAAAATGCAAGCGCACTTTATGGTTGAAAACTGGAGAGAAATTTATCAAAATGCTGCCGGATTAGGAGAAGCGGGAAACTCATTAGGTGGTTTTACTTTTCAGTTTAGTGACGGTTGGTGGAAATTTGGTCAAACAAAAGATTTGGATGTACATGATAACAATGCCTCTTGGTCCAACGGAGGATATTATATAGATTTCAAAGAAGGAAGAAATAATATGAACGAAGAATGGTTTGGAATCTGTGCCAAAGGACCTACAAACGCGGCAGGATTGTATACTTTATACCCAAGAGCAGCTTATTATTCCTTACAAGAAGCACATCGCATCAATCCATATGATGAAGGAGTTACATCCACTTCAGTAGCAAAACATTTTTCGAATATTAGTTTAATGGACGGCGTCTTAAGAGCAAGAGGCGGTAAAGCTACAATGGGGAGTAACGAAAAAATAAGTCTGAGTAATTTAAGAGCAGAATTTACAACGTTCAATACAGGAGGAGATTTATTAACCACGCCAAGTATTTCAGATCCAGAAAACACAGGCTATCCAAATAGAACTGGTTTCGATCATATGCAATCTTATTTTATAGGAGTACAAGCACAACCTTCTGCAAATATGAGAGCAGAAGTGAATGTTAATGTTTTAGGGAATGTAGCTGCAAATCCGATCGATGAAATATTCTACGAAAATAGAAATCGTCCTGTAGTGGTTAACACAGACAATGGAAACGTAACCCTTACAGACAATAATAGAGTCCAAGTTTACAATGCGTCTTTCGATTGGAAATCAGATGCTTTTGATGTGAGAGGATTTTATAGAACAGGTCATTACCATTGGCAATATGAAGGTGATGTTTTTGGGTTATATCCAGAAGCAAATTATGGACCGAATTTAGATATTTACGGAGGTGAAATTTTAGGTATTGAAGTAGATGGTAAAGGGGTTTTAGAAGGATTAAAAGCCGCTTTTGGACCTCAGTTATGGTGGGGAGCAAATCCAGCATTGCTTTTAAAATACAGTACAGAAATCGGGAAATACACTTTTACAAGTGTGTTTCATGAAGATGTTAATAAAAGAGATACTAGGGAAGCACAAACATCTGGTTTTATTCCTTTACCTCAAACACGTAGATTGACATTAGCATTGGAAAGAAAATATGATAATTTCGGATTCCAATTAGGAGGTATCTGGGGAGGTCAACCCTTAAACGGAAGAGAATACCAAGATATTAGATACAATAATGACGGTACAAGTGATGTTGTGGTAGATAGAGTGAAAGCATCCGATAACTGGGGAAGTAAATTAAAAGTGACTTATACCAAAGGAACTTTTAACTGGTATGCACAATCTGCTGTAATGGGACTTGTTGCAAACGGAGGTGCCGATGCAACTACTACTTTTACCGGCTGGAAATTGAAAGACAATGGAAGTGGGAATCAGGCAAACTTTTTAACAGGATTTACATTCAGTTCAGGAAACTTACAAATCGCACCCAACTTTTTATGGCAAAAACCTCTTGTTGCTGCCATGCCAAACGGTATTGACGCTCCAGGAAGATTAAGAAACATACAGGCAGATCCATTTGTGGTAAGAGGCAATAGAGAAACGACTGCAGGAGAAATTTTATTTACTTACGATCCAACACCAGGAACTTGGATGTACGAATGGGATAATGACCGTGCAGAAGATGCAAATTTTGCGATGAATTTAGGATTTGTATACAGACACTTACCAACAACACAAGATGCTGCAATCGGTTTCTTTTCCAATCGATCAATTTTTGCATTTGGAGAATCAACACCTGCTGAAGACCTTTGGGAAGTAAATTCAAGAATTGTTTCTAAAATGAGTCCAGATTTTGGGTTTATTGCTAACCTCTATTATGGAAATGGTCAAGCGAACGGAAGTGATGCACGATTGATAAAAAGATCGGGTGCAGATCTTCGAATGATTTACAATAAATTAAAAGTAACCGCTACCGCAAAGTTTAATGATTGGGGGCCTTTTGATTATCACCGTGATTTTAACCTAACGTATCCAACCCAATTGATGTTGGATTTTTCGACCACTTTAGGAAAGCCAGGTTGGTTTGTTTTACCTAATACCAAAATGGGAATTCGCGGAACTTGGAGATCACTAGATCAATATTCTCCGAGATATACTTTTAGCAGTACAGATGCTTCTACTTTAAACCTTGCAGGACAGTCGAACGGTTCTGAATGGGAAATTAGAACATACATTCATATTAATGTTGGAAAACAATAAACAGTTACGATCATGAAAACTAAAAAACAAATTTATTCAAAAATCACCCTTCTTTTAAGCTTACTCCTAGTAGTAACTATTGGGTGTGAAAGAGCACTTTCAGAAGATGTCGTTTTGGCAACCTATTCACCATCCCCAGATGTTTATATAGATGGGTTTAGTAGTGGACTAGAATACTATCCATATTTAAATTCAAAGTATGAAGCTTTTTCTGTGGATACGGAAGAAAAATACAAAGGAAGCTCTTCAATGCGTTTTGATGTACCTGTAGAAGGAGATCCAGCTGGAGCCTATGCAGGAGCCATTTTTAGAGATGACAATGGTGGACGAAACTTAACACAGTATGATGCCTTAACTTTTTGGGCAAAAGCAACACAATCGGCAAAAATTAATGATATCGGTTTTGGTCAAGATTTTGGAGAAAACAAATTTGAAGTAAGTAAAAGAGGATTGCAATTGACCACAAATTGGGTAAAATATGTAATCCCAATTCCAGATGCATCCAGATTAATACAAGAAAAAGGATTGCTTTGGTATGCAGAAGGCCCAGAAAATGGAGAAGGATATAGTTTTTGGATTGATGAAGTGAAGTTTGAAAAATTAGGTACTATTTCAGATATTGAAGCTTTAATTTTAGAGGGAGACGACAAAGTAATTACCTCTTTTAATGGTGTACAAACAACCATAGATGGGGTTTCTGCAACCTTTAATTTTACAGATCAGATTTCTCAAACTATCTCGATCTCTCCAGCTTATTTAACCTTTAATTCATCGAATACAAGTGTTGCTACAGTAGATGACTTTGGCGTAGTTACCACATTAGAATCGGGAACTGCTGTCATAACAGCTAGCTTTAATGACCAACAAGTATCCGGAAGCCTGACCATCAATTCTTTGGGAGCGTTTTCACATGCACCTATTCCTACGCAAGATCCAGCAAATGTAATTTCATTATTTTCAGATGCTTATACCAATGTGCCAGTAAACTATTATAATGGCTATTGGGCACCTTGGCAAACAACATTGTCAGATGATTTTACTGTAGATGGCGACAATATTTTACAATACACCATCTTTAATTTTGTGGGAATGGAATTTAGTGCACCAACTATTGATGCTACATCGATGACACATTTTCATTTAGATGCATACATTCCAGGTCCGATAGCCGGAGGTAGAGAATTTAGAGTTCTCTTGGTAGATTTTGGCGCAGATGGTTCTTATGGAGGTGGAGATGACACCAGACATTCAACAACCTTTAGAGCACCAACCTTAGTGTCTCAAAATTGGATATCCATCGATTTGCCTTTTTCGAGTTTAACAGGTTTGGGCAGTAGATCGAATATGGCACAGTTGATATTAGAAGGTGGAGATGGCTCCAAAATTTTTATTGACAATCTTTATTTTTACAACTAAGCACACAAAATAAATAGTAATTTTAAAAAGTAAAAAACATATATAGAATATGTTTTGAGATGTATTATATGACGAAGAATCCGATTTTTTTAGGTAAAAATAGCGCCTATAACCCTTCTTTAGAAGTGAGTGGAGCACAAGTAATTATTGAAAACGAAGTTTATTATAAAATTTCGAATAGCAATAAAATGAGACCTTTTTTCATCAGTCTTGTGAGTAATTCAGACCACTGGATGTTTATTTCAAGCAATGGTGGTTTATCTGCAGGTAGAAAAAATGCTGAGAACGCATTCTTTCCTTACTATACCGATGATAAAATAACGGAATCTTCAGACATTACAGGATCTAAAACCATCCTTCATGTTCATAAAGACGATAAAACATTTCTTTGGGAACCATTTTCAAATAAATATGAAGGTGTATATGCTATCAAAAGGAATTTGTACAAAAATAATTATGGAAACAAACTTATTTTTGAAGAAGTTAATGAAGATTTAGGCATTACTTTTCAGTACCAATGGAATACAAGTACAAAGTTTGGTTTTGTAAAAAAATCTACGGTACAAAATAATACTACTGCAGCTGTTGAGGTTACTATTTTAGATGGTATTCAAAATATTTTACCTTACGGAATCGCTTCAGATTTTCAAAATAGTACAAGTAATCTTATCGATGCTTATAAAAAATGTGAATTAGAAAAAGATACAGGTTTAGGGATTTTTGCTTTGAGTGCTGTGATTGTAGATAAAGCGGAACCAAGTGAAGCTTTAAAAGCAAATACAGTTTGGTCTACAGGTGTTAAAAACCCGACGTATTTAATTTCGTCTTTGCAATTAAATGCTTTCAGAAAAGGAGAAGAAGTACATCAAGAAGAAGATATAAAGGCAGAAAAAGGAGCTTACTTCACTGTGCAGGATCTTACGCTAGCGCCTAACAATCCAATTTCTTGGATGTTGGTAGCAAATGTAAATCAGAATCTTATTTCGATACAAGAAACAAAAGAAATCATAACAAACACTCCAGATGTTACTGCTTTGCTCCAAGAAGATATTGAAATAGGAACAGCGAAATTGGTCCAGTTAGTTGCTGGGTCTGATGGATTGCAATTGGGAGAAAACCAACCCAGAAACACTAGACATTTTGCGAATACCCTTTTTAATATTATGCGAGGTGGTATTTTTGATGATAATTATCAAATTGAAAAAGAAGATTTTATAAAATACATTTCAAAAGCAAATAAGAAAGTTACCAAAAAGAAAGAAGAAGTTTTAAAGAATTTACCAGAAATTTTCAATGTTGATTTTATTAAAAGCATTGCAGATGCTGACGTTGACGCTAATTTCAAAAGACTTTGTTATGAATATTTACCGTTAAAATTTAGTAGAAGACATGGAGATCCAAGTAGACCTTGGAACAAATTTTCTATCAATACACGTAGTGAAATAGACGGTTCAAAAATTTTAGATTACGAAGGAAACTGGAGAGATATATTTCAAAACTGGGAAGCCCTGGCGCATTCTTATCCAGAGTTCATTGAAGGAATGATCTATAAGTTTTTAAACGCAACAACTTTTGAAGGATACAACCCGTATCGAGTAACCAAAGATGGCTTCGATTGGGAAACCATTGAAGAAAACGACCCTTGGTCATATATTGGGTATTGGGGAGATCATCAAATTATTTATTTATTAAAGTTCTTAGAATTTATAGAAAAATATTACCCGAACAAATTGGCCAAAAACTTCACAGAAGATGTGTTTGTATATGCGAATGTTCCTTATGTAATTAAGAGTTACGAAGACACTCTAAAAGATCCAAAAGACACGATTGATTTCGATGCAAAATTAGATCAAAAGATTCAAGAAGAGAAAGAAAGACTAGGTGCTGATGGTGCTTTATTGAGAGACGAAAATTTCTTTATCCATAAAGTGAATTTAATAGAGAAATTACTCGCTACCGTATTGGCAAAAGTTTCTAACTTTATTCCAGAAGGGGGGATTTGGTTAAACACGCAAAGACCAGAATGGAACGATGCCAACAATGCCCTAGTAGGAAATGGTGTCTCAATGGTGACGCTTTATTATTTAAGAAGATTTATTAATTTCTTTGAAGATATTGTAGAAAAATCTTCAGAAGAAACTTATGCAGTTTCAAAAGAATTAACAAATTTTTTCCAATCTGTAGCTTTAGCGTTGAACAGCAATGTCAGCATATTGTCAGGTAAAATTTCAGATGCAGACCGGAAAACACTTTTAGACATCCTTGGAAAAGCAGGAAGCACCTATAGAACTACGATTTACGAAACCGGTTTTACAAGTGATAAGGAAGCAATTGCAAAAGGCGATTTAACTTCGTTTTTCAATGTCCTTAAAAAATATTTAGATCACACAATAGCTGCTAATAAGCGTACAGATAATTTGTATCATGCCTATAATTTAATGACCGTAGAAAGCGATACCGAGGTGTCTATTTCCTACCTATCAGAAATGTTAGAAGGCCAAGTAGCGGTTTTAAGTTCTGGTTATTTATCTGCAAAAGAAGCGTTGTCTGTGTTGGATGGTTTAAAAGCAAGTGCTCTTTTTAGAGACGATCAATACAGTTATATTTTATATCCAAATAAAGACCTACCAAGGTTTACTAGCAAAAATATTATTCCAGCTGCATCCGTAGAAAAGTCGGAATTATTAGGTCAACTTTTAGCAGATGGCAATACACAGATCATCGAAAAAGACATCACAGGCGCTTATCATTTTAATGCCAATTTTAACAATGGCATTCGATTAAAAGAAACGTTGGATACACTTTCAGATAAGTACCAATCATTATTAGCAAAGGATGAAAAACTCATTTTAGCAATTTATGAAGAAATGTTTGATCATAAATCCTTTACAGGAAGATCTGGAACATTTTTTGGCTATGAAGGTTTAGGATCTATTTACTGGCACATGGTTTCGAAATTGTTAATCGCAGCACAAGAAAACTGTTTATTGGCAATTAATGAGAATGAAAGCGAAGTAGTAATCGGAAGATTGTTAGAGCACTATTATGAAATAAATGAAGGTATTGGAGTGCATAAGTCACCAGAATTATATGGAGCATTTCCAACAGACCCATATTCACATACACCGGCAGGAAAAGGAGCACAACAACCAGGAATGACAGGTCAAGTGAAGGAAGATATTCTTTCGAGATTTGGAGAAATCGGTGTTTTTGTAAAAGACGGACAGTTGCAGTTCAATCCAAAGTTATTAAGAAAAGAAGAGTTTCTAACCGCTTCGAAAGATTTTACTTACGTCGATCTTGACAGCAGCAAAAAGACGCTACACTTAGAAGCAAATACTTTTTGTTTTACCTATTGTCAAATTCCAGTGATTTATAAGATTTCTGAGAAAAAAGGTGTTGAGGTGTTTTTTGAAGATGCATCCACCAAAGAATTTGAAGATTTGGTTGTAGATGCAGCGGTAAGTCAAAAAATATTTGAAAGAACTGGTGAAGTAAAAAAGATAATCGTCTATATCCATAAATAGAATGCAAAAGAAGCGAATGATTACATACCGAAATCCTAGAAAAGCAATACTCAGTATGAGTATAGCTCTTTTGGTCTTGGTTTTTAGTCTTTCGTGTACCACCTCAGTTCCCAAAAATATAACTGTCAAAAAGACACCCAAAACTGCTGCACAGCTATTAGGAAATCCTAATTATTTGGCAATGTCATATGGAGGATACAGAGAGAATTCAAGAGAAATACAGCCGACGATAGCAGCATTGAAGGAAGATTTAAAAATTCTCTTTGCAATGGGGGTTAAAATTATTCGAACCTACAATGTACAAACTCAATTCCCTCATGCAGCCAATGTTTTAAAAGCAATTTCCGAGCTTAAAAAAGAAGATCCCAATTTCGAAATGTATGTGATGTTGGGCGCTTGGATTGATTGCTTAAATGCATGGTCAGCATCAGTACCAGATCACAACAAAGAAAGTTTGCAAAACTCCGGAGAGATTGACAGAGCTGTTGCTTTGGCAAAACAATATCCAGATATTGTAAAAGTAATTGCAGTGGGGAATGAAGCGATGGTAAAATGGGCCACAAGTTATTTTGTTCAGCCTAGTATAATTTTAAAATGGGTGAATCACCTTCAAAAATTAAAAAAAGAGGGTACATTGTGTAAAGACTTATGGATTACAAGCTCCGATGATTTTTCTTCTTGGGGTGGAGGAGATGCTAGTTATCATACCCAAGATTTAGAAGCTTTGATGCATGCAGTAGATTATGTTTCAATGCATACCTATCCGTATCATAATTCTCATTACAATCCTTCTTTTTGGAAAACACCAGACCATTTAATGAATTTTTCAGAGAATGAAAAAGTTGATGCTGCCATGATGCGCGCTCTAAATTTTGCAAAAAATCAATATTACGCAGTTTCAAACTATATGAAAAGTCTTGGAATTGAGAAACCAATTCATATTGGTGAAACCGGTTGGGCAACGATTTCAAACGGCCACTACGGAGTTGACGGATCTAGAGCAACGGACGAATATAAACAAGGGTTGTATTATAAAGCACTTCGAACATGGACGAATAAAGAAGGTATTTCTTGTTTCTTTTTTGAAGCATTTGATGAACCCTGGAAAGACCCTAATAATGTGAGTGGTTCCGAAAATAATTTTGGTTTGATTACTCGAGATGGCGCTGTAAAATATGGGCTGTGGGATCTCGTAGACAAAGATGTCTTTAAAGGGCTAAGCCGAAATGGAAATCCAATTACAAAAACATTTAAAGGTGATAAAAAGGAATTAATGAACACCGTATTGGTTCCTAACACAGCATATAAAAGATAAATATTAAATTGTATGAAAAAAATAACCCATATTTTTCAAATAGCATTCCTAATGATGCTCATAAGTTGCAATCAAAAAGGAAGTGATTTGAGTGTCACAGTATATGAAACTTCGGAAAGTGGAAATCAGTTAACAAAAGTTTCGGGTTTCACAGCAGTTGAAAACGCAGCAACCATAGTTTTAAATCCAGCAGAAAAATTTCAAACGATTTCGGGATTTGGCGGTGCGTTTACAGAATCATCTGCCTATTTACTAAACAAGTTAAGTAAGAAAAATAGAGATACCATTATTCAAGCCTATTTTGGAAAAGAGGGTGCCAATTATTCCTTGACTAGAACTCATATGAATTCATGTGACTTCTCCCTGTCTCAGTATTCCTATTCTCCTGTTGCGGAAGACATGACATTAGAACATTTTACGATTCAAGAAGATCAAGATGACTTAATTCCGATGATTAAAGAAGCTATGAAAGTTTCTGAAGACGGCTTTAAAATAATCGCTTCTCCTTGGACAGCAGCTCCTTGGATGAAAGACAATAAAAAATGGGTAGGTGGGAAGTTATTGCCAAAATACTATGATACTTGGGCTTTGTTTTTTTCTAAATACTTAGATGCCTACAAAGAAGAAGGAATTGATCTTTGGGGTTTTACAGTAGAAAACGAACCTCATGGCAATGGGAATAATTGGGAAAGTATGCATTATTCACCCAAAGAAATGACCACTTTTGTAGTAGATCATTTAGGACCAAAGTTAGAAGCAGATGGTTATGGGGATAAAATTATTTTAGGGTATGATCAAAATAGAGCCGGTATCAAAGAGTGGGTAGATGTAATGTATGCTTCTGAAGCTTCTTCAAAATATTATGATGGAACTGCAATTCATTGGTATGAAAGTACCTATGAAGTTTTTCCAAAGGCATTGCAATATGCACATCAAAAAGCCCCTAATAAATATTTAATAGAAACAGAAGGCTGTATTGATTCTCAAATTCCTGAATGGAAAAATGACGCTTGGTATTGGTCCAAAGAAGCCACAGATTGGGGTTGGGACTGGGCATCAGAAAAAGATAAGTATTTACATCCAAAATATGCGCCTGTAAACCGATATGCTAGAGATATTATTGGTTGCCTAAACAATTGGGTAGACGGATGGATTGATTGGAACATGGTATTGGACAAACAAGGAGGTCCAAACTGGTTTAAAAACTGGTGTGTTGCACCCATATTAGTAGATCCAGAAAAAGATGAAGTTTATTTTACGCCGTTGTACTATACCATGGCACATTTTAGCAAATATATTCGACCCAATGCACAAGTAATTGGTTTGGAAAGTACCGATAAAGATTTACAAGTTACTGCAGCAAAAAATCCAGATGGTTCTATTGCAGTAGTTATTTTTAATGAAGGGAAAAAAGAAAAGGATTTTAAACTACGCTTAGGCGAAAAAGAAACAGCAATTCATATCAATGCACAAGCATTGCAAACGATTGTTATAGCATCAACTAAATAAAAAACAACAACTCATATGTCGAATACAAATACCTCTAAAAAAGTCCTGATGGGACAAAAAATAGCTTTTGGTTTGGGAATGTTGGCCAATCAAATGTTTCCTGCTGTCATCAGTATATTTATGGTTGTTCTTGTTCAGAATTTAGGATTTCCAGGCTGGATGTGGGGATTCGTAGCTTTCCTACCAAGACTTTTTGATGCAATTACAGATCCAATCATGGGCTTTATTTCTGACAACACAAAATCTAAATGGGGAAGAAGAAAACAATATGTTTTATCAGGAGCCATTATCATGGGGATTTCTTTCATTATTATGTGGCAATTGAACGAAGCTAATTCGATTGATTATAATTTTGCATATTTTCTTTTTTGGTCATTAGTTTTTTATCTGGGTTTAACAATTTTTAGTGTTCCTTATGTAGCAATGGGATATGAGATGAGTGACGATTTTCATGAGCGTACCAATATTATGGGGATTGCTCAGTTTATAGGTCAATGGGCATGGGTAATTGCTCCATGGCTATGGGTGATTATGGATCCAGGGCAAGGGTTCTTTGAATCA
>Ga0209504_1000574_pt1 | contig 32076 bp, 43 predicted proteins | sample COGITO_mtgs_1005_FD_184791 | JGI IMG/M metagenome (GOLD analysis project Ga0209504, IMG submission 184791) | Pelagic marine microbial communities from North Sea - COGITO_mtgs_100511 (SPAdes) (version 2) | ecosystem: Environmental > Aquatic > Marine > Epipelagic ...
TTGCAAAGCAAATGCCTTTTGCATTATTGACACAGTCAATCTAAAATATTACAATCTTCCTTACTCATATCTAGTAATTCCAAATTTTCTTGTTCTTTTTGAATATTTAAATATTTTGATTCCATGTCATGTTTGCATTCCATAGCCTTGGTATATCCCCTGTAATATAAGGTAATTTTATTATCTTTTGATAAAACAAATGATATCCCACCATAATCGGATGCGTTGACCACATAAGAAGTTCCTTCGAATTTTATCATCTTTCTCATCTTGGTAGAAATAAGCTCTATCATTTTCATAATATAAGAACCGTTAGACAATTCAGCCTCTGTTTTTTTACTACTTACTCTAAATCCGACTCCATCTTTAGATAATAAATGCATAGGAAAATTTTCCAATATTGCTCCATCTATATATCTCTTATTGTTATAAAAAATAGGAGGAAAAAGTAAGGGGATTGTCATACTAGCTAATATTGCGTAATATACAGGCATATCTGGTGTTAATTCGTAATTGAAATATTCCAAACCATCTTCCCCAGAATCTAACGAAACTGCCGAAATATTTAAAAAAATATTAGTTTTATCATACAATTGTTTAAAGGTTATCATCGGATCTATCTTTTTACTTAGTAAACCCAAAACCCACAGACGGTATTTTTCTCCTCGTAAAACAGAACCGTTATTGAATACAGAATCTATCGATATATCTTGAAAATCAGACATATCTTGTATTATTATTTCTTTCATGAGTTCTGTTGGAGAATATCCTATAATATACAACGTTCCTATTAAGGAACCTATACTAACAGCATACAGTTTATCCAAATCCAATAAATTGTGTTCATGTAAACAACCTAAAACACCAATATAACATATTCCTCTATTTGCTGCTCCAGCTAAACACAATTCTTTTATTTTAGGAGGTTTTGTTACTCTTACCATCATCCTACTTTAATCATTTATTATTATATCATTATTTTAACGCTGGACACCCACTACATTTAAAATCATCCAATAATTCATCAGCCATCCCAATTAATTTGAAAGCCAACGGACATTTTTCTGCATATTTTAAAAACACTTTTGAATCTTTGAGATATCTGTGTAATTTCTTCATCTTGTCTTGGCATTCAGGGGGACAAGGGCATTTTTTTTGAGAACTACAATTACACGGGTCGCATTTACAAGGGTCGCATTTACACGTAACTTCACAAGTTTTATCCATTTTATAATTGTTATAAAGATAATTATTTATTAATAATTAACGAATACAATTACGATGGAATCTTATGTTAGAAACCCAGTGTCAGAATCTGACATTATAGACGATAATTTAATTTTTCAAGCTATTTCGTGGTTTGGTGACGACATCGAATTAGATGATGATGACGGAAGTGATAATTGTGACTCTCCAAGTAATAAAGAGTATCAAATTTATGTACACGGAGTAACTAAGAAAGGAGAGTCAGTTTGTCTTAGGGTTATGAACTTTGTGTTCTATTATTATGTAAAAGTACCAGAACGGTACCAAAGTATTTGGTCATCAGAACAAACAAATATATTTTTTAATTATGTCAAGTTTAGACTAAAGGGGGTTGGTACTGGATTGGTTGCTAAAACATTGGTTAACAAGATCGATGTAGATGGTTTCAGAAACTTGGAAAAACAGAAATTTATTCGACTTTGTTTTAATACACAGATTGCAGCAACGAGAGCAAAATATCTCTTAAACAAACCAATCAAAATTACAAAATTGTCTCAATCACCTATCAGGTTTATGTTGTACGAATCCAATTTGGACACAGTTGTTCGGTTTACACATCTTCGGGATATCCGAACAGCTGGGTGGATCAAGGTTAAGAAAAACGACTTTAGCCTAGAAAATGATAACATCAGTAGTGCACAAATCCAAGCAACAGTTCATTGGAAACAGGTATTCCCCTATATGGTCAAGAACGATAATGGGGAATTAAGAGATTGTGAAGATATAGCACCTTTTAGGATTTTGAGTTGGGATATTGAAACATATAGTTCGAGAGGATTCCCCGAGTTTCCAAATGCTAATATCAAAGACGATTACATTTGCCAAATTGGCTGTTGTTTGTGGATATTTGGAGAAAAGAAGGTTAAATTTATTCTTTCTGCTGATGATTCTGCACCTTTGGATGATGCTATTCTTATAAACTGTAAATCAGAAAAAAAGATGATTAAACAATTTTGTGATATTATTAGTAATGTTGACCCAGATATCTTAACAGGGTATAATACGTGGGGGTTCGACGACAAATATTTGTGGAGAAGAATCGAAATCAACAATTTAAACGAATATGCCAAAAAGTTGTCTCGTATTGAATCTGTTGAACCAAAATTGGACGAAAGAACACTAGTAAGTGGTGCTTATGGTAACAACGAATTTAAAATTATTGATTGTCCAGGAAGAGAATCTTTGGATCTCATCATAGCTATTAGACGGGAACATAAACTCGAATCCTATAAACTCGGTAGGGTTGGATTGCATTTTGGTAAAGGAACTAAGGTTAGTATGATGGAAGCTATTGGTGTTGACGCAATGTTGGAAATTGGATATACTGAACAAGATTTAGATAATCATGATAATCCTGAATCAGAAAAGGAGATTAGTGAATATGATGTTATGTTTAGAATTATTAAATCAAAAAATCCCGATTATATTAAAACAGTATGCGAATACTGTATCCAAGATTCCAATTTGGTCATAGAATTGATGGAAAAATTGTGCGTAATCCCAAACAACATCGAAATGGCTAAATCAACTAGGGTACCAATTAGTTGGCTTCTATTAAAGGGGCAACAGTGTAAAGTATTCAGCCAAATTGTTTACGAAGCAAGACTAAGAGATTTTGTTGTACCCGTACTAGACTATGACGACAAACCTATTGAGAAGTTTAAGGGAGCAACTGTTTTGACAGCTATGAGGGGGGCTTACTTCGAACCAGTTTCGGGCCTTGATTTTAAGAGCTTGTACCCGAGTATTATGATTGCATATAATATGTGTCATTCAACATTGGTTAGTAACCCAGATTACCTAGGAATTGATGGGGTTGAATATGAAACAATTGCATGGCACGAAGAAGCACACCAAGATGATAATACCAAGGAATGGATCGAAGCAAAAGATTTTAGTTATACATTTGTTCAAAACATTAAGGGGTTATTGCCCGACATCCTTGATCGTTTATGGAAAGATCGTAATGCAACCAAGCGGGAAATGAAAGGTGAATTTAAAAAATGTTTGGCAGAACACGGGAAAAAGAGTCATGAAGATTGTCAAGGGTGTAAATATCGTTTTAAAGCGTCAGTACTAAACGGTAAACAGTTAGCAATTAAAGTTACGATGAATTCTATTTATGGATTTACTGGAGCAGGAAAAGGTATTTTTCCTTGTAGACCTATCGCAGGAAGTGTTACTGCAAAGGGAAGAGAGATGATTGCACATACTTCCAAAATAGCACAGGAAATGTATTCATGTACGACAACTTATGGTGATTCCGTACCAGGTTATCAGAAAGTGAAACTAAGAGTTAAGGGTGTACCAAAAGATGTAGAAATCGAAGAATTATATAATGAATATTCAGAAATGGTTCCAAGTTATGATTATACAAATGGGGGAAGAGATAAGAAACAACTTCTTGTTACTGAACAACCTATAGATGCTTGGACTGCAACAGGTTGGAACAAGTTGCGTAGGGTGATTAGGCACAAGACCAAAAAGGAATTATTTAAAATTACTACTGACAAGGGAGAGGTTGTTGTTACGGCAGATCATAGTCTGATAAACGAAGGTGGATTTCAGATTAAACCAACAGAATTAACAATAGGTTGTAAAATTATGCATAAAATTGAATAAAATAACACGGTTATGTAAAAAATGTAGATTATGTAGTAGAAAAAGTCGCTCCGCAGGTTGGCGGAGCAAGTTCAGGAGTAAAGAAACATGGAGGTCAAAATAAGGAAACCATAATGATGACTATCAAGACATTTAAGAAGTTTTGTATGAAGGGTGAAGTTGTTGTTACGGCTGACCATAGTCTTATAAGCGAAGACGGATTTCAAATTAAACCTACTGAATTGAGGAATGGTGACAAAGTTATGTGGAAAGAAATTAATTAAAGAAAAATTTAAATATTGTATATTATTAAATGTTTTTGGAAACTTTAGGATTTGGAACATATATGAGTAACAGACCAGAAGGGTTTAGTGATTCAGAAACAGTTGACAAAGAGATGGTTGTTATATCTATATTTTATTTTATGTGGATTGTTCTTTGGATATCAACTATATCAAATGCTATTAAATTGGCTCAAAAAGGTGGGAAAAATTCCCAAGCCGGATTAATAATATCTGTTTTATCATGGCCTATTTATTGGGTATTTAAAATGACTAAAGCTATAGGTTAAAAATTAAGGTAATAAACTACCAACCTTCAAAACATTCGGTAAAGGTAATATTTTATCCCAATAATCGACTGTTAGTTTAATGTTATCATAATCAGATACCTTTGTATCTATCTGAGGAATTAACCAACCAACACCAGAATGGCTTGGATCTATCTTAATTTCTGTTAAAGCTTTTTTACTAAATTCAATACTTATTGTTTCTTCTGGTTTGTTAGGAACGTAAATAGATATATCTTCGAATTCTAATTTTTTAACAGGGTATATTAAATTTGAATCCCATGTCATTTTAGGGTTGTATAATGTACAATTACTTGCATTTCCGTCTAAAATAGATTTGTCCATCTTCATACAAACAGAAACTTTGTTATCTTTTTCAACACTAAAAAATATGTCTATAAAAGGCGGAGTTGTATTATCCGATTCTATAAACGATATCTTAAAAGATGGTAAAAAGAAACGATGGTATGATAATTTTAATCCTTCTTTTTCTAAATCAGATTTAAATATTGGACTATTTATTTTGTCTTTATTTTCAATATTTGTACATACATCAATATCATCATCCCAAGGAATAAACCCTTTATGTCTTACAGCACCAAGTAATGTACCAGATAAAGACCAAAATGTAATATTATGTAAATTTGCTATTTTTTCAAATTTTAAATACATCTTTTTTAATTTACTAGCTAATTCATTTGACATCATGGGTGTTTTGGGAGGTATGTTTAATTTAGTTTTGTGTTCAACATTATCTAAGACATATGTCTCGGAATTAATATTTTGATTAAATATTTTATTTTCGTTAATCTTGCATACACAAAATATGTAAAATATTATTAATAATATTATACTAATTGTTAACCAATCAATCATATAATTAATACCAATATTTATTTTTTCATTTAATTTTGCATTTATATTTCTTAAACCTGTTATTACAAGATATATTACTCAGTAATATTATAACACCAATTAAACACAATGTTAATATAATAACAAGTTTGTTAGAAGCAGGTACTAATAATTTCAGAGAAGGGTTTAGTATAGTACTAAAGTGAAAGTGTTGTTTTGTTAACAAATTTTTAGGACTTAATTTTTTAATACCAGGTGTTATAGACATAAAAGTATCTACTTGTATATCTATACAGTTTGAATTATCCAATAATATTTGAGCACCTTTTTTATTTATTAAATAACTTTGGGTTCCCCAAAAAATATTTGTTATTTCATTAAACATAGAATCGTAATTTTTATATTGAGGATCCCCCATCCAAGAATAACCGAGCATAACAAACATAGGTTCATCGATAGATTCAATAAATTCCTTAATTTTAGGATAATCTGTTTTAAAATTTGACAAAAACTTTACATCGGTTTCCATTACTAACATAGAATTGTCTGAACTATTTACTAATGTTTTCCATAAATTTTTATGACTTAAGAAACACCCTAAAGCTCCGTAACTCCTAATCTGCGCATAGTCTGTTAATGGAACCCCTCTTTTTAAACAATATTTTGTATAATAAGTTAATTCTGGTAATTGATTTAGGTCAATATTTTTACCCACAACACCTTTGTATATTTGTGTGTTAGGTACATAAGATTCTACATAATTTTTTAGAGAAGATGTGTCGTCATCAATAGTTATTATGTAGGAATTTGTTCCTGTCATTACTAATACACAAGATTATAATTTTCTTAAAATATTCATTTCCCCCCTAATTAATTTTATTTTGATATAGTAATGGGGAACGTTAAAAGTAATGGTAATTTACAATGGAATAATGATAGTGGGTTATGTTGCAAAAATAATGACATGTTTGATAAATATAGTTTTGGACATTTAACAGCCGGGATTATATACAGTAATGTTGCTATAGTTGTATATTCTTTAATATATGACACATGTTCTTTAACAATTCCAACAATGTTAAAAATATGTTCTATATTATTAATACTTCATGGTATTTTTGATCTATTTGAAAATTTGGAAATAGACGGGAAAGTTTATTCGGTTGAGAAATTATTAGGTGCAATATATAATTGTAAACATTTTGGTAGTGATAATGACACTTTACAAAATTATATTGGTGACAATATATCTTTTGCTATTGGTGCATTAATGTTTATTGCATTAGCTCATTATAGTAAATTTAAATACATTTTATCACCCATAGGATTAGTATCTATTTTGGTAGTATATTTAGTAATAGTTTTTTTTGTTTGTAAATATGTACCAGAACCTGAATCGAGTGAATAAAACTATTTAACAATCTGTGTTGTTTAAATATTAAACAAGTAATAAAGATGGCTACTGTATTGTCCATAGAATCTTTGGGATTTGTAGATGATTGGGTTTACGACTTGGAAACAGATGATGGAACATTTAGTACTCAAGATGGCTTAATCCTTAAAAACACAGATTCGTGTTACGTAAAATTTGACGTTGACAAATCTGTATATCCCGATGATGATACTCACGCATATATGAAAGAACATTTTAGACTTGCGGAAGAGTGTGCCAAAGCAGTTACAAAGACGTTTAAACCACCAATTGAACTGGAATTTGAAAAAGTAATGTCTCCGTTTCTACTATTCGCCAAGAAAAGGTATGCCTATTTGGAATGGACCAAACCAACTGTTTCGGATCATATTGATTACAAAGGGATTCAGATAGTACGAAGAGATAATTGTCAATACGTAAAAGATGTTAGTATCAGTGTTTTAAACAAAATTATGTACGAAAAGGATATCAAGGCAGCAGAAGAGATTGCTAGGGAAGGAATAAACAATTTATTAAACGACAAAGTACCTATTAACAAATTGGTTATTTCAAAAAGTTTAAACAAATATTATAAAAAAGATGGAATGGATGTACTATGGGAAACAGCAGAAGTTTCGTTTCCTCATGTTCGGTTGGCACAAAGTTTAATGAAACTAGACCCTATGGGTCATCCCAAACCTCCCGACAGAGTTCCATTCGTTTACATTAAAACAAAGGATAAGAAAGCTTTGCAATGGGAACGAGTAGCACATCCTGATTATATGGGTAAAAATAAAATTGATCCGTTATATTACCTTGACAAACAGCTAATGAGTCCGATTGATATGTTGTTTGAACTTCTTATTGATGATCCAAGTGTCTTGTACACCGAAGAGAGGATTAAACGCCAGAATAAGGACAACGGTTATGAAAAAACTATGGATGATTTCTTCGTAATCAAGAAGTCGACGGAACCTGTTGTAGCTAAAAAAAAGATTAAAAAACCCAAAGCTCCAACTAATAACCAAAGCATCGGAGATTTTTTTGCTGTTAAATAAATTATTCAAAAAATTCCGGATTTAATCAAATATTAAATTATTGCTTTATGTTAAAATGGGGAACAGTAAATCAAAAACAGTAGACAAGACTAAGTTTTTAGACGTATTAAATCAAGCTACACAAGAAGACAGAATAAACAGAACTAAGGTAATTAACTCGGGAGATAAAATTGCTCTAGGACAATTATGCTCAACCCAAACAGGTATTGATTTAATGAATTTTAATCCAATGCAACTTTACGACCCAACCTCAAATCCGTGTAAAAAAGTTGCAGTGATCGCAAGCGCATTTGGGAAGCGTAAGAGTAAGGTGTCAAAGAAACGATCAAAGCGCCGTAAAAGTAAAAAACTACCAAAGCGTAAGAGTAAAAAACGATCAAAGCGTAAGAGTGTTAAAATTAAGGTTAATAATGAGACGAAGAAAAAATAAAACATTTTTAGAGCCAAGAGAAGAGACTTTTCGCTTTACGGGATCTCCGACTTTTCGCTTTACGGGATCTCCGACTTTTCACTTTACGGGATCTCCGACTTTTCGCTTTACGGGATCTCCGACTTTTCACTTTACGTTTTCCAAATTTTGTAGTTTTTGGAAATAATATTATACCTTTTTTCTGTTCTATATTAGGTTCAAGTGTATAAACTTCTTGAAGAAACATTTTGTTTAATATAAAATTTGTTCTTTCAACATCTGCTAAAGTAAGATTGAAATTTTCTGTGACTTTGGGAGTTGGTTTTGGTGACGTTTTTGGTGACATTTTTGGTGACATTATTGGTGACATTATTGGTTTGTTCGATATTTTTAACTTTCCAAAACCCGATGATTTTAAATTATAAAATCCAGGTGGGGTCATCATTGCCATTGATAGTGATTCAGGTCCAGTAGGTGGTTGTATTGGTGAGTCAACAATCCATTTCTTTTGATTTTTCATTTGTTCATCTAAAAAAGTATTATACTGGTTGATAGTCGCTAGTAAATTTTTAACAGCTTTCTTATCTGGATTCTGTGGTGTAATCACTCCTTTTTCACTTAATTTATTAAACAATGAATCTTTTATTTGATTATCCAATTCAACCATTAATGAATTTATTAATGTAATAAAAGATTTGTCATTATTTGATCTGTGACTAACCGCAAGAATATATATAAAAAACTTTATCATTCTAATAAACATAAATTCTTTAAATAATTGTTTTTCTTTATCAATACTTAAAGATGTATTTAAATACAAAAAATTAAAATCACAAGAACTACAAAAGTTTCCAAAATCTATAGCTTTTAATGATACTCCTTTATCTTTTTGATCATTTAAGTTTATTACAAAATTCCCTAGTTTCATATCAGAACAACAGTAACCCAAATTTATTTGATCTTGTATAATTCCTAAAGTGCCTCTTAGTATATTGGTTACACTGTTCATTTTTTTTTTAGGATCGGTATTTCTGTTATTTAGTATTTCTAACAAACCTCTACTTAAATCATGTTCAAAAGTTTCCATAAGTATAAAATAATAATTAGATTTCAAAGGACCATATGAATATACTTGAGGTCCTAATTTTTGTCTACCCATTAATTCAGCTAAAATTCCTTCATCTATAAGATCTTGGTCACTTACACCCTTTTCACCCTTTTTCATAAATTTAATAGTAGGCCAAATATACGAGCCAATATATTCAGAAGAGTTAGGATCACTAGGACCAATAGTACCAACTTTAAATTTTACTACAGTACCATAAGATCCCTTACCTATAACTTCTATTTCTCCATTGTAATTTACAAGTTTTGTACTTCCTCTAGTATTCGTGTTAAAGTAATTAATAGCATATATAATTAATGTATTAATAGTATTGGGGTTATTTAAGTCCATTAATAATAGAAAATAAAAAAAAATAGATTAAAACAATAGAAAATTTATTTTAAGTTACCTTTCCTTCGTATCGGGCGCAAAGCGACTGTTACTCAATCAAGCTATATTGAGACTACACGTTTAATAAAATTTAATTAAACATTTACAATATATAACAACTAATGTCAAGTACTAATTATTGGTCTAGATGGCCGGCTCAGGGCGAATATGTAAAAGATTTGAATTGGGCAGCAAAAGTAAGTATTGATTATTTACGAAAACTTAAACAAACTAAAAAACTTGTACGACCATGTGTATTATTCGATGTTGATGAAACGTTAGTGTTCGGAGACCCAGAAGAGAAGTTAGGTGTTAGGGAAATGGAACTAGGTGACCATAGCGGACAGCCAGTATTTATTTTGCCACCCAACCCCCAAATAGTTAAGATAGCCAAGGAAGCAAGAAAATTAGGGATTAAGGTTATTATATTAACAGCCCGACCAACTACATCTAAATTAGCAACTGTTACGAATTTAGATATGTTTGGAATTCCGTATGATAAAGTGTTTATGAATGACAAGGATGAAGACCCAGAATTTAAAATTAGACTAAGACGTAAAATTTGCGAACATAATAGCCTTTTGCTGACGGTTGGCGATCAGCCTTGTGATGTCCTATTACCTGGTAGGTCGGGTATACTAAAATTACCGGATCCCGAAAGTAAGTGTTCTTATTTTTTACCTGGATTATATTAATGTGAACTAAAATATAGTTTATGAATCTCTACTAATTCTTGATTTTCTTGATTTCCAATTCGTTCTGTATGTTTATTTATTTCTGAAACCAATTCTTTCATCCTAGTTTCAAATCTATATTTAATTTTTCACAATTTAAAATATTGTTTTTTATTAAAAATGAATGAACCTAATAATAATCAAATAAATCCCCCAAATCATGAAACATATTTAAAAGAATTAGGAAAATGTGGTAAATTTGTTAATGATATGAGAATATTAAATGAAAATGATGTATTAATAATTGTTGATATGCAAAATGATTTTGTGGATTTTGATAATACAAATAATAGTATGGAAGATGAGACAATAGAAGCTACTTTTGGTGGAGGTCAATCCCATAAAAAACAAGAAAAAACTTTACAAGAAGTTAAAAATGATCCAGAATTAGGACAAGGTACTTTTGCTGTATCAGATTCTAAAAATATGATAATTAACGATTTTAGTAAAGTTATAAATAAATTCAAAGATAATGATGCAACAATAATAACAACTAAAGATTATCATCCTCAAAACCATTGTTCTTTTATAAATCAAGGTGGTAATTACCCTGAACATTGTGTAATGGGAACTAAAGGAGCTAAAATTATAAATTCTATTTTTGAAGAAATAAAGGATTATGAAAAAGGTTTAATTTTTTATAAAGGAATAAAAAGTAATATAGATAGTTATAGTTCTTTAAAATATAATAATTATACTAATGAAATTAGTAAAATATGTGGTTGTACACGTTCACCTCAAACAAAAGGTTGTATATTATCTTCATGGACAGGTTCTTTTATGTTAGAAGGAACAAATAAAGTAAATATAGATAATACACAATATAATCCAAACGAAGAAGAAATTAATGATTTTATAGATAAATGTAAAGGTAAATCAGGTTATGACTATTTTAAAAATCCAGAATGTAGAATGTTAAGTCTTGATGATTATTTGAGTGAAAAACCAAAAGGTAGAATATTTGTATGTGGATTAGCTGGTGATATATGTGTATTAGATACAGCTATAAATGCAGCTCATGCTGGTTATGAAACATATATAATAACTGATTTAATAAGAATTGCTTGGGTTCCAATAATATATGGAGGTGAAGATAATTACGTAAATAGTCCTAAAGATTTTTGTGATAAAATAAAAAATTTAAATATAAAATTAATAGATTCTAAGTTAATAGAAGATGAATTTACAAGTATGACTTTTAAATTTAGTAAATCAAGAAAGCGAAGCGTCCGTAAAAGAAGCGTCCGTAAAAGAAGCGTCCGTAAAAGAAGCGTCCGTAAAAGAAGCGTCCGTAAAAGAAGCGTCCGTAAAAGAAGCGTCCGTAAAAGTCGTAAGCGAAAGCGAAGTGTCCGTAAGCGAAGCGTCCGTAAAAGTCGTAAGCGAAGTGCCCGTAAGCGAAGTGCCCGTAAAAAAAGTAAAAGAAAAATTATTATAGAAAAAAATAATGATTTATAATATTATAATGAATAATATCAATGGATTAAATATTGAATTTGAAGTAGAAAAAATGGTGTTAGATAATGTTAATATGTATTTATTTAAAGCTATAATAATAGGTCCAGATGATTACGAATATAAAGAAGGATGGGAAAGACAACAACTAGTTCGTCATAAAGCTGATATAAGAATTACATACCCTTATCCTATAAATGATGAACGTAATCCCAAAAAAATAGAAAAATATAAGAATGAAAATATATTAAATATTGATGGATTTTATGTTCGTAAACAAATTGGAGAAGACTCAACTAAATTAAAGGGATTAGGATACTTATTATTTTGTTATGCAATGAATTATATGTTAAGTGTTGGAAAACCTACCGTAGTTCTTTTAGATGCTTCGGGAGGAGTTTGTAATAATTCAGAAAAATGGGCCAAGGAAAACAATATACAAAATTCTGATATAGGAAATTTTTATAATAAATTAAGTGATATTTATAAAACGATTATTCCTATAGAAAATAAAGATTATTTAATAACATTAATGTGTGTTGCAGAATCTAATTCTAAATTAGTAAAATATTATAAAAAACTCGGATTTAAAGAAACTAATTTAAATGAAGACCCACTTTCAGTTCTTATGGAATCAGATATTGATACATTGTTAAAGAATTGTAATATTTAATATTTTAATCTAGTTCAAATAAATTTAAGGAAATGTAAACATATATCATATAATGAGTTCTGAGATGGCATCACAAGAATTAAAAAATCTTAATATTGGTAACGGGGAATATTTTGGCCCAGATGATGAACTTCCAGAAGATGTAAAGCTTCAATGTGTTACTAACGCAAGAAAAAATTTAAATGATTCGGGAGGGTATGATCGAGTACTTAATTTAGAGAAGGATGACGTAGACCTAAGAGAACCTGGTCAGGAGATTGCACTAATAAGTTTTGTTGGTCCGTACACTTCCCTAAAAGCTAAATACAAAGATCTTTACTTCAATGTTAGAGGTGCTTGTGAATCTGTAGATGATACTAGATCAAGATTAACTGAAATTCAAAAGATTACTAAGAAATATGATGTTTATACTTTTGAAATGTATACTTGGATTGCTATTCCACCCAATCCAGAATTTATGGACAGTAATGATGCTCATGAGGATTACTTGAACAAATTGATTATAAGCCACAAACTTAAACTAGAGGTTGATAAAGAGATGTATGAAGCTCGTAAAAGACTAATGGGTAATAACCCAGACCTTAATGTACATTCCGAAGGAATGGTAGAGATTGAAGACAGCAAAGAAACCGAAGATTCGGAAAATAAGGATGTAGAAACAGTTACAGAGGTTGAGATTTCAAAACCCGAAACAATTACTAAAATAGATTCAGAATCTTTTGCAACACATAATTGCGTTAAAGAACAAAAGTTTGAGAGTAAAGAGAAGTTAGATGAATGTAAATCAGAAGGACAAGAATGGGCAGTAATTAGTATTGTTGGAAACAATGAACTAGGACATGCATTAAAGATTAAGGGTTTCTATGAAAAAGAAGAAGATGCTAGAACAAAGACTAAGGAACTAAGTGAAATTGACCCTACTTATAATAATTATGTAGTAGAAACTTATCGTTGGTTGAATGCCGATATTAGTCCTGACGATATAGAAGACCAAGTATATGACAACGAAGAACTAAATTCTATGAATCAAGAACATAAAAAAGGAAAGAATAAAGCAATGAAACATCTGAAACAGAACCCTCCCGAATCAACACCAGCTCCTATGATTACGGCAACTACGTCATTAGATGATATGGAAAATGCCCCAGTAATTATTCGTGGAAAAGCAGAAGATAAAATTATTTAAAATAAAATTATTTAAAATAAATATATTTAATATATTAAATGAAAAGTAAAGTTCGGAAAAGTAAAGTTCGGAAAAGTAAAGTTCAGAGAAAAAGTACAAGAAAAAGTACAAGAAAAAGTACAAGAAAAAGTGCAAAAAAAAGTACAAGAAAATTTGGTGGAAGACCATCAGGAAGAGGAGGAAGAGGAAGAGATAGTAATTACTTAGGTAATACAGAGGATAGTAGATCATCCCGTTATCTAAAATGTCCTTATTGTGGTGCTGAATACACATCCTCTAAAGATTTAATAAAATTGGGTACAGGAACATTATGGACAACAAGAAGTAGAAGATTATATGGGTGCTATAGTTGTAAAAAAATATTAGGGATTTCTAGTAAAGAATCGAATTAGAAGATTATAGACACAGTCAATCAATGTATCTTTCCTATTTTAGAGAACGGGTCTGGAATATTTATAATAATTAATTAATTATAGCAAAGCTAATTAATTAATGATTCTAAATTATATGGTTTAAATTGTGTAAATTAAAACACTCTCTGTCCCGACGGTCCGCCACCACCTCCCTGCATTTGTTGTACTTCCTGATTTCTCTGTTGAGTAATTGCGTCCATGTTTACGGCAGCAGTACTATTTGAACTTCTCTGATCTAACTCTTGTTTGTGTTGTGATTCGGACTGACTTGAATCAATTCCTTCCGAACCATTCTGAGCACCCAAGAAACTAAAAGACTCTGTACCACTTGGACCAGAACCACTTCCCTCCAAGTAAGAAAATCCGTCTGCCTCGAACCCACCACTGTTAGTATAAGTAGGACTTTCCTGAATCTCTCCGAAATTAGTTACAAAATCAAAACAATCATTACCCATTTTAATCTGCCCCTCTACAAGAATTGCAGGGACCTTGGTTAATCCAGGTGGTAGTTTTGGGGTATTCTCTACTGCTACAACCTGAACAACTTTTGCTAGAGCTTCTTTTGACTGAATCTGTTGTACAAGTTCTCTACTGTGTTGGCATGATTGACTTATAAAAAGATAGATTGGCTGAGGCTCTGGTTGTTCTTGATCTCCCATTATTAATACTTAGATATATAATTTCCTTATTAAAAAGACGCACAACAATTGTGTTAAAATCATTAAATTAAAATAAAAATATTACTTAATTATAAATGGAACCCCAAGAAGGAATCTGTATTGCACTGATTACGGCTATTTTAGCAATTTGTTATTTTTCTCCAAATTATACAGAATGTTTCGGTAATATTTTTGAATCTGTATCGACAGTAGAGACTATGCAAAATCAAAAATTTCCAGGCCCACAGAATGAATTGAATCAACAAAGCTTACAGGCTGGGTTTCCATTCTATAACCAAAAAGCATTGGATGCTGGAATGCAGAACGGAACCAGAGATGCTAGTATAAGAAACTATGACGGAAGTATTGCTAATGGTTACCAACCAAGTATTATTCGACCTAATGATTATACCGGGTATAAGAAACATGCTGATGACGGTACTGCATGTTCTTGGCCTTGTTATTCAGGGAGTAAACACCAAAATTGGTGTAATGAAGAGAATGCAATTAAATATTATGCCATGAGACCCTTGGTAACACCAAAAAATTACAATGAATTATTGATGAATCTATTCAATCATATTGTTGTTCCTGGCAACACTGTTTCCAAAATACTTGATTCTAAGTTAGTACCTAAAATGTTTTGTTCTGATGGTAACCCATTCGATGATATCGATGAGAAAAGAAAAATTATGAAATGGCTAATGGAAAAAATTGCTGTAGGTGTTAACCAAATTCCCAAGATGAAAAAGAATAGTAGTTGGGGTAATGAACAATTTCATCACACTGATTCTGAAATGTATGCATTTACTACAGATAATGGCAAGGGAAGTGTATTCAAATTGGTATTTAATTTGTACAATCCCTTAAGATCCACTTCAACTATGGTAGAAACGGTAGTAATAAGCCCTAATGACAAGGGGTATGTATTAGCTAAAATGAATTTTGTTAACAAAGGCGAATGGGACACAACAAACCCAAATCTTCCAGAAGCCATGAGAGGATATAATCTAGGAAAGAGTAATGGTGATCTTGTTGTCGATATGAATAGTCCTGGTCTTCCCAACTCTTCCTTGTTAAAATGGAATTATGGAAATACCTTGAATATTCAAGAATTTAATGAATTTGGATTTTATGAAAATGGCAAAAATGTTGAAATTTCCGGAGGTGTTCCCGAATCTCTCAAAGCTGCTATTGCCAAACACAATGGTCATATGTTACTTGGTTGTGCAACACCCGGGTTTACAGGTATTAGTTCGGAAACTGACAAGGTTGTTAGAAATAATGGTGTACCCAAAATGGTTAAGAACAACCCAAGCCTTATTTACAAGAAAGCAAATTTTGGAGGACCAACACCATTATACATTTAATCCAACAAAGATTGAATAGGGACTATTCCCTTACTCTTCATAATTTTATTAATCCTAATGTCCTTAATAGTTTGAACAAACTCTAACTCATATTTATTCATTTTATAATTAAGTTTAGTTTCACTAATTATTTGATTCTTAGTACATTTACAAAAGCCATTTTTATTAAAAATTAAATTACAATTTTGACATTTAGGAGGGAAACTATAAGCATTCTTAATTATATTAAAACCTCTCATAGCCCAAGGAATTGTTTCCAGATCGGGATTAAAATCTCTAATAATGATGTCATGTTTTCTTCCTTGTCTATCTCTAAAACGTGTATAACATTCCAATGGGTTGTTAAATAATGCGTAGTTGAATGGGGGAGCAAAATTTTGCATCCATTCAGACCTTTCTTCGGCAGTCATTTAAGAATATAATATATTTTTATGTTTAAATGGTTTATTGTATTAATGATTGTGTATCTTATGATAACAAAAAAGCAATAATCTTATTCGTTAACAAAATAAATAAAAAATGTACAATTTATATTCCTAGTATGCCTTCTAGAATTTTGAAATACAAGATAGTAAATCCTCGTCAATTAAAAAAAATAGAACCTTTTGAATATAGACAATACGAACATTATACATACTATTATTCCAAAAATGAAGTAGAAGATAAATTGGCCACAAGAACAATAAAATTTTTACAATTGTTGTTGGAATATGAAAGTTTAAATGAAACAATAATTAATAATGATAACCAATTGGATATTCACGACAGAGAAGTGTTGGTAGATAAAATACACAAAGAAATAGTAGAATCTATTATGTACAGAAAAGATTATGAATTCTTGGAAGGAAAATTTATAGAACCAAATATGGAAATAGTTGAAACAACATTATTAGATATAGTGTTTACATTTATTCACATACCAGAAGAACTAAGAATAAAAATATTTAAAATGATATTGGATTATGGTGTTTGTGGAACAGATTCAATACCTCCTCGCAGATCTTACAAATATGGTATTAATTTATTTACAGGTGTTATAAAAACATTTAAACACAGTTTTAATCTAAAAAAGGTATTGAAAATGGTTATTGATTATGGGAATGATATAGAAACATCTTTTTGGAATTTGGATAAGATGTATATAGACAAAATAGTTTCAAAAGATTTAAGAGATGACTTGATTATAACATTTTTAGACAAAAGAACAGAATGTATTATATGTAATGATTCATTGATATCATATAAAGTAAATTGTTGTGTAACAGCTGATAGTTCAAACACATTGTGTATGGGTTGTCATACACGGTTATATAACGATTATTCTAAATGTCCTTTTTGTAGAGGATATTTGGGTAACTTGGTGAGTCCCAAACTTCAAAGGAATTATGAGACTATTATGGAACCGGTTTAAGAATTTATTATGTTAATATTATAAGAAGGCAAAGCCAATATGCAAGAATATATTCTAACAGGTATCTCAATAGTCGGAGGGTTGTATATCTTACACCAATTTAAAAATAAAAAGAAAGAAGGTGAAAAATACTATATTAGATATGTGGACCCAGACGATGAATTTAAACCTCTTAAAAACCATGATTTGTATAAATCAAAGGTTAGTAAATTTGAGGATGCTAAAGGCATTAATTCAAAAATCCCAGCTGACGATGGAACAGTTCTAAAACATTTGAGTAACCCAGATATAAACAAAAACATGGATTATATGATCAAAACAAAAGAATGTGTTGGGTTTGTAGGTATTGGCACAGATCACGCAACAACTTTTCACCTACTAATTATCCCCCGAAACCGTAACATTCGTTGGTACAAGGATTTAACCTTTAGCGACATTGATCTATTGGAACATATGAAATATGTGGGTGAATGTTGGGTTGAAAAGAACAAAAGATATTTGGATTCTATGTGTAATGATCAAAGCGACGGTAAACAACTCCAATTTGGTTTTCACCTTCGTCCCAACATTGGGTATCTAACTATGCACATGTTGGTTGGTCCCAACAGCATCGAAGCAGACAAATACGTCGATAACTGGATTTCGTATGATAAGGTTCTATCAACTCTTAAAGGGGTTTAAGGAATCAACACATTAGAATAATGTGAAGGGAACGAACAGCAATCAATGATTATAAGTTCCCTGTCCCGAGTCCTGTTAGGGCTCATGCAGCAATTTACCCTAATAAATCTATAGATTTTTATTCTCCTTTAGCTCAGTTGGTTAGAGCGTCCGACTGTTAATCGGGATGTCACAGGTTCGATTCCTGTAAGGAGAGATGGTTTAGCACACCAAAAAGTGTTTTAAGTATTGTATAAACTCTTGTAGTGAAACGGTTTATCACCAGGCTCTTATGCAAAAAATGTAAAGCCTTATTCCGGGTTCGATTCCCGGCAGGAGTACATACAATACTTAAAAACTTAAAGATTTAGAATTAACTTCGTTTATTCCACTCAGTTTTTTTAAAAAGACTAAGTGGTGTAAAAACCCCCTATGCTAGGGTTACAAGCAGGGTCCTAGTGACGCAGTGGATAGCGTGTCCGACTTCTAATCTTATTATGTAAGATAGGTATCGGAAAGCCGTGGGTTCGAATCCTACCTGGGATAAAGACGGTTCTATGAACCCAAAATAATACTAAAATCAGTATTATTCTGGGAATATAGTATTCTAGTCCTAGTATGACTCTAAACTAATTACTTTGTGTAGCTCAGCTTGGTAGAGCAGTGGACTGTAAAGTGAACGTTAGTAAACGTCACACAAGTATCCATTTGTCACTGGTTCAAATCCGGTCACGAAGAAAAGCGAAAGCTTTCATTAAAAAGTTAATCTATTTTGCTTTTTCGTGAAGGCTTATATATTTAATTAAAGTTTAAAAAATACCGTCTTGGTAGAGTGGCCTAATACGTCGCACTTAAGCATTTAGGTTTGTTGTAAGCAAATACTTATGTAATGCGATCTCGAAAGAGGCGCAGGTTCGAACCCTGCAGGCGGTACTTTGTAAACTTTTATTAATTTAAGGACAAGAGACTATATTATAAATAGAAAAAGATGAATAAAACTCCTCTTGAAGATATTTTAGTTAAAAATAATAAATATGGTTCTGCAGTACTTAAGCATAGACTTATTGAAGAATTGTATTGGGAATACAAATGTCTTTGGTGTGGAATAGGACCAGAATGGAATGGAAAACCTTTAACTCTCCAATTAGATCATATTAATGGAGATCATTATGATAATCGTATTGAAAATTTAAGAATCTTATGTCCTAATTGTCATACTCAAACTAAAACTTGGGGTATGAACAATACTAAATTTAGACATTTTAATAAGAAAAAAGAAAAATTTGATGATGTTATAGAAATACCTAATTGGTTTTTTAAAGAAATAACTTCTAAATATAAATATAAAGAATTTAAATGTGATATTTGTAAAATTGGAAAAACTTCCAGAAAAAGTAGAAGAAAAAATTTTGATGGTTATGTTTGTTTTAATTGTAATATAAAACATAAAAGAACTAAACCATTACCTAAAAAAAGAATTAAGAAAAAAGAAAAATTTGATGATGTTATAACTATTCCTGAATGGTTTTTTAGAGAACCAACTTCTAAAGAGAAACATATATGTGATATCTGTAAGATTAATACAACTTGGAAAAAATCCAAATCATTTGATGGTTATCGTTGTAAAGAATGTTGTTTATTACAAAGTAGAAAAGTTAAAAATCGTCCTTCTAAAGAAGAACTAATAAAATTAGTAGAACAATTTAGTTATGTTCATGTAGGTAGGATGTTTGGTGTTTCGGATAATTCTATTCGTAAATGGATTAAATAATAAATTTCTTCGGAAGCTAGCTTAATTGGGAAAGCGTTTGTGGTAACATAAAAATTATTGGTTCGAATCCAATGCTTCCAAAAAAATTAATTTCTCCCGTTTCGTCATACTTAAATTTTATTAACTTAAGAATGTTATTTATTACAATTAAAAAAAAAGAGAAATTTGTTGTAATCGAAAGAGGCGCAGGTTCGAACCCTGCAGGCGGTACTTTTTAAATATTTATTAACTTAAAATATTTATATTGGTAAATGAAAGATTTGAGTGCTAAGGATAATGTGGGTATGTCTTATTGGGTTATATCTGTTTCGTTATTAGCAGTTAGTATATTTTTATTATTTCAGTCAATAGGGATGGAACAGGATAAAAAGACTTCTACTTTGATAGCTGCTTCTGTAACAATAATTGCAGCTACACACTATTTTTATATGAGAGATTATTGGATTAAAAATAAGAAAAATCCTATAGTTTTTAGATACATAGATTGGATAATAACAGTTCCTTTGCAACTAATAGAATTATATTATATACTTAATACAGATTTAGGTTCTGATATAGTTAAGCCCGAAATAGCTTTTAAATTGTTTATTCCTGGTGTTTTAATGATAGTATTTGGTTTTCTTGCTGAAACTGGAATTATGAATAGGAATTTAGGGGGTGTAATATCTATGGTGTTCTGGATTTATATTTTATATGAAATATTTTTTGGTTCTATTAAAGATTTAATAGACAAAAGTTCCCAAAAAGCAAAAGATTCTTTAAATATTCTTAAATGGATTATATTTGTAGGGTGGTCCTTGTATCCTATTGGATTCTATATCAAAGATCAAAATGTTATGAATGGTTTATACAATATGGGAGATTTTGTAAATAAAATTTTGTTTGTATTGGTCGTATTTAATTATAATCAAAGTTAAATGCCTTTAGCATTATTGACACAGTCAATCTTAAAAAAGATTTAAAGATAATAATATGTTTATATTTAAAAGAAAAGAGATGCCTAAAAACAAATTTGGGGGTAACAAGGCGAAGAAGGGTAAGAATTATATATCCGAAAAAGATTTTATAGTTAAGGAACCAGACCAGGAATATGCTAAGGTTGTAAAGGTATTGGGTAGTTGTAATTTTGAACTAATGTGTGAAGATGGTGCTACTAGGATGGGTCATGCTCGTGGTAAGATGCGAAAGAAGATTTGGATTAATGAAAATGATACAGTGTTGGTGGGATTGAGAGACTTTCAGGATAACAAGTGTGACATTATCCACAAATATTCAGAAGATGAAGTTAAAAGATTGAATAATATAAACGAAGTTAAGTCAGAGGTTGTAAAACAAGAAGTGTGTTCCTTTGAATTTGATGAAATTTAAATTTCGAAGAAATTATTTGCGATTAAAACCTGTAAATAAATAATTTATTCTTATAAAATGTGTACTCTTATGTTACCACAAGGTAATGATACTCTTACGTTACAGTACAGTTTTTATAACAATTTTGATATAGTACCAACGTTGGCTCAACAAGCAGAAGCATTAGAGAAGTTACAGCAACGTATTTGGATATTCCAAAAAGACTGTGAATCTAAGATTGATAAGATTGATAAGATTGATAAGATTGATAAGATTGATAAAACTAACCGAAAACGCAAGAGAGAAACAAATAAAAAGAACCGAAAACGCAAGAGAGAAACAAATAACAAAAGATTAAAAAATGCAAGACGCCGCTTTATTAGATAGCTTTAATTTTATTTTGTTTACTTAAAGCTAAATCGTACCCAGTTTCTGCTAAAATTTTTTCAGTATTTACAAAAGGAAATATGTTTATTAAAGCACCTGATAAAGAATGACCCCAATAAGCACTCCTAACACCATTTAAATTACCCAAAAGTTTTATTATATTTTTAACGTAAATGTTTACATCTACAGAAAACATTGTAGATTATAATTCATCGCGAGTATTCTCAGTTAATACTGCACCAGGTGTTATTATTAAGAAATCTATTAACGGATATTTATGTTTAATTTCATCATAAACTGATTTTGCTTGATAAAATCCAAATGCATTAGACGCTTCATAACATGCTAAATAAGGAACTGTTACATGATTAGACACTGAAAAAAGATCCGTAGGAAAATAACATTGTGCGGTTATATTTAATATTGCTGAACCTAAACCCATTTTATTCCTTTTAGAAAAATTTTTTATTGCTAATTGTATCAATCTCGACTGTACGAGAGTTCCTACAGAAATAGTCTTTTTTATCTCTTCTAATGGCATGTCTTCATATACTGTCCAACCAGTCCTATATCCCACATTATTTATTAACACTGTAAAATCTAACCCTAATTTTTCTATTGTGGATTCTATATCATTAAAAAAATCTTTCTCGAATGATTGGGAAAAATCTTTCTCTAATAATATAATCCTATTTTTATCAAAATCTTTAGAAACATCGTTAATCCTTTTAGTTCCAATTAAAAATAAATTAAAGCCCCTATTATAGAATTCTATAGCAAACCTTTTCCCCATACCACCACTAGCACCTGTTATCAAAACCCAAGGATTTTTACTTTTTTCAGATGAATACAGTTCTTTAATTTTATTTTCACACATTATGAAGTACTGATAAACAAACGGACATATACGCCATACAAAAATTTTAATCAATATTAATATTGATAAAGTTACCAATAATAAAAGCGTAAAAGACATATTTTTATATTCCATTTTTATAATAATATATATTTTAATTCTAATGTTTACCATTCCCATGGTATATCTGTATTTGATCTAATAGCCCCTTCTTCATGCATAACTATAGGAGGGTCAAATGAATATGCTTTTATTTTTCCATCCAATACTGCCTCTTTTATAAGAGTATCTATATGTTCTCCTACATTATTGTTTAAAAGTTTTAATAATTTTTTTGCTCCTTTTAAAGAATATGCATAACACCAAGTTCCACCAGGTTCGTCAGCAACAGATATATTTTTATTAATTTCTTCGCACCCATCATCACAAGGATACCGGAGGTCATTTTTATAACGTACATAATATTCCATATCCATAAAAGGGGCAACAGTACTCATATTATTATTATATTTACTTTTATCCCAACTAATACCTTTATTACCACAAAGATTTCCACAACCTAAATAAAGTAAATCCCAATCTTTTGGTAAACTTTTTATTCCTTCATTAAACTTTTTAGAAAAATCCTTATTTAATTCTATATCATCCTCACAAATTAACATATGTTTCCATTTATTTTTTACTTGATTTCTTAAAAGAACGACAGTTCCTATAGTTAAAGATGATGCGGGAATTAATACTTTTAAAGCTTGGTCAGGATTATCACCTATTACTACATCATAAGCCATTTCAAATGACTTTTTTTTATCTAAACAAGCCTGTTTACCTTCATTTTTACACCTTCCGTCTATAGCAACAAATCTTTCAACATTTATTTTTCTATTTTTGAATTGTTTTTGAACCTTTTTCCATTTATTTTCGTTACTATAAAGATTTATTACAAAGATTTTATTAAAAAATTTATTTACTGGTGAAATTTTTTTAACAGATTTTTTTCTAGATCTTCTAGATTTATTCATTATAATAAATATAAATATATTTTATTTAAAGTAAAAAGATTAAATTAATTTATCAGTAAAGAGTTTAGTTCATCGTATTCAGATTTAGTAATTAACTTTTCTTTCAACATCCTATTTAAATCTGTATGATTTACATGACTAACAAATGTATCTCTCTCTACTAGATCAAGTGCATTAAGTCTTAATACTCTGTCTGTCATAACTTTTTTATAATAACCAAGTGCTATTTTAACTTTTTCCTTCATTCTGTTAAAATACCAATTTGTTTTTATTTTATAAATTAAACCCAACGACCATTATCAAACATAAACTTTTTTACAGTTTTTTTAATTTTGGGAGTTTCATAATTATTCTGAAAATGATTTTCAAATGCAATAGACTTGTTCAGTTCATTCTCTTTAACAACCCCTAAAATCTCCATCAACTTGTTATAATAATCTAAATTCTCCTGACTATTTGTCATCAAACTCCCGCAAGAATAACAGATAAAAATAATATCGTCACGATCAGCACTTTTGTCAAGATAATAAAATCCTTTATTTTCACGTTCACAACACCCACAATAATTAGAATTACTAATCATGTTTGTGGAATCCGATTGTCCCGGCCCATGGGACCGGATTTCCGGAGGAAATATAGGGTTTTCGTAATCCGATTGTCTTTCAACCTTAACAAGATCTACTTTGTTGTCTTCTTGATCAGAAAATATTGAAAAAACATTCATAGGAAAATTACTCATTTTATATATTATTAATTTATATCTTTAAAATCTTTGTTAATCTAAAAAAATAATCCAGTATTTTTATATAATTGTTTTAATTCATTACAATAATTATTAAAAGATTGTGTACTTCTAAATTCATACAATTCATCTAAAATGTATAACAATACAATTTTAGTTTGATCTATTTGTTCATCAGTATCAAACACAACTCCTTCAAAAATATAATCAAAATTTGTATCTATTTGATTTGGTAAATTTTTTTTAGTTTGTTCGTCAATTAATATAAAAGCACGAACAATATTATCTACTGTAATTTGTCTATAATCTTTTATACCCATATTATTAATTTTCAAATAAAATTCTCTTAAATATGTTCCTAATAATTCAGCTTTTTGTATATATTGTATTAAATTTTTTTCATTTATTATTCTAGGACTAGATAAAGTTAACTGAGTACTATCACTCCTAGTACTACTTTTAGGAGTAAATCCTGGCGGAGTTGCCACTTTTCCAAGATTTGTATCTATTATTAATGGGGGGTTTCCTCTTCTATTTTGAAGATTATTTTGGAGTTTATTAAATCTGTCGTCCCTACCTTCAATTATTCTAGCACGCCTTCCATGATATGTTCCTCTTCTTGGTGCATTTTTTGAAGGTGGTGTAGGGGTTATAGTTCCAAAGAGTAATCTTTTTTGGTCATGATTTAAATAGTTTCTTTTTCCTCGTTTATTATAATATATTCCTCCTTTACTTCCAAAATATAATTTCATTAATTAATACAAAGATTTTAATATTTAACAAACCTCATCTAAAAAATTTTCTATTTCTTCTTCTATTCTCCATATTGGATCATTATCGTCTATCATAGAATAAATTATGTCATCTAACTCTGTTCTATCTATTGATAATAAAGTATCTATTAACATATAACTATCTTGTCCCATGTTTTTATAAATATTCTTTCTTAGATCTAACTGTTTTTCTAATTCTTCTATCTGTTCGTCTGTTGCTAATCTATCATAAATATAATGCAATGGAACTGGTTGGTTCTTCATATCTGGTGTATATTCATATTTGAATTTGCGTTTCTTAATAACATTAGAATCCGAAGGATGCGTACAGGAACGTTTCCTTTTCAATAAAGACATTTAATCAATACAAACAATATAAAATCATAGAATTAACACAATTATTTGCAAAGCAAATTAGTATAAAGAAACAATTGGTTATATAATTATGTGGGGGTTTGCAGCACATATAAAGAGGACTTTATTTTATTGTCCGGGTCATTAATTAAGGCCAGAGAGATTTCCTGTTCTATTTTAGAGTTCAATGATATGCGGTACGTGTCATTGAAGGGATCAATTCGTACGCAAGTAATAAGGCCCCCAGTAATAATCACTACGTGATAATGTAAATATTGTATATATACATTCCAATTTAATTGGATCTGTATAAATACTTTAATTAAAATATATTGTTATATTAACAATGTCCGTAAACCCTTTTGATACTCGCACAACACCTAGCTTTGGAAACTTTACCACTTTTATACCACTATTTCTAATATTGGTTGTATTTATTGGAGTTGCAAATTCCTTTGAAATGAATGGGGAACAATCCAATACCAAAAACATCCAAATAATTGTTCCTGACAATCAGAGATTTAAACAATTACAAATACCTGATAATGGAATAGTTAGATTGATTAAGGGTAAAATTAAAGTAACACACCACTCTATTAAGGAAGATTCAGTTATTATGGTTAATAGAAAAAATATTGAAGGTAAACCAGGATTTCATCTATTGATTAGTATTGAACCTAATGAATCATTTACAATCAAGTCAGTTGATGATGAAGGGACTGTTGAAACGGAAGATTACGGAGAAGTGTTTTTTAAGATTTATTAAAGAAATTTTTAGGTTAATTAATTTAAACAAATAATGTATTTATATATTATAATAAAATGAATCTTCTTAGTTACGTAAGTTCTTGGGTGTATACCCCAACACCAGATGTATACAAGGTCAAATTTACTGAAAATGTAGTTCCTGAAATTGAGAAATACGAAACAAACAAACGGTTTAAAAAACTAGTTCAGCAGGTTAAAAATACATCTACTCGTCAAAAAAGTATTGAAATTATGGAAGGTGTGAAAACAGAACTTTTATCGGTTCCTAAAAAAACTTACGTTGTAATAGAGACTGATAGAAATCTATTTGGGAAAATTACTACCCCTAGAATTTCATCTAAAATGGTTTTTAAAGATCTAAGATATTATAATAAATTTAGTGTTAACCAGAAACAACTATTTTTGGCGAAAAAACCACGGCGTTCTATCAACCAACCAAAACCCACTAATAAATTTAAACAAATTTAAATTCCAGAAATTTACCAAATAGTAAACCCCTTGTATCTACCATCTTGACTGTACAAACTCTTTCTAAAATTATTTATTCCTACACAAAAATAATAAAGTATTAATACTTTCCAAAACCTCCAATAAACTATTCCAGATATAACTAGATTAGGATATTTATAAATTGTAATATTTAAAGGATACTTTAATCCTATAAAAAACGGAACAATTTCTAAATAATTTAATACACCATTGTTTTTTTGCTTTTTCTGAACGAAATTTGGTAACTCCATTTGCAAATGATCTTAATTATAACAAAATCATTTGTTTAAATTATTTTCTATTAAAATATCTAACCGGTAACAAAATCCACCCGAATAAGAAATTTAGAATAAAATTAAGTGCTCTATTCCAGGTTGGGTTTTTAGTTATTTTCATTAATTTTTTATTACCCACGAATGCTATTGCCAATCCAATAAGAACACCCAATGTCCCCCCAATATAAGGAATTGGACTATCTATGACAATTTTACCAAATTTTTCAATCTTTTTCTTTTTAATCAAACCTCTGTTAGTTCTTTTTTTTACTATTTCGAGTAATTCTTGTTTCGTAAATTTACGAACTTTTTTAGCCATTTGATATAATAAATGTTTTATTTCGGCCAAATTTAATATTTAAAACGTTTTTTGAATATTAAATGAAACGTACTTTACGAAACAGAGATACAATCAAAAAACCAGTCAAATATACACCAAAAATTGATAAAGAAGAGTTAAGAGATGATTTGTCGGTAGATGAAGATTGGGGAGATGACACCAAATATTCCCTTATTGATAAAATTATTACTAAAAAACAAAACGATGGATACACTGGTAAAAACGAAAAATATAAATTTAATGATTTTATAGTCAAAGATACAGACTCGGTTTCTGTAGACACCGACATTGAAGACGAATGTTCATTGACTAGTGTGTCAGATAGTGACAGTGACTACGATAAGACAGAAGTAATAAATGATCGTAAACTACGTTCTAATATTAGAAAACCATTTAAGTTTCAAGACGAAGACAACATTTCATTAATAAAAAAAGCAAAAATTATTGAATATTAAGTTTACATTTAGCACACCCTTTGGTAATATAGTTTAAATGCATACAATCTCCACAATACCAAAATTTACACTTTTCACAATACTTTCCAAATGAATCATCTATCTCTTGTTTAGTCATTCTGGCCATCTCTTCATTATACTTTGGCAATCTACGATACATTCCATGACACACACAACAATTTATAGCCCCAACCTGGAATTTAAAGTTTCTTAATTCAAAATCAGAATCCATCTTAACACAAGGCATTTAATATATAAACAAATTTATTTATTAAATACTTTTAAAATATTTTCATTAGGTAAGTCTGGATGGAGTCGTATAAAGATCAAGCAATAAATTCTATAGACAATTGTTTAACAAAGAATGAACAATATTTAAATGATGATGATATAGATTCGTATGCATCGTTAATGGATCTAACAGATTCTTTAAACCCAGATGACCCGAAAGCAAAACAATTACATAGATTAATTTATTATTTATGTTCTAATTATGTTTTAGATACAGTAGACATAAGATATATTCGAAACCTAATAGAATTAGATCTAAGTAATACAGAATTCGAGTGGGCTGGTAATATTATTCACACGTTTCATAAATATGTAAAACCAAGTTTAAATTCTTGTTCGTTTAAAATAGATCCACAAGCAATGAAAGATTTAAAATTTATTATCCTAGATACAAAATTTACCAATAATTTAAAGTCTGAAAAAGAATTTTTACAAAGGTTGGGTCACAAATTAAAGGATATTTGTATACAAGTTAAAGTAGGTATAATTCCTTCTGACATCCCAAACAGAATAGATCAAGACTTTATCGAAACAACTATCCAAAATAGTAACAAACGTTTATTTGATAGTTTAATTGATTCGGTTAGAATCCGGTCTATTTCTAAAAAAGACGAAAGTGATATCAAAAGGTTTATGGTTGGATATATTAATTCCAATCCTCCAAATCTAATAAATATACTAAAATTATTGATTTCTAAATTAAATCAATTATCTGAAAGAAGAGTTGAACTTCCACACGATTTCCCAATATTAGTAGATACATTATTAATTAATTTAGACACAAACCAATACGATTCACAAATTAACGAATTTTTTGATGAACTAAACCAATTAATTGATTATGAAAGAATTCCTAGACACTTGTCTTCTGCAAGAGAAGTAAGACAAGGATTCAAAGATTTTAACTTAATAGACAACGAAATAGAAAGAGATATGAGCGGAAACACTCGAAGAATTAGAACTATTAAAAAAATAGAAGCAGTTCCTAGAGGAATAAGACCTAAACTAACGGGTGGGTATGATGTTCCTGTATTATTTCAAGATGAACTAAGATCAGGAAGTAATGTGGGATTAGGTGGGAAAGTTTATAAAGCTAAACACGGAGGAGATAGGTTATTAGTTCGTACTAGATCAGGAGAAGATTTAAGTTGGACTGGACATTTCCATCCTTTTGTTGTGGATGAATATGATGGTGAAGATGAATATTTTGAATGTGGTATGGGTTGTAATAACAACAGAAGAGTTGGAACAAATGAAAAGATAAGGGATTCGTGTATAGTTCAACAAGAAAGAAGATTAGTTTCGGGTCAAAGTAATCAAGTGTTACAGGAAAGTATTAACCGGTGTTCTAATATTATAGAATCTCAGTTAAATCCGCGACGAAGGTCAAGGCAAACAGAAGAAGGTAGAAGAGATAGAAAAAGAAGAAGAAAGTTTGGTAAACGTTCAAGAAAGAAACAGTTAACCTAATTTGTTTAAACTTTTAATTAGTTTGTACTTCCACAGTCATTTCATTTTTATTAGTATTACCTGTTTGGTGTAATTTTGTGAGTGTTCTATACATTTTTAATGTTTCTGCTTTATCTATTTTTACACCATTTCCAAGTACAAAGTTATTATTTTTATACATTAATGACATAGTATCATCATCATTAAAAACTATACTATATTGTATTTTATTTTCTGCATTTGGATTACTATTTATTGGATCTGGATTACCAACCCTATAATCCCATGTCTGATACTGAAAGGAGCTCGGCAATACCTTTTGCATCTTTTTAGCATTGTCGAGTACGCTGTCAACCACCACCGTGGCTCCGTCGAGGTGAAAAAGTGGAAGCTGGTTCGTCTCAAGGCTTGGTGAGACATAGATTCTGACTATGTCTTCGTTTGAGTTGCCACGACCTTCAAATGGAACCGAAGGAACAAAATCATACAGTGTATCATTAGAAATTTTATAAAATATATATATTTCAGGATACATAGGACCATTATCAACTACAGTTTTATAACCAATTTTTAAATTATCTGAATCTCTATTTTTCCATACTAGTCCTATAGAATTATCATAAGTTAAAGTCTTAAAATCAATAGAAATATTAATTCTATCTATATCTCCTATTCTACTCATATCAAGATGATTAGTAATTACACCATTGAGTATAGGGGGTTTTGTTGGTTCAGGTACAGGTGCAGATGTAGAAGGTTCAGGTTCAGATGTAGCAGGTGCTGTTGGTGCTCTTGTTGATATAGGTGTTTTTTCACGAAACTGAGATATAATTAGAATTGCGGTACCAACTACGGCAGCAAACGCTCCTAAATATAATAAGGCTTTTATTATTTTTTTTTGTGTTTTTGGATTCAATAAGGCTTCTTTTTTTTTGTGTGTTTTTGAATTCATTTATGATTAATGGTTATTATTTTAATTTAAAAAATTTGGATTGATTATATGAAAGGTGAAGTAAATGAACCTATTGAATTGGTATTACTAACCCACCAATTAAATATACCAAAAGAAATAGCAAACTTGGTTGTTAAGTTCGCTATACCAATTATGTACTGCTCAAAATGTGGTGTAATTATTCAAAAAGATTACAGAAGAACTAAAAACTTAGGATGGGCTACAGACTTTAGTAATACAGAAGGAACAGTAAAATGTCTAAAATGTTTACCAAATCTACAAGAATTATATAGAAATAAAAAACTAAGTAATAAGTAATATATTATGTTAGATACTAATTCAATTATATTGATATTCGTTGTCTTAGCATTACTATCAATTGTTGTTGGGTGTATGTGCAAAACAGAATATTTTGCAAAATATACAGAAAATCAAGAATTAAAACGAAAGGTCCCTACATCTGCTATAAAATTAGTAGCAAACCCAAAATTGTTAAAACAGAGTCACAACCCAAATGTTACCGATATAATCGCAAAAGAAATCTATCTTGATATAAATGAACCAAGTCCAGAAGTATATGCACATGCTGAAAAGTTTCACCGAGCATTCATGGATAACGAAACCGAACGATTTACCGAGCTAAAAAAACTATATTCTGAACTCGGAGATCCAGACGTCTTGGTTATTTCATTCTTTTGTAAAAAGTATTTTAAATTCTTTAAAAATTGGGTTTTGTCGTGTGAAAAGGCTGGAATAAAAGTTCGAGACAAGGTTATAACATTTGCTTTGGACAGTGAAGCCAAGAAATTGGCTAATGATTTTGGGTTTAAGTCTTATGAGTTAGACTCACGATACGAAAAGGCTGGAGGTAGTGTTAAATTTGGAGATAAGGAATTTGCTGCTAGTATGTTTTATAAAAATGCTCTAATTTACGATATGTTGCGGATTATTCCAGATTCCAAGTATCTTTTATTTCAGGATTCTGATTTGATATGGTTTCGGGACCCTATTCCATATTTGACTGAAGAGTCTAAAACCAAAGGGTTTGATATGCAGATAATGTACGATGGACCCAATTATAATTACAAAAATATTTATGCCAACTCGGGTTTTATATTTCTAAAATCAAATGATGTTACTCGTGCTGTGTTTGAAACAGCGTTAAGAAATTCGGCATTCATATTCGCTAGTGGAAGTCACCAAATTCCATTAGAAAAGATATTTGAACACTTTATATTACATAATATATTTGATATGCGCGTACTTCCTGAAACTGAATTCCTTAATGGACATCTTTTCAAATTTAACGATTCAATTGACCCTAAAGTCCCAAAGGATTGGAAGAGTAGTAGCTATTGTCTCCACTACAGTTGGAGTGCAAGCGAAGAAGAAAAATTTGAAAAAATAAATCAACTAGGTTTAAACTTTATAGATGTATAAATAACCTTGTTCTACTCTTTTTTTATTTATTAACATCAATAACGTAGTTTTGGGGATATTGTTTATTTTAGCAGCTTCCCTTACACTATTATATGTTGAAACAACTTTTAAAGTTTTTGAACATATTTTATAAGTTTTTAAACCCTT
>Ga0209504_1000580_pt1 | contig 31933 bp, 35 predicted proteins | sample COGITO_mtgs_1005_FD_184791 | JGI IMG/M metagenome (GOLD analysis project Ga0209504, IMG submission 184791) | Pelagic marine microbial communities from North Sea - COGITO_mtgs_100511 (SPAdes) (version 2) | ecosystem: Environmental > Aquatic > Marine > Epipelagic ...
CCACCAGCACTAGGAGCACCAACACCTGAACCAGGAGCACCAACACCTGAACCAGGAGCACCAACACCTGAACCAGGAGCACCAACACCTGAACCAGGAGCACCAACACCTGAACCAGGAGCACCAACACCTGAACCAGGAGCACCAACACTAGGAGGACCAGCACCACCACCTGAACCAGGAGCACCTACACTAGGAGCACCACCAGCAGTAGAAACACCAGCACTAGGAGCACCACCAGCAGCAGAACCAACACTTGGAGCACCATCTGAAGAACCAGGAGCATTAACACCAGCAGAACCAGGACCCGTGGAAGAACCAGCACCTGCTTCAGTTCCTGAAATTCTTGATAATACTTCTACACCAAATATGTCTGATATTGATGAAAATCCTAATATAAATGATAAAAACATAGAAGATCCTGATTTACAACCGAATGAAGTACAGGATCCTAAAGATCAACCACCTGATGAGCCAACTGAAATACAACCTAATATAATGGAACATATGGATGGTCATAAATCAGAGGAAAAATTACCATTAGAAGAAAGATTAACTAATGCGTTTAGAAAAATAATGAAAAAAGGTGAAATAAGAAATATGTTTAAAGAAGAATATAAGGTTATTAAAGATAAAATTGGTCAAGATCCTCAAATAAGCGAAACTCGTAAAATAGTTATGAGTGATAAATGTGGACAATTAAAAAATAATTTAATAAACAAAAATGCTGAATATTTAGATGTTGAACCTGATATGATGGATATGTTAAGTCAGTGTAATGATATAGATGTTAAGAGTGGATTAAATCATAAATCTGCTGCTGTTGCTGCTGCTGCTGCTGGAGGTGGGCATAGATTTTTTTAATTATTCAAATGAGAATTTAAAATTATCATCGTTACAATAATCATCCATTAGCGGATCAGATTCATTTAATAAAGTATCAATATTATCATCAATAGTTTCAATATAATCAGTTTGTTCATAATCTAATTCAGTTAAAGATTCAATTAATTTATCTTCATCGAATAATAATTCTGTGAAACCTGTACCAGATTTAATAGTTTGTCCCATCATAATATTACTGGATACACCTTTTAGATTATCTTTTTCACCAAATACACCTGCTTTAATAAATTGTAATGTAGTATTCTCAAATGTAGATTTAGCAAGTGGTCCTATATTATTTTTACTTACACCTTGTGAATTAATAGGTGTTAAGTAACCTTTATTTGTCATAACATCAACTAATAATTCAATATGTCTGCTATTAATATATTCACCAGCATCATCACAGACTGAACTGATTTCTTCTATAAGAATATTTCTTACTGCTTCGATTCCTAAATATTCGTATATTTCTATAATGTCATTCGAAATAGTATTAATATAATTTACATATTTAGAATTAAATATTTTATAAAGATTAATTCCGTCAGTTTCAATAATAAATTCTTTTTGTATTTCATATTTCCCACTATTATTAATAGTTTTAGAACTTTCAGTTACAATAAGATTATTGATTCCTTTAATACCTTTAATAACTACTTTATTTAATAGATCATCCATAATATTTTTAAATGTAGATATAATATTAGTTTGATCATATAATCCATTTTCTTTTTCAGTTCCATCACTAATACCGCTTATTAGAATTCGGGCAATTAATTCTTGTGAATTATCATCTGATAAATAATAATCTATATTAGAGTTATTTTCATATTTCATAAAGGATAAATAAATATCATCCATTACAATATTGTTCTCTAACATGATATGTTTGTCAAATACAAAACGAATAATCCATGGACATTGTTTTTCATAATCAGCATTTTGTATATTAGAAAATTCTTGATAAATTTTTAACATTTCTTTATCTTCTTCTATTACAGTATCAAATACCGTATTAGTAGGATCAAAATATATTTGATTATTTTTGACTACATCTTTAAGGATAATATATTCTAATTTATTTTTAACATATGTTGATCTATTACGATCAGTATTAAATTCATCTTTTAAGAATATTTTAGTTGATGGTGATTTAATATTTTTACTTAGATGAAGTAATTCAGTTAAACGAGGAATACCACGAGTAACATTAGATTTAGCAGATACACCGGCAAAATGGAAAGTGTTTAGCGTCATTTGTGTAGCAGGTTCACCAATACTTTGTGCAGCAACTATTCCTACCATTTCACCTGGAGCTATTTTAGCCTTTTGAAACAATGTATAGATATTATTATATATTAAATCATATTCGGATTCTTGTATTTTAAATTTAGTTATTAGTATTTTAGGATTAAGATGAATATCAATTAAGATATGAATAATTTTATTATTTTTAAATATTTCTGTAATAAATAATTTATCTTTTAATTCATTATTCTTTTTGATGATATCAACTGGAGAAATATTAGATTTTATTTTCATATCTTTTTGTAAACAAATATTTTTACATATACGATTAATATCTAATGGATAATTAATATTATTATTATCCGTTAATGAATGAAGATATTTTTTATGATTTAAAATCATATCAAAATTTTCTTTAAGAATCTTTTTATTAGAACTATTAGAATGATCATATACATCTTTTTCTAAAATATCATCCCAATTAGTATCTTCACCAAATAAGAATTCTTTACATAATTTATCAGTATCTAATTTAGTTATTAATAATGACTGTGATTCAATATAAATAGGATCCATACCGTCTTCACCATATATGAATTGATAAATATTTCCTCCACTACTTCTTACAGACATATCAATTGCTACATATAAATCCTCCATCGATTTAACTAGTTTTCTCTGAATATATCCAGTAGAAGCAGTTTTACAAGCGGTATCAATAAGACCTTCTCTACCTGACATAGCATGAAAGAAGAATTCTTGTGGTGTTTGTCCACTGATAAATGAATTTTCTACAAAACCACGTGCTTCTGCAGAATCATCATATTTATAATAATGTGGAAGAGTTCTATCATTAAATCCGTCTTGTATTCTTTGTCCATCGATATTCTGTTGACCGAGACATGAAACCATCTGTCCTATATTAAGTTCTTTACCTTTTGATCCTGAATTAACCATATTAATAGCACGATTCTTTTGATCTAGAGTTTCTAATCCTTTGTTACCAGTTTTCTTAAGAATACTATTAAGAATACCATTAACTTTTGCTTCAAAATACATATTATCACTTTGTCCTGAATAGTTTTCAAAGATATTGAGATGAATTTCTTGCATAATTTCATCAATTTGTTGTTTTTCATCTATTACTTTACGAATTTCTTCATTTATAGATTTACTAGCAATAATGTCACCGATACCTACAGAAAATCCTTCAATTAATAAGAAGTAGTCACTTATTTTTTGTAAATCATTAATAAATTCAGCAGCAATATGAGGACCACAATCATTATATATAGTATGAATTAATCCCTTTGATGTTTTTGTAAAGGTAGCTTTATCAAATGCCCCCGATTTAATCTGTCCATTCTCGATAACAATTTTATTTAATGTATCATTAAATGGATCATCAATATTATTATCATAACTATTATTATTAAATGATACATTTAGATTCTTTGGTAAAATATATGATAAAATATCTTTACCAGACCATAATTCAATATTTTCTCCATTAGGATCTATTTTTCTTGTTGGTTCTGGAGGAATACCATTAAATGTAGATAGATTACAAATAATATTCATTAATTGTGATTTAGTTAAATATGATGTACTATCTACAAAATCAGTTGAATCAACTGATTTATTAATAGGATAAATATTAGTATTTTCTGAATAATGATATCCATTATGCTCAATAGGTGATATTTTTTCAGATTTTGTAAATTTATTAATACCTAATAATGTATCTTGAACTATAGTGATAAGTGGTTTATTTTCTCTTGGAGATATAATTTGATAATTTACTGATACAAGATTTCTTAATTCACACATAGATGAAATTGATTGAGGTACATGCATATTCATTTCATCACCATCAAAATCAGCATTATATGGTGGTGTTACACTAACATTTAATCTGAATGTATTTCCTTTCATTACTTTAACACGATGAGCCATCATACTCATTTTATGAAGTGATGGTTGTCTATTAAATAATACATAATCTCCATCCATAATTGTTCGATTTACTGTATCTCCATTTTCAAGTATGATATCTCTATTATTATTTTTATTAATAGTTATTTTTATACCATCTTTCTTTATAATACTTTTGATACATGGCCATTTATCTATATCTCTATCTAATAGTTTATTTAATGATACTTTATTAATATTGTTTACAATTTCAGGATATGTTAGATTAAGTGCGATTTTTATTGGAACACCTAATTCGTCTAATTCTATATTAGGATCAGGTGTAATAACACTACGTGCTGAGAAGTCAACACGTTTCCCCATAAGATTATTTCTGATACGTCCTTCTTTACCTTTTAATCTTTGTCTAATAGATTTTAAAGGACGTCCTGATCTATGTGTGCTAGGTTTAACACCACTAGATAATTCATTATCTATTAATGTAGCAATATGATATTGTAATACTTGTGTCCAATTATTAATTTCATCTATTTTATTATTTTTAATCTTTGTAGCTAATAGATTATTAGTTTTAACAATATCTTGTAATTTATGAGTTAAATCATCGTCCATTCTTTGTGAATTATCTTGTTTTACAGAAGGACGGACAGACGGTGGGGGAACTGGTAGACACGAACATATCATCCATTCAGGACGACACCATAAGTCTGATAAACCCATATATTTACAATCTTCATCAGTGATCTTTTCTAATATTATTTTCACTTGTTCTATTTCTAATAATTGAGTATTAATATTATTAGCTTCGCTATTTTCTAATTTAGTCCAAGTAGCTGAAATACCTTCCATCGCAGAAGTTTTATATTTATCAGGTTGTTTATAACCACAACCATCTAAATTACCCATTTGACCATCACCACATCTTTTTATTTTTTGTGATAAACTATATAATGCTTCAAATCTTGCTTTAGGTGGTTTCTTAAGAATATTCTGAATTAAATCGTCATCTTTATTTAATAATAATTTAGAACAATTTAAGCATACACATTTTAAAATCTTAGGAATATAATCAATTAAATGATAATGATATACTGGTCTTGCTAATTCAATATGACCAAAATGACCTGGACAATTAATATTATCTTGATTACAAGTGCCACATATTCTACCCATTTCTGTTGATCCCATACGAATATCAAATAATCCTTTAACAACGGGGACATCTTTATCATATGTGTCTTGTTTAGTAATTTCTACAACAGATCTTTTCCTAATTTCATCAGGACTAAGAATACTGAATTGAACACTTTTAACCGATTTAGTTTCAGGTTCAAATGACATATATATATATTTATATTATAATATTCTAATTTTTAAATCAAATTTATTTTCTATTCCTCTTTATAGTTTTTTTTATTGATTTCTTTTTTAATAAGGATTTCTTAACTTTATTATAATCTTTTTCTTCTTTAAATATTAATTTATATTTATTTGTGACAGTCCTTTCACATTTACATATAGATTTTTTATGATTGATTTCATCTACCCATCTACCAGTCCATGTAAAGTTAATAGTTAATTTTTTATCATTATATTTATAATTATTCTCATGAGGCAAACTACCACCAATATTAAACCATTCATAATCTTTTTTATTATTATTACAATTAACAAGTATATCTTTTTTATTAATACTTAATGAATTATTTGTAAATTTTTTAGTATTACGATATATTATAAAATTTTTTATCATTTATATATATAATAATTAAATTTGATTTAAAAAAATATTAATTATAAATAATAAGTATGAATCAACATCCTATGATGACTCGTCATAAAAAACAATCTATACCTGAACAAGGACAATTTAATATCCCTATTAATGACCCACCACCGCCACCAGACAATATGGATGTTGATGAAGAAGAAGATGTTGATGAACAAGGCAATATTAAAGGTTTGATTGATTATTCATATGATAAAAAAATTAGAAAGAAAAGAAATAAAAAAAAAAGAAATACTAATCTTAGTTTATCGGATTTTATCAAAATGATGATGGAACAACATTATAATAAACACCCAATGCCTCAACAATTATATATTGTATCTTCTACCCCTAATAATGGAAATAAATCTATAGATGATAAAGAAGAAGTATCTAATGATTCTGAAGAGTTAGATGAAGTTTCAGAAGATTCTTCTATAGATATTACGGTAAAAGAAGGTGAAGAAGATGATGATGAAGATGATGATGAAGATGAAGGCGATGAAGAAGACGAATCAGATACATCTGAATCTGATTTCGATGAACTTGATGAAAAATATATGGAAATAGAAGATAATCTTGATTTTGATGAAGATGAAAATATTAATTATTTTCACAAACTTGAACCTGTTAAAAAAGAAAAACTATTAGTAGAGATTAAAAAAGTTAATGAAATTAATGATTTACATATGCCTTTAAAATTTAAAATTCTAAATTCTGATATGGATATTAATACTAAAGCAATTGCCGTAAGAAATATAGAAAAATTAACAGAAATGGATGTTTCTTCAGGTGAACATTCTAAAATGGATACATGGATTAATGGTCTTATATCAGTACCATTTAATAAATTTGTATCTTTACCTGTAACAAATGAAAATTCACTAGATGAAAAAAGAGATTTTATATTAAATACTAAAAAAATTCTAGATAAATCTATTTATGGACATCTAGACGCTAAAACACATATTCTCCAAGTAATAGGTAAATGGATTAAGAATCCTCTATCTCAAGGTAGTGTATTAGCATTACAAGGTCCTATGGGTAACGGTAAAACAACATTAGTTAAAGATGGAATTTCTAAAGCAATTGGTCGCCCATTTCATTTTATAGCTCTAGGCGGTCAATCAGATTCATCTTTATTTGAGGGTCATTCATACACATATGAAGGTTCTCATTGGGGAAGAATTCTTGATATCATTATGCAGAGTAAATGTATGAATCCTGTAATCTATTTTGATGAATTAGATAAAGTTAGTGATACACATAAAGGAGAAGAAATTATTCATATGTTGACACATCTTACTGATCCATCACAAAATTCATTATTTCAAGATAATTATTATCCAGGAATTAATATTGATCTTTCTAAAGTATTATTTATATTTTCATTTAATGATGAATCTAAAATTAATAGAATTCTAAAAGACAGAATGTATGTAATTAATACTAAAGGATATAATACTAAAGAAAAAATTAAAATTTGTAGTGAATATATATTACCAGAATTATATGAAACATATTTATTTAAACGAGAAGAAATTATTATTACTGATGAAATTCTTGAATATATTATTAATAAATATACTGAAAAAGAAGAAGGTGTTCGTAATTTAAAAAGATGTATAGAAAATATTATCAGTAAAATTAATATTTATTATTTAACAGGTGAAACAGAAAATGTTGATTTAAATTTTAAAATTAAAGATTTTAAATTACCTTATACTATTAAAAGAGATGATATAGATAATTTCTTGAAACAGAATTCTGCTGGTGCTCCGCCATCACATATGTATATGTAATTAAAATATTATATATTAATATATAAATGATTGTAGATATAGATAAAAATGTATTAATAACTATTGTTTTTATTGTATTATTCTCAGTTGTATTATATGTAAAAAAACCCGAATTAATGTTTGATTCATCTGGTGAATTTAAACAATTTGGGACAGGTAAAGATCAAACATTATATCCTATATGGTTAGTTGTAATGATTTCAAGTATTGTATTATATGTATATTTAATAACTAATTCTAATAAATTTGTTTAAAAATTTTTTTCTATATTTTTTATCATAATAATGAGTAAACCTAATTTAACTGATAATAAATTAGTGGATTTTTTCACCAATATGAATAAAAATATTCATGTTAAAGAAGATATTATAATAAAACCTAAATCACCTGTATATTTTAATATGTTTTTTGTAAATTTGATATTTATTTGTATCATATTAATATTTGTATATATTCTTTATAGAAGAAATAAATTAAAGAAATATAATAAATTAGTATACGAAAATAAAATTAAAAACTTATATAATAATATAATAAACTACTGATGGATGAAAATTATCAAAGATATTTAGAATTAATTGAAAATTTTTATCAAAGTAAAAATCATTATCTTGGAAATAAAGATAAACATTTAAAATGTGACGATTGTAAAACAGATAAACAATTTATTGAGTCACAAAAAGAAATAATTCTTAGTTGCGGTGATACAGGTAAATGTGGTAAGAAAATAGAAATCATACTACCAAAATATATTTATAAAGACAGAGAAATATCTTTATTAAAATCTAATCTAGAAGAAGCAATAGATTGGGATATTATAAATAAATATATTAAAGTCGATTCAAAATTATTAGAAGATAATAAAGAATTAATAGAAAGTAATAACAAACAAATAACTGAAATAAAACAAAAATATTATGAAGTTTATAAAAAAATAAATGTGCAACTTATAAATGAAAAATACAGTGAAATTATTAAATTAAAAGCAGAAATAAAAGATATTAGAGAAAATTTATTAGATATTAGTTTATCATCAGAACAGAAAAAAGTTTTAAGAACAAATTATATAGAAAAAAATAATAATATAAATCAATTATATTTAGAAATAAGAGAAAATAATGATGACATTAAAGAATATTTTATGGAATCTGAACCTGCTATTAAAATAGGAAAATTAGATATAATATCAACACAAAAACAAAAGAAAAAGAAAAAGAAAAAAGATGTTAAAAAGAAATTAACATTTGACGATCTAAAAGTAGGTATGAGGATATCATATATGAACAAAGACAAAGAATATAAAGGAACTATTATTAATATGGATCCTAAAGAAAATAAAAAAGTTATGATTAAGTTTGATGGTAAAACGAAAGAACAATTAATTAGAATATCAGGATTAACAATTATTAAAGAAGAAAAAGTAGAAGAAGAAAAAGTAGAAGAAGAAAAAGTAGAAGAAGAAAAAGTAGAAGAAGAAAAAGTAGAAGAAGAAAAAGTAGAAGATGTAAAAGAAGAAAAAGTAGAAGAAGGCGTGGAAGTAGGCATGGAAGAAGGTGTGGAAGAAGGTGTGGAAGAAGTTAAAGACCCTGATAAAAAAGAAGAAAAATCACAAAAAATAGAAATAGGTTCTAAAGTTAAATGGGAAGATAAAGGTAAACCATTAACAGGTATAGTAGAAAAAGAAACAGCAAGTAACTATAAAATATGTTGTAAACCCGGTAAAAAACCGGGTGATAAAGGTTCTGTTTATCAAGTACCTAAAGATAAAGTTGAATTAGAATGATTAACGATTTAACATTGTTATTTCAAACTCAAATGAAAATTTTAATCCTGGAGTAGTATTATTAAAATTAATATTATTAATATTTTTTAGATCTATAAAATCGGAATTTTCTTTTTCTCTATAATTATATCTTAATGATAAACTTAATTTATCCATATTAATTGGATAGAAATATGTATCATTATCATATGATACATCATAACTTACACCACTTGCACTTATCTGATAATGTATTTCATAAGGTAATCGTTTAATTATATTATATCCCTTAAGATTATTTATACAAGCTCCATTTGGAATATTATTAACTATTACATCTAAATATGTATTTGTTTTTGAACCATTAAATGATTTATTAGGACATTCATATATTGACTTATTTAATTTAAAACCTATGACATTTCTATACATTTTATTTAAATTAAATTCACATTCATATGATCCATTAAAATTACAATATGATAAAGAAGCATTCATGTCATCATATGATATTAATAATTTTTCTTTTATAATTTCTTTTTCATATAATACACTTATATCATATACTTTATTATTATTAGTATTTTCTGATATATTTTCTTGTTTATGAATAATTTTTTCAGGATTTATATGATAATCATCTAAATCATCTATGACATTATTATTATTCATTTGAAAAATATTATTTTGTTCATTAATTTTTATCTCTTTTATATCTTTTGTGTCAATTGGTTCACTAAATTCCTCAAGAAATAAATTATCCATATTTAATAATAATATTTTATTTATAAAAATTAATCATATTTATTTCAAATAACGCGAAAATTTAATAGTTTTATATTTTTTGTGATTAATTTTCGTGTGATTAAATTTCTTTATTTTTTTAAAAGTTTTTCTTATTTTTTTAGATGATGTATTACATCCACCATAATAAATACTTATTGATTCATATCCCATATATATAGAATATATTATAAAAAAATTTACATATAATAACTATATCTAGCTGGTAAACTATTTAATGGTCTTCTATTTGATTTTTTAGATCCTTTTATAGATTTAGATCCTTTTTTAGATTTTTTAGAACTTTTTCTTTTTTTAGTTTTCTTTTTTTTATCACATGTCATATTTGTATTAAATAATGATTCAATATATTTAATAATATCTCCACTTGTTGATTTAGTCATTTATATATTATATTATAAATTAAATTGTTTTAATTTAGATAATTTACTTAATAATTCAATCATATATGGAATATTATCTTCATCACCTTCTTTTTTATTATTATCATTTATGACTGTTTTCTTTAAAGTGATTGACTGTAAATCTTCAGCACGGATTTTACTATCAATTTTTTTCTTATTTTCCACGGCATTTGTTGGGACACCCATTTTTATCATTTTATCATATTTTGTTAATGGTTTTGGTTGGATTAATTGAGGTGGAGGTGGCGGTGGAGGAATACTTTTACCTTTACCTTTATAACCATTACCTTTTCCTTTATAACCTTTAGGTAAATCATCTATAAAACTATATTCTGATAAATACAAAGGGACATCTATTTTTGATTGTAATAATTCCCAATAATAATAAATATTTCCTTCATTATTCAACCATAATCCTTTTAAATGAATTATAAAATATCCATATGTATTATTTATAATTTTATCTATAATATTTTGATTATTATCATAATTTAAAATATCTCTAGTAATTTTTAAACGTAATAAATTAGTATTATTATACGTTTTAATTAAATCATCAACATTATATTCATGAAATAATTTTAAAACTTTTCCATGTATTGTTTCTAAATTATGATAAAATAAACCAATATTTTTATCATTCATTATATTTTGAAACGACAAATCAAGATATTTTTTATCATAAAGTGTTTTCTCACCAAATGGGATATACATTTTTGGTGTCTGTATAAGAAGATCATTATTCAAATATTTAATTGGTATTAAAGTATAATTATCTGAATATTTCAAAAATTTCTTAATATTAATATCTTTAAAATTTATAGGTTGATTATGTATCATATTATTATTTATATTAATAAATATATCAAATTTATTATTAAATGATTTAAAAAATGATTAATAAGATTTAATAAATGAGTTGTACAATTTGTGGAGAAAATTTAAATGAACATTATGTAGTAGAATTAGGATGTGCTTGTAAATCAAAATATCATTATGAATGTATATTTAATTCACTGAAAAATGATAGATATCGTAAATGCCCGCTGTGTGCAACACCTGATATGAAATTACCTATTGTTAATGGTGTAAAAAAAATCAATCCATTTATCCATATTGTTCCAGATGAACCACTTGAGATGATAATGTGTCAAACTATTTTAAAAACAGGAAAAAATAAAGGAGAAACATGTGGAAAACAATGTAAGATAGGTTTTAATACTTGTCAAAGACATTTTAAAATAGAAGGATAAAAAACATTTTAAAATAGAAGGATAAAAGACATTTTAAAATAGATATTTCTTAACAAGCACCACGATGTTTATTAGTAAAATTTTCAAGATATTCTTCTATAGTTAATTGTTTATTCCATCGTCTATTATAATCATCAACAATCGACCGAATTGAATAATTGTGATTTGTTTTTATTGATGGATGATAAAGAGTATTATTATGTGAATCAATATTTTCATAATTGTTATTTTTATGTTTTATTTCATTAAATAAATCTCCACAGGCACTGCCACGGTCTCCACAATGGTCAACATTTGCTAAATCTACTTTTCTGTTAATATTATCTCCACGATTCCGTCTTCCTATTACAGGTGATACATTCTGTGTCCATGGTCGTGATTGGCGGAGAAAGTTGCGAAGCATATTTGTTTTATTATCACTATAATTTTAAATCAAATTTATTTAAACATATGTCAACTATATTAATGAAGAATGGATACTTGTTCTATCTGTTTGGAAGATATTAAACCAGAACATATTTGTAAAACACTGAGTTGTGGTCATAAATTTCATTTTAATTGTTTTAAAAAGTTAGTTTATCTTAATTATAATTTTTATATATCTTGTCCTTTATGTAGAAGAAGTAATACTTGTTGTGAGAAACCATTTAAACAAGATCATCAAGAAAATATTAAAGCGATGTTACATCAAGGATATAAATGTCTTAAATGTGTATGTAAGACTAAACAAGGTTTGAGTTGTAAAAATAGACCAGCATTATTAAATTATGGGATGTGTCATGTACATAATAAAAATATATTACCTAAAAAATATTATAGATTATATTCAGAGTATATTTATTTTATATTTTGTTTAAATTATAAATGGAGATCTATATTATATTTATTAGATATAGGTAAAAAAATTATGATAAAATATATGAAAGGTAATGAACAAGTTCATAATGTATTAGAATATTATTATCGTTATTTAAATATAAAAATAAAAGAAGAAGATACATTTCATATTAAATGTATGTATAAATATTATGAATTAGAACATCCGCCCAGTGATTGGTTAGATTATTGTGTTAATAAAAATATAATTATATAATATATGGGTCTATCAGAACTTGGTGGAGGAAAGATAAGTTGTGCTGATTTTAAAAATATATTGAGAGGTACTGGTAGATCTGCTAAGAATGTAGGTGAATATTGTGTATTTAATTATGATGATGTTGGTGGACTTATTGATATGGAACAAGGACGATTAAATGGACCTAGTCTCATACAAATGATCATATCATTAATAATTATGCTTACAAAATATATTATATTATTTCTAATATCTAAAATAGAATATGTTGCAATAGGTATAGGTATATATTTTTTAGTATTAATATTTTTAAAAATGTGGAGATGGTTATTCGATGGACAAGACGGAATAATCGGAGGACCCGTATGTACTATAGCTAATTACAGATTTGACTTAAAAGTCCCTCAAATTACTGTCCTTGACCACACATTTGGTGGTGAAAATATAGTCAACATTCAACCATTCAAAAAAATATTATCACCTATTACTAATTTAATTGGTTGTCCTGCTGGAGCAGACCATTTATTTGATAATAAATATGGTTCATGTGAAGCAAGATTTGCTGGATCTGCTACAGGGTGTCTTAATACATATGCTACTGATTTCACATTATATACAGAAAATAAAAATGGTACTGCTAATAAGGATGCTATATGTGGTAATATTGGACACTGTAAAAATGCTCCCGAACATAATATTATTAAAGATAGTATAGGTTTTCCAGTAATTGGATTACCAATGGTAGGATTAAAAGGTATAGGTTTTGGAACGGCTCCATTTAAATACCTGGAATGTTGTCCCAATGGGGATGGATTTACTGGTTCAACCAGTACAAATACAAACAGTAAATGTAGTCTTGAATTAAAAAAGAAAGCTTGGCAAGCAAGTTTGGCATCATCAGCTTCTCCACAAGAATTTAAAATTAAATATAAATATAAAGGAACAACTGTAACAGGAACACCATTTGAAGAATTTAACATGTATTCTATAACTAATAGTAATTTTGATGAATTCCATATTTATAATACTGATAACAAAACATGTGTAAATGACGGATTCTTTGCTGATTTAGAAGATGATTTAACTAAAGTTATTAATTATATAAAAATAATTTTCTGGGTATTGATTGTATTATTAATATTTATTCAAGTAAATACTTTCGTTAAAAGAATGTATTATGGATATATATTATGTGAAACATATGATGATGCTAAACAAGGAAAAGGAAAATCAAAATTTGATGACACACTATTGGGTATAATGAGTAAAAAAGACCCAAATCATAAAATTAAAGAACTAAATAGTAAAGTAAAAAGCACTGTTGACGAATTTGAAGAAAAATTTCCTGTTTGTGGTCATTTATTATATTGTTTAAATAACAAATTACCACGTAAATGTGGGAATGAAGGTGATTTAAATCTACAACTTCATCATAAAGGTAATTTAATATCAACTCTTAAAAATGGTGCTGATTTCAACGCAAAATCAAACCATAGTTCAGGTAAAAATTGTTTTAATGAACAACATGATATAGTATCTAAACATCATAATGAAATATCAGCAAAAAAAAATGATGTAAAAAATGAAAAAGCATTAGATGCTTCTAAAGGAGCTCCTTCAACATTATTAGGTGGTGATATTCCACCTGAAGCATTTTTAATCATAATATTTTCATTTATTTCTGGAACAATTATGATGATTATAAATTATATGAAAAAAAAATAATCAATGAAATGAAAAAATCAATAATTACCACCACTATTATCACGTGCTACAATTCCTGGATTTGAGAAAATATTAAACATCCATGAAAATTCACTAGTTTTATCTGAATATAATACGCCTGGAGCATCATATGGTTGATTTAATATTTTTGTAATCGAATTATTATTTGATATACATGTATCGGGTAGATTTTTATTCTTTCCTGGTATACCATTTTGATCCCATGTATCAGTATCTTTATCACAGAAAGAAGGTGAAAAGAGATTTGGAACATTTTCAGGTAAATAATATTTGCTTAAATCACTTATTTTAACAAAATTGTATTCATTTTTATTTATATTTGTAAAATCTACTATATTATTATTTTTTCTATAGTGTTGATTAAGTGTATCTTCTAAATCATCATTAACCATATCATAACTTAATAATACACCTAATGTATTATTATTTACATTTCTTACATCATATTTATTTATTACATTATTTGTAGCTCTTTCATCAATATTCATGTAATTAATATAATATTCTCCTTTCATGAATACTACATCCATGATAAATTTAACTTGATAATAATTCTTTACATCATAAATAAATGCATTAATTATTAATCTAAAATTACCTTTATTATCTTTAATTATATATAAACCTTCTAATTTTTTTATAAAATATTCTCCATCTTTTATTATATTATTTAAATGGGATATAGTTTCTTTTAATATATCATTAACCTTATTATTTAATTCTGGTTCGATTGTATCTTTATCTAAATAACATTTAGATACTACATTTTCTAATATAATTTTATCAGTTTGTTTTACATCACTTAATGCTTTATAAAACATATGTTTAGGTTCATCAAATGTTTTAGTATTTTCTTCAAAATTTTCAACTTTTTTATTTTTATATTTATTACGATTACATAATTTCCATAATAGCAAAAAAATAATTAAAAATGCTACTAAATAAAGTATACACATATATATACTATTATATTTTATTATTAATAAAATGAGTAATAAAATCTTTACAAACATGTAGCTGATCACGATTTTTAGCACCTGTCACAATAACATTACCTTTATTAAATACTGCCACTGTTACTCTTTTACAATCACCATCACCATCACCATTACCTTTCCCTTTACATATTGATTTACATCTACAAATACCATCTGTATTATTAGTATTAAAATAATATTTTATATTCACTCCAGGATATCCACACGGTTCAAATGTAGAATAATAATTATTTTCAGCAAGTTTATCTTGTAGATTATCCCGATTTATTTCTTTTTCTAATGAGAAATCACTATTAATAAGAACAATTCTATAATTCATAATATTTAAATCACCATCAAATGTTTCTTCATAATTCTTAAATAGATTTAGTAATTTATCATACATATTTTTTCCTTGTTCTTCATATTTTAATCCAGTAATCTGTATTTGTCCATTATTAAAGAATTTAATATTAATAATTTTATCATCATAAAAGCAGTGAATAGTTACTTGATTAAAGAATGTCCTTTTAGATTTTTCTTTACGTTTTTTCTTTGTATTCTTTTTAGCCCATCCTTTATAATTATTATCACCATGTTCAACATATTTAATAAAATCTGATAAATGTGTATTTTTGTATAAATTTCCTAAATGAATATTAGAGGAAATATTAGCACAAGCAGTCATCGTTGAAATTCTCAGAGAATCCATACTTAAGTATCAATAATTATTTATAATATTCCTTTATGTATAAATCAAATTTAATTATATAAAAAAAATTTGATTCAAACATTTAAAAGTAAAACAAATATAAATACAAATGGTTATGATTCACGCAACTCCTCAACAAACTAATACGATTCTCCGTGGATACAAAAAGAAAAATCATATGAAAAATCGCAAGAAAAATATTGTTAAAGGATCCCCTGAAATTACTCTTTATCCTAGCAGACAATGGAAGAAATACTCTGAAAATCAACAAGAAAAATATCATACTTCTATGAAAAACAATAACGGTTTTGATAAGAAAAATAAAAATATTGTCTATAATGAAAGAACTCAATATCAAATCCTTAGGTCAAAGTTTGAAGAGTTTTATAAAAAAGATATGACACCTGAAGATTTTAACGAAAAAGTTGATAAGTATTATTCTGAAATGAACTCTACAGAATCTCAAAATATTAAATCAGCATATTCTAAATTCTGTCATAACGGAAATATTAAATCCGGAATCAAATATAAAGAAATTCGTAATAAATATGATGAAAAGACAAAAATTAAATCTATTAAAAAAGAGAAACGTGATTATAGAGAAAGTGTTATTAATCGTTTAGAAGATAAAATTTATGATGATCTAAAAATGAAAGAAAAAATGAATCATACTAAGGCACTTATACGCATTGATATGATTAAAAATATTCTAATAAAAAGTGGTTATTCATCCGTAAATCACTATATCAATAGTGGTAATGATAAAGATATTGTATTTTAAAGTAAATTCTATAAAGCAAATTCTGGTAAATCACTATTAGTATATGTATTATTATTGTTATTATTATTAATATTAATATTATTATTATTATTTTTATTTTTTTCTTCTTCTTCATCTGATCCACATAGGACAAAATCGGGTACATTTATGACTATTTCTTTTGATGTATTAGTTTGTTTTACTTTTTCTTTTAATTCATCTATATTATCTCGGTAATAAACATAATGATCATAAAATGACATTACTTTAGGAACAACACCTAACCACCATTCTTTATCTCTCAATACAAGATCAATTTCATATCTTGTAATTTTCCACCATTTAATTTCTTGAACATCGATTCCAGTTTTAATATGTTCTTGTATCCATTCCATAGATTCATCATATGATAAAAGTAATTTAGGATATAAATATGATAATTTATCTTCTCCAGGTTTTTTATAACTGATTGTACATCCTTTAGGTAAATTATCTTTAGTCTTTCCGTTAATTGTATCATCATATCCAGGCACATCAGGATATGAATGAGTCAAAGGTTTTGTCAAATCTAATATATCTTCTTTGTAGTCATTCTCATCTTTATATTCTGCTAATTTGACTTGTAAGAAATCACATTCATCAAGATCACATACCTCCATTTGACCTTGCATTTGCATCCAATAGTGATGTGGCATCCATTTAGATTTATTGCGTTTCATCCAAAATTCTCTTCGTGTGGGACACTTGATTTCTAACATGCGAGCAGTGTATTCCATAGGTCCAGAATCATCACAAATACCATCAGGCGAAGCCCCGAAAATAGGAAAATCCGGATGAGGAATCATACCAAATTCAATAACATTTGTTCGGGTAATCATCTGATAAAATAATGTGGCAATTTCTTCATATTTAGTTCCCCATTCTGTATGGATGTTAGAAATATGAGGAGCATTAGTAAGTTTATCATGAATAAGTTTAAATTTTGAAGTATAATGATCTTCACCTAGAGCAGTAGCAAATGAACTCGCAGTAAGTTTATCTCTACGCATCTCAAACCATTCAGGTGATCTTTGTTCAGGTAGTTCGAGTTTTAACAGATTTTTAAATTTAATCTGTTTTAATTTAAATCGTTCTAATTTATCAAAATAATCTTCAATAATTTTCTTAATATAATATTTTTCAGATATTTTTTGATTATTATCACAAATACCTATGCTACATACTTTACAAATTTCTTCTAATACAATATCAATATCATGAGATGTATCATAATATGTTTTAAGATAATCTACTACGTTTGTTTTTAAATCCATTTTAAAATAGTTTATTTTATAAATCAAATTTAATATATATACTTAATATTTTTTTAAATATGATCTGAGATAAACCCAAAATAAATTTGATTTCAACATTTAAGATTAATAAAACAACTAGTAATCATGGCATCATTCGCAGACAAGCTCAGCAACAAAGCAGATGAGTCCACTACTATCACATATAAGTGTGATAAATGTGGAGAATGTAAGCGATCATTCTTCATTCATCTAGATCAAGGGAAAGGCGACAAATATATTTGTTCATATTTGTGTAGCAAAGAGATGCATATTGATTATGGAAAAGATCATTGGAATGATGTAATTAATTTGAGTGATTTTCAGCATCCCACTCCACCGATTTATGGTAAGAAATACAAACATCAATTTGGTGTTCGGGTGGATATGATTAATACTGATCGTAATATTCAAGTTCAAGAAATGTATGAAGAAGATAAAAGAATTGAAAGTCTTGAGCAAGAGATGATTGATTCATCAAGTGACAGCGAATATTATTCAGATTAATATATTAGATATTATATATTTATGATAAAACAAATTCTATTAATTTTTTTACTATTGATAATATGTATTACAGTATTATTATTTGTATCACCATTTATAGACAATCTTTTTTATATAGATGATATGGATAAAGTCTCTAAATATAAAACATATATTATTATTCTTATACATATATTTCTTATAGGTGTACTTATAATTTTTATCCATTATTTTATTATTAAAAAGTATCTTAAATATTTTAAAATACATAATAATATAGAATATATTGAAATATTAACTGATTTAGTTATAACATTAACACTCGTGGGATTACAAAAAAATTTATTAATTAAATTAAGATATTTATCATCTAAACATCCTATTAGGTCAAATTGATAGAATAAAATATTTATATTGATATATATGGAACAAATAGGTGGATTTGATCATTTAAAAGAAAAAATTAATTCGGATAAATATATTCTTCTTTTTTTTACAGCATCATGGTGTGGTCCTTGTAAACGTATTTATCCTCAACTTGAAGAATTATCCAAAAAACTCAATAAAGATCTTATACAAATATATAAAATACAAATTGATGATGATAATAATGAAAAAATATGTGAGATATTTAAAGTTGAATCAGTACCATCATTTTATCTAATGAAAAATAAAGAATGTATAAACACAATGAAAGGTGGTGATATTAACGGAATAAAGAAAATGTTAAATATTAAAGATTAGATGATTATTAAATATATAAGGATGACGAGTTTTGATGATTTCGATTTAAATGATAATTTACTGCGCGGTATTTATTCATATGGATTTGAGAATCCATCTGATATTCAGATAAAAGCATTACCTATTATAAATGCTAAACGTGATTTGATTGCACAAGCGCAATCAGGAACGGGAAAAACAGGTGCTTTCACAATTGGTGCTTTAAATATAATGGATGTAGAACTAAAAAAAACCCAAGTATTAATTCTTAATCCTACATATGAATTAGTTAATCAGAATTACGATGTAATGAAAGCACTTGGTCAATATATGAATATAACAATCATGAAAGTAGTAGGAAAAACCAGTGTAGAAGAATGTAAACGAGAATTACAAAAAGAACCTCAAATTATTATTGGTACACCTGGTCGTGTGTTAGATATGATTAATAAAAGGTTTCTTTATACTAAAGATATTAAATTATTAATATTTGATGAAGCAGATGAAATGTTATCCACTGGATTTCAAGATAATATTTATAATATTATTCAATATATTTCTAAAACAACACAGATATGTTTATTTAGTGCCACTAAAAATGATTATACACTTGATTTATGTGATAAATTTTTAAATAATCCTGAAACTATTTTAGTTGAGAATAAAAATGTAACACTCGAAGGTATTCAACAATATAAAGTTGTTATAAATGAAGAATGGAAATATGATACTTTAATTGATATTTATAATCTTGTAAATATATCACAATGTATGATTTATATTAATTATAAAAATAAGTTAATGAATGTTTATGATGAATTAATTCGAAATAATTATCCGGTTGATTATATTCATGGTGAGGTAACAAAAGATGAAAGAGAGAAAAAATTATTAAATTTTAAAAATGGTCAAACACGTATTTTACTATCAACTGATTTACTCTCACGAGGTATAGATGTTCAACAATTAAATTTAGTTATAAATTTTGATTTACCAAAATCTAAAGAAACATATGTTCATAGAATTGGACGATCAGGGAGATATGGACGTAAAGGTGTTGCAATTAATTTTATCACAAATCGTGAATTAGGATACTTAAATGAATTAGAAGAGCATTATAATATTAAAATTGATGATTTACCACAAAACGTTGGGGAAATATTTAATGTTTAGGATAAATATTTATATTTAAAGTAATGCGTATTAAATATAATAATATTTTAATCTATTTATCATATGGATAATTTGGAAATTAATCTTGATGATGAATTTAAAAATATAGATATCTCTTCATCAAATAATATGGATTCTAATATGGGAATTGATTTATTAATGAGTTCATCACCTAAAAAATCAGATAATGATATAAAATCAGTTAAATCAGACGATTTGAATTCACCTAATGTAAATAATCAACCTAATTCAGTCAATAATTCATTTAATGATCCTTTAATGGATTCAGATCCTCTTATGAATAATGATCCATTAATTAATAACTTACCTGAAGCAAATGGAGGATATAAACCTGTTCATATTTTATCACAAACAGATATTAAAAATGAAAAAATTGATTTATTATATCAATTTAAAAAACTCAATGATCAAGGTGTAAGGACAACATCAAATTATAATATGAATTCTAATCTTGATGATATGAGAAATGAATATATCAAATTAAAAAAACAAAGAGATGTAGAAAACTCTGTTAAATTTCAGAGAAAAGTTATGATGGCTGCTGTATCAGGAGTAGAGTTTCTTAATAGTAAGTTTGACCCTTTTGATGTTAAATTAGATGGATGGTCTGAATCCGTAAATGAAGGTATAGGGGATTTTGATGAAGTGTTTGAACAATTATATGAAAAATATGGTGGTGGTGGTGAAATGGCACCTGAACTTAAATTAGTAATGATGTTAGGTGGATCAGCATTTATGTTTCATCTTTCAAATACAATGTTTAAATCAAATATTCCTAATATGGGAGATATAATGCAACAAAATCCAGATTTAATGAAACAATTTGCTAAAGCAGCTGTAGGATCTATGGCAGGTGGAGGTATGCCTCAACAGATGCCACAACAACCAATGGGAGGTGGAATGCCCAATTTTATGCAACCTCAACAACAAAATTCAAGACCTGAAATGAGCGGTCCGGATGATATAGATAATATGATTAATACTATGAATCTTCAACCCAATACTATGCCTGATTTAGATAATATATCAGTAATTAGTGGTGATAGTAGTAATTCTAAAGGTATTACATTAAATTTATAATGTTTTCTTAAAATTATTTAACATATCAATACAATTATCAATATATTTTGATTTATCTTCTATGTTATTTTCATCTTCTTTAACAGGATATAATTCTTTAATGATTTGTATAAATATTATATATGCTATTATTAATATTACTGATAAATTAATATTTTTTGTTGATATTAAAAATAAACAAAATATAAAGATATTTTTTAAAATGAATTGATTATGTACATATGGTTGCATATCTTGAAACATCATTCGTCCACCAAACATATTAAGAATAAATGCTCCACTCATAAACATTGGATTATTTACTAAAACATCAAATATATACATATATTTTATTAAATAAAAAAAAATATGTATATATATATAAATGGTCGCATTATTATCACAATGTTTTAAAGACGATAACATTACAGATGCTGATAAATCCATACAACCAGGAGAAAAATCATCTAAACAAACATCTTTAGATGCTGCTTATTCTTTTCCACCACAAAAAGAATATCCTGATTTACCTAAACCACGTAATTCAGAATTATTAAAAAAAAATGATACAATATTAAATTCACAATTAAGTGATTTATCTGACTATGTTGAATATTTAGAAAAATTACTTGTAGAATATCGTAAAAGCGAAGAAGAAAGAAGTAAAAAAATTGATGGACAAACATTTAATGTTGTAGAAGGATTCTCAATGGGAAAAAATACTAATGATTTATTAATATATATAATAACATGTATATTTGTATTATTATTAATTGATTATATATTTAAAATGGGAAAAAATTCTTATTAATTTTTTTATAATAATATTATATGAATAAGATTTTAATTACTTGTATATTATCTATACTATTAAGTGTTATATTATATTTTGTACCAAATAAATCTAATTATAGTCAATATTTTATGATACCTATTATAGTTATATTATTAATAAAATATACTATGGGTGATTGGGATAAAGGATATATTTATACTCATAAAGATATATTATTTTATCTAATATTAGGATCAATTAGTATATTAACAATATTTATTTTAACTAAATTTGCTAGTTATATTCATTAATATATTATCATTATACATTAAATTACCAGTAGGATTATAGTCATCTATCTTTTTAAAATCATCTTTTTTATTCTCAACTCTTTTTACATTTTTGTATGATCGTTTAGATTTTTTATTTTCCCATGATATGAATAAGAAATTTGGATGAATATACATCGTATCAAACTTATCTCTTTTTAGAGAATCAATTAAATATTTTCTTAAATCTTCAACTTTATATAATGGTTTTCCTATAATAAATTCTGGAATATTGAATGAACAATAAAACCATTTATTATTAGAATGATATATAATTCTGTTATGTATTCTTACTAGAATATCATCAAACAGTTTTAAACGATTTAGGTGTTTTTTGTCCGCTTCGTCAAATAGAGAGTTTATGTTTAAAGAACTCATAATATATAATTAATAAAATAATATGGATATTGATACTTTAATATTTTCAGGTGGTTCTGTAAAAGGGATATCATTTTTAGGATCTATTAATTATTTAATAGAAAATAATTATATTGATGAAAGATTAAAGAATATAAAAAAAATATATTGTGTATCGGCTAGTTTTCTATTTGTTTTATCATTAATCTTACTAAATTATGATTTAAATTTATTAGAAAATGAAATAATTAATTTTAATATATCAGATATGTTTAACATTAATGATATATCATTAAAAAATTTTATAAACGATTATGGTTTTATAAATTATAATAAATCATACATCTGTATAGAAAAAATATTAAAAGAAAAATATAATTGTGAATCAATATCATTACTTAAATTATTTAAAATATCAGGTATACATATAATTGTTAAAACTGTTAATGTATCACAAGATAAGATAGAATATATAGATCATATAAATAATCCTAAAATAAATATATTAAAACTTATTCAGATGACAACATCTATTCCATTATTAGTTAAACCAGTTAAATATAAAAATAATTTATATTTGGATGGTGGATTATCAGGTAACTGTCCGATAGAAGTAAATAAATCAGGTAATTATTTATGCATAGAAATAATATCAAATAAAAATAATAAACAAATAAATAATTTATTTGATTTTGTGATCAAAGGATGGGAGTTGTATTCACCCGATATATTAATTAGAAAATATGATAAAAGAAATATAAAAATAGATTTTTCTATTTTAAATATTAATTTATCTAGTTTTAATATAGATATTAATACAAAAAATAAAATATTAAGAATGGGATATGATCAAACTAAAGAACATTTTAATCATTATCAGAATCATCTAAATCATCATTAGAACAGAAATTAAATTGAGGGTATTTTGGATAACCATTTGGTGCTTTATCACTTGCTTTTTTACCATATTGAAGACCATATGTCCCTTTAGTTTGTTCTTCCTCTAATGCTTTTTTTATTTCACTTTTTTCGATTTTTTTATGATTCTTTCCTTCATTTTCACACCATGCTATGAAGGTTTGATAAAGAGTATTAAATGATTTAGTATCTTGACATTCTGTAAGATCTTCTTTAAACCATTTTTGAATAAGATCATTTTCAATGAAATATTCTTGTGTGGCTTCTGTAACAGAAGGAGGTGCTTTAGTTCCTTCTTCTACGAATTTAGTATAGTAATCTAATAATTTAAATAAGAATACTAAATTCCAATCTGATATTCTTTTTTCTAATGTATTATCTCGAGCGTACTGATGTGGATTATGTTCAGTAGGACGAGGTTTTTCCATAAATTTAGATGGAAAATCTACAACCTCTATACGACGAGCAATACCACCATCCACACCAGGGATACTTGGTAAATCATTACACATCAACATCATTTTAAATTGAGGTGTAAATTCAGTAGTTCCTTTAAATAAACCTCTACTAGTCATTGTATCACCACCAGTAATCTGTTTTAATTTACCTGCGAAAATAGTATCATGTTTTTCAGGTTCTGAAAGAGATACAAATCTAGCATGTTTAATAGCTTCTAACTCTGGTGAAGCATTTGATGATCCACCTCTTTCTTTAGTAATGTATGATACATCTAAAGTTTTAGAATAATCACCAAGAGTATGATTAAGTAATTTAACTAATAAACTTTTACCATTACCACCTGATCCTGTCCACATATAAAATTTATGTTCTATTACTTCACCGCTTAGACATGATGATAAGAATCTCAAAGTATATTCTCTTTCATCTTCATATGGAAGAACTTTTAAGAAGAAATCATCCAAATCAAGACCTAATTGAGTAAATTCGTTATCAATTTGTTTTTCTTTAATATGGTCTAATACTTCTTCATAAGACATAGGTAGATTACCTCTCTCAATAGGTAAATCATATCCCATAGAAATAGTGATAAAATCATCAGGTATACCCTCTCTGAACATTATTTTTGTTTCGTCTCCTACTCGTTGTTTAAGGTCAATTACACAATTATTTAATCCTATAATGTCAAGATTTGTGTTGATTTTATCATTAAATTCACTATCATAAAATTTATCTTTACATCCTTTCATAATTTGATCAATATATGTTTGTCCTTTAAGTTTAAGAATAACAGAATAACAATTAGTATTATATTTTTCATATTTATCAAAATCATCTGATTCAGGATCATCACCTTTCATTGATTTATATTTATTTGCATAATACTGATATATTTCAACAATATCATCTGATAGTCTTCGACGAAGTTCATGACCTTGTTCTGTTTGCTTCCATTTACCAGATTCATTTGAGAAATAATACCAAACATTCTCTTTTAGACCAGCACATACAAATTCATTACGGTAATATTTATGAATAACATTAACTACATCGGCATGTGCTCCACAACTTTCTTTTTTCTTAATACTTTTAAGGATAAGGTTGTCTAATGAATCCATACGAAGTTTTTGATATCCATCTGGATTATCTTTATTTGCCCAATATATCATTGATCCCAATGTAAATTTATCTTGACCAGATCTATCCATATTTTGCCATTGTTTATTACAACTATTTATATCAAATTTAATTGATTTTTTACTAAATTTAATCCATAAATCATATCCAAATTTAGTACGACTCAAACTATGAATACAAAATCCTGTTTTGATCCAATCATCATAATTAGTTGCTCTATCAAATGATAGTAAATTTACTAGACCAGTTAAGAACCCTCTATCTTCTTTCCTGATACGATTAGAATTATCAATATTCTCAAAATCATATAAATTCATATTTACATTATTATTACTTGTATTCGCTTTAAATATCGGTTCATCAATTTGTTCACCTATATATTCTACAGTTTTATCAGTGTTTAATTGGACACTTTGTTTCTTTATAATATCTAGTGGATTACTCAAATATATATTAATATTATTTTCTGTGATATTATTATCATTGTCAATTGTAAATATATTTGTTAAAGTATATTTTGCATTTTCATCTTTTTTGCCACAACTATAGATATACCAATTACCATTTTTATATGGTGCTTGATCAAATATTTCATTAATATCATTTGATGATGGATTATGACATGTTTCACTTACTATTCTATCATATTCTTCTTTAGAGTCAAATATTGTATCGATTAATTTAACATAATATTTAGTATCCGAAATTAATTGTGGAAATAATAGATGAAGACCATCTTTAGATTCATAACCATTTTGTGGAGCAGATAATATATTTTCTTTTTCCATTATCCACATCTGTAAATGGTTATTATTGTTATCGTCATTTGAAAATAATAGTTTAATTTTATTACATATAAACAAATATAATTGTTTAAGATATTCATCTGTATATTGTCTGTCTGTAAATTTTTCTTTATATTTTAAATCAATATCAATCACCAAAGGTGATATTGGTCCTATTCTCTCTAATACAGATAAATTTTTACTTTTAGATTTATAAATTAGTTTATATAGTTTTTTAATATCTTTATCTTCCAAATGATATGAATCTTGTCCTATTATAGTATGTGTTACAGATTGATTATCTTGTCTTTTAAATTGTGATAAATATTGGACAATTTCACTCATTATTTTATAAATAGATATTTTATATAATCAAATTTATTTTTATATATATTAAATTTTTTGATCAAATTTAATTATTTAAATATATATCATATAATATTAATATAAGATGAATAAAGCGATTAAAAGAATTATATCTAAAGATATTAAATCTATAGAACATAATAAATTAAATGAAGCAGGTATATTTATAGAATTTGATGAACAGAATATGTTATCTGCTAGAGCGATGATAATCGGTCCTAAAGATAGTATATATGAAGGCGGGTTTCTTTTTTTCAATATAATTTTTCCTAAAAATTATCCATATTCCCCGCCTGATGTTGCTTATGTTCCAGTAAATAATATTAGAATTCATCCTAACCTTTATGTAGGAAGACATAAATCAGGATATGGTAAAGTATGTCTTTCTATATTAGGAACATGGGATGGACCACAATGGACTACAATTATGGATATATCTACAGTTTTATTATCTATACAGTCAATTCTTGATAAATATCCTTTATTGAATGAACCTGGATATAATATTAATGATAAATCCCATTATAAAATAATTAATGATTATAATTTAGTCACATTTTCAGAATCAATTTTATCATTAATTATAAGAAATTATGAAAATACACAAGAAGATTTTATTATATTTAAATCATATATGAATGAATATCTTAAAAATAATGTTAAAGATATTTATAATAATATAATTAATCATAAATGTGATAAAAAATTATCAATAATTCATAGATTATATAATATGAACTATAGATTTGATAAAGATATTATTAAAACATTATATGAAGAATTTTGTATTAAAAATAAATTTGATATTACTTAATAATTAATTTATAAATATTATATTATGGAAACTATCTTTAATTTCTGTGATAATTGTGATAATACTATGTATCTTTATTTAGATAAAGAAACAGAAATACCACAATTATATCTTTACTGTAAATCATGTCAGAATAAAATTGAATATAAAGGAAATCTTATTTATAATAATGATCATAATATTGATTTAAGTGAAAGTATAAATAATAACAAATTTCTTAATTATGATATTACACTTCCACATATTAAAAGTGAAAATATTAAATGTCCAAATTCAGAATGTAAATCTATAGTTAATGAACCACCACTACCATCAGATATTCTTTATATTAAATATAATAAATCAGAAATGAAATATATTTATACTTGTAATCATTGTGGTCAGTCCTGGACTAATAATTAAATTTGATTTATAATTTAAAGTTTTTTATATAATAACTTATAATGAGTGACGTAGAATTTGAATACTCTGAAGAAGAAATTGATAATAGTTCAGATTCAGAATCAAACGCGGATGATACACCCTCTACTGAATTAATATTAGATAATATAGAAGATGAAAATATTTTTAGAAAAAATTATGATACTTTTAAAAAAAATAACATTAGTAGTATTTATTTAAATAAATATGAAATTACTAAAATATTATCAAAACGTTGTGAACAGTTAGAAAATGGTTCATCACCATTAATATCTAATCCCGAAATTTATAATAATGTTTATGATATTGCTTTTCAAGAATTAAAACAAAAACCATGTAAAATACCTTTTATTTTAAAAAGATATATTAATAATAAATATGAATATTGGAAATTAAATGATCTACATTTTTAAAAAAATATTATATTTATTATATTATAAATGGATTTTAAAGGTGTTAATAAGTGGGTCAATAAAAATTTAATGAGTAACGAAATGTTAATTGTTTTTTTAATGATATTAGTTGTAATTGTTATAATTGATTGTAATACTAAAATGTTCTCAAAAATGATTGAGGGTAATTCCCCAGTTAACGGAATTGCTACAGTAAATGGAACTTGTGGTAGAGGTAGTGTTCTACCTGCTCAGAATCCTACAAATGGAGCAAAAAAAGATTGTAAATTTAATCCGACTGATGTAAAAGGATCTGGTAAATTTAATGTTACTGGATATGATGAAGATGTTTCATTATACGCTAGTGTTGATAAACCTCTCGGCCCCACTATTCCTAGAACACTGCAGCAAGATTTTACAGTTCTTAAAGCATTTGGATTAACTAAAATGCCGGATATAATTAATTATATTCCTGGTCCTGGTCCGCAGGATTTTAAAAAAGTATCCAATAATTCTGTATCACAAGGTCAAACAGGTAAAGGTAAAAAAGAAGTTCATGTAAAGATGTATTACGCATCGTGGTGTGGACACTCAAATAAAGCTAAACCAGATTTTGAAAAAGTAATTAAAGAACACAATAATACTAAAATGGGTGATGTTCATGTGAAAACATCTATAGTTCAACATGATTCACCTGAAGCTAAAAAAGAAAATATTAAAGGTTTCCCAACATATATGGCACACATTAGTAAAGATGGTAAAGAAGTAAGTAAACAAGTATTAAATTTAGAAAATAGATCTGCTGAAGAAATTAAAAGAAAAACAAATGATATAGTTAACCGTTTAAAATAAACATAAGAAACTTTAATTTAATATAAATTTTTATTAACAACTACTTTATTTTTATAACTATTATTTTCATATTCAGGAACTTCTTCATTAGAGCAATTTTTATCAGAAAAATCCCACGCTTGCTGTGAACAAATTCTAAAGTCGTCATGTGGTTCTGCTTTATACCAAAATACTTGATCAGTTAATTTATTAGATTTGGCATTATTATTTATGACTAAACATTCATAATTCTCTGTACATTGATCCATTATCTGACAAAACATCTCAAATGATGGAAACATACCGGCATAATGTTCATATAATCTTTTTCTATTACTTACATAATTTTCTCTAAGAATAAATACATAATCTATATTTGTTCTTAAATTTGGTGGAATACCTAAAGCAAATTGCATTGTCAACATAAATAACAATTTATAGTGACGACCGTTCATAAATACTGATCTCATAAATTTATCTTTTGCCCATGAATTATCATATAAACAATCATCTAATATAAGAAACGATCTGGGATCTATATTACCCTGACCTTGATTTATCTTACTAATCAACATTTTCTGTCTTTTAAGAATATTCTGAACAATCTGAGTATTAAACTCACCATGTATGAATAATTTAGGAACCATTTTACTATAAAATTGATTAGCACCTTCTGTCCCTGATATAACTTGTCCTACAGGTATATCTCTATGATGAAATAATATATCTTTACATAAGAATGATTTACCTGTATCTCTTTTTCCAATTAAGACAACAACTTTGTCATCTTTAATCTCACTCATATCAAACTTTCTTAATTGTATCTCCATATATAATATAACATAAAATTTTAAAATGACAACTTTTAAACAAATTTAAAGATCTTTAAATAAATTTGATTTGAACATTTAAGAATTGTAAATACCAAACAATGTTTGACCGTCTATCTCAAGAGCAATTTAATTATGTCATCGAAGCGATGTGTCTTTATAAGACACTCAATCCTGATAAGATTGTAACTATGTCTGAAAAGACGGCCAAAGAAGTTATCAGTTTCTTTAATCGTGAAGGTCGTCAATATGGTCCAATGCTTAATGCTATGGCAGAATCTGGACTATCTATGGAAGAACTTGTTCAAAAATCTAAAGAAGAAATCGAAAAGCAATCTGAAAATCAATCCGAGAATCAAATCGAAGAAGTTGATGATGAAGAAGTTGATGATGAAGAAGTTGATGATGATTCTGATTAATTAGTTTATTTCATAAAATAATTCTAATATTTTCTTATAACTGATGTTTGATTTACATATTTTTAAATATATTTGGGATAAAGTTTTCATTAAGAATTTTTTTTCATCTTGTTCTGACAAATTAGGAATAAATAATCTACAACTATATAATCCAATTTATTCATTATATTTTCATATTTATAATACTAAAAAATCACATAAATGTATAGATATTAAAAGAAGATATTATATTCACGAAATAACTGATATCATTAATTATAAATATTATCATTCAAATTGTTTATTACAAGCAAGGATATATGATTCTAAAGATAGTTGTATTAATAATAAAGATATATTTTGTAAAATAATACCATTATTAGAACCTATATATTTTATTAAAAACAACTATAATAATCATATCTATAGAAATCCACTTCTGCCATCAAATTATAATGCAAATACATTTGAAAAAATTAATAATATGAATAATACAGCATTTATTGACACTTTTTTTTCATATATTGCTTCCGAATTAACTATAAATAATATATTACCCAATTTTGCTTTATATTATGGATCAGTTAATGGTATAATGGAAAAATATAATTTTGATATATCTGAAGATTATCATTCATTTAAAGGTGAAGCATGGTTCAATAAAAATATAGGATCACATTTTAAATTAGATGTTTATGAATCTGATAGTGATTCTGATGATTCATATGATGATGATAATGATTATATTACTGTAATAAAAAATATGCCTACACAATTATTCTTCATAGAAAAACTAGATGGGATCTTATCAGATTTATTACAAGATATAAATAAAGATATTATTTTATCATGTATTTTTCAAGTATCATTTGCTTTAGCATATCTACAAAAATATTTACAATTTACTCATAATGACCTCCATATTGATAATATTATGTATCAACGAACAGATAAATTATTCTTATATTACAAATATAATAATATTTATTTTAAAATACCTACACATGGATATATATTTAAGATAATTGATTTCGGACGTGCTGTATTTACTTTTAAAGATAAATTATTCTTCAGTGATTGTTTTTCTAAATATGGTGATGCCGATGGTCAGTACAAATATCCTATTGATACATTTTTATATAATAAACCCCATGAAGAAAAAAGCAATATTAAACCAAATTACCATTTTGATTTA
>Ga0209504_1000592_pt1 | contig 31530 bp, 29 predicted proteins | sample COGITO_mtgs_1005_FD_184791 | JGI IMG/M metagenome (GOLD analysis project Ga0209504, IMG submission 184791) | Pelagic marine microbial communities from North Sea - COGITO_mtgs_100511 (SPAdes) (version 2) | ecosystem: Environmental > Aquatic > Marine > Epipelagic ...
CACTTTCGGATTGATCATTATTTGTTGTTTTCATCTCTCCGATAAAAGAGCCTCTTCTGCAATTTGCGGAAGAGGCTTTTTCTTTTTGTACTTTATCAATCTGTTTGCCAGAACTATTAGTTAATCCGCTATTGAGCAGATCTGAGTAGGCACAATTTTGATTGCGCTGTTTTCTTTGGCTTGCTGTATCGAAAGTTCGAATACGATATGGAAGTCGTTGTGTGAATCGGGGTCCACTAGAGTTTGCTCAATCGTCCAAGTGTTGCGGTCGTCGGATTCGGTGATGTTGGTGTTGGCTTTGTTGCGGGCTTCGGGATCGAGGCGGATCCATTCATGCGTCTGGTAGTAGGCTTCCATGGTTTTGCCTAGCTCAGTGTATTTCCACTTGGCTTCGGGGTACATCTGGTCGAGCTCGAAGGTTTCGTCGATTTCTTGATATTCTTTATTGGCCAACATGCGGATGAAGCGGAACACCTCGTTGCGAACCAAGCGGGTGAAGGCTTCGCGATCGCGGGTGATATCATTCGGGCCTTTCGGCGCGGGCTGCGCTTCGGCGTTATTGGGCCTGTAGTCGGGATCTTTGAGGGTCTCCCATTCGTCGAGCAGGCTGGAGTCAGTGATTCGCAGCAGCGTCTCGATGTAGGTGATCACTTCGGCGACGGCTTCGGTCTTAAAGGCGGGCGGGATGGTGTTGTTCAGCACGCGATAGACGTTGGTGAGGTGGCGTAGCAGTAGGCCTTCGGCGCGCATCAGGCCGTAACTCTTGATGTAGTCGGAGAAGCTACTGTAGCGCTCAAACATTTCGCGAGCGATGGACTTCGGCTTGATATTTTCAGAGCCTACCCAAGGGTGCTCGGCGGCAAATTTATTGAAGGTCTCGTAGATGAACTCGCCCTCGGGCTTGAGGTGTTCGATCTTTTCGAGCTCTTCCATGCGCTGGTCGTATTCGACGCCAGCGGCTTTCATTTCGGCAACTTTGACGTCTTTCAATTTGTCGACTTGTTTGCGTAGAATGATGTCGGGGTTTTCGAGAATGGATTCGACCAGACTGAGCAGCTTGAGTTCGTATTCGGGAGCGGTGGTGTCGAGTAGTCCGAGTGTGTCGATACAGTAAAGCGCGAGGGTTTGGTTGAGCGAAAAGTCGTCTTGTAGGTCGACATTGATGCGTAGCTTTTGCTCTGCGCCTTTAGGTTGGATCTCGATAATGCTGCGGTCGACCAGTGCGCGAAACAGCTGGAAGGATTGCTTGCGCATGGTCTTCTTGGAGCCGTCGTTGTTGTGGCAGTCGTCGATCAGCGCGCGCATGGCTGCGCAGCCGTCGCCCTTGCGGCCGAGGACGTTGAGCAACATACCGTGCGATACTTTGAAGCTGGATTTGAGTGGCTCGGCGGGGGCAGTTTGCAGGCGGGTGAAGGTTTGCTCGTCCCAGTGCACAAAGCCGCGCTCTGGGGGCTTGCGCTTGACCAGTTTCTTTTTCTTTTTCGGATCGCCTGCAGCTTTGGCTTCGAGGCGCTTGTTTTCGATGACGTGCTCGGGTGCCATGCAGACGACATAGCCGTGATCGTCGAACCCTTTGCGGCCTGCGCGGCCACTGATTTGGTGGAAGTCGCGGGCGGTTAGAATGCCGGTTTTGACGCCGCCATATTTGCAGAGCTGGGTGAAGAGCACGGTGCGGATAGGCACGTTGACGCCGACGCCGAGTGTGTCGGTGCCGCAAATCACTTTGAGCATGCCTTTCTGGGCGAGCTTCTCGATCAGCACCCGGTACTTCGGCAGTAAGCCGGCGTGATGCAGTCCGATGCCACTACGCAGCAGCTTTTTGATCTCCTTGCCAAACGGGCTGCTGAAAGCGACGTCTTGAAGCTCTTTGGTGATCAGTGCTTTTTCGTCTTTGCTGCAAACGTTGAGGCTGAGGATGCTTTGTGCAGTCTCGGATGCGGAGCGTTGCGTGAAGTGGACGATGTAAACGGGGAATTTGTTGGCCGCTTGGAGTTTTTCCAGTGTCTCGGTCAGCGGGTCCTCGGCGTAAGTGAATTCGAGCGGTACGGGGCGATCGGTGCTGAAGACGGTGACAGATTCGTTGCCAGTGACGCGCTCTAGTTCACGCTCGAAGAAGCGAGTTTCGCCGAGTGTAGCCGAGATTAGCAGGAAGCGAGACTGAGGCAGTGTGAGCAGGGGCGCTTGCCACGCGCCGCCACGTTCGAGGTCGGAATAGTAGTGGAACTCGTCCATGATGACGTCGTGGACTTTAGCCTGATCACCATCGCGCAGCGCGATATTAGCAAGGATCTCGGCGGTGCAGCAAAGGATGGGTGCGCCGCGGTTGACGGAGGCGTCGCCAGTCATCATGCCGACATTTTCGGGGCCGAAGTCGCGGCAGAGCGAGAGGAACTTTTCGTTGACCAGCGCCTTAATCGGACAGGTATAGACCGATTGGCGACCTTGTGAGGCGGAGAGGAAATGGAGTGCGGCGGCGACCAGTGATTTACCTGAACCAGTGGGAGTGTTGAGGATGACGTTCTTGCCCGAAAAGACTTCGAGGATGGCTTCTTCTTGTGCAGGGTAGAGTTCGATGCCTTTCGTCAGTGCATACTCAAGGAAGTGTTCCATGAGGGCATCGGGATCGGTGACGGAGGTGAGTGGCTTAAGTGGAAAATCCATTTGAGAAGAGGGCGGAGGGCTGAGACTTGAGGGCGGAGGGCTGAGACTTGAGAGCTGAGGGAGGAGACTTGAGAGCTGATGGCTTAGACTTGAGGGAGGAGACTTGAGAGCTGATGGCTTAGACTTGAGGGCTGAGACTTGAGGGCTGAGACTCGTAACTGAGGGAGGAGAGCTGAGGAGCATTTGGGTTAAGCGGTGGAGTGCAAGTGTGGGTTGTAGCGACGCTGCTATAATAAATAGGGGCTGAGTTTATGGCATTGGTTCGGCCTGCGACGAGTACTGGCGCTACGGTTGATCTTTGTGCAGATTGGCTTCGCCTTTTAGTTGATTGATGCCGCGCTCGAAAGTGGTTTCAATCTCGGTTAGGTTGGGTAAGGTTCGGTGCATGACTGATACGAAGACGTTGTGTGCCTGTGGGAGTGGTGCGAACTATGCCGATTGTTGTGAGCCGTTTCACGCTGGTAGCGAGAAGGCTGCGACGGCGGAGGCTTTAATGCGTTCACGCTACTGCGCTTATGTGCGTGGTCAGATCGATTACTTAGTGGGTACAACTTTGGCTGCAGTGCGGACCACGGACTTGTGGGTGAATTATAAATCCACTGCCGACTCGATTCAGTGGATCGGCTTGGAAGTGATGAGCGCCTCGCAGGGCGGCGCGGAGGACAAAACCGGCAAGGTCGAATTTAAGGCGAGTTATATACAGGATGGTGAGCAGGCGATCCACCACGAGCGGTCGCGCTTTCGTCGCAGCGCTGGCAACTGGTATTATGTGGATGGCGTGATAGAAGAGACTTGAGAGCTGAGACTTAAGGACTGAGCAAGAATCGCGTGAGGCGTAGCCTTTTAGTCGGGAAAGCTGATGAGGGGCTGTTTCACTGCTTGCTCGGGAATGGATTTGCCAAGCCCTGTTGGTCCCGATACCATTGGGTTTTTGTATATATTTAATTTTATGAAGCAGTATCTAAAAACCATAACTATTGTTGCCGCTTTGAGTGGCTTTTTTTGCAGTTCTTATGCGCACGAAAGCCGTCAGCCCACTGGCCTGATTGCTCCCAATAGTGATTGGAAGTATGATGACGATGGCGAGGCAGACGCCGGGTGGGAGACGCCTGACTTTAATGATGAAATCTGGGGGACAGCACAGTCGCCGTTGGGCTATGGAGAGCGCTATCTAAATAAGCCCCACCTTGAGAAGGGAAGGATCGACTATTATTTGCGGCATCAATTTACGGTGAAAGATCGCACTGTGATTCCTAGTTTGATTCTGCGTGCTCGTTACGACGATGCATTTGTGGTGTATTTGAATGGAACAGAGTTGACGCGCACGCACCCATTAGAGGGCAATGCGGTGCGATCTCATGAGGCCAAGGAGTTTGAGACCTTTGAGTTGCCGGCGACTGCGCTGCGTAACGGTGTGAATACATTGGCGATCAGGCTGGTGAATGCGGGGCGAAATAGTTCAGACATCGTGTGGGATGCGAATTTACTGGCGGGCGATACGAGCGTGGCGGTTTCGAAGGCACTTGATTCGAAGCCCATGGCGCAGCCAGCCGCGACGCATAGTATTGTGCGCGGGCCTTATCTGCAAAATACCACCCAGCAGGAGATCACTGTGCGTTGGCGCACCAATCATCCCACATGTGGTCGTGTCGATTACTGGATGCCAGGCAGTGAGGAACGTTTTTTCATGCAAGAACCCGTGCCGACGACCGAGCACAGTGTGCGTTTAAGTGGGTTGCAGGTAAAAGGCGCTTACCATTATAAGATTGCTGGCACAGATGCTACTTATGAATTCCGGACATTACCTCCGGCGCATGAAGCGGTATCGACTCGTATTTGGATTATCGGTGATTCGGGCACTGGGAATGATAATGCGCGTGCGGTCTATAATGCGTATCGCGATTTCACCGCAGATCGGCAGACGGATGTTTGGTTGATGCTCGGAGATAACGCGTATGGTCATGGCACGGATCAGCAGTTTCAAAATGCAGTGTTTAATATTTATAATCCATTACTGCATTCGACCTGTCTGTGGCCAGCGGTGGGTAATCATGAGACGTATTGGGCGAATCAAGATGATAATCCTTTGACGAAGAATCAGGCAGACCCTTATCTCGCGATTTTTGATATGCCCAGTCAGGGCGAGGCGGGCGGTGCGCCTTCGGGTAGCGAGCTCTACTACAGTTTTGATTACGGGCGGACGCACTTCATTTGCTTGGACTCGCAAGTGAGTGACCGTAGCCAAGGGGGCCCGATGCATGATTGGCTCAAGGCTGATCTGGCACAGGTGAGTGATGAGGATTACGACTGGGTGATCGCCTACTGGCATCACCCGCCCTATACGCATGGCACGCATAATTCTGATAAGGAAAAGCCGCATTTTGATATGCGCGAGAATTTCCTGCCCCTGCTTGAGGCGCATGGTGTTGATTTGACCTTCGGCGGTCATAGTCATACCTATGAGCGTTCCATTCTGATGCATGGCCATTATGGCACCAGTGATACGTATGATCCTGTGGCTCATGCTGTGGATGCAGGCGATGGTCGCCCAGCAGGTGACGGCAGCTATCGTCAAGGAGCGCATCAGAAGCGTGGCACGATCCACACGGTTGCTGGTAGTTCGGGTAAGAAAGGTTCATTTCGAGCGGATCATCTTCCTTTTATGGTCGAGAATCTTTCGGTGCTCGCCTCTGTGGTGGTCGATATCGAGGGGCGCGCTCTGCATGTCACGACTCTGGGTAGTCAGGGGGGAATACTGGACTCCTATACTTTGTTGAAGGACTGAGCTTGAATGGCATGGAGTCTCTATATTTTACGTTGCGGTGACGGCACGCTCTACACGGGTGTGGCGACGGATGTGGCGCGACGCCTAGGGGAGCATCAAGCGCAAGGGCCGAAGGCGGCGAAATATGTGCGTGGCCGTGCACCGTTGAAATTAGTGCATACGCGCGAGGTCGGAACACGCTCGGAGGCGTTGAAAGAGGAGTGGCGAATTAAGCGGCTCAGCCGAGCGCAGAAGGAGGCGTTGCTTTTGGTTTAGGGGTTATTCCGTCGCTATTTTAGGTATCATTAGATTTCCAGCGGATGGTTGATCTGATTGCTAACAAGACGGAGCAGGAGGACTCAGTACTGCCGCGGCCTGTCGTAGTATTTTTGGTAATACTGAATTCACATAGGCCGCCTAAGTTGGTTGTTTTTATTTAAGGCGATGACTGCTTTTTTCGCCTTGGCCGCCGCAGCCATTTGTGGCTGTGCTGCTTGAGTTTATTGTTATGCCAGAGCCCGTACGCTGGGCCCTTCGAAAGTGATGATCTTTTCTCGGCATTTCTTTTCGGTGACGGTTCGTTTTTCATCCCGTCGCCCAAGAGAATGATCAGTGAGGGCTGAGGGTTGCTGGTCGATCCGCTAGTTAAAGCAAGCGTTGTGCTGAATCGTTAAAGGAGTGTGGGCGACTCGCCCACGTTTAGTCACACATCCAACAACAAGGGCGAGTCGCCCTCGCTCCTTTTTAAATGTCCCATCTCACGTGAGACGCGCTAGTGGCTTGGCTCTTCTCCAAACTTTGATGCGGACAGAGCAAGCAACACTGCCATGGCGTTCGAGACGAGCGCCTCTGCCCAGCTAAACCTTTCATGCCAGATGGCCACAAAAAATCCCTAAGGCTTTATGCTTTAGGGATTTCTAAATGGTACACCCGGAGGGACTTGAACCCCCAACCTCCTGATTCGTAGTCAGGCGCTCTATCCAATTGAGCTACGGGTGCTTATTGGGAAGCCGGGATAAAGACAAAGTGGGTGGATGAGATCAAGCAGAACTTTGCAAAAGATTAACTTTTTTTGAACTAGCTTCGCGCTATCCTTGGAAGCGCATGTAATACACCATCACAGCGGCTAAAATGCCGAGTCCTAGGATGCTCCACCAGAGAGGTTTAGCGAGTGCAGGTTTGCGATTGATGAGGACGATGACGCCTCCTAATGCGAGCCAGATGACCATCTTTGCGATCAGCCAAGGTGCTGTAAAGCTGTGACCGAGCTTGGAGATCATCGCAAACCCCGCGATCAGGATAAGCAGCAGGCCGATGCCACTGGTAATTGAGCCGAGTTTACGAACGGCTGCGTTGTCGCTGTTAGCGAGGCTGCGAGCGAGTAGGGCTCCGTAGCCCATGAAGAGCATGATGATTCCAGTGACGTGAAGGATTTGGTAGATGTATGCAGGCATGACAGCACCTTTGTGAAGTTCGTAAAAAAAGCAAGCCCGACTCTCGGTAGAGAGTCGGGCTGGTATCAATCTGCTAGGCTGTCACGCTAGACTGCCTTGGGTATTTCGGATGGAATATCAATGACGTGTGTGTCCTTGCGTTTGACCTTTTGGAGGCGAGAGCGTCGTCGAAGCATTCGGTCGAGCTTGTTAACCATCTCGTCGATTGACTTATATAGGTCGTCCGTCTCGGCATGGGCATTATGGTCGTTGCCTCGCACTTCGAGGTGCCCTTTGGCGATAAATTCGTTCTGGTGTGTGCGTTTATGGGCGTCGTATTCAAGTTCTACGCGCATGCGGACAATATGATCTTCGTGCTCGAAGAGTTTTTCTATTTTTGCTTCGACCACATTTCGAATCGCATCGGTGAGATCCATATTTAGCCCGGAGATGATGACATCATGTTGCTTCATATATTATTTATTCCTTTTCTATTGTGGGTTCATAGTTAACGAAGACGATTGTCCCCGCCACTTTGACAAGTCTGAGCAAAAAAAGAGCCAACACTATTTTGATCGCTACGATCAAGCGTGGTGGCATCTATTAACCTGAATATGCCAACACCTACTGAATATCTGAAACACACGTCCGTAATCATTGTTACTGGTGGTTCGTCGGGGATTGGCTGCTCAATTATCAAAGCAATTAAAAACTTAGCCCCGACATCTACGGTATGCAACCTTTCTCGTTCAAAACCGGGCGATTTTTTTGATCAACACGGCATTCATATTGCAACGGACTTAAGCGATTCAAAGGCAGTCGCTGCTGCTGCTGCGCAATTAAAGATAATTATCGCGGAGGCGGAGGCGGGCGAGGTCTTGCTGATTAATAATAGTGGCTTTGGGGATTACGGTCGCCAGCAGGATTTGGATCGAGCGAAGCAGTTGCAGATGATTGATCTGAATGTTCGAGCGGTGGTGGATCTTACTTCCCAGTTGCTGCCGCAGATGCTGGAACGCGGTGGTTGCGTGGTGAATGTGGCCTCGACGGCCGGCTTTCAGCCGACCGCATATTTGGCGACCTATGGCGCGACCAAGGCGTTTGTGTTGAATTGGACGCTGGCATTGGGCGAGGATTTGCGAGGCACAAAGGTGCGGACGTTGGCGGTGTGTCCTGGGCCGACACGCTCGAATTTCTTTAAATCTGCAGGTTTTGAGACTCCGCCGATGCAGCAAGGGACAAGTTTGACTCCTGATATGACATCTGAGCAAGTGGCGGATTTGACACTGCAGGCGCTAGCGGCAGGGAAGTCGCTGCTGGTGACTGGTTGGAAGAATAAATTAATCGCATTCTTTGGAAGTAAATTTCCGATCATCGTTGTGACTCGAGTCGGCGCTGCCATATTGCGCAAGATGCGTTTAGAAGCACACAAAGGAGATTCGAAATGAATCCATACGGCGAAGAAGCTCCACTGGTCGATCTGGCAGTTTTTCCGGAATGGATACTACAGGAGGATGAGAATCTACTGATTATCAATAAGCCGGGCTGGTTGGTTTGCCATCCTTCTAAGAATGGGCCGTTGTCTAGCCTAGTGGGAGTGGTTCGAGAGCATACTGGTGCGGAAAAGCTACACTTGGTCGCGCGCTTGGATCGCGAAACGAGTGGATTGATCGTCTTTGCCAAACGTCCATCGGTGGCCCGTAAATTTCAGATGGCGATTCAGAATCGCATCGTGAAGAAAGAGTATTTGGCGATTCTTGGAGGTGAGTTTGATCAGCCGATCCATGTGGATGAACCGATTGCTCGGCGCAGAGGCGGGCCAGTCATTGTTAAATCGGAAGTGAGTTATGACCGCACTTCGCAAACCGCTGTGACTGACTTCATTCCGCTCATTTCAAAAAATGGCTATACGCTCTGCCGCGTTGAGCCTGAGACGGGACGCAAACACCAGATTCGTGTGCATGCGGAATTTTTAGAAAAGCGCGTGGTCGGCGATAAAATTTACGGACCCGATGAGACCTTGTATATCGAGTTTATCGAGCATGGTTGGACGGATCGTTTGGGAGCGGCTTTGCCGATCAAGCGTCAGGCACTGCATTGTTATCGCTATGTATTTAACTTCCCCGAGGGACCGATCTCATTTACTGCACCGCTACAGGAAGACATGCTCGAATTCTGCGAACAGCATATGGGGCTGAGTGCTGACGAAGTAGCCGTAACTGTGGAGTGATTTATGGGTTAAAGGAGTGTGGGCGACTCGCCCACGTTGAGCCGATGTTGATGTAAACTTGGGCGAGTCGCCCACGCTCCTATCTTGCAGCACGCATGCGAAAAATGCACTACGCCTTGTCGTGTGAGGGCTGTTTTTAGAGCCTGCTTGGCAGGGTCTGTTGCTGCCGATTACTCCTTCGGTTCGCGCCTGATGAGTGGCGCCATTTTGGAAGGTCGTGCGCCGATCAGACCGAGTGGTGCGTTATAGCTTGGCTTGAGGATGAAGTCGTTGGGCTCACTCTCGGCATCTGCTTTGGTCTTCATGCTGCGGATGGTATCGTCGTTGAGTGTGCTTTTTGAGTACGCACGGCTATCGATGGGGAGCACTTGACCGTTGATTTCCAAAGCGACGAAGTAGTAGGGCGGTTCTTTGGGTAGGCGGTCGCGCTTGACGACGATTCCAGGCATATAAAAATAGACGTTTTCTGTCTTACCTTGCTCGATGGAGATGACTTCGACTTCGGCTTTATAAAAGTCAAACGTTCTGGCTTTGCGGTCGCGCACGTAGGCGAAATAGCCCAGCACCTTGATGTTGTCGACGAAACGCTCGTTTTTGGCATCGGGTGATAAGTTGCGGTTGGCCTTGATCTGAACCTCCATCTCGACCCAGTCGTCGCTGAGGTTTTTAAACTTAATGTTATCAACCTGTGCCGCAGAATCTTGGGCGAAAGTAATATTTGCGATGCAGAGGGACAGTGCCAGTAGAATGAATCGTTTCATTTGAGTCTATGTGTTTGGGGTGAGGTGGATGAAGTTCTATTTAGACGATGTGAGCTGTTGTAAGCTTGGACAACCTTTTTTCGCGAATGTTCATCGAATTAGATTCTGAACTAACTACTATTTAGTCATTCTGTTTTGTTGGCGCAACTCGAGGGAAGTTCGACTGCTCTTATCGCTGATGCGTCAGGCGGTCTGTCGATCACAATGCAATCGCTCCGGTTGCCCAGAACAATGCGAGCTGCAGGCAGCCAATCACAAAGCCCAGCACTGCGCCTAAACCCTCAATTGTGCGAAATTCACGCTTGGCGACTGCATTGACAATGCCCTCTAGGCGCTCGAGGTCGAAGGCTGCGATGTTGTCTTCGATCATTTGTTTGAGGTCGACCGACGCCTCGAATTGAGTCGCAACTTTTTCGATCAATGGACCGGCCTCATTCTTGATCTCAGCACAGGCGATGACTTCGAACCTCGCAAGTATGCCGTCGTTTACAAAACTGCCTAGTAGCGGGATCGCACGCAATTGCGGGCCGATGCGCTCCCAGACAAGAGTGTGCGCGGTTTTCTCCAAATAAGGCTCAAGATTAATCTTTTTAATCTCATTGAGGATCATGTGCTGCTGCAAAATATCGCGCTCAATGATTTCAGCGGATTCGCAGGCTAGCTGAAGCTGGCGGCGCGGGATCAATCCCTGCCATTTCCAGCAGAAAATACGCACGGGGACACGCGGGTGGAACAGCATCTTGATCGCGACCCAATTCGTAAACCAGCCGATCGCGGCGGTGATGAATGGAGTCAGAATAAGTAATAAGTAAGGAGGCATGATCGCGTGCTGGTTTGGAAAGCTACTGCTGCGTCTATGCTAATTTTTAGGCACTGCTGTCAACTAATGAAAAATTCTGCACAGTGGTACAATACTTTGCAAGTATGTGTCTGTTACGTAGCTATTTTTAAGCTTTAGATCAGCTTGGTACATATGGTGTCGATGTGGGTTTTTACTTTATCGATCAGCGTAATGGGCGGATTAGAGTCGGGCCGTCTTAGGTGGTCACGGTATCAGCGTTAACACTGACTGAGGCGAGCGAGGCTAGGATGAGTACGCTGATTAGTTTGTGAGTCATTGGTCGAGTGAATGGTGAAAAGCTCGGTTAGAGATAGCAGCATTCTTGCTTTTCAAGCTTACAGGGTATTATTTCACCGAGTTATCCGTAGGCATATTTAATTCTAACCAGATGCGAATATTGAAATTTAACTAATTTGAAGACTTTTCATACATCTGTAGGCGCAGCGATCGGCACGTATAAACGTATCGCCATTTTTGGGGCTGGCGTCAGCGGGCAGGCTGCACGGCGCCTAGTGCTCAGCTTGGGGCTGGAGCTCTGCTTGTTTGATGAAAACGGACGCGGCGATACCGCGGATTTCAGCGCGGCCTCGCTGAGTGGGTTTGATGCGTTTGTCTTTAGTCCTGGATTTGCGATTACGCATCCATGGCGTATCTTGGTGCAACGCTCCGGTCGGCCCTGCTATAGCGAGCTTGGCTTTGCGGCAATCCATTGGCGTGGTCGGTTGCTCGGCGTCACTGGCACAAACGGTAAGACCACGATTACGTCGTTGCTGTGCAATGCGTTTAGCACGGCAGGGCAGACCGCAGTTGAGGCGGGGAATATTGGCACGCCATTAAGTGACTACGTACTTGGCGATGCCAACCATGACAAAGCGACAGCGGTGTGTGAGATCAGCTCGTTTCAAGCTGAATTGCCGGATGGGCTACAACTGGATGGCCTGATCTGGAGCAATTTTGCCGAAGATCATCTAGATCGCTACGAGTCGATGGCTGAGTATTTTGCAGCTAAAGCCCAGCTCTTGTGCTGTTTGCGTCCAGCTGCGCCGTCGGTACTGGGGGTGGATGTCCTTGCGTTTAATCCTAAGGTTTCTGGTATTTCAGCTTCGATTGTGGTGGATAAGGATTCGGGCTTAATTGATCGACTGGCGCCAGATTCGCCTTTTCGCATTTCGCCCCAGAGCACCAATTTTTCTCTAGCGGTGGCGCTCTGGCAAGCCCTCGATCAATCCATCGAGTCGTTGATCGATAGTGCGAATGCCTTTCAGTTAGCCGCGCACCGCTTGAGCCCTGTCGATTGCTGGGGCGGGGTGACTTTTTGGAACGACTCTAAGGCAACCAACTTCCATGCCGCTTTGGCGGCGATCGATGGCTTAGATGAACCAGTCTATTGGATTGGCGGTGGCTGTGGCAAAGGCGGCGATCTCGATGCATTCGCGCGGTCAATTGCGCCCAAAGTCGAAGCGGTGTTTCTATATGGTGAAGTGGCGGAGTCACTTGCTGCGAGCCTCAGATCGGTCGATTCCAGGGTCGAAATTCACGCTGATTTAGTCGAAGCCGTGGCGGCGGCGACGCGTGCAGCATTAGCCAATTCCCCATCGGCTGTTTTACTGAGTCCTGGTTTTGCCAGCTTCGATCAGTTCTCGGGCTACGCCGCTCGCGGAAAAACCTTCATTTCGACTGTTTTTAGTTTGAAGGATGCCAATCGCCTCAATTAGTCTGTCTATTACTTGTAATCGTAGCTTATAGTATTATGAAAATTTCAAAAGTCTTCGGGTTTGTCCTCTGTCTTCATCTCGGTGTTATTGCCGTTCTTATCGTCCAGCCGGGCTGTGGAACCACGCAACCGCCGACACAAATGTATCAACAGAATCGAACCACTGGTTTGGTAGAGCAGCAGTTACCTGAGAGCTTGATTCCTGCAACTTCAGGAGACGATCTGCTCGATCCTGCATTTAACGCTGGAATTGATGCGAGTGAAGATAGCCGTTATGCGCCAAATCGCCCTGACGCTGAGTTTGCTGAATTTGAAGAGGTGACGCCGCAACTTGAACCAATCGTTGCCGAGACAGTCGATGTGGCGGGCCCCTCGTTTCAAGCCTATACAGTCAAGAAAGGCGATAGCCTCTGGGCGATTTCCAAGCGCTATAATGTTTCGCTCAATGAGTTGTATGCTGCAAATGATCTGAATAAGAATTCAGTGCTTAAGATCGGTCAGCAAATTCAAATTCCGGTTGAAGGTGGCACTGCCACTGTGACTACAGTGGCGGCGGATGCATACCAGCCGTCTGATTATAACATGGCCACCGAAACTTACACGGTGAAGGGCGGCGATAATTTGTCTAAAATCGCAGTGAAGTATAATACTTCAGTACGAGCCCTTAAAGCAGCCAACAACAAGACTTCAGATCTGATTCGCGTTGGCGAAAAGTTAATGATTCCAGTTGCTGGTACTAGCAGCGGCAGCTCGACTGTGACGGCTCCAGCTCCTGTCGCAGCGGTCGAAGCCAGTGCCATCAGCGCTGACGGCACGCACATTGTGAAGGCGGGCGAATATCCTGCAACGATAGCGCGTCAATATGGTATGACTGCATCTGAGTTGCTTGCAATTAACGGCATCACCGATCCGCGTAAGATGCAGATTGGGCAGAAACTTAAAGTCAGCTCTACCGATAGTGCGCCGAATATCGTGACAAAGCCTGCTACTGTCGCTGCTGAAGAACCTGCAGTGGTTGCTAGCAGTGACGGGCCGATCGAGATCCGTGTAGTTGATGCGGATCCTTTAGTTGAAGAGGATATCGTTGACATCAATACTGATGCCTTATTCGAAAATGCCGTAGAGATTCCAGTTATTCCAGTTGTTCGTGAGAATGCTGAGTAATCCTTCGATTCAATCGTTTTAGCTTGATATCAGTATAGAATGTGCGCGCGGACTGCCTTGCGAAATTCCTTTTGGAGTATTCCGCCAGCAGGGGTGTTCATCGCACTGATTGTTATTTCGCTCACTTTCCTTGGTCTGGTGGTGCTCTTTAGCGCTTCGCAAGCGATGCATTCTGACCCGACGGTGTTGCTGCGTAAGCAGCTTATTTGGCTAGTGATTGCGACGCTGGCCGGGGGCTTTGCGATGGTTGTCAATTTAACGGCATTGCGGGACTATGCATATGTTTTAGCAGGGGGCGCGGTGCTGTTATTAGTGTTGGTGCTGATTCCCGGTATCGGTGTGACGGTTAATGGGGCGCAGCGTTGGATCGATTGCGGGCCGATGCGTTTGCAGGTGTCGGAGATCGGTAAGTTGGGCTTGCTGTTTATGATGGCGCATTATCTCGCGGCGAATCGGCGCAATTTGGATGATGCGCTGCGTGGCTTCATCATACCTTGTGGTATGCTCGCGGTGATTTGTGGTTTAATTATTATAGAACCTGATTACGGCACTGCCTTTCTTTGCGGTGCAGTCGGTGGCATTATGCTTTACCTCGCGGGGCTGCGCTTGAAGTTTTTAATTCCGACCGCGCTTGCGGCCCTGACTTTGTTTTCTGTGGCAGTGTATCACGATCCCGTGCGCTTGCGCCGCATCACTTCTTTTCTCGACGTTGAAGGCAATCGCAGTGATAGCTCTTATCAGTTGTGGCAGGGCATTCTCGCCTTTGGCGCAGGCGGTGTGCAAGGCGTGGGGCTCGGTGCGGGGCGCCAGCAGATGTCATTTTTACCTGAAGCCCACACAGACTTTATTTTTGCCATCGTGGGTGAAGAACTCGGCCTCGTATTTACCCTCGGAGTGGTGGTTCTTTTTATGACTTTATTTTTTGTCGGCGTGTTGCAGCTAAAGCGTGCGCCGGACCTGTATCAATATTTGTTGATTATGGGGGCGTTGCTATTTGTGACGCTTCAGGCATTAATTAATATTGGAGTGGTTACGGGATGCCTTCCGACTAAGGGGATGTCTTTGCCGTTTATTTCGTATGGTGGCTCAAATCTGGTTTTCATGTTTGTGTTGACTGGAATTATTTTAAACGGCTTCCGCTCCTGGGAGCTACCTGCTTTGTGGAGACAGCGTCAGCTATGAGCCGCGTACTGATTGCCTGTGGTGGCACTGGTGGGCATCTGGCTCCAGGGATTGCGATCGCCGAGGTGTTACAATCGCGTGGCCACCACTGCACTTTGTTGATTAGTCAGAAGCAGGTGGATTCGGCCTTAATTGAAAAGTATGCACACCTGAATTTCCATAAGACCCCTGGTCGGGCATTTTCGGGTGGAGTGACAAAGTGGATCACTTCGTGTTGGAGCCTGCTGTCCGGCTGTCTTTTTTCGCATAAGCTGGTACGTAAGGAAAAGCCCGATTTGGTGTTGCTGTTTGGTGGGTTTCTTTCGGTGGGCTTAGGCTTAGCTGCTCGTTTTGCAGGGGTGCCAGTTGCCGTACATGAGGCCAACTGTCGTCCGGGTAAGGCGGTGCGTTTGTTGAAGCACCTCGCAACGCGTGTGTATTTACCAGATGGTGTGCGTTTGAAAGGGGTGCCCTCCAGGCGAGTTCGTTATCTTGGTTATCCGGTTCGCGGCGATGTGAAGCATCGTTCGAAGGTAGAGGCTTGGGAGCTTTTAGGCATTACGGTGAGGCATAAGCTGCTGGTCTTGATCGGCGGAAGTCAGGGTGCGACCGCCCTGAATGAATGGGTCATTGACCATTTTGAGGCCTTGGCGAAACAAGGAATATCGGTCTATTGCGTGACTGGGCACGGCAAAAACTCTGCGGGGTCGCTTCAAACGATCAGTTCTAAAAGCGAGCAGGTATCGGCGACTTTTGTGCCATTTTCAGATCAGATGGGCGATGTGATTTCGGCTGCGGATCTAGTGATTTCGCGTGCAGGTGCTGGTTCGATCGCGGAGATAGTTCGTTGTCGTGCGCCGTCGATTTTGATCCCGTATCCTTTTGCTGCGGATGATCATCAGCAGGCGAATGCAGTGATGCACGAGCGTCATGGAGCGGGTCTGGTTTTAGCACAGGATGAGTTGAGCCAATTGTTAGCTGAAGTTGAAGGGCTCATATTCAACGACTGGGTGCTTGGGAAGTTTAAATCCAACCTCGAACGTTTGGATCGTTTTGATTCAGGTGAACGTATTGCGTCTGATATCGAAGCATTGTGTAACGCGCGGGCTTTAGCAGCAGCTGATAAACTGGAGCCTGCGATATGAGCGGATCTAAGGAGTCTTACTTGTTTATTGGAATCGGCGGGATGGGCATGGCGCCATTGGCGGGTTGGATGGCGCATGCGGGGTATTCGATTGCTGGATATGATGATAATCTGCAGGAGTGTGTGCGCTGTTTTTTAGAGGATGCGGGAGTATCACTTCGGGATTTTGTCTTCTCCGAACAATTTGCAGAGTTCACAGCAGTCGTCTATTCAAGTGCGATTCAGCCGGACCACCCGTTATTAGTGGCGGCCCGTGAACACGGACTGAAGACTTTACGCCGTGGTGAGATGCTCGCCAAAGTCGCCGCTACGAAGCGCTTGGTCGCGGTGGTCGGAAGCCATGGAAAGACGACGACATCTGGAATGATTGCGCATGGGGTACGGCAGTGTGGAATCGCTGCTAATTATATCCTCGGTGGTTTATTTAATGATACGACGCTCCCGCCAAGCCATTATGTCGAGAGTGATTGGTTGATTGCGGAGATCGATGAGAGCGATGGTACGATTGATCATTTTTCACCGGAAATCACTGTGGTGCTAAATGTGGATTGGGACCACGCGGACCGCTATTCCAGTGGTGAGATGCTGGATGATGCCTTTCGTCAATTAATCATGCGCACCAAGGAGCAGGTGTTGCTTTCGGTCGAGGGTGATTTGACTGGGCGCTTTATCGAAACTGGCGGTGCGGAACTGCTAACCTTTGGTGCGCACGGAGATTTTGATGTGCAGGTTGGAGTGGACGGGCGTTTGCAGTTGGGCGGTCATTTTTCTGAGGCACAGATTGAGGCGCCAATCGTGGGACGCTTTAATTTGATCAATGGTGCCGCAGCTTTGGCTGTTCTTAATCTGTTGTCTGCAAGCTTGCCTGCTGATGTACTCTCTAATTTCTGCGGTATGACGCGGCGACAGGCAGTGCTTTATTGCGACAAGCAGCTCACGGTCGTTGAAGACTATGCGCATCATCCCACTGAGATTAGCGCGTTGTTTGAGTGTTTGCGCGCAATGGCTCCAGATCATCGACTTGTAGTGGTGTTTCAACCGCATCGCTACTCGCGTACCAAACAATTTAAGCGTGCCTTCGCCGAGACTTTGCAGGCAGCAGATCAGCTCTTTTTATTGCCAGTGTATGCGGCGCATGAGTATGTGATAGAGGGTGGTACGATTGCGGAGTTAGCCCAAGAGTTCCCTGGAGAGCCACCTGAAGTACTGACGATGAACCCTGCGGGCATACGACGGTTGGTGGAATCGATTGGCAGTGAACCTAGTTTGGTGGCCTTTGTTGGGGCGGGTGATATTGATCAGTTTGGGGGTTTGTTTACGTCGATACGTCGTAGTGGGGCCGATGTTAGTGCTGCCTGGTGTGATTTTTTGAAGGGTCGTGTATCATCGGACTGCGTATTAAAATCGGACGAGCCATTGGCGAATAAAACGACGATGCGTATCGGTGGTGCAGCACGGTTTTATGCGGAGCCGGCAAACCTGTGTGATCTGCGTGCATTATTACGCGCAGCAAAGTTGTTTAATCTAGAGACATTTTGCCTTGGTCGTGGCTCGAACTTATTGGTGCCCGATGAAGGCTTCTCGGGCTTAGTCATCCGTTTTTCAGCTGCGGGTTGGCGTCGTACCGAGGTGCTGAGCGATGGTCGTATTTGGTCGGCTGCCGGTGTGCGACTCAAAGAAATTTGCGGGCATGCCGCGAAGGCTGGTCTCGCTGGTTTTGAGTTTCTCGAAGGGATACCTGGTGCGCTTGGTGGTGCATTGCGAATGAATGCGGGTGCGATGGGCAATTGGATGTTTGATGTGGTTGAGCGTGTGCAGTTTTTGGACCAGGCGGGGCAGTTACAGGATTTGCCTAAAGATGCGTTTCACTTCGGATATCGTAAGGTCGAAGAGATTAGCTGTGGCATCGCGCTTGGGGCAGTATTAAAAAGTGCTGAGATGGAAGGTGAAGCCTCGATCCGAGAGCGCATGGATAGTTATTCGAGTTCACGCAAAGCTTCGCAGCCCAGAGATCCGAGTGCTGGCTGTATCTTTAAAAATCCAGAAGGTAATTTTGCGGGTAAGTTGATCGATACCTATGGCGTCAAAGGCATGCGTGTCGGTGCGGCCGAAGTTTCGGATGTACATGGTAACTTTATCGTTAACCGCGGCGGTGCCAGCGCCGCGGACGTAATCGAACTTGTGCGGCAAGTGCGTGCGGTGATTCGGGTGAAATCAGGGTATGTGCTGGAGCCGGAAGTTTTATTACTTGGCCAATCATGGGATGATGTGCTCGGCGATGTGGAATCTTTTGAAGAAGGGATAAATCGTGGCTAATCCAGAATCGATCATTGTATTGTATGGCGGCGTTGGCTCTGAGCGAGAGGTCTCACTTGTCAGTGGTGAATCGATCGGCAAGGCTTTGGCGGTTAATTTTGAGGTTGAGATGTTGCGTCTCGATGCCGAGGCACTGCCGGATTCGATCAATCCACAGCGCTCGATTGTGTTTCCTGCATTGCACGGTGCGTTTGGTGAAGATGGGCGTTTGCAGGCGCTGCTGGAAGCTGCAGGCATCGAATGCTGTGGCAGCGACTCGGTCGCGAGCAAGTTGTGCATGGCCAAGGATTTGACCAAGACGATAGCGAGGGATTTAGGCATCGACGTGCCCGAGGCGATGGTTTTTGACGGTACGAATGCGCCGCGGGCAGATGCAGTTATTGAGACGCTCGGCACTTCGCTGGTGATTAAGCCAACCGATCAGGGCAGCAGTGTGGGGCTGTATTTCACTGAGCATCGCTCGGCGCTCGGCGTGACGCTGTCTCAAATCCACAGTGGCAATTGGTTGATTGAGCAGCGTATACACGGTCGCGAGTTGACGGTCGGCGTGCTGAACGGCGCAGCGATGGGTGTGGTCGAGATCGTGAGTGCGAGTGGGGTATATGATTATACCGCTAAATATACGGCTGGTTCGACCGAGTATCGCTATCCCGCTGAGTTAGATCCTGAGCTGGAAGCACGTATCAAGGCACAAGCGGAGGCACTGTTTGATGCCTGTGGCTGCCGCGATTTTGCGCGGATTGACTTTCTGTTGGACGGCGCGCAATTATATTTTTTAGAAATCAATACTTTACCAGGATTGACCGCGACGAGTTTATTGCCGAAAAGTGCATCTTGTATGGGCTTCGATTTTGAGTCATTAGCACGTGCGCTGGTGGCCCCTGCGATCGAGCGGTTCGCTGCGCGTGAAATAAAGAGATTTGTGGAATGATTGGGAGTGGTAAACAAAAAGGCGGTACCTCCGCTGCGGGTAAACAGAGTTGGCGAGAGCTGGCTGGGCCGCGCCGTTCCAGAGTGAATTCACCGCAGGCGCGAAAGCGTCGGCAATCGCGGTGGTTTAAATTTCTTGCTGGTTTCGTGTTGCTGCTAGTGGTGCTTGGCGGACTGGCTTGGGTGGGATGGACATTCAAAAATCGTCAACAGGCAATTCCGATGGCGCCGACTTCGAAGCCGATCGAACGTATTATTTTTGATACCGATGGGGTGTTGCCAGATAATTGGTTGAGTCAGACGATTAAACTACGCCCTGGGATGTCGATGATGGAGGCGGATATTCATGCGCTGAAAAAAAGCGTGGAAGCTGATGTTCAAGTGAAATCAGCCTCGGTCGAGCGTGTATTTCCGAGTGATTTACGGATTCGGGTGAAAGAACGTGTGCCGGCACTTCGCTTAGCGATCGCAGGATCCGATGGGAAGCGACATCTACGTTTAGTTGCCCGCGATGGTGTGGTCTATGATGGGATTGGTTATTCGAAGACGAGGTTGAAAAACTTACCGTTTGTACAGCCGTATCGACATGTCGATGGCAGTTTTTTTCCGATGCGTGGGATCGAGTCGGTCGCCGAGCTCTTGGAGCTGGTTCGCAGCACTGAGCCAAAACTCTTTAGCACTTGGCAGGTGGTGTCGCTGCAGCACTATTCTGGCGCTTTGGATATCCCTGGGCAAGTAATCGAAGTGCGCTCGACGATCGTGCCTCGAATCATCTTTGGCAGCTCTGCAGACTACGGGCGTCAATTGGATCGTTTGACCTATATTTTCGAGTATGTTAGAAAACAGGGCAATCCATCGATCGAACGGATCGATCTTTCTTTACGTGGTTCCGCTGCGGTGCAGTTTAGCAGTGGTCGCGTCGGCACATTTTAATTCAGCAAATTTATCTTACAAACTATGAGTCAATCCAGAGTGGTCGGTGCAGTCGAAATTGGGACGTCTAAGGTGACGGTTCTTCTCGGCGAAATCGTAGGCGACTCGGGCTTGAACATCATCGGCCATAGCTCTTGTTTCTCGAAGGGTGTAAAAAAAGGGGTCATTACAGATCTGAAAGCTGCGAGCGATTGTGTGCATGCGGCTATCATGACCGCGGAACAGAATGCCAAGACCCGTGTCGATGAGGTCTATCTTGCTCAGACAGGGAGTCACCTGCGGGGCAATTTTAATGTCGGTACCACTAATGTCGGTTCGTCGGATTCGATTGTTCGTCCGGCCGATATTGAGCAGGCAACAGAAGACGCGAAGCGTCGTAAACTGACGGATGAACGGACTTACATTCACCATATTCAGAATCCTTTCTCAATCGATGGGCAACCTGTGGAGAATCCACTCTCGAAAGAGGGCGAACGTTTGCAGGTCGGCTATTGGTCGGTGCACGGAGACAGCCAGATCGTGAGCGACAGTTTACGCGTGATTCGTGGTATCGATCTGGACGTGAGAGATATGATCATTTCAAGTATCGCTTCCGGCGCGGTGCTGCTGGAAGAATCAGAGAAGGATAATGGTGCGCTAGTGGTCGATATCGGTGGAGGTACCACTGATTTCGTGCTCTATCGCAAGGGCTACATTGTGTTGACTGGCGTCGTGCCAGTCGGAGGCGATCACGTTACGAATGATTTGAGCATTGGGCTGCGTGTGGGACGTAAAAGTGCTGAAGAGTCTAAATTAAAGAACGGCCGCGCCTATTATAAGAGTGGAGACCGTGAACAGAAGGTCTGGCTGTATGGAGATATGACAATTGGCGACCGCGAGTATCCGTTGGCGGCGATCACTAAAATCATTGAAGCGCGCATTTCGGAAATCTTTGATATTATTAAGGATCAACTCGTCGAGGCAGACCTGCTAGTACCTGCAGATATTGCCTCGGGTATTATTTTGACAGGTGGCAGCTCGCGCCTTGATGGCATTGATGAGGCAGCCCGTCGTAGTTTAGGGATGGAGGCTCGTCAGTCTGAAGGGCCACAGGATGTTTCTCCCGAACTGCGCGTCCCAGAGTATAGCACAGCGCTCGGACTGTTGCACTATGCACTGACAGGACAGGAGGATGCGCAGCAAAGCGCAAAACCAGCCGGGATATGGAACCGACTCGGTAGTATTTTAAATATTTAATCACTCGTAGTTTATTGAACACAGAACCCGACAGTTTATTGAGCGATGAGGCGCCCCGCACCGATCTGAAGATTAAGATCATCGGTATTGGTGGTGCAGGTACAAACGCGGTCGGAGCGCTGCAATTGGGCGACTTTGACGCGGTGAGCCTTGCAGCGATCAATACCGATGCGCAGGCGCTTGATAATTCTCCAATTACTGAAAAATTAATGATCGGGCGCTCGGTAACTCGTGGGCTGGGTGCTGGCGGCGAAGTCGATATTGGTAAAGCGGCCGCCGAATCGGATCGCGACGCGATTGCCGCTTTGATTGGCGATGTGGACATGATCATCCTGGTAGTAGGATTTGGTGGCGGCACTGGCAGTGCCGCTGCATCGATTGTGGCCGAAGTCGCTGGCAAGACAGGTGCACTAGTGCTGGCTTTTGTGACTTTGCCCTTCAGCTTCGAAGGCCCTCGCCGTCAGCGTATTGCTGAAGAGGGCGTTGGTGAGCTACGGAAATTGGTGCACGGTTTGATCCCGTTGCCTAATGATGTGCTTCTACAGGAAGGCGAAGAAGACACCAGCGTGCTCAATGCATTTGCGATTACGGATCGTTGGATCGGACGTGGGGTGAATTCGCTCTGCGCGATGCTGTTAAGCACTGGTGTGATTAATCTAGATCTCGGTTCACTGCGCTCCGTATTTCAGTCGCAGGGCGGCAAGACGATTTTTGGCACCGGTGTCGCCAGTGGCGGGGACTATGTAAAAGACGCGTTGGATGATCTGATACTCTGCCCATTACTGCACCTCGGAGATCGCCCTGCACAGTTGGATCGTATTTTAGTCAACGTGATCGGCGGCGCGGATTTACCGATTACGCGGGTGAACGAGATTGTGTCCCAAGTTTCCAAGCGTTTTGGTTCGCGTGAGGATATCGTCTTTGGCGCAGTCCTGGATGAGTCACGCACAGAGAGTCTTGAGATTTGCGTGTTAGGGAAGGCAGAGATGGAGCGTAAGGACGCGCCAGTGAAAAAAGCCAAAGTTGCTGATGCACCGTCGCCATCAGAAACCATGCAAGGGCTCGGTCTTCATTCCGAGATCGCTCAAAACGAACTGCCGTTGTTGCAGCCAGTGCATGTGTCCAAACTTAAGGGCAAGAAAAAATCGGTAAATGAGGATCAAAATGAATTTACTTTCAATGAAGTCGATGCTCAGCGCGGTTATTTCGAAAAGACCGATCGCAACGATTATAAAGACGAAGACCTCGATGTGCCGACTTATCTACGCCGCGGTATTAAGATCAAACTCAAGGTTTAAAGAGCATATACCGCTCTTCCGAACTTGATACGCGGTTGATTCGTGGCAAGTTGCTCGGATGCGTCGTATTTTTTATAGCATTTTGTTACAGCTGCTTGCGTTTAGTTCGCTTCTTGCCGAGTCTTTCTCAGTGGCGGGCCGTGTGCTGGAAGTATTGCCAGAGGCGCGCTCGTTGCGAGTGGAGCTCAACGAGTCCGTGAATGCAGATTTGCCAGTCGGGCAAACGATTGAGTTTCGTATCGGTGCTGGCGACCTGGAGATCGGCTATCTAGGTCGTATGATTCGTGCTGAGGCGGTCAATTACAGTCAGGCATGGCATTTGGAGCGTATTTTCCCTGTCGATGGCATTGGCGCGAAAGCGATGGTCGACGTCAACAAGCAGTTGCACGCTGCAACTGCAACCATGAGCCGGCGTAAATCTGTGCGTGAGGGCGACTATATCCCGAATTTTGCAATGATCGATCAGCATGGCGACTTTTTGCAAATCGCTGCTATGCGTGGCAAGGCCTTCGTTTTGAACTTTATTTTTACCCGTTGCCAAGTGGCGACGATGTGCCCCGCATCGACCATTCGCATGTCGGACTTGCAGGAGCTTTCTCGCGAGGCGGGCCTAGAGCAGTTGCACTTTGTGACTATCACTTTTGACCCTGAGTTCGATTCGCCGGGCATCCTTCGCCAATATGCAACGGGCTATGGGTTGGAGAATAGAAATTTCCATCTACTCACTGGCACCCAGGAATTGGTCGATGATTTGCTGCGTCAATTCGGGATAACTACCTTGGAGGAGGACGGCACCATCAACCACACCATGGCGACATTGCTAGTCGATGCCAATGGCCGCGTGGCTTTTCGCAAGGAAGGCTCGAAGTGGTCGACGAAAGAGTTTCTGCAGGAGGCGCGAGCATTGTAGTTGGTTTTAGGGTTTAATTTTTTACGGTCGTTAAATATGTGTGCTGAGCAACTAGTTAAGGGTAATCAAGTTAATCGAGGGCCACTCCTCAGTGTGTTCGTTCTGACACTTGTCTTTGTCGCCGCGTACTTTGTGTTGCGTGCCCTGCCAGATGCGCAGTGCGGTTTCTTGCATTACGAGGAGGTGGTCAATGCGGATGGTTCGGTTGAATTCTGCGCCACCAATCATGCTGGTTTCCTTGATCTGACACGGCTCAAATATCCAGTTGAAATGAATATTTCCTTGGACGATGAGGCTGTTGTGGGTGTGGCTCAGGAGGTGACACTCGAGCTGTTGACTTCAGGAGGCATGTCGATCGCACCGCATGAGTTGGCCCTGACACATACGAAGAAGATGCATGTGATGGTGGTTGACCCTTCGTTGCAGGACTATCACCACGTGCATCCGCAGGCGGTTGGATTGAATGGGCAGTATACTTTTGAATTTACGCCGAATCGCGCGGGCACGTATCAAGTCTTTGTTGAGATCGTGCCACTGCGCACACGTCGGCAAATTATTGCAACGGGTACAATTGAAGTGAGCGGCGTTGCTTCGACTATGAAGTTTGAGCGTCAGATTGAGAGCATCGTCGATGGCTTACGATTTAGTCTGGGCGATATGCCTGCGGAACGCATGCGCACCGGGGTCGACTATCGTTTCGAATTAGACGTAACTGCGGCCGATGGCAGTATTGTTAAGCTGCAAGATGTTATGGGCGCACAGGGACACATGGTCGCCTTCGACGCTGCGGGCAAAGGCTTTGCTCATATGCATCCAATCGGTAGTGTGGTTTCCGCCCGATCGCTAGAGTCACCAGAGCTCGCCTTTTTGTTCAATGTGCCGAACCCTGGCTGGTATCGTGTCTTCGCTCAAGTTCAGGTGTCTGGACGCGAGGTGTTCGGTCATTTTGATTTGGAAGTCGAGTAGGGCTTGGTGGTTTCGATTGTCTGGCGTGTCAATAAATCGACTTGAAGCCCGCGGCGAGTCGCGCATTTTGATACTCAATGGCTACCTCTCAATTTCTCCGTTGTCGACCATGGCAGCTCTGCGCGCTGCTACTGTTGAGCTTTGCTTCTGGGCTCGGGCAGGGCTTTGTCGAGCATGCCCCTGATACCAATGAATCGCCTTTGGAACGAGCAAAACGAGCGCGGCAGGAGCTTATGCTGCAAATGCAGCAAGAGCTGAATCAATCCAACGCCTTCGCAGAATCGCTCGAGGCTCGTATTATTCGTTTGAAGCGCGAGTTGGTTGCAGCAGAAGTGGAATTGGCAAAGCGTAACGAGGCAGTGCCAGCAGCTGTCGAAGTCGAGATTTCTTCGGCTGCGCTAGTGGTGATTTCATCTGAGCAATCTGAGGGCTCGGGATTTATTGCCAAGATCCGAGGTCGCACTTTTCTAATTACTAATATCCATGTATTGGGCGCAGCGCGGAGTGCATTCATTCAAACGGTGGACGGAGTCGAAATTACGTTGCCCTCTGATGGCTATGTTAGTCGGCGACGTGATATTGCGATTGTACCGATTGAGTGGAATGGGCCGACGCTGCCAATGTCACAGTCGTTGAGTTTTGATGAGGTCGGCATCGGTCAAGCGGTGACAGTGATGGGCAATTCGGATGGCGCACGCGTGGCGGGGCGGTTGAAAGGCAAGATTCGGGGCGTCGGCCCGAATGAGCTCGAAGTGTCCGCTAAGTTTGTGCCGGGTAACAGCGGTAGTCCGATCGTGCACGATGAATTGGGCAGGGTCATCGCGATTGCTTCACACCTTAAAGATTTTAGTACGAAGACCAAGTGGACCGAAGATTCGGAAGCAGCTGATGTTCGCCGCTTTGGCTATCGCCTAGATGGTGAAATCGAATGGGCGCGGGTCGCCTTAGTAGACCTCTATCGCCAGGCAGAAGCGTACCACCGCTACGAGGATCGTACTAGAGCGATGAGCCAGATTGGATATATGTTGCAGTATGAAGATGAGCTGATGACCAGCTACAGTAGTCACGATTCGCTGGGCCATTTATTTGAATATTTCGAACGCGACTTTCAATGGCATCGTGGCATGAATTCGTCGAATAATCAGCGGATGCTCAAGCATTTCGTCACGAGTATATTGTCGGAATTGCAGACGGATCGAGTGGGCACCGGGGAGGCGCTGGAAATCGATTTTTATAAGCGACGCTTTTTAGTGGCGGAGGATTTGCGTGATCAGGCGGCTAAGAACTTTATTAGTTTTGCCGATTCCCGTTTAGATTAGTTCTTGATCCGCTAGGTGCTGAGGAGCGGAGCGACCACAGATAGCGCGGTGGGGCATTATTTTGGAGTGCAGTAGAATATTACCGAGGACGGTAATGTCTTGCGATTGAACGTGTCAGCAACGTCATCGGGAAATAGTCGACGAAAAGCGCAGGAGGCGTGGGGTTTACGGCTGAGAGAACATACTGGTGTGTAAGATCGTAGAATCTTAGAAAGAGTGCGGAACAGATACTGAGTAAAGTTCAAGATGTTGGCAAAGTTGTGTGCGGCTTGATCGGCAGTAGTGGTGAGGAGTTCGAGCAGTATTTTTCGAATTGGGAAAAATGATGGCAGGTTTTTGTTGCGCTTTGGCCTGCATTTTAAAGTATCCGCTCATATTACTTTCACAACTATTATGAATAACAGTTTCCTAAGTTCCGAAGGCACCATTGGTCGCTTCACTTTTATCCTTAGCCTCGTCCTGCTGGTTGCGATCGCAACTGGTATCAGTTATGCGGCGGATTATTATTTCACACATCCCGATTATTTCATGCACGGGCATTTCGGCACTTTAGGGGTGTTTTTCGCCATTGTGACGTCATTGATTTGTATCATGATTGGCCTAATGCAGATGCTCAAGCGCCTACGTGACATGGGTAAGGGCGCGTATCTGACGCTGTTGATGCTCCTTCCAGGTGTGAATGCAGTCTTCTTGCTCTACACTTGCGTGGCTCCGTCGAAGCAAGTTTGAGGCCGCGATCGTTGTTTTTGAAAGGGCCTCTTCGCATCAGCGAGGGGGCCTTTTTTAAAGCAGAAGTGCCATCGTGCCGCTTGGATTGCTTGCGCAATATTTGTAGAAATGGGATTACGCCTTTTGCACCCACCGCTCGATAGTGAAATCGGCATTTTCCAGCACGGTTTCGGCGAGTTCGAAGCGGTCTTCGAATTCAGGGAAGAATGCATCGCCTTCAACCTGACGGTGCACGCGGGTCAAATAGAGTTCGCTGCAACGCGGCAGCATTTGCTTGTAGATTTCGCCACCGCCTGCGATCCAAATAGTTTTGTCGGTGTCGAGATGGTCCAGCATTCCGAGGTTGGTGAAGCTGTGTACGCCGGCGATTTCGCGCGGCGTGCGGCTGAGCACAAATGTTTCGCGGCCTGGTAGTGGTCGGCCAATCGACTCGTAGGTTTTGCGACCCATGACCAAGATCTGATCCATCGTCGTCTTTTTAAACCATTTGAAATCGTCCGGCAGGTGCCAAGGGATGTCGCCCTGATTGCCAATAATGCGGTTTTCCGCCATCGCGGCGATCGCTTTAAACTTCTTCGAAGGGTTCATTGGTTTCCGGTTTTTCTGTTTTCGGTTATCAACTGGTAACTGCCCAACTGCGGTCGTTAGACCGCGATCGGTGCCTTGATGCTTGGGTGCGGGTCGTAGTTGACCAGTTCGAAATCGTCGATGCTGAAGCCGTCAATGGCCATTACATCCGGGTTGAGCTTCATCTGTGGCAGCGGGCGCGGTTCGCGTGAGAGTTGTAGCTTCGCTTGCTCGACGTGATTGGCATAGAGGTGCAGATCGCCGAAGGTGTGGACGAATTCCTTCGCTTTCAGGCCGCAGACTTGCGCGATCATCTGAGTGAGCAGTGCATAGGAGGCAATGTTGAACGGCACGCCGAGGAAGATGTCGGCACTGCGCTGATAAAGTTGGCAACTCAGCTCGCCATTGGCTACGTAGAATTGAAATAGTGCGTGGCAGGGGGGGAGAGCCATATGTTTGATTTCGCCCGGGTTCCATGCGCAGACCATGTGGCGGCGACTGTCGGGATTGTTTTTGAGCGAGTGAATGACTGTTTCGATTTGATTGGTACTACTGCCGTCACTGGCGCGCCAATCGGTCCATTGTGCGCCGTAAACGCGACCGAGGTCACCGTTTTCGTCAGCCCATTCGTCCCAGATGCGCACATTGTTATCCTTCAGGTATTTGATATTGGTGTCACCTTTCAGGAACCAGAGCAGCTCATGGATGATGGAGCGCAGGTGCAGCTTCTTGGTAGTGAGCAGTGGAAAATCTGGCTCCAGCGAGAAGCGGGCTTGCGCGCCGAAGATCGAGTAAGTGCCAGTGCCGGTGCGGTCGTCGCGATAAGTGCCTGTTTCAACAACAGTGCGTAGAAGATCCAAATAATTTTTCATACAGGTAAGGTAGGTACTAGGATTTGCTGGTCGAGGGGCGGTGTCAATTAAGGTCTAAGGTAAATCGGGCGCTAGCCACGGATCACAATTTCGCTGACACCTTTACAGTTAGGCAACGATTGAATTTTCTTTAGGACCGTGTGTTTACGAAACTGTAGTTCGGAGCGTAGGGTTTGGTTCGTCACCGAAACGATCAGGGTGCGGCCATTTTTGATGCGCACCGGGTTGCAGCGGCTAGCTAGGTTGCCAAAAATTTCGCCCCAATGCTCGACCATGGTACGCTCGGCACTGGGTTGTTCCAGTTGATATTTTTCTTTGAGGATGACCAGTAGGTTATCCAGTTGCACCGGTGGGCGCTTCGAAGAATACGTTGTCGTGCGCGGCAGTCCGCGAAAGTCAGCGATAATATCTTCGGTTTTTTTAGAAAAATTCATGGTTAGCAGCCAGATAGAGTGTTCTCAATCTACAGCACAGAGCCATCAAAAATGAGTAATTTGAGTAGACTTTTATTTTTATGAAAAAAATGGATACATCAACGGAACTTGGCACGAGACCTGTTATAACTGTGTACATAAATCTTTCTCCTATGTATGGGAGTTTGGGGTAATAAGACAAAGCAGAAAAGCAGTGTGGCGCGGGGTTTAGGGGTATTCCTCGCGCCATTTTTCTGGCCGAGTGCGTTCTTTAAAACTTTTCTTCATATTTAAAAAATAAAGCTTGCAGAGTACTGATTTTTGTATCTTTATTTGCGGCATCAACAATTTTCTCCCGCAAGGGAGTTTGGGGTAATAAAAAATCCTGCTGCTTGCAGTAGGTATAAAGTAGACAATGGTTGGCGCACTTCTTAGGGGTAGGAGGTGCGCCATTTTTGTGTCTACATACCAGCCGCGAGTGTGTGTATCGCGGCTTTTTTATGGCGTCCACGCTGGCGCTGGATCGTTGCGCTATCTAGCCAGTGGCGCGAGTAAACTCGCACGCCACATTTCGGTGTGCTACAATCCCAGCTCTAGTTGTTCTGGGCCGCTTTGCGTCTCGGCAAAGCGCACGCCGATGCCGAGTAAGCGTACGGGCTCGCCGCTGCGGCCCCATGCCTCGCGCAAGAGTTTTAGATAAGTGTCGAGCTCTGGTTGGCGGCTGGCGATCTCGGCAGTGGTGCGACGGAAGTCGCTGAATTTCAGTTTGACCATAATTTTGGCAATTTGGCGGTCGGCGGCGCTGCTGCCTAGGTCTACGAGCAGTTCGTGGTGCTGACGACGTAGCGCGGCTTCGCAGTCCTCAAGCGTTTCGATGTTTTTGGCAAAAGTATGCTCGTTGCTGAGGCTTTTGCGGATCCGGTTGGCCTCTACGGGCCGTTCGTCGATACCGCGGCAGAGTTGATGAAGCTCCAGTCCAAAACTGCCAAATTCGCTGGCGAGCTCGGCTTTTTCGTAAGCGTGTAGTTGGCCGCAGGTTTCGACACCTATTTCGCTGAGGCGAGCGGCACTTTTCGGGCCGACACCCCAAATACGACGCACGGGTAAGTCTTGCATGAAAGCGGCGACGCGGGAGGGCGAGACCACGCATTGGCCATTCGGCTTGTTCCAGTCGCTGGCGATTTTGGCGACCAGTTTATTTGGGCCGATGCCTGCTGAGGCGGTCAGTCCGGTTTCGGCGTAGATCGCGGCGCGGATCTCTTCGGCGAGCTCGGCTCCTCGTCGTTTGTGGTGGCTGACGTCAAGGTAAGCTTCGTCGAGTGAGAGCGGTTCGACCAACTCAGTGTAGCGCTTGAAGATCTCGCGAATGTTGCGTGACGCTTCGCGGTAAAGTTCGAAGCGCACGGGCAGAATAACTAGCTGCGGGCAGAGTTGCTTGGCTTTGAATACCGGCATCGCCGAACGCACGCCGTATTCGCGGGCAGGATAGTTGCAGGTGGTGAGCACGCCGCGCCCAGATGCACCGCCGACGGCGATGGGGCGGCCGGCGAGTTCGGGATGTTCGCGCATCTCGACGGCTGCATAGAAGCAGTCCATGTCGATGTGGATGATGCGGCGGCTAGTTTGCATGGCGCGTGCTTACTCGCTGATCGGCTGAGCGAGGACGAAGGGGCGCACGATCATGGCGTTGAAGTGGGCGTTGTTTTTCTGCCAATGCTCGGTGTGAAGCTCGCAGGGTTGCACGAGATCGCCTGATTTGAGCCACGCTTTGACCTGTGCTTGGTCGTCGTTGGCGAAGGCGAGGCCCGCTGTTTTGAGGTCGAGCGCGGGGTCGACGTAAATCATCGAATCAGACTCATAGTGAGGTTTTAGGTAGCTCCAGTCGACGTTGCCGGAGTATTTTTCGAGCTTTTCTTCGTCGCTGGAGTGGTCTTCTGCCGGGCTAAGTTCGTCGTTGAGCATGGCCTTGTTGTGCCAAGAAAAAGCGAAAATTCAAAGTCTGAATCTGTAAAAGCGCTGAATTCATAATTTTTCGCTAATAAATCTGCTGGAAGTCATCTGAATATCAGCATTTTAGGCTTGCAGGAGAGGAGGCTCGACCTAGTTTCTCGCGTTCCTCTCACGGCGATCTCGATCGCTGCTAGGCACTCTGCCTTGGGAGGAAATACAATAATACTAATCTCAACCACACTGCCGCTCCGGCGCGCAGTAACCATATATACATATGAGCCTAATGGAAGAACTGCTGAAAAGCAGCACCGTAGACAACCTCGTAGAAGGTTCCATCATTAAGGGAACAATCATCGAAATCCGCCCAACTGAAGTCGTCATCGACATCGGTGGTAAATCAGAAGGTATCGTGAACGCCAACGAATTCGTTGACATCAGCGAACTTCAAGTCGGATCCGAAATTGAAGTCTTTCTCGAAAAACTCGAAGACCGCGAAGGCAACCCTGTTGTCTCCTTCGACAAAGCAGAGCAAAAGAAGAACTGGGAGAAAATCGTCGAAAACTGTGAAGAAGGCTCGATCATTCAAGGTCGCGTCCGCTCCAAGGTTAAAGGCGGTCTCATCGTCAGCATTGGCGTTGATTCCTTCATGCCTGCCTCTCAAATCGACGTTCAGCCTCCTAAGAACCTCGATCAATATGTCGGCCAGACATACGACTTTAAGGTCATCAAGATCAACCTCGACCGTAAGAACATCGTTGTTTCTCGCCGTGAGCTCATCGAAGAGCAACGCATGGAGAAGCGCCGTGCGCTGCTTGACGAAGTCAAGCCAGGCGACACACGTCGCGGCCAGGTCAAGAACATCACCGATTACGGTGCATTCGTTGATCTCGACGGTCTCGACGGTCTCTTGCATATCACTGATATGTCATGGGGTCGTATCAACCACCCATCCGAAATGGTCAAGCAGGGTGAAGAGATCGAAGTGATGATCATCGAAATCGATCGCGAGCGCGAACGTGTTTCTCTCGGTCTTAAGCAGCTTGCAAACAACCCATGGGAGAAGATCGAAGAGAGATATCCTGTCGGCACTACGGTTGCTGGTAAGGTAGTTAACCTCGTCCCTTACGGTGCCTTCATCGAAATCGAAGAAGGTGTTGAAGGTCTCGTGCACGTCACTGAGCTATCTTGGACTAAGCGTATCTCTAAGCCTAGCGAAGT
>Ga0209504_1000593_pt1 | contig 31461 bp, 30 predicted proteins | sample COGITO_mtgs_1005_FD_184791 | JGI IMG/M metagenome (GOLD analysis project Ga0209504, IMG submission 184791) | Pelagic marine microbial communities from North Sea - COGITO_mtgs_100511 (SPAdes) (version 2) | ecosystem: Environmental > Aquatic > Marine > Epipelagic ...
GGGCGCCGACGAGATTACCTTTCTCGATATCACCGCCAGCGTCGACGGCCGCGACACCACCCTGCATACCGTGGAGCGCATGGCCAGCCAGGTGTTTATCCCGCTGACGGTGGGCGGCGGCGTGCGTAGCGTGCAAGACATCCGCAATCTGCTCAATGCCGGTGCCGATAAAGTCTCGATCAATACTGCTGCGGTGTTCACCCCTGAGTTCGTTGGCGAAGCCGCCTCGCGCTTTGGCTCGCAGTGCATCGTGGTGGCCATCGATGCCAAGCGCGTGTCCAAACCGGGCGAAACCCCGCGCTGGGAAATCTTCACCCACGGCGGGCGCAAGCCGACTGGCTTGGACGCAGTGCTGTGGGCGAAGAAGATGGAAGACCTTGGTGCCGGTGAAATCCTGCTGACCAGCATGGATCAGGACGGCGTGAAGAGTGGTTATGACCTCGGCGTCACCCGCGCGATCAGCGAGATGGTCGGTATTCCGGTGATCGCCTCTGGCGGCGTCGGTAATCTTGAGCATTTGGCGGCAGGTATCATCGAAGGCAAGGCGTCTGCCGTGCTGGCAGCCAGTATCTTCCACTTCGGCGAATACACAGTGCCGGAAGCCAAGGCCTATATGGCCAGTCGCGGTATCGTCGTTCGTTAAAGTACCTCGGCCGGCAGTCCTGCTGGCCGCTGCTGCGGGCGAGTCGACAGCAGTATGTCGATCAGTCCGCTAAAATCAAAAAGTCTGCGCCTGGTGCCGCTGGCTAATGCCATTGGCCTGTTTTTAGGCTGCTCTATTCTTATATATGGTCTTGTCCATAAACGGAGTTCTTATGTCCGCAATTCGGTTATTCGTCGCGCTATGGCTTTCGGTTGCTGCCGGTGTCGTGCATGCGGAGCCGCTGGTTCTACTTACTGAGAACCTGCCGCCGTTTAGCATGGCGGCCAATGGAGGCAACTTTGCCAAGGGTGCCGATGTGCAGGGCATCAGCACTGACACAATGCGCGAGCTGTGCAGCAAGGCGCAGCTTGAGTGTCAGTTGATCTTGCGCTTCCCTTGGGACCGTCTGTACAAGCAGACGCTTGAAAGCAAGGGCTACGGGCTGTTCTCCACCATACGCACGCCAGAGCGCGAGTCGCTGTTCAAGTGGGTTGGACCAATTGCTGTCAGCGATTGGGTCTTAATGGCTAAGGCCGATAGCTCGATTACGCTCAATAGCCTGGACCAGGCCAGCGCTTATCGTATTGGCGGTTATCGCAATGATGCCATTTCGCAGTTCCTCATCGATCGCGGTGTTACGGTGCAAACCAGCCTGCAAGACAAAGAAAACCTCAACAAGCTGGAAAAGGACGTGATCGATCTCTGGGCTACGGATGAGGTCGGTGGACGCTATATGGCCAAGCAATCGCCGTTAGGTGCGCTCAAGGTGGTGCATCGCTTTAATAGCGCCGACCTGTATCTGGCGCTGAATATAGAAACCCCTGATGAAGTGGTGCAGAAGTTGCAGAAAGCCTTGGACCAGATGCGGGCTCAAGGTGAGCTAAACGCTATTAAAGATGGCTATCTGTAATAGCGGCGAGTCCACTCTAGGCCTGAACCCAAGGCTGGGCTAACGCTGCAGTGCTGGGTATGCTTGCATGCTCAGCCCAACTATAGATGTGAGACGTCATGTTCAAACAACTGCTAGTCGCCCTTGCCGGCACTGTTATGGTGCTTGCAGGCAGTGCCAGGGCCGAAGTCGACCCTAGTTATCGCATGGTCCTTCTGACTGAAAATTTCCCGCCTTACAACATGGCGATCAACGGCAAGAACTTCGCCCAAGAAGACAATATTGACGGCATTGCTGTGGATATTATCCGCGAGATGTTCAAGCGCGCTGGCATCCAATACAACATGACCCTGCGCTTCCCTTGGGACCGCATTTACAAGCTGGCGCTGGAAAAACCAGGTTATGGTGTGTTCGTTACAGCACGTCTGCCGGAGCGTGAGGCGTTGTTCAAGTGGGTCGGCCCGATTGGCCCGGATGACTGGGTGCTGCTCGGCAAGGCCGATAGCACGATCACCCTGAACAGCCTGGATGACGCCAAGCAGTTCAAGGTAGGCGCCTACAAGGGTGATGCAATCGCTCAGCACTTGGTGGAGAAAGGTCTGGAGCCGCTTACGGCTTTGCGCGATTCGGAAAATGCCAAGAAGCTGATGGCAGGGCAGATTGACCTGTGGGCTACTGGCGACCCAGCTGGCCGTTACTTGGCCAAGCAAGAAGGTATTTCAGGCCTGAAGACCATTCTGCGATTTGACAGCGCAGAGTTGTTTTTAGCGCTTAACAAAGAAGTGCCCGACGAGGTTGTCCAGAAGTTGCAAGGCGAGTTGGACAAGATGCGCAGTGAAGGCTTTGTCGATGACATCCTGAATAACTACCTGTAATACGAAAACCAGCGAGTTGGTCACACGCCAGCTCGCGACCATGGATGGTTGACGCCAAGCACCATACGTCGCCGGGCACCCGCCCGAGCAGGGATGCCGCTAGCCATAATCACAATTCATGCGAGCGGAATGACCTATGTTGAAGACCTTGAAAGCCGGCCTATTGTTTGGGCTTTTCCTGAGCGCCTGTGCTGCCCGTGCAGAGCTGCCAGCCGATTACAAAGTGGTATTGCTGACCGAGAATTTCCCGCCCTTCAATATGGCGGTAGATGACAAGAACTTTGCCCGTGATGACGGTATCGACGGTATCAGTGCCGAGATCGTGCGTGCGATGTTCAAGCGTGCCGGCATCAATTACACCCTGACCCTGCGCTTTCCCTGGGATCGCCTCTATCGCCTGACTTTGGATAAGGCTAACTACGGCCTGTTTTCCACCACCTTCACCGCTGAGCGCCAGCCGCTGTTCAAATGGGTAGGGCCGTTGGCGAAGACGGGCTGGGTATTGTTGGCCGCGCCAGGCAACAACATCACTGTTGCCAACCTCAAAGACGCTGCGCAGTACCAGATTGGTGCCTACAAGAACGACGCCGTCAGCCAGCATCTGGAAACCCAGGGGCTGAGTCCGGTCAATGCGCTGCGCGATCAGGAAAACATCAAAAAGCTGCTCAGCGGTAAGATCGACCTGTGGGCGACCACCGACCCGGTCGGGCGTTACCTGGCCAAGCAGGAAGGGGTAAGTGGTTTGAATACGGCATTGCGCTTCAACGAAGCCGAGCTGTACCTGGCGCTCAACAAAGACACGCCGGATGAGGTGGTGCAGCGCTTGCAGAAAGCCTTGGACGAGCTGCGTGCCGAAGGCTTTATCGACGAGATGACCAACAACTACCTGTAGTCATCGCCGTTATTAAAAAACCCGACCGTGAGTGATCAGGTCGGGTTTTTTGTGGGCGCTTGTTACATCTTCTCTTTAGACCTTCAGTCGCCGCGGGTGACGCTTAGGCCTTTGAGTAGGTTGAGTGCCTGGCTCAGCTGGTAGTCATCGTCCTGTGGACGTGCCGGGGTGCTGGTCTTGCCTTTGCTTGGTTTGTCTGCCCCACCATTGCCGTTGCCCAGGTGCCCTTGCAGGTCGGCTTCCTTGATGCCGCTTTCATCACGCTCGCGGGTTAGTTTGGCGCGCGTTACCTCAATGTCCGGCACGATGCCCTGGGCTTGGATCGAGCGCCCGTTAGGGGTGAAGTAGAGTGCGGTGGTGAGTTTCAGGGCGCGGTCATTGTTCAGCGGCAGCACGGTCTGTACCGAGCCCTTGCCGAAGCTGTCAGTGCCCATGAGTACGCCACGTTTGTGGTCCTGCAGGGCGCCGGCAACGATTTCCGAAGCCGAGGCGCTGCCGCCGTTGATCAGTACCACCAGTGGTACGCCCTCACTGGCATCCGCCGGGTCGGCGTTGAAGCGCAATTCGGAGTTAGCGATACGGCCTTCGGTGTAGACGATCAGGCCTTTCTTGAGGAAGTGGTCGGTGACCTCTACGGCAGCCTGCAGTACGCCGCCGGGGTTGTTGCGCAGGTCGAGAACCAAGCCGCGCAGTTTCTTGCCATTGTCTTTACGCAGCTTAGCCAGCGCTTTACCGACCTCTTCACCGCTGTTGACCTGGAACTGGGTGATGCGCACATAGCCGTAGCCATCATCAAGCAGCTGGCTCTTCACACTTTTGACTTTGATTACGGCGCGCGTGAGTTCCACGTCGAAGGGCTTGCTGCCCTCGCGCACCAGCGTGAGTTCGATATCTGTGCCGGCTTTACCGCGCATTTTCTCGACCGCTTCCATCAGCGAAAGGCCTTTGGTCGGCTGGCCGTTAATCTTCACAATCAGGTCGCCGGGCTGGATGCCGGCAGCAGACGCTGGGGTGTCGTCGATCGGTGATACCACCTTGAGAAAACCGTCTTCGCTGCCGAGCTCAATGCCCAGGCCACCGAACTCGCCGCTGGTGCTCTCTTGCAAGTCACGGAAGGCTTCCGGCTCCAGGTAGGCCGAGTGCGGATCAAGGTTGCTGAGCATGCCCTTGATCGCATTTTCCAGCAGGGTCTTGTCGCTGACCGGCTCGACATAAGCGGATTTGATGCGGTCCATGACCTCGGCAAAGGTACGCAGCTCGTCCAGCGGCAATGGTGCACTGTCATTGACCGTAGCCTGCGCGGCGTGGAGAGAGGTGCTGCCCAGCAGGGCAACGGCCAGGGCGAGGGTGGTGAGGCGCATCAGGTGAGGCATGTCGAACTTACTCCTTCATAAGACGGTAATCGCGGCACTTATCCTTGTGCGCGGCACCATTGTGCAGGGTCGATCGGGCGGCCCTGTTGGCGAATTGCGAAATACAGCGCCGAGGTATCTTGGCCGCCGCTGTTACCCACGGTGGAGATGGCTTCACCGGCTTTGACGATGTCACCGGCGTCTTTAAGCAGGCTTTGGTTATGACCATACAGGCTCAAGTAGCCGTTGCCGTGATCGAGAATGACCAGAAGCCCGGCCCCGCGCAACCAATCGGCAAACACTACGCGGCCGCCATGTACGGCATGCACTTGGCTGCCAGCGGAGGCGCCAATCAGCACGCCGTCCCACTTGGTTCGAGCGTCGCCGCCGCGTGGTGTTCCGTAGCGAGCCACCAAACGGCCGTTAACCGGCCAAGGCAATTTGCCGCGTGCTTTGGCAAATGGACCGCCGAAGCTGGCTCCGGCGCTGACCAGGGGGCCGTTATTGATAGGCTTGGCGCTGCTACCCACAGATTGCTGCTCGCGCTCGGCCAGCAGCGCCTGCTGGCGTGCAGCCTCGGCTTCGCGGGCCTGGCGGGCGAGGGTTTCTTCGATGGTTTTCAGCACCCGCGCCAGGTTGGCTTGTTCCTGCTGGCGAGCCTTGAGCTTCTGGTCGCGGGCAGAGAATTCCTTGCTCAGCTTGGCCAGGGCCAGCTGGCGCTCTTTGCGCACGCTGGCGAGTTGTTCGCGGCGGCCATCCAGTGCGCTCTTCTGTTCCAGCAGTTGGCTTTGTTGGTTGACGATTTCCAGCTCGACGTTGGTCAACTGGCGCAGGGTTTCATTGAAGGTGGCCAGTTGTTCCATGCGCGCTTCGCTGAGGTAGTCGTAGTAGGTCAAGGTGCGCGAGAATTTTTCCGGGTTCTGCTGGTTGAGCAGCAGCTTGACGTATTCCTGGCGGCCGCTCTGGTAAGCGGCACGAGCCTGGATACCGATCAGGCGTTGTTGTTCGAGGCGTGCGCCCTCAAGTTTTTTTTTCTCGCTATCGAGGCGCTGAATTTCCTCTTCGCTCTTTTTCAGGTCCTGTTGCAGGCCCTGAACCTGCTTCTCCAGCTGACCCATTTCGCTTTCGGTTTTTTTCAGGTCTTTCTGTACGCCGGATTTCTCCTGCTGCAACTTATCGAGCAGTTGTTTCAGCTCGCTGATATCGGCGCGTGCCGCGTCCAATTGCTTCTGCGCATCACTCTTCTCGTCGGCGAAGGCAGGCGTCAGCAACACAGTCAGCAAAATAAGGGCGAGGGCACGAAACATGGGGCTGGCAGTACCTGGATTAAGAACCTGCCTAGTATGCCTAAAAAATGGCTTAGAGCCATGCTTAACGTCACGTTGCTACGGCCCGCAGGCCAGGCCTTGCACCTGGCTTGCGGGCAGTTGCTTAGCTCAGCTCGACGATGCTGCTGCCGGTCATTTCCGCCGGTACCGGCAGGCCCATTAGGGTCAGCAGGGTTGGGGCCACGTCGGCCAGCACGCCGCCTGGGCGGATAGTCGCCGGGCGCTTGCCTACATAGATAAATGGCACCGGCTCGCAGGTGTGTGCGGTGTGCGCTTGGCCGGTGCTTTCATCGGCCATTTGCTCGACGTTGCCATGGTCGGCGGTAATCAACGCTTCGCCGCCGACCTTGTCCAGTGCCGCGACGATACGCCCCACGCAGCTATCCAGGCACTCCACGGCGGCCACTGCGGCAGCGAACACGCCGGTGTGGCCGACCATGTCGCCGTTGGCGTAGTTGACGATGATCACGTCAAACCGCTGGTTTTCGATGGCGTCGACGATCTTGTCGGTGACTTCCGGGGCGCTCATCTGCGGTTGCAGGTCATAGGTGGCGACGTTCGGCGAAGGAATCAGGATGCGTTCTTCGCCGGCAAAGGGTTCTTCGCGGCCGCCGGAGAAGAAGAAGGTGACGTGGGCGTACTTCTCGGTCTCGGCGATACGCAGCTGGGTTTTACCGTTGTTCGCCAGGTACTCGCCGAGCACATTGGTCAGCGCTTCTGGCTTGTAAGCGCTGGGCGTTGGGATGCTGGCGGCGTACTGGGTAAGCATGACGAACTCGGCCAGCTGCGGCACTCGGGGGCGCGCGAAGGCATCGAAGCCCGGCTCGACAAAAGCGCGGGTCAGCTCGCGGGCGCGGTCGGCACGGAAGTTCATAAACACCACGGCATCGCCGTCTTCCATCTTCGCCGCTTCACCAATGCGGGTGGCTTTGACGAATTCATCGCTTTCACCGCGCTCGTAGGCGGCATTCAGGCCTTCCATGGCCGTGGTGGCGCTGAACTGTCCCTGTCCCTCGACAAGTAGCTGATAGGCCTGCTCAACGCGGTCCCAGCGATTATCGCGGTCCATGGCGAAATAGCGGCCGATGAGGCTGGCAATTCGGCCTTTACCTATTTTGGCGAAGGCGGCGTCGAGCAACTCGATAGACGGTTGTGCGCTTTTCGGCGGGGTATCGCGGCCATCGAGAAAGGCATGCAGGTAGATTTTTTCCGCGCCGCGTTGAGCGGCCAGTTCGGCCATGGCCACGAGATGATCCTGGTGGCTGTGCACGCCGCCCTCGGAGAGCAGCCCAAGGATATGCACGGCTTTACCGGCGCTGACCGCCTTATCCACGGCGGCAGTGAGGGTTGAGTTGTCGAAAAAGTCACCGTCACGGATGGCTTTGGTCACCCGGGTGAAGTCCTGATACACCACGCGCCCCGCGCCGAGGTTCATATGGCCGACCTCGGAGTTGCCCATCTGGCCGTCTGGCAGGCCTACGTCCATGCCCGAACCCGAAATCAGGCCATGGGGCTGGGTGGCCCGCAGATGGTCATACACGGGCGTGTTGGCCGCCATGATGGCGTTGGATTCAGGGCTGTCACTGTGACCGAAGCCATCGAGGATGATCAGTACCAAAGGTTTGGGCGTGACGCTCATAAAGCTGGCTCGCTCTGCGTGAGGGGCTGGAAGCAAAGAGCCTGTTCAACGTCTCGCGAGCTAGAGTCCAGCAAGGCAAAAACAGGCGAGGAAGCGGAGTGTACGAGTTGTACATGAGCATTCCGAGCCTGTTTTTAACGCAGCAGGGCCGACGCGTAGCAGACTTTGAGCAGGTTCTAAGGCTGGGCATTTTACGGCCAAGTAGCGCAAACGTCACCGCCGGGCGGGGTTTGGCCGACCTGTGCGGCTGTGTATACTGGCCGACATTTTACCGCCCCGGAACCGCACAATGCTCGCTAACTTGATTGAATTTGCCACGACCCACTATGTACTGAGCGGATTGTTCGCGACGTTGCTGGCGCTGCTGATTTTCACCGAGGCGCGTAAGGGCGGGCAGAGCCTTAGCACTCGTGAGCTGACCGCGCTGGTCAATAGCGAGCAGGGCGTGGTGCTGGATATCCGCAGCCAAAAGGACTTTTCGGCTGGGCATATCGTCGGCGCGCTGAACATTCCGTTTGAAAAACTCACTGGGCGTATGGCTGAGCTGGAGAAGCACAAGGCCAAGACCCTGATCGTGGTTGATGCCATGGGCCAGCACGCCGGCGCGGTCTGTCGTGACCTGAAAAAGGCCGGTTTCACCGCCGCCAAGCTGTCCGGTGGTGTATCAAGCTGGCGTGGCGACAATCTGCCGCTGGTGAAGTGAGATGCAGCCTGTCGTTATCTATTCCAGCGATTGGTGCCCTTACTGCATCCGCGCTAAGCAACTCCTAACTCACAAAGGCGTGGCCTTTGAGGAGATAAAGGTCGATGGCAAGCCGGATGTACGTGCGGAAATGACCCGCAAAGCACGCCAGACCTCTGTGCCACAAATCTGGATTGGCAGCACCCACGTGGGCGGCTGTGATGATCTGTATGCCCTGGAGCGCGCCGGCAAGCTTGATGCGCTGCTCAAGGCTTAACTCCACTGTTTATTAAGCACCTAACGATAAGAAGGCTTTGCTATGACAGAACAAGCTAACAACGGCGCCGCTCAGGACGAACAGAACCCACAATTCTCCCTGCAACGCATCTACGTGCGTGACCTGTCCTTCGAAGCGCCGAAGAGCCCGGAAATTTTCCGCCAAGAGTGGACGCCGAGCGTGGCCATGGACCTCAACACCCGTCAGAAGTTCCTCGATGGTGACTTCCACGAAGTGGTGCTGACCCTCTCGGTTACCGTGAAGAACGGTGAAGAAACCGCTTTTATCGCCGAAGTGCAGCAGGCCGGTATCTTTCTGATTAAGGGGCTGGATGCGGCTTCCATGAGCCACACCCTGGGTGCGTTCTGCCCGAACATCCTCTTCCCCTATGCCCGTGAAACCCTCGACAGCCTGGTTGTGCGTGGTTCGTTCCCGGCGCTGATGCTGGCACCGGTGAATTTTGATGCCCTGTACGCGCAAGAGTTGCAGCGCATGCAGCAGGCCGCAACACCGGAAGTGGCTCACTGAGCCGCATTTAGCCAATAAAAAAGCGCCTACGGGCGCTTTTTTATTGGCTAGATTCAGACTGCGATTGCCTGGGCGTGCGCAGACGCAATCTGATCTAGGATGTCTTGAGACCGGCCACGAATTTCCGGGCCGAACAGCAGCATGTCACCTTTGCGAAATTACATCTGTGCGTATTTGCTGCTGGCTTTGGTGGTAAAGGCCAAGATCCTGTCACAGGCGGTTTGTGTTATACATTCAGCCAATGACTGATAGCGTTTTAATCTCGCACATTCGTGGTAATCCAGCCCTGCACGGCGCAGGTGTTTGTCATCCGGTCGAAGCCTAGCGGCTCGATCAGGTGCAGATGTCAGCCGGGATTGGTGCTCAGGCGAATAATGCTGCCGGTGTTCGGGGGATTTCCGGTTGAGAATAGAGCGACATGGAACCTTGGTCATGCTCAGGCTAGGGCAGAAGTATTCTACTTACATGTGCCTTGGGCAGACGTAGGTTGTTTGTAGAGCAAAGGGTGGGGGTGTTTAGAGTTGGCATGGTTTGCTAGAAAAAAAATAAAGGCAGCCAACGGTTTACTGGGTATCGAGACCAGCCCAGAGGGTATTGCCTTGGCGCGCGTCGTGCGTGAGGCTGGGCAGCCTGCGAATCTGCTCGAGTGTCAGTTTCACAAAGCCAGCCCTGATGAGCAGCCTGACCTGCTCAAACGTTTGGTCGACGACCTGGGCTTTGCTGGCATGCCGGTCAATCTGCTGCTGCATCCCGCCACCTATCAGATGCACTTGCTCGACAGCCCTGATGTGCCCGCCGAAGAACTGCGTGATGCGCTGCGTTGGCGTGTCAAAGAACTGATAGCTGAACCCCTTGACGACGTGGTCGTTGACGCCTTCACCTTGCCCAGTGATGCCTACCGGGGCCGCTCACGTATGGCCTACTGCGCGGTACTGAACAAGGCGCGTATGTTGGCCTGGCGGAGCATGTGCATGCATGCCGGGTTGCAGTTGCGCAGTATCGATGTCACTGAAATGGCCTTTCGTAACCTTGGCCTGTTGGCCGGTAGTGAGGGGATGAGCCTGGCCCTGCTGCGCCTGCGCTCCAGTGAAGGTTTGATTGCGGTGCAACATGGTACAGACCTGTATATGGCGCGGCGTATTGAGCAGGGCCTCGACCATGTCGAGCAAGACTTCTCTGCCATTACGTTGGAGATCCAGCGCTCGCTGGATTACTACGAAAGCCAGCTCGGCAAAGGCTATATCAATCGCCTGTTGCTGCTGCCGATGAAACGCAATGGCGATGTGGCCTTGCAAGCCTTGTCCAGTGGGCTCGCGGTCAAGTTGCAAGCCCTGGACCTGCGCGACCTGTTTCCCGATCAGTTGGGCGCGGAGGTGTCTGAGCAAGAACAGGCTTACTGCATTGCGGCCGTCGGCGCGGCCCTGCGGCAGGAGGCTGTTTAATGCAGAACCTCAACCTTTATCAGGTTGAGCGCAAACAGCGCTCCGGGCCGCGTGTTCGCCATATGCTCATAGGGCTGGGCGTAGTGTTGTTACTCTGCGTTGTGCATGGCAGCTGGCAAGCGTGGCAGTTGCATGCGGGCGCTCTGCGTTTGGCTCAGGTACAAGCGGCCGCGCAAGAGCAGGAAGCACGTTTGGAAGCTGCCACTGGCAGTTTTGTCGAGCCGCTACTGGATGAGCGGTTACCCCTGGAATTATCGGTAAAAGAACGCGATAACCGTGAGCTGCAGCGTTTGATTGCGTATTTGCAGCTGCTTAGCAGTCAGCGTAGTGGCGGCTTTGTGGCGCCCTTACTGGCATTGACTGAGCAGCATCCAGAGAGTGGCTTGTGGCTCAACAACATCAACCTGCAAGACGGCGGTCGGCATATGCGCCTGCAGGGGTTTAGTCAGGATCAGGAATTGTTGCCGGCGTACTTGCAGCGCCTGGGGCAGAGTGCCGTGTTTCGCGGGCGCGAGTTCGCGCGCTTCGATGTGCAGCGCGGTGACGACCAATTGCTGCGCTTCGACCTCTCCTCGCAACTGAAAGAGCAGGAGGCCATCGATGAATAAGTGGTGGCAACGCTGGTATGCCATGGCCCCGCGCGAGCGCTGGCTTGCCTATGGGGTGGGTTTATGTGTGGTTGCCGTGTTGTATGTGTTGTTGATCGGGGACCCGCTTAGCCTGCGGTTGGCCAAGCAGAACAGCAGCGTGCAGTTGGCTGAAGAGCGGCGCTTGAGCGCTGAAAATAGCCTTTTGGAGTTGCAGGCGCGCCTGGCCGCTGACCCCAATATGCAATACCGCAGCGCCTTGTTGGCCGCATCGGCCAGTCGCGAAGAGCTCGTGCGCCAGATCGATCAGCACACCGCCGAGCTGGTCACCCCGCAGAAAATGCAAACGGTGCTGGAAGAGCTGCTGCGCAAGCAGCCGCAATTACGCGTAGTGGGCATGGCCAGCTTTAGCGAGCCGGTTGAGCTGGCCGCCGTTGAACCTGCCAGTATGTCTGAGTCAGAGCAACCCGCCGTAGCGTCGGCGGTAACCCTCTATCGACATGGTCTACAGCTACAGCTGGAGGGTGGATACTTTGACTTGCTCAGCTATTTACAAGCTGTGCAGTCGAGCGGTTGGCAGCTCAACTGGGAGAGCCTTGACTACCACGTAGGAGAGGCCGGTCCGAGTAAAGCCACCATCCGGCTCAAACTTTATACCTTGAGTCGTCATGCGGGGTGGGTCGGTGTTTAAAGCTCTCTTACTCGGCACGTTACTCTGCACCAGCACGGTGTTGGCCGCTAACCCTGGCCGCGACCCAACGCTGCCACCACAAAATTTGTTGCCAGCCGCAGCTGCCGCAAGCGACAGCGCACCCTTAGTGCTGCAAGCCATCGTGCGCAGCGGTAATGGCAGCCGGGCGGTGATTGCCGGGCGCAGCCTGCGTGTCGGCGACCGCTATGCCGATGCTCGCGTGTTGGTCATTCATGCCCATTCCGTATTGATTGAGCGTCAGGGCCAGCGTCAGCTGCTGCGCCTGGCTGAACCCGTTTTGCAACCGAGCCGATGATGCCCATGATCAGATTTCTGCCCAGCGCCTGCCTGCTGAGCCTGGCCTGCCTGCTGAGCGCCTGCCAGACCTTTACCGATGGTGATAAGCAGCTCTACGAGCAAAGCAACAAGCTGCTTGATGAAAGCCTTAAGCAGGCTCAGGTCGAGGGTAAGGTTGCACCGCCAAAAGCTGTGCAGGCGGCGTTGCTGCCACCTATTACCAGTAGTTATGCCAGTGGCCCGCGTTTTGATGTGGCGGCCAAGGACATGCCCGCTCATGATTTTTTCCTCAGCCTGATGGAGGGCGCTGGGCAGAACCTAGTGGTGCACCCGGAAGTTGCGGGCAACATCACCTTTAGCTTGCGCCGCGTCACGCTTGACGAGGTACTGGCTGCGGTTCGGGACAGTTATGGCTATGACTACCGCCGCACCAGTTATGGCTATCAGATACTACCCAACAAGGTAATCACCCGCAGTTATGACCTTAACTACCTCAACTTGCAGCGTATGGGGCAAACCGATACGCGGGTCAGTTCGGGACAGGTGGAAAGTAATAACAACAGTAATTCGGGCGCCTCGAACACTGCTGGCAGCTCGGGGAACTCGGTGTCGACCCTAAATGCCAGTCAGGTCAGCACCACCAGTAATGTCGATTTCTGGAGTGAAGTGCGTTTGGTTGTTGAGATGATTGTTGGGGGTGACACCAACAGCAGCGTGATGATCAATCCTCAGGCCAGCTTGTTGGTGGTACGTGCCAACACTGCCGCACAGGAAGACGTTGCTCGGTTTCTTGAGCAGGCGCAGGCCAATTTGCAGCGTCAGGTGATTCTGGAAACCAAGATTCTGGAGGTGCAGCTGTCCGATGGTTTCCAGGCGGGTATCAGTTGGGATCAGTTGGGTGGGGACGTGAGTACTTCACTCGGCAGCGCGGCATTGAGTGGGCCAACCGGTGTCAACGGTGTGTTTGGTATGGCCCTGAGCATAGGCGATTTCACAGGTCTGATTGAGCTACTGGAAACCCAGGGCGAGGTCCGCGTGTTGTCCAGCCCGCGAATATCAACGCTCAATAATCAGAAAGCGGTGATTAAGGTCGGTACGGATGAATTCTTTGTCACCGACGTATCTTCTACCAGTTCCACTACCAGCGCCGTAGGCGGTGTCAGTGAGCCAACTCAGGACATTACCCTGACGCCGTTTTTCTCCGGGATTTCCCTGGATGTCACCCCACAGATCGATCAGAACGATACCGTCACCCTTCACGTAAGGCCTACGGTTAGCCGAGTGCGTGACCAGAACAAGGTGATCACCCTGGGAGAGGACAATGTCTTCAATTTGCCCCTGGCGCTGTCTACCACGCGCCAGTCTGACTCGATTGTGCGAGCGCGTAGCGGTCAGGTGGTGGTGATTGGTGGTCTGCTGCAGAACAACAACGAAAATACCGATGCCAACATACCTTGGGCCAGCCGTCTGCCGATCATTGGCAGTTTGTTCCAACAGCAGCGCAAATCGCTGCAGCAAAGCGAGCTGGTGATCCTGATGCGGCCGCAAGTGGTCAATGATGAGGTGTGGTTGAATGAGCTGCGCAAGAGCGCGCAAACATTCAAAGAGTTGAGATAGGCCGATGTATGAAGCTTTTTTCGGTCTGCGCGAAAGGCCCTTCGCGCTGACCCCCAATACCGGCTTTTTGGTGCAGCTGGCACCGTATCAGGCGTGCCTTAATCTGCTGCGCGTGGCGCTGGGTGAGGGCGAAGGCTTCATTAAAGTTACCGGCGAGGTCGGCACCGGTAAAACCCTGTTGTGCCGCGCCTTGCTTAATCAACTGGACGATTCATCTTACCAGCTGGCCTACCTGCCTAACCCGTGCATGAGTCCGGAGGGTCTGCGCCAAGCATTGGCCCGCGAATTAAGCATTACCGGGATTGAATTGCTGGATGCTCAGGGGGTTTTGGACAAACTGCATCATCGGCTGATTGAGCTTGGCGCTGCCGGCAAAAGCACCGTGGTACTCATTGATGAGGCCCAGGCGCTGCCCGCTGAGACGCTTGAGTCGCTGCGCTTGCTGACCAATCTGGAAACCGAACAGAGCAAACTTTTACAGGTGGTTTTATTTGGTCAGCCGGAACTGGATGCAACGCTGACACGGCCCGAATTTCGCCAGTTGCTGCAGCGCATTACCTTTTCCTATCAGCTCCGCGCGCTGGATGTGAGTGATACCACTCGCTACCTCAATGAGCGTCTGGCCGTCGCCGGCTACCGTGGTGAGCCGTTATTCGCGCCGGCGGCGGTGCGGCAATTGGTGCAGGGTAGTGGGGGTATTCCGCGGCTGCTGAATATCTTGGCGAACAAAGCACTGATGGTGGCGTTCGGTGAGGGCGTGCGACAAGTCCGTAGTCGACATGTAAAACGCGCACAGCGGGACACCGAAAGTGCATTTCCCTTTTTGCGGCTGCGTTCGCACCGGATGGGTTGGGGAGTGGCTGCAGGTATTGTGTCCATCATGTTGATTATCGGTGCCTGGCCCTGGCTGGAACGCTGGCGGGAGTTACTGCCGTGAGCCTGGTCAACGATATGCTGCGTGACCTAGAAGCCCGCCGTGCAGCCCCTACTGAGCGCGTGCAACTTGACGGCCTTTATTCCGTAGATGAAATAGCCGCCGCCCGTCGCGACCGCTTCGAGCGCTTACGCCGTGGTTTCATCTGGTTTGTAGCGGTGGTTGTAATCGCCCTACTGGTCGGTTTAATGATCGGTTGGGTGGTCAAGGGCGTGCCGACCTTGGCCACTGTTGCTAAGCCCGTCGAACAACCGCTTGCTGTTGTGCCGCATGCGAAAATTCTTGATGTTTTACCGCAGCACGATGCACGAGGCCTGGTTTTGCAGCTTCTGCTCGACCGCTCAGTGTCGTATCAGCGCAGTGAAGAAAGTGGTGCGGTCAGTTTACGCCTGAAGGCTGTGCAGCTACCTGGCGAGCTGCAGCAGGGGCGCGTGCAGCGTGATGGTCGCAGTATGTCCTGGCGGGTCGAGAACAAAGGTGCGGATGTTCAGGTTCTATTGGTGGGGCTGGGTAACAGTCTGGAAGTAAGCGACCGCTTGGAAGTTGCCGGTGACCGTTGGATGCTTTGGATTGAGGTGCCGTTAACCACGCCATCGAGCACCTTAGCGCCTGTTGAGACATTGCAGGATCTGCCAGCTGCTGAAAATGCGCCCAGCATGCTTGAGCCGACATTGCCAGCCTGGGTGAGTGCGCCCTTGGCGAGTGACGTTGCATCCCCTGTTCCAATAGAGCCGGCAGCTGAGCCGGCTGTTGTGGCGCTGCCCAGTGGCCCGCCTCAGGTCAAGATCGAAGCGCATCGTCCGGATGGTTTGGAACTGGCCCGGCAAGCCTTGCAGCGCGGCGATACTGCTCGCGCCATTGCTGAGCTGGAAGCCTTACAGAAAACCCGTAGCCGGGATCCGCAAGTACTGCGTTGGTTAGCGCGGGCCTATCTCGCCGCCGGTGATCAGCAGCGCTTGCTCAGTTGGCTGCCAGAGCAGTTAGAGCAGCTTCCTTATGATAGTGAGCTGCGTCTGCTGTTGGCGCGCTCGCAGCTCCAAGCCGGTGATGCGCGCGCCGCTGTTGCGACGCTTGAGCAGTCCCCGCCCCGTCTTGAGCAGGAACCGAATTACTTTGCGCTGCTTGCAGCTGCCTATCAGCAAACCGAGCAGTGGCAAATGAGTGCTGACTTATACCGGCAAATGATTGCCCTGCGCCCCACTCAAGCGACGTGGCAGCTGGGTTTGGCCATTGCTTTAGAACAACTTGATCAGCCCGCTCAAGCCGGGCGGCACTACCGCCTGGCTTTGCAGGGGGTGGGCCTGGATGACAGCGCAAGGCGTTTCGCCAGTGAGCGCGGCAACATTTTGGGGAGGCAGTGATGAGTCAGGAAGATGTTCGCCAGCGCAAGGTTCGTCTCGGTGATCTGCTGATTCAAGCCGGGTTGCTCAGCGATGCCCAGCTGCAATTGGCGCTGCAGGATCAAAAGCGCACGGGCTCCAAGCTGGGGCGCGCCGTGGTCGACATGGGCTTTGTCGACGAAGGCCGCCTGCTGACTGCGTTGTCCGAGCAGATGAAAATTCCATTCGTCGACCTCAAACACTTCAAATTCAACCAGGAGCTGATTCAGTTGCTCCCGGAAGCCATGGCCCGGCGTTTTCGCGCCTTGGTGTTGTCGCGTGAAGGCGGCGGCTTGTTGGTCGGTATGTCTGACCCGCTGGACCTGTTCGCGCTGGATGAGATGGACCGCATTCTCAAAGTGCGGGTACAGCCCGCGGTGGTGCGTGAGGCGGAATTGCTGGAAACCCTAGAAACCGTGTATCGACGCACCAGCGAAATTGCCTCGATTGCCGGTGAGCTTGAAGGTGACCTTAAGGACAGCGACTTCGACCTGTCCAAGCTGGGAGCCGACAGCAACACCGAAGCGCCGGTGGTGCGTCTGCTGCAAACCCTGTTTGAAGATGCGGTGCAGATGAAAGCCTCGGACATTCACATTGAACCCGACGAAGGCCTGGTGCGTATTCGCCAGCGTATCGACGGCGTGCTTAACGAGCAGGTGATGAAAGAGGCGCGGGTCGCGTCGGCGTTGGTTATGCGCTTGAAAATCATGTCCGGTCTGGATATTTCCGAAAAACGCCTGCCTCAGGACGGCCGGTTCAATATTCGCGTCAAGGGACGCCCGATCGATGTGCGGGTCTCGACCATGCCGGTGCAATTTGGCGAGTCAGTAGTGATGCGTTTGCTTGATCAAAGCGGCGGCGTTGCCAACCTCGACGCCAGCGGAATGCCGCCTGACATGCTGGCGCGTTTTCGCCGCTTACTGCAGCGCCCATATGGCCTGGTGCTGGTCACCGGCCCCACCGGCTCGGGTAAGACCACCACGCTGTATGCTGGGCTAGCCGAGCTGAACAGCCCAGAGAAGAAAATCATCACCGTGGAAGACCCGGTGGAATACCGCCTGCCGCGCGTCAACCAGGTTCAGGTGAACGCCAAGATCGACCTGAGCTTCGCCCGCGTGCTACGTGCCGCCTTGCGCCAAGATCCGGACATTGTGCTGATCGGTGAGATGCGTGATCAGGAAACCGCAGAGATTGGCTTGCGCGCTGCTCTCACCGGTCACTTGGTGCTGTCGACCCTGCACACCAACGACTCCCTAAGCTCAGCCATGCGCCTGGTCGACATGGGCGCCGAGCCCTTCCTCGTGGCCACTGCTCTCAACGCCGTGCTGGCCCAGCGGCTGGTGCGACGGGTATGCGAGAACTGCATGGAAGAACACCACCCCGAGCCGCGTCAGCTGGTTTGGCTGGAGCAGCTCTACGGTAAACCTCTGGCAGGACGTACCTTCAAGCACGGGCGTGGTTGCCACCGTTGCCATAACACCGGCTATTCAGGACGCCTCGGCGTCTATGAGCTGCTGGAGTTGGATGAAGGCATGATTGCTGCGCTGCGCCGCAATGACCCGCAAGGCTTTGCCGAAGCGGCCCAGGCCAGCCCCAGCTACCGCCCCTTGGCCGCCTGCGCCCTGGACTACGCATTAGCCGGAGTGACCAGTATCGAGGAGGTGCTGAAAGTCTGCGCCACCCTGACCGATGAGGTGGCCGTCTGATGCAGACACCTTTGCGTAGCCCAGATGTAATCTGCGCAATCCGCCACCCCGGATTACATCCGAGCGACAGAATCTGTGTAGGGTGGATGACGCCTTGTTCATCCACCCTCGCAGTTGGTGGATGGATAATGCGTCAGCTACGCGCTCCGATTCACCCAGTGAGGTCGCCGAGAATCTACGTTGCTGGTGGGGCGTTATTGCCATGAGCCTGTTCAGCTATACCGGCCGTGACGCCCAAGGCGGCAAGGTCAGTGGCAGCCGCGAAAGCACGTCGGCCGACAGTCTGGCCAGTGAACTGCTGGCGGAAAAAATCATTCCGCTGCAGATCGAGGAACAAGCGGTTCAGGGTGAAAGCGTTGATGTGATGGCGCTTATTACAGAAGCGCTGCGCAGTAAGAAGGTCGAGCTGGAGGAGCTGATCATTTTCTGCCGGCAGATGTACAGCCTAAGTAAGGCTGGTGTACCGATCATTCGTGCCATCGGCGGCTTGGCCGAGTCGCACCGCAATCAGTTCTTCCGCGAAGTGTTGTTCGAGGTGCGCTCCGATCTGGAGAGCGGCATGAGCATGGCGGTGTCGCTCAATGCTCACCCAAAAGTCTTCAACACCCTGTTTATCAGCATGGTCAGTGTCGGCGAAAACACTGGTCAGCTTGACCAGGCGTTCAAGCAGCTGTCCGGCTACCTGGAAATGGAGCGCGAGACGCGCAAACGCATCAAGCAGGCCACCCGTTACCCATTGTTCGTGATGTCAGCTATGGCGGTGGCGTTGGTGGTGATCAACATGTTTGTGATCCCGGCCTTCTCCAAGGTGTTCGAGCAGTTCCGCGCCGAACTGCCATTGCCCACGCGGATTTTGATTGGCACCTCGCAGTTCTTTCAGGACTACTGGTGGCTGATGCTGATTGTCTTTGTCGGCGCCATCTTCGGCTTTCTCCGCTGGAAAGAAACCGACGCTGGTGCGCTCAAGTGGGATCAGATCAAACTGCGCCTGCCCATCGTCGGCGGGGTATTCGAGCGCATTGCGCTGGCCCGTTTCACCCGCACCTTCGCGATGATGTACCGCGCTGGCGTGCCGCTGCTGCAAACCCTGTCGATCAATAGCGCCACGGTGGGCAACCGCTATATTGGTCAGGCCATTCTGAGCATGCGCGAAGGGGTGGAGCGGGGGGAGGCGCTAACCAATACCGCCTCGGCCAGTGGGCTTTTCACCCCGTTGGTGTTGCAGATGATCGCGGTGGGCGAAGAGACCGGCGCGCTCGACGATCTGTTTGTCGAAGTGGCGGACTTTTACGAAGAGGAAGTGGATTACGACCTCAAGCAATTGGCCGACGCCATCGAGCCGATTCTGATCGTGGCCATGGGTATTCTGGTACTGATTCTTGCCCTTGGCGTATTCCTGCCGATGTGGGAGCTGTCCTCAGCGGCTAAGGGGGGCGGGTGAGGGGTGAATATCAAATCGATGGCCGAGTGCGTTTAGCGCGGCGCCTGGGTTGGGCTTTTACATGGCTTTTATTGTCTATCTTAGTGATATCGCTTGGCTGGAAGATTGCCCAAGTCAGTGAGCGCCGAGCGCTGGATGCGACCCATGAGCACCTGGTCACTGGATTGAACAATCTGGTGGCCGAGCAGATGGCGAAGAATCAGGCGTTGAATAAAACGTGGCGCAGCACAAATCCATTTGTGCTGCTGCGCTGGCAGCAGGACAACTACTGCGGCGAGTTGGCCGCATCGGCAGAACCGCAACGCGGTTGTTGGTATTGGCTCCCCGAACGCGCCTGGGTGCTGTACCGCCAGCGCTTTAGCGATGAATGGGCAAACGAGCAGCGTGAGCTGCGTGCTTGGCAGCTGGTGGATGTACCCGGCAGCCTGCCAGCTGCGTCACACTATCAGCGTGCTGGTTTTGCCTTGGAGCTTGCAGAAGTTCCTGCCGACGAGTTGGCTGCGGCGGGTTATTGAAGTGAATGAGGACAATGCATGAAGAACAATAAAGGCTTTACTCTGATCGAGTTGATCGTGGTGATCGTGATACTTGGAGTTCTCGCTGCCGTGGCGCTGCCGCGTTTTATGAATGCTACCAAGGATGCGCATGAAGCTGCCCTTCGTGGCACCTCCGGGGCACTCGCCTCTGCTGTACTGCTTGTGCGCTCGCAGTATGAGCTGAACCGTAACGGTGGCACTCAGGGATGCACCGGCGGTAATTGCCAGATCAATGTGCAAGGCTTCGGCAATAACAACGTCGACGTAAATGCCAATGGTTGGCCGATTGGAATCGACAGTACGGGCACCCCGGCGGCGACTACGGCCATGAGCCCGGACACCTGCAATGAGGTGTTTACCAATATTCTGCAAGGATCGGCGCCGTCCGTGGGTACCGCTGCGGGCACTGTCGACTATGTCACCACCGCAGCCACCACTATTTGTACATACACCTACCAGTTGGATGGTGCCGATGACACCATCACCTACAACGCCAACACCGGCGAAGTAGCTAACGTCTTCAACTGATACCGTGAGGAAGTAGAGCCATGAAAAAACAACAAAGCGGTTTTACCCTGATCGAACTGATCATGGTGATTGTGATTCTGGGTATCCTGGCGGCGTTTGCGTTGCCGCGGTTTGCGGATCTTGGTGGCAATGCTCGGGCCGCAACCATTCAAGGCGCGTCAGGGTCTATGCGTTCAGCTTCTGCAATCGTGCGCTCGGCATTTCTCGCTGCAGGTACCAACCCTGCTACCGTAACGCTGGAAGGCCAGGCAATTACTATTGTGAACGGCTATGCAGATGCGGCAGGCATCTTAGTGGCAGCTCAAATCAGTCCCAATGACTTTACAACTGCCACTGCTGGCGGTGTAGCAACTGTTCAAGCAACCGGGGCTACCACTCTTGCGAATTGTCAGGTGACTTATACCGAGGCTGCAGTTGGTGGCGCGCCGACATTCGCTATTGATGTTTCTGTCTGCTGATTGCCATGCAGCGCGGCTTCACCCTGGTCGAGCTGATTATGGTGATTGTGATCACCGGCATCCTCGCGGCAGTGGTGGGGCCGCGCTTCTTCGAGCGGCAGGTGTTCGATGAGCGCCTTTTTTACGAAGAAAGTCTGGCGGCCGTGCGTTATGGGCAAAAGCTGGCCGTGGCCAGCGCTTGCCTAACCCAAGTCAGCTTGAGCTCTGGTGGTTATCGCCTGCGTCAGGCCGCTAACTGTAGTTCGGGTGCCTATACCCTTGAGGTGATTGGCCCTGACGGCTCCAGCCCTTTCGCCAACCTGCAAGTACCCAATGGCGTAACGGTTTCGCCAACTAATTTCCCCGTAATATTCGACTCCGAAGGTCGTCCGTTGGGCGGTGCGGCCAGTGCCGCTATTGGCAGCTTCACCATCAACGTGGCGGGCGAAACCGGAATGGTGCAATGACTCGTCAGCGCGGCATGACCCTGATTGAGCTGGTGCTCACCATTGTGATTATTGGCATCGCTGCAGCCGCTCTTTACAGTGCTATGGCCTCTATTACCGGGCGTTCGGCCGATCCGCTGCTACGTCAACAAAGCCTGACGATTGCCGAAGCCTATCTGGAGGAAATCCTCCTCCTGCCCTATCTCGACCCCGCCACTCTGACGGCTTGCCAAGCGGTGCCGGCTAGCCGTGATGCGTTTAATGATGTCTGTGACTACCGTGGTCTAAGTGACAACGGTGCCCGCAATGCTCGTGGTGTGGCGATTGCCGCGCTGGCCAATTATCGGGTTGATGTCACGGTTCAACCGCAGGCCAGCTGGAATGGCGTAGCGGCCATGCAGGTCGACGTCCAGGTCACCGATCCGGGTAATCAGTCGCTGTTGCTGAGCGCTTATCGCACCTGCTATGGCGAGCTGAATGCGGCGGGAGTCGATCAATGTCCCTAAAGCGCAGCCATGCATTTACCTTGGTTGAGTTGGTGATTGTGATTGCCTTGGCTGGCACCGTGGCGGTGCTCGTCAGTACGGTGATGTCGGGACCCTTAAATAGTTTTATTGACCAGAGCCGGCGTGCCGTATTGGTTGATCAGGCCGCCGGAGCGTTGAACCGTATGACTCGCGATGTGCGGCTGGCCATTCCAAACTCCGTGCGGGTGTCGGCCGATGGTCAGGCCATGGAGCTTCTGCTTATTCACAGTGCCGCGCGTTACCGACCTAACCGGATCGGCGGCGATGGCTTGCGATTTTCCAGCGCTGCCGTGGGCAGTTGCGGCAGCAGTAACGTGGATGGGAGTTGTAACACTGTGCAGGTGCTGGACCCAGCGTTCAACCCGGCGGGCGCACGTTGGCTGGTGATTTACAACACAGGTGCCCAGTCGGCGGGTAATCCAGTGCCCGGGGGCAATGTATGGGCACCGCTTAATCCTGGCGTTATCACTCTCACGGGCACCACGTTTAGCCTGCTTAGCGGAGCGCCCGCTAATGAAAGTCTGATTGCCTTAGGCAGTATGCCGGGAGGCAGCTTCGACTTTGCGTTTGCCTCGCCGCAGCGCCGCTTGTATTTGGCGGAAACGGTTGTTGGCTATCGTTGCCAGAACAGCCAGCTGGTGCGCTACAGCTACAATCAACTATTGAATGCAATCCCGGCGGCTCCGCCTTCAGGGTCTGCCGCGCAACCCGTTGCCAGCAGCGTAAATTGCGCCCAAAGCGGTTTTGAATATGCCCCCGGCTCTACTCAGCGGGCCGGTTTGCTCAATCTGAGCTTGAGCATCAGCCAGGCAGGGGAAAACCTGCAGCTACTGCAACAGGTACATGTCGATAATGCGCCCTGAAAAAAACATGCCCGCCAAAGCCAGGGGTTTTGGGTTGGTGGCGGCGATGTTCGTGATGATTGTGATGAGCATGGTGGTCATCGCCATGTCGCGCTTGTCGACGACTCAGCACGGCAGTAACAGCCTGGCTATTCAGCAGGCGCGCGCGTATCAGGCTGCTCGCGCTGGATTGGAGTGGGGCATTAGCCGCGCCTATAAAACCGCCAGCTGTGCAACAGGTACCCCGAGCCAAGCGGGCAGTGCTTTGGCCGAGTTTTCAGTAAGCGTCGCCTGTACGGCCAATAGCTATATCGATAACGAGGGGCGCCCAGTACAGATATTCCGTCTCACGGCGACCGCGCAAAACGGCTCGCCAGGCGGGCGTTCCGACTATGCCTATCGGCAGCTAATCGCCACGGTGGAGCGTTAGATGAACGTATTTCGGTGCCTGTTGTTAGTTGTGTCCACGGTTCTCAGCCCTGGGCTTATGGCGGCCACCTGCTCATCTGTATTTCCTGGCAGCATCACCGGTAATTCCAGCAATCAGCTGACGCTGGCTGGCGTGCCATGGCAGAACTCACCGGCTATTGGGGCCAGTGACCGCAGCTTGGGCGCGGGCGACCACTACTTTGGGGGAGGCACTTCCAGTAACGGCTGGAGCCTAACCACCACTGGCGGCCCCACCACACGAGTGTTCGTCAACGGTAGCCTGTCGCTAGGTAACAATAGTCAGCTGAATGCCGGTGGTAATCCGCAGGATTTGATCCTAGTGGTTAACGGCAGCTTATCACTGGGCAACAACGTCACGATTAATGGCTTTGTGTATGTCACCGGCAGTATCAGCTTCGGTAATGGCCTGACCCTCAACGGCGCAGTCAGCTCGGTGGGCAGCGCTAACACTCCGGGTGGTAGCAGTTCGCTTACCTATAACAATGCGGCGATTGATCTAGCTGGCTTTGCTGGATTATGTACCAACACCGTTGCCCCGATCTTGAGTTGGTCGCTTGACGAGGCTAGCTGGACTGGCGCTGCAGCCGAAGTGTTGGATGCTTCTGGTAATAGCCTTCATGGCACTGTCAGTAACGGTGCCAGTACGGCGAGCACGGAGCCAGCGCGGCCTCAGGTTAATGCGCAAGGAACCTGTGGTTACGGCACCCTCACGAGCTCGTCCAATCAATATGTACAGCGCGCTGATACCAACCTGCTGGATCTACAGGGCAGTTTTTCCATCGGTTTGTGGGTCAAGCCACGCCGGTTACCCAGCTCTGGGTTGATGACCTTAGTGTCCAAGGATGAGAACTACGAGTTCCATCTCAACCCCAATGGCACGGTTAATTGGTGGTGGCAGACAACCGCGCCCTCCAACACCCGCCAATTCAACAGCACAACTGCCGTGCCCGTCGGGCAATGGAGCCATGTGCTGGTGCGCTATGCCCCTGGTGATCAGCGCATTTACATTAATGGCGTGTTGGCGGGGCAGGCCAGTTTCAATGGCATCCCCGTGGCCAACAATGATCCGTTGCAGTTGGGGTCTGACCAGAATTTTGCAGGGCGTTACTTTGATGGTGATCTAGACGAACTACGTATTTACACCAGCGCACTTAGCCCGGCGCAGATTACCCAGCAGTATGAAGAGCGGCATGCATGCGCGCTGCGCCTGCAGTGTTTCAGTGACAATTTTAATAATCCAACCCTGGGCGATAACTGGGCCGTTGCCAGTCGGGGTGCCACGGCTTTTACCCCGACGGTGACTAATCAGCGGATGCGCCTGACCAGCAACCAGGGCAACGTGGCCACGGCATCGACCCTGCAACGTTTGTTTCCTGCCGCAGGTAACTACATCCAAGTGCAATTTAAGCATTTTGCCTACAGCGGTAGCGGTGCCGACGGTATGGCTGTGGTGCTTTCCGATGCAGCGGTGGCGCCACAACCTGGCGCCTTTGGCGGGCCTCTGGGGTACGGCACTCGCGGTAATGCGGCCAATCCCGGTTTTGCCGGTGGCTGGCTGGGTGTGGGCATTGATGAGTACGGTAACTTTTCCACCGAAGGCGGCTCGAATGGGCCTGGCCGCCGCCTTGATTCGGTGGCAATCCGCGGCTCTGGCCTAAGCCCCTATACCTCGGGCTACCGCTATATCGCTGGGACCCCAGCTAACCTCAATCCAGGCGTTGATATAGCCGGTGCGACGCCCGGTCCCGGGCATACTTACCGCATCACCATTGATGGTCGTTTTAGCAGTCAGGCGCTGGTCACGGTTGAGCGTGATACCGGCGGTGGTTTTGTCGTATTGCCCAACCTGGATTCCGTGAATGTGCTGGTGGCCGCCAACAACCAAGCGCCATTACCGGCCGATTTTTACCTGTCCCTGACGGGCTCCACCGGTGGTTCGACGAATATTCATGAGCTAGATGATTTGCAGGTCTGTGCCACCACCATCAAGCCGACAGCGCAGCAAATTGACCATTTTGAGTTCACCTATGCCGATACGGCGCTGACCTGTAACCCGCAACCTGTGACCATTCGGGCTTGCCTCAACAGCAGTTGCAGCAGCCTGTTCACCGAGCCGGTTAGCGTAACCTTGAGTCCAGCCAGCTATTGGTCAGCCGTGGCGCCCGCTACGGGAGGTGGCAATGTTATCAACTTCAGCGGTGGCACTGCCCAGGTGCGGCTGAGCGTGGCAACGCCGAGCGCGGTAACCCTTGGCGTGCAAACCTCGACGCCGGCAACCAAAGCGCTGAGCGTGCCCGTCTGTTCTACCAGTAACTGCCGGATTACTTATGCCGACAGTGGCTTGCTGCTGCAAGTGCCAAACATGCTTGCGGCCAAGCCCACTGGGGCCACCATCAGTGCTGTGCGCAAGTCAGACAATGGATTGCAGTGTGTGCCGGCGTTCGCCAGCGTAAGCCGAAACGTCAACTTCACCTCGGCATACAGCAACCCTGCCAGCGGCACTCAGCCGGTGGTGGTCAATGGCAGTGATGTGCGCGGCACTGCGGTTAGTCTGGCGCTCAACTTCGATGCAACCGGTACCGCGCCGCTGTTGGTGCGTTACGACGATGCCGGGCAGATGACGCTTAATGCCAGTTACGCGGGCAGTACGGCCACTGCCGACCCAGGGTTGACCCTGAGTGGTGCTGATTTGTTTGTCAGTAAGCCCTATGGGTTATGCCTGCAAACCGATAGCACGTGCAGCAGTGCTGACGAAAACTGCACCCTGTTTCCCGGTGTGCGCGCCGGTGACAGCTTCCCGCTGCGCGTTCGCGCTGTCGCTTGGCAGGTCGATGGCGAGGCGTTAACCGCTGCGCAATTGTGCACAGGCAATCTCACCACGCCAAACTTCGCCCATTCCGGCATTTTGCTCAGCAGTGCCGTACAGGCCCCGGCGGGTGGTGCCAATGGTCAGATGTCGCCGAGCAATTATGCCCATGCGCTGGGCGGGCAGACCGCCGCAACCACCTCGATCTCAGAGGTGGGCGTATTCAACATCATCGCCACTCCACCAGCGGGCGCTTATTTGGATGGCGAGACGGTCAGCGGCGGCAGCAGTGCGCTGGTGGGGCGGTTTATCCCCGCGTATTTAGGCGCAGTGGGCAGTGCCAGTATCACGCCGAGCTGTGGCAGTGCCTTCAGCTATCAAGGCCAGCCTATGGATTTCACCAGCGGGCGCCAGCCAAGCCTTGCCCTTACGGGCTACAACCGCGCAGGAGGGGTGACCACAAATTATGATCGCGGTGCATTCTGGAAGTTGGCAGCACCCGCTGTCGGTAGCTACAGCTCGTTCACGGGTATCGCCGGGCTGGATGCGCGTTTGCTCAGCCAGGGGAGTGCCAGCCTGAATGTCGCCGGTGTCGGTGATGGTGACGGTCGGCGCACCTACAGTTGGTCCGGCGAGCAGCTGGTCTACCAAGCGGCACTGTCCCCCAGCAGCGATGATTACCCATTTATGGCCAAGCTCAAGCAGCGCTTTACGACGGCTGTGCTGACCGATGTCGATGGCGCGTGTCATGGGACTGGCGGTGCCTGCACCGACTACAGTTTCGATTTCACGGATCTACCGGGTAGTGAAGTACGCTTGGGTCGCCTGCGTATCGGTAACGCCCATGGCTCCGAGCTGCAAAGCCTAAGCCTGCCCGTGGCACTGGAGACCTGGCAAAACATCGCTGGCGGAAGTTTTCAAGCTGAGGGCCTGGATACCTGCACCACCAGCAGCGTGCTGGGTACGCCCGAGCTGTTTAACTACACCGGCAACCTGGGCGCCACGGAAACCTCGCCGAGTCTGGTTGCGCCAGTCGCCGGCGTGGGCCGCGTGCAGCTGAGTGCCCCAGGCAGTGGTAATGATGGATCGGTGCAAGTGCGTTTTGCCAGTGCCCCCAACTGGTTGCATTACCCGTGGAACGGGGCGACGCGTCAGGCAGCTGTGGGGCTGGCCAGTTTTGGCATTTACAAAGGGGCTGTACCCTTGATTTTTCGCCGCGAACTCTACCGTTAATACACAAAAAGGCCACCTGATGGGGTGGCCTTTTTGTGTATGGAAAAACCAGTGCGCTATTGCTACGGCGTGATGGCTACCGTTTGATCCATGGCGAAATCATGCTGGCGCCAGGCTTCGTACACCGCTACGGCCACGGTATTAGACAGGTTTAGGCTGCGACAGCCGGGGCGCATGGGTAGCAGCAGGCGCTGCTCGGCGGGCAGGCTGTCGCGGACTTCCTGTGGCAAGCCGCGGCTTTCTGGGCCGAACAGGAACGCATCGCCCGGCTGGTAGCGCACCTGATGGAACAGTTGCGTGCCCTTGGTGGTAAAGGCAAATACCCGCGGTTGGCCGAGGCTTTCCAGGCAGCTGGCAAGGTCGGGGTAGCGCTGCAAGGTGGCATATTCGTGATAATCCAGCCCGGCGCGGCGTAGGCGTTTGTCATCCAGGTCAAAGCCCAAAGGCTCGATCAGGTGCAAGTGGCAGCCGCTGTTAGCGCAGAGCCTGATAATGTTGCCGGTATTGGGCGGGATTTCCGGTTGAAAAAGGATGACGTGAAACATGCGCGGCTCCGAGCTTGAAGGCGAGCAGTATTCTACAGACCCGCGACCCCGTCCGTGGGTGCGGGTAATTGGTTCGTTGGCACTGTTTGGGTTTTTGATCGGTTTGATGATCGGTCGGTTGTTTCAGCCGGACCCACTCTGGCTCGAGCAGGTAGAGGTGCGCGAGCAAGGCCTTGAGCTGTGGTTCAACGTCGAGCCGGTGCCGCGTGAAGAGCATGTGGGGGGTGTATTTATCTTGCGTCTGCAGAGCTTTGGCCGCGAACAACAAGGCCAACTGAAGGTGCAGGGGCGGTTGGCCAATTGGCGTTTGCAGCGTGAGCGCAAGGATCTGTTGCTGAGGATGGTGGCGGCCCGTCCACTGCGCGGCGAGTGGCGCGCTGAGAACGTGGACGGGCGCTGGCGGCTGGTGGTCAGCCTGGTGGAGCAATAAAAGAGGGGATTCCCCGGCCTGCCTGTACCAAGGTCCCCAAAACTGGATTACTTGAGTCTATGCAGGCTGTGTGCCAGTTTTATTACGCTGGCTGAATACGCTGTAAATGCTGGGCCTTAGAGTGGGTTAAGTGTGTTTTGGCAATGTTCAGGGCGTACGCGTGAACTGCTGCTGTGCATCAAGTTGATCGGGTGCATTGCTCTGGCGCATTTTTCAGGGTGTTTGCCGCATGAAAAAACGGGCCCACTGGGCCCGTTTTTTATTGTGGGTGGCGTGCAGTGCGTTAGTCGTCGCCATCCTCGTCATCGCTGCTGTCGACGTTCATGCCCAGCTCTTTGATTTTGCGCGTCAGGGTGTTGCGGCCCCAGCCCAGTAATACGGCGGCGTCGCGGCGGCGTCCGGCGGTGTGCTTGAGGGCGGTTTCGATCATGATCCGCTCGAACGCAGGCACTGCAGTGTCCAGCAGGCTTGACTGGCCGCGCGCCAGTGCCTGATCAGCCCATTGCCGCAATCCCTGTTCCCAGTTGCTGGCGGGGGCGTTTTCTTGAGGTTGGCTGAGCAGTTCGGGCGGAAGGTCGCTGACATGCACTTCTCGGCCAGAGGCCATGACGGTGATCCAGCGGCAGGTGTTCTCCAGCTGGCGCACGTTACCAGGCCACGGCAGGTGCTGCAGGTAGTCTTCGGTTTCGCTTTTCAACAGCTTGGGCTCAACCGCCAGCTCCAGTGCCGCGCGGCTGAGGAAGTGTCGAGCGAGGGTGGGAATGTCCTCACGGCGATCAGACAGCCGAGGAATATGGATGCGAATCACGTTGAGGCGGTGGAACAGGTCTTCGCGAAACTTGCCCGCTTGCACCAGGGTTTCCAGATTTTGGTGGGTAGCGGCGATGATGCGTACATCGACCTTCACCGGCGTATGGCCGCCGACGCGGTAGAACTCGCCATCAGCCAGCACCCGCAGCAGGCGAGTCTGGGTATCCGCCGGCATGTCGCCGATTTCATCGAGAAACAACGTACCGCCGTCGGCCTGCTCGAAACGGCCGCGCCGCTGGTTGGCGGCGCCAGTAAAGGCGCCTTTCTCATGGCCGAACAGTTCCGACTCCATCAAGTCTTTAGGAATCGCCGCCATGTTCAGGGCGATAAACGGCGAGGCGGCGCGCGGGCTGTGGCGGTGCAGGGCGTGAGCTACCAGCTCTTTGCCGGTACCGGATTCGCCGTTGATCAGCACAGTGATGTTGGAGTGCGAGAGGCGGCCAATGGCGCGGAACACCTCCTGCATGGCCGGCGCTTCACCGATGATTTCCGGTGTGCGTGGCTGCTCGACGGGTACGCTCAGGCCTTGCTGCTCCTGAGCATGCTGATTGGCGCGCTTGACCAGCGAGACGGCTTCGTCGACGTCGAAGGGCTTGGGCAGGTATTCGAAGGCGCCGCCTTGGTAGGACGCCACTGCGCTGTCCAAGTCGGAGTGGGCGGTCATGATAATGACGGGTAAGCGCGGGTGCAGTTCGCGAATGCGTGCCAGCAACTCCAGGCCACTGGCCCCCGGCATGCGGATGTCGGAAATGATCACGTCCGGCTGTTGGCGGCTCAGGCGGCTGATCACCCCGTCGGCGCTGTCGAAGCTCTGGGTGGTCATGCCTTCCTGCTGCAAGGCCTTTTCCAGGACCCAGCGGATGGAGCGGTCGTCATCGACAATCCAGACGGTTTCACTGCGACTCATGACGAAGTTACTCCTTGTTCCAGCGGCAGGAAGATCGAGAACACGGTGTGGCCAGGATGGCTTTCGCACTCAATCAAGCCTTGGTGCTGGCTGATGATGTTCTGGGTGATGGCCAGGCCCAGGCCGGTGCCGTCGGCACGCCCGCTGACCATGGGGTAAAAGATGGTTTCTTGCAGTTCAGCCGGAATGCCGGGGCCGTTATCGATGATCTCGATCTTGGTCACCAGGCGATGGCGGCAATGGCCGATGGTGAACTGGCGCAAGGCGCGGGTGCGTAGGGTGATGCGACCCAGGCGCAGATCATTTTGCGAGCCGATGGCTTGCATGGCATTGCGCACAATATTGAGCACAGCCTGGATCATTTGCTCGCGATCGATCAGCACGTCCGGGATGCTCGGGTCGTAATCGCGCACCAAGGTGATGCTGCCTTGGCTTTCCGCTTCCACCAGGCTACCGACGCGCTCCAGTACTTCGTGCACGTTGGTCAGTGCCAGGGACGGCAGTTTGTTTGAGCCGAGCATACGGTCCACCAGGTTACGCAGGCGGTCGGCCTCCTCGATGATCACGTTGGTGTAATCCTTGAGGCTTTCCTCGGGCAGTTCGCGCGCCAGCAGCTGTGCGGCGCCGCGAATGCCGCCGAGTGGGTTCTTGATCTCATGAGCCAGGCCGCGCACCAGAATCTTGGTGGTTTCCTGCTTGGACAGCTGCGCCTCTTCCTTGGTGATGCGCAGCAGACGGTCGCGCGGGTGCACCTCTAACAGCAGGTGGGTTTGCCCACGACTGAGTACCGGGGTCACTGCGTAGTCGACGGTTAGGGTTTGGCCGTTGACCGAGGTCAGTACCGCTTCGCGTTTGTTGAACGGGTGTGCCTGCTGCACGGCCTGGCGCAGTGCGCTCAGTGCTTCGCTGGATTCGGTAAACAGTTCGCTGATGAATTGCCCATGGCTGCGTTGACCGCTGACGGCCAGGAGCATCTCCGCTGCCGGGTTCATGTACTCAAGACGCAGGTTGTCATTGAGCAGCAAGGTGGCGGTGGTCAGGTTGTCCAGTAGCAGGCGGTGCAGCGCGTCGTTGATGATCATAGTGGGATGTCAGCAGACCCTTGGGTTCCAGCAATGCAGCTGGAAAATGCAAGAAGCAAACCAAAGCCCCGAAAAGAAGCGTGTTTGGCCGTGGGATGCCGGGAATTAGCTGCTTTGCAGCGCAGCCGGGTCACGCATGGCGACCCAAAACAGGGAGAGTATAGAAATGCGTGAGAATAAGTGCACCGAATTGGTGCTTTGTGCCGGGCTAGATAAAAGGCACGAAGGGGATGTTTTTCTTTTCTGGTGGTTTGTCTTTGAGCGGACATTCTGGGCGTACGCCGTAATCGATTTTTTTGCAGGGGGTAACCATGCGCTTTTGCGCCAGGGATGTTCGCAACATATGGAACGGCTGGTTCGGCGTGCGCTCGATAATACGGCCTTGTTGGTCGATAACTTCTACCGCCAATTGATGGGTGCCGCGGTCGATATTCTCCAGCGGAAAAACGGGGCTGCTACCGACTTCGCCGACTTGTTTGCCGTCCAATAGCAGGCGATAGCTGTGCTGAGGGAAGAGTTTAGGCTCGCTATTGATGCTGACAATCAGGTTGCCGGCGCTGTCGCGAATGCTGGCGTCGGGTTGTGGCACCAGAATGCGCAACAGGCTGTAGCGCTGATCGGGCTCCGGCGGCGCCTCTGCCGCAGGAGTGGCTTGGGTCTGGATGGCGGGCATCGAGTTGCTG
>Ga0209504_1000600_pt1 | contig 31338 bp, 34 predicted proteins | sample COGITO_mtgs_1005_FD_184791 | JGI IMG/M metagenome (GOLD analysis project Ga0209504, IMG submission 184791) | Pelagic marine microbial communities from North Sea - COGITO_mtgs_100511 (SPAdes) (version 2) | ecosystem: Environmental > Aquatic > Marine > Epipelagic ...
TCCACGGGCTTCTTAGACGACGTTTTCCAGCCACGGGCCTTCCAGTCCTTCATCCATTCATTGATGCCTTTCACGACGTACTGGCTGTCGGAGTAGAGGTCGAACTGAGCAGGTTGAGGGGTGGATTTCAAAGCCATGATGGCGGCTGTCAGCTCGGCCCGCTGGTTCGTCTGGCGCTCTCCTTCCAGAGGACCAGCAATTTCTAAGGTGGCTCCTTTGGGGTTGTGTATTAGCGCTCCCCAGCCTGCTCGTGCATTGATCTTGCCGTTGTTGATGCAAGCACCGTCGACGTAGGCGATATAGGTATTCGTGGTCATGTTGTTTTCCTTAAAAGGTGATTTTTGGGTGTGGGTTGTCCCGCAGCCTCGGGGGCGAGGGCGCGTGATAGGTGTTGGATTGATTAAGCGATGGGCGCTGGGCTAGGGCGGACCAATTCCCGGCATAGATATAGGTGGTTCGCTATGGCGACTGACCATCTGAACTTCAGGTGCATCAGGACAGGGGCGGGCGTGGAAGACGGCAGTAGCGAAGCTGCTGTCGGCTTTCCGTCGAGACCGACCAAGGAACAGGGACTGAAGATTATTGAGGATGACAACGACGAAGAGGACTTCGTCCCTAGTCTCCTAAGTACTTTCTGGCCGAACGGCTTTCCAACCCCGACAGCAGCTTCGCTACTGCCTGGGTCTCGCCTGGTCATGGTCTATTTATAATATCAGGCAGGTAATTGGCCCCCTGGTAGCACTGGGCTGTAGCCATCATTGTCCGCCAAAATCGGCGGCTCTGATTCCAATCCAACTCAGCCAGGCACCATCGCGGAATTGCAAGTCGCCCCTCCATGCTAACCATGGGTGGACGCTGATTCTTGTCGGCCAGGTTTTTCCCTGGCGGCGAAGCCTCAGGGCGTTAATCGTCGTCAACTCGTTCAGGCTTCTTTCAAGTGTCCTTTTGGGAAGCTGGAGCGCTGTTGCCAGGTCGTCGATGGTTCCGAACCAGTGATTCCGCGCGGTCAGGTTCTGGGCAACGTACCTTAGGACGCGCACAGCGCTGGCAGAGACCTGAGCATCCAAGAGGTCGAGGAGTTTGTTCACGCTCAGGTACTGCTCATCAGGCCATAGGTCGAAGGGCTTCGTGGCTGCTCGCAACTCATCCGCGTCTCGCGCCTCTGATGGCCACTTGGTATCGATGCCGACAGCCACACTCACAGTTCGAACAACCCGGCGTCGGGGAAGCTTTTTGGTCGAGTGAATTACTTCGCCTGTATCGAGCGCTACGAAATAGCTGTGCCCCCGGTCTTGTAAGACGACTACCGACCTGGCTGGAATCTGGGTGATTGCCGCAGGTGCAGTAGAAGTAGGGCTTTGGTCGGTCATGGTCATTAACTAACCCTCGCCGCCATAGGGAGAAGGGCTATTCCTCCACGACGATGGATCGGGCCGACTTGGAGCCAATGACCAGCAACTTTATCTGGTTCTACCAAGTCCAGTAGATCCTGGTCATTCCAGGCAAAGCTGGCAGTCAGTGCTGCTTCCAGTGCTTCCCCAAGGCGCACGTCCCGGCCCTTTCGCTTGGCTATTTTGTTGGCCAGCAGGGCGAGTCGAGTGACATGGTCGCGGCGGATATGGAGGTTGAGGCGGATCAGCAGGGCTGGCGTTATGTGTCGCATGGGTAGGGTTCCTAATGGGTTCTGATAGGCGAACGCGAGTGCCCCGCCTGGAGGTGTCCGGGCAGGGGGGGGCTTGCTGGAAATGAAGGGAGCTTGGTGTAGGTGTGGAAAGTGAGGTGCGTGGGGCGTCATGTACAACTGGCGGCTCATCATTTGCCCGTAATGTGGGCGTGCAAGTTGAACCGTGATTTGCCCTGCGGTCAGCCTAGGTTTGCAGGGGGAAGCGGTACAGATTTGAGATTATGAATACGGTACTGGGGGTTGCTCTCCCAGACATCACGCGGCACCTCGCCAAGGTAGTTCTTTCCATCAAACCAGTAGCCATCATGTTCTGCTGCGCGACCAAGCCATGCTTTTTGGAGCACCTGCCTAGTCGAATTTAGCTGTCGTAAAGCGTCGAGTAATACTGCTTCCATGTGCGGCGGCAATGACGCAGGTAGAGTGGGCCAGTTCATTGCAAGATGCTCATATAGCTCGGTATGTGCAGGGAGCTTTTCATCTAGCAAGTGGCTTAGCCTCCAGATGGCATGAAGCGCGTCCATCACCGCGTCCTGAAGTGCGTTGGGGTTGGCCGTTAATAGTTCATCGGCAATTTCCAGTGGATAGCCTACGACCTCATTTTTTGGCAGTGAAGGGAGGGTTTGTGCTTGCAAGTTCATTGATTGTTCCTTGTTTGTGGGTGAGGGATAGCGTTGCTCCCTGGGGTTTAGGAAGTAGGGGGCACTGCTGGTGACATACCCCTTGACCAGGAATGGCATGGGTATTTGTTTAAGCTGGCCGTAAATCGATTTGACGCGATTTCAGCTGCCGGAGTGGTGGTGCGGTGATAACCATTGCCCTTGGCGCGGCATAGCCCCGTAGCTGGCAATAAAGATTTCAGCTAATCGGAACTGAGTCGAACGGGTGGTTGTACGATGACTGGCCGTAAATAGTCCGGTGGACCTTCAGTGAGCTGTATAAGAGCCGTTTGAAGGGCTCTAGTGCTCGTTGTACTTGTCGTAGTCGGCGAGTAGGAGCGGTGTGGATTTACAAGGACTGGCCCTATTGGCAGTGCGGCTGTTGGGCTCAGATGCACGGTGCGCTGCAACGGACTATGTCATCGCTTGGGGTGATTTTTCCTTGTGATAGGCGAACGCCAGCGCCCTGCCAGGATGGTTCCGGGCATGGACTAGGTTCGCTGAAAGTGAGGGTTTTTGTAGGGGGGGCTCAGGGCAGCGTCTCCAGGCCCAAAGCCGGGAATGGAGGAGGCTGATGCCTGGTTACCTGTTGACTGGCCCTAAATGGGGGCTTTGTCGGCTTCAGGCCAGCAAAATCAGGACTTTCGGGCTATACGGTGCTGGGTTGTTCTACTACCGGCTGTATAAACCCCGATACGTCTACAAAAGAACCAAGGCAATGTGGGTATGCAAGGATTGGCCGTCATGGGGTAGCTAAGGTCGGTCCAGGTTATCTATAGACTGGGGGTAAATAGGCTTGAAGGGTTGAAGCTCAGTAATGACGGTGGGGGAGGTGGTTCTGGGTTGTCAGGCCGCCAGGTACTTGTAAAGGGTCGATACCCCCATGTTGAGCTGCTTTGCCACCGCTGGCTTGGCCATGCCCTCGGCCACCAGTTTCTTCGCCATTGTGACCACTGCTGGGTCCAGCGCTTTGCGCCCCTTGTACTTGCCATCCTCCTTGGCCTTCTCGATGCCGATACGCTGACGCTCCAGCATCAGCTCCCGCTCCATCTTCGCCATGCCCGCCATCATGGTGAATATCATTTCCCCGGCTGGCGTCGTTACATCGATGCCGAGGTTGTCGATGTGGAGGCGGATGCCCCTAGCCTTCAAGTCCTCAGCCAACGCCAAGACCTCCACACTGCTTCGCCCTAGGCGGGATACCTCCCGGACAATCAACGTGTCGCCTTGCTTCAGCTCCGCTAGCAGTTTCTTAAAGCGGGGGCGGTCGGTGGTCGTCCCGGTGAAGACGTCCTCCACCACATGGTCATAGGCGTACTTGGCCTTGAGGAAGTCGGCCTGCGCCTCGGTGTCTTGGTCGTTGGTGGATACGCGGGCGTAGATGTATGTGGTCATGCCTGTATTTCCATCTGGGCTCTATGATGTTTATAGAATTCATGCTTTCTACGCTTAAAACAACCCCAAATAGAAATTTTCTTCACGTCTCTTTAGGGGGTGCCCTAGATGGAAACTGTGGAAAGGTATTAGCCCGGCCAGCATTCTGAGTTAGCAGCACTGGGGCCGAACGCCATTAGACATGCTTGGGGTGAGCGGAAACGACTGGCAGACCCCACCCCAGGGGGGGGAATAAGTAGCGCGCTTCTTACTTACATGCCGAACAGATTTTTTATTCTGAATTCGGCGTCCCCCCAGCCTCCATTAATGGCAAATGTTCGGTCTGTGGTGGGAAGTTGGCGTCAGAAAATAGCTGGTAAAACAATGAGAAAATACTACATGTGGTGTTTGACGGATTAAATATGCCCACATATAGTTAAATTGTCTGTCCTTGGCTGAGCGCTACTTCCTAGATGTCAGCCGCTTTGGGGGTCTTTATGGCAAGCAAGCATCAAGTGATTTTCTACCCTGTGGGTCACGGGGACACTACGCAAATAGTATTGAGTGGAGGGCGTAGGGTTCTCTTCGACTTCTGCCATAAGTCAAAGGCCGAAAACGCTGACACGCCAGAGATTGACCTTAAAAAGAAACTTAAGGAGGAGCTCATTGCTGCTGAGCGCGATTATTTTGATGTGGTCGCCTTCACTCATGCGGACCTTGACCATATTCAAGGCAGTACGGACTTTTTTGAGTTGCAGCATGCAAAGCGCTATCAAGGCGATGGTCGTATAAAGATCAACGAGCTGTGGGTTCCGGCAGCGATGTTGTTGGAGGTGGCTGACAATGACCATCAGATGGAAGAGTTCGTCCTCTTAAGGCAAGAGGCGCGGCATCGGTTGTTAGAGGGGCGGGATATTCTGGTGTTTTCCCAGCCAGAGACTCTGATGGACTGGCTAGTCCCTCTCCTAGAGGCGCGAGGTGAGCAGCCGAATGCCCGCGACCATCTATTCATCGATGCAGGAACCATCGTGCCGGGCTTCACATTGGGGGCGGACCAGGTTGAATTTTTCTGCCACTCCCCTTTCATCAAACACTGCGACGAAGGAGACATGATTCGCAATGAGGCTTCACTGGTTTTCAATGTGCGCTTCCAAGCCGACGGCAAGTACTTTGACTACCTTGAGGTTGGAGATGCTACCTGGGAGAGTCTGGGGGATATCGTTTCCGCAACTAAGTACCACGGTAACGACGATAGGCTCGCTTGGGATCTTTTCAACATCCCACATCACTGTAGCTACCTGTCTCTCAGTGACGAAAAAGGAGAAAAAGAAACCGTCCCTAAGGAGCTGATTAAAGAGCTTCTGCTTAAGGGGAAGCCCGACGCCTACATTGTTAGCTGTAGTCCTCCCGTCGCAGACCTGCGCGACGCCTATGAACAACGGATGCCCCCACATATTCAGGCCAGGAAGGCTTATGAACGGTATTTGAGGGAGGTTGGTGGTCGAAGCTTCCTGGTCACCATGGAAGAGCCCAACGCAAACCGGCCTGAGCCTATTGTTTTTGAAGTCACTGCGGGTGGCGTTTGCTGGGTCCGTTCTTCATCTGTCGGTGCTCCAGCGATTATGACCTCAGTACCGCCTCGTGCTGGTCGGTGCTGATGGTTATTACTCACCATTCGCTCGTTAACGTAGTCGAATTGAGCTCAAGTGACGATCTTGAAATACCAAGGGCCCGAGGTATTCACAGAGCGGTATCTAAAAGCCGCGACTTTGAGCTTGTGCAACTCTTGCGCAACGTAAACACATCCTCGGGGCGAGTTGAGGTAATTGTTGCGGAAGTTGAGTGTCACGGTGTCCCACCCCACAACGCTGTCGGCATCAACTTTCGGGAGCGTATAGCGCTTGTAGTCCCTGAGGATTCGGCGCGCCTGGTAGATGTGTTAGCACTACGCAAAGACTTTCCTGTGCTCATGCACCAGAACCAGGGCGGATCGGGCGAAATTGTGAGCCTGTGTCTGTATTTCGAGCCTTCGGTTTCTGTGAATCGTACTTGGACGCCAGAGAACTTCCTTCGCCGAATTCAATGGTGGATGGAGATGAGTTCGAAGGGGGAGTTGCACCCAGCGAGCCAGCCGGTGGAACACCTGTTCTTTGCCTCAAAATATGAGTTGATCTTGCCCTGGAACTTACCGGCGCTCCGTGCTGAGGCCAGCCAAGGCTTTCTTATTGAGCGAACCGAAGATAGGACTGATGGTGGGTTCACTTGCTCACTTCTGCCTAGGGCGAACCTTTCAGATCGTGGGGATCTGACGCTGGTCGAGCTTATCCTGTCGCCGGTAGTTCACGGTTTTGTAGAGCTGGACCCCTTGAATTTGGGGCAGTTAGTCGATTTGTTCGGTAGGCGTCACGTAGACCTCCTCAATGAGCTTAAGGAAGTACTTCGGGCACGTGTGGCTACAGGGCAAGGTAGTAGCGAGGCAAGCGACCACAAGGGAACGGTCATATTGGTGCGCACCCCTATTTGCAGGGCCGAAGGGGAGCCCCCTACTCGTGTAGCTCACCGTGCGTTTCTGGTACCCAAAGGTGGTTATGCACTAGGTGAAGCACTTGGTGTCTTGATGCTTCATGAGCATAAGTACTACGACAGCATTGGTACGACCATAGGGGTAGACGTTGAGTCTGCCCGGTTCAGCGCATGGCGTGAGCTGCCAGTATTCGCACTGGATGTGTTGAAGCGAAATGATGGGGCGGCGGCTCGTGCGCAGTCTGGCATATCAAGTGCGGGGCCCGATGGTGTGTTGATAGGTGCGGGCTCACTGGGTAGCGCCCTTATAAACATGTGGGGAAGGGCAGGGTGGGGGCATTGGACCGTCATCGATAAAGACCATGTCAAACCGCACAACTTGTCTCGCCATACAGCATTCGACGCGCAGATTGGTTTGCCGAAAGCTACTGCAGTGGCGCACTTACACCAGTGTGCGGTGGGCGGGGCTTCTGAAGTTCGTGCTATTTGTGCTGATGCTACCGACTTCGCTAATGGTGAGGTTCGCTCCGTTTTGGAGGGGGCAAGTCTGATAATTGATGTATCTACGACGTTGGAGTACCCGCGAGCGGCTAGCGGGATGGCGGAGTTTGCGCGTCATGTATCTGCGTTTATTACCCCCGGTGGGAATGCCGCCGTTTTACTTGTCGAGGATGCATCGAGAAGCCTGCGGCTGCGCACCCTTGAATCCCAGTACTACCGTGCAGTAATCCAGCAAGATTGGGGTGAGGGGCATCTAGGCGGCGATTTTGGGTCATTCTGGAGTGGAGCGAGCTGTCGGGATATCTCTATGGTGATGCCCTACTCCAGTATCTTGGGAGCGGCGAGCACTTTAGCTGAGCAGATACCCAGGGCGGTGGTTGAGGATGGCGCGGTAATTCGTATATGGCAGCGCGACCGAATGAGTGGGGCGGTGTCTGCGCATGACGTCCCAGCGGCTCAAGAGAGCTCAACCGTGCTGGGCGATCTGGAGCTGTTTATCGACGAAGGTGTTGAGGCGCAGCTCAGATTGCTTCGGGAACAAGCCTTTCCTAATGAAACTGGTGGGGTGCTACTCGGGTACTACGATTTCAACCAGGGGGTAGTAGTAGTGGTGGCAGGACTCCCCGCGCCACCAGATAGCAAGGCAACGCCGAGCTCATTTTCAAGGGGGGTTGAAGGATTGTTGGCGTCGGTGAGCGAAGCATCTAGACGAACAGGTGGTGTAGTGGGGTATATCGGTGAGTGGCACAGCCATCCGCCTGGTCATTCGGCAGCCCCGAGCCGAGATGACATGTTGCAGCTGGCGCATTTGGCGTTGGGTATGGACAGTGATGGTCTACCGGCAGTCCAACTCATAGTCGGCGAGGATGACGTACGCATCACTCAGGGGGTGGCGAGATGAAAGTACTTAAGGCGCGGAACCTCATGTGGCTTGTCGCGGCTTTGATCTTAGACGTACTGATTATCCTTGTGCTGGTGTTTAACTCCGCTGTCGATGAAATGCCCTCAGCTAAAGCTGTCTTGGTTCGTTTCGGGTTGGCTACTTTGTTACCTATCCCTTTGCTTCTTCTGTCATCGCTGATTACGTCGAACCTGAAGGCGGTTTTGATATTTTGGCGTTGGAAGTTCCCCCTTCCAGGTGCTCGAGCATTCTCAGTTCATGCTCCAGCAGATCCACGTATTGATCTAGATAAGCTTAGAAGAAACGTCGGTGCGTTCCCTGTGGGCGAGCGGGACCAGAACAGTAAGTGGTATGGCCTTTATAGGCTGGTTGATACGGATGAGGCGGTCGCGGACAGCCACAAAAACTACCTGTTGTTTCGCGACATTGCGGCGCTCTCGCTGTTACTTACAGCAGTTGTACCGTTCGGGATGTACATTTCTGAAATGCCTGGTGTGGGGGCGGTAGCTGCAATATTTTCTCTGCAGTACCTGTTGGCAGCCATCTCTGCACGAACAAGCGGAGTTCGATTGGTGCAGAACGTTTTGGCAGTACATGCTAGCCGGAAGGTCACAGGGTCTAAGCCAGCACCGCGAAAGCCAGCGGTGGATGTGGAGGCCGTCCGTTGAGCATTGGTTGGCAAAGGACGATGAGTTTTGTACTTGTCGAAAACGAACTTTGGACGTGTGTGAGAGGGCTGCGGAAGCGGCAGATGATTCACCTCGGAAGGACAGAGTGGGAAATTCCCAGATAAGGATTCAGGTACATGCGCAATCTAATGGTTTCGTTGGTGCTGGTGCTCTTTAGCTTAGCCGCAAGCGCTAGTCCAAATTTGCCGCTAGCGAGCATCAGCCAGGAAGGGGCAGGTGCGATTCTTAATAACTGGGAGGCGCGCGCAGCGGAGTACCAAGCTCAACTTGCACTGAAGCCCGTCGGAGATCCTGCCCGAGGTGAGCTATTGGCAATCTACCTTAACGCCGCATTCGCGGACGCCGGGTACAGCTTGGACAAGACCTTTAATCTTTGGCTATCCAAAGTGAAAAGAGGGCCGGAGATAGCTAGGTTCCCGGAGCTGCACCAGTTTGCGCTTACCTTCGGTTTCGTAGATTTAATGGCGTATCTGAGTGATATGGGGATTGAGCATCGAGCCGCATTACTGCGAACTGGTGTCTTCAGTCAGGAGACTGCTGACCTAACGAGTAGTTCGGAAGGCGGTGCAGATAGAAGCATTGCTGAGGAAGCAGGGGCTGTGAAAGCAGACAGTTACTACGAATGCACCCTAGATGATGAGGGGGTGTGTGAGTAAGTGCAGAGGGGCGGTTGTACGTGCCGGAAGTGCATGTCACGATAGTGTTCTAACCCGTGACTCAGCGGTGTAGCAAGACCTTTGATAGGTCTGTAAGGCTTGTGCTAGAGCGGTTTCGGCTGACTGCAGGGTTCATTTTGAATCCGCCGCGTCTACCGGTTCCGCCACCGGGGCACAATGGCGGCGCAGTATAGGGATGGTGTTGGGGTTGGTCAATCCACTTGCGTGGTCAGCATGCACGATTTCCGGTAAGCTTTGCCGCCCTGCTAGACGACCCCCTGCCGACCATGCGTGTTGCCGACTTCAATTTCGAGCTGCCAGACGCCCTGATTGCCCGCCATCCCCTTGCCGAACGCCGTGCCAGCCGTTTGCTGGTGCTTGATGGGCCGACGGGTGAGCTGGCGCATAAACAGTTCAGTGATCTGCTGGATTACCTGCGTCCTGGTGATCTGATGGTGTTTAACAACACCCGGGTGATTCCGGCGCGGCTGTTTGGCCAGAAGGCTTCCGGCGGCAAGCTGGAAATTCTGGTTGAGCGCGTGCTGGATAGTCATCGTGTGCTGGCCCATGTGCGTTCGAGCAAGTCGCCGAAGCCGGGTTCGAGCATCCTGATTGACGGTGGTGGCGAGGCCGAGATGGTGGCGCGTCACGATGCGTTGTTCGAGCTGCGCTTTGCCGAAGAAGTACTGCCGCTGCTGGAGCGGGTCGGGCATATGCCGTTGCCGCCCTATATTGATCGGCCGGATGAGCAGGCGGATCGCGAGCGTTATCAGACGGTGTATGCCGATCGTGCCGGCGCTGTCGCGGCGCCGACCGCTGGGCTGCATTTTGATCAGCCGCTGCTCGCGGCGATTGCCGAGAAGGGCGTGGAGCAGGCGTTCGTCACCCTGCACGTCGGCGCGGGCACCTTTCAGCCGGTGCGGGTCGAGCGCATCGAAGATCACCATATGCACAGCGAGTGGCTGGAAGTCAGCCAGGATGTGGTCGATGCCGTGGCGGCCTGCCGTGCGCGTGGTGGTCGAGTGATTGCGGTTGGCACCACCAGCGTGCGTTCGCTGGAGAGCGCCGCGCGCGATGGCGTGCTCAAGGCCTTCAGTGGCGACACCGACATTTTTATTTACCCAGGTCGACCGCTGCATGTGGTCGATGCGCTGGTGACCAATTTCCATTTGCCGGAGTCGACCCTGCTGATGCTGGTGTCGGCGTTTGCCGGTTACCCGGAAACCATGGCGGCCTATCAGGCGGCTATTGCCGGTGAATATCGTTTTTTCAGTTACGGTGATGCCATGTTTATCACCCGCAACCCCGCACCGCGCGGGCCAGAGGAACAGCTATGACGCGCACCTGCCGCATGTCTTTCGAATTGTTGGCGACCGAGGGCAAGGCGCGCCGTGGTCGGCTGACCTTCCCCCGTGGCGTGGTGGAAACCCCGGCGTTTATGCCGGTGGGCACCTATGGCACGGTCAAGGGCATGCTGCCGCGTGATATCGAGGCGATTGGTGCGCAGATCATCCTCGGCAACACCTTCCACCTGTGGCTGCGTCCCGGCACTGAAGTGATCAAGAAGCACGGCGACCTGCATGACTTTATGCAGTGGCAGGGGCCGATCCTCACCGACTCCGGCGGCTTCCAGGTGTTCAGCCTCGGCGCCATGCGCAAGATCAAGGAGGAGGGCGTGTACTTCGCCTCGCCGGTCGACGGCGCCAAGGTGTTTATGGGGCCGGAAGAGTCGATGCAGGTGCAGCGCGACCTGGGCTCGGACATCGTGATGATTTTCGACGAGTGCACGCCGTATCCGGCCGAGTTCGATGTGGCCAAGCGCTCGATGGAGTTGTCGCTGCGCTGGGCCAAGCGTTCGAAAGAGGCCCATGGCGACAGCACTGCGGCGCTGTTCGGCATCGTCCAGGGCGGCATGCACGAAGAGCTGCGCAAGGTTTCCCTGGATGGGTTGGAAGAAATCGGTTTTGACGGTTATGCCATTGGTGGTCTGTCGGTGGGTGAGCCGAAAGACGAGATGATCAAGGTGCTGGATTACCTGCCGGCGCAGCTGCCGGCTGATAAGCCGCGTTACCTGATGGGCGTGGGGAAACCGGAGGATCTGGTTGAAGGCGTGCGCCGTGGTGTGGACATGTTTGACTGCGTGATGCCGACCCGCAACGCGCGCAACGGCCACCTGTTTGTCGATACTGGCGTGCTGAAAATCCGCAATGCCTTCCATAAACAGGACAATTCGCCGCTGGACCCGACCTGCGACTGTTACACCTGTAAACATTTCTCCCGTGCTTATCTGCACCATCTGGATAAATGCGGCGAAATGCTGGGTAGCATGCTCAATACAATCCACAACTTACGGCATTATCAGGTGCTTATGGCTGGTTTGCGCGAGGCTATTCAACAGGGTACATTGGCCGCCTTTGTCGATGCCTTCTATGCCAAGCGCGGGCTGCCAACGCCGCCTCTGGATTGATTCCCAACTTTTTAAAGACCCTTGCAACAGGAGTGTTACATGAGCTTTTTTATCCCCGCTGCTTTCGCTGAAGGCGCCGCACCGGCTGCCGGTCCTGCTGGTAGTGGCTTTGAATGGGTGTTTCTGGTCGGCTTTCTGGTCATCTTCTATCTGATGATCTGGCGCCCACAGGCCAAGCGTGCCAAAGAGCACAAAGGTCTGATCAGCGGCCTGCAGAAAGGTGATGAAGTGGTAACCAGCGGCGGTATCGCTGGCAAGGTGACGAAGGTTTCCGATGATTTCGTGGTAATCGAAGTGTCCGACACCGTCGAGCTGAAGATTCAGAAAGTGGCGATTGCCGCCTCGCTGCCTAAGGGCACGCTGAAAGCGATCTAAGCAACACACCTTTACCATTCGACGGGGCGCTTAATGCGCCCCGCGTCATAACGGGCGGCGTCATGCTCAACAAATTTCCCCTCTGGAAGTACCTGCTGATTCTGGCTGTGCTGGCAATCGGCTTCCTTTATTCCGCGCCCAATCTGTACCCGGATGATCCGGCGATCCAGATCAGTGGCAACAGCTCCGCCATGCGCGTCGAGCAGGCCGACCTGGATCGCGCCAGCCGCGCCCTGGAAGCGGCCGGTATCAGCGTGAAAGCCGTCAGCCTGGCCAATCAGGGCCGTGCCGGCTTGCTGCGTTTGAACAGCGCTGAAGACCAGCTGCCAGCCAAAGAACTGGTGCGCAAGGCCTTGAGCGATGAGTTCGTAGTCGCCCTCAACCTGGCGCAAACCACGCCAGACTGGCTGCGTAACCTGGGCGGCAGCCCGATGAAGCTGGGCCTGGACTTGTCCGGTGGTGTGCACTTTCTGATGGAAGTGGACATGGACAAAGCCTTGGATGCGCGTCGCAAGGTTTACGAAGGCGAGGTCAAGAGCCTGCTGCGTAAAGAGCGCGTGCGTTATCGCAGCCTGCCTGAGCTTAATGGCGCGATTCAGCTGGGCTTTACCGATGAAGCCGCGCTGGAGAAGGCCGAACGCCTGATTCGCAAGGATTTCAACGATTTCGATATGACCACCGTGCAGCGCAGCGAGCTGCAGGTGCTGCGCCTGACGCTGACTCAGGCCAAGCTGGTCGAGATTCGCGAATACTCGATCAAGCAGAACCTGACCACCGTGCGTAACCGGGTCAACGAGCTGGGTGTGGCCGAGCCGCTGGTTCAGCGTCAGGGCGCCAACCGCATCGTGGTTGAGCTGCCGGGCGTGCAGGACACCGCCGAGGCCAAGCGTATTCTCGGCAAGACCGCCAACCTGGAGTTCCGTCTGGCCGCTGAGCCGGATGCGGCCAAGGCTGCGACTGAAAGCTTCGAGTTCCGTCAGGAAGGTCGTCCGCCGGCGCAGCTGGAGCGTGATCTGATCATTACCGGTGACCAGGTCACCGATGCCCAGGCCAGTTTCGATGAGAACGGCAGCCCGCAAGTAAACATCCGTCTGGATGGTCGCGGCGGTGACCTGATGAACCGTGCGACCCGCAACAATGTCGGGCGCAGCATGGCGGTGATCTTTATCGAGCAGAAGCCGGTAACCCGCTACGTACGCCAGGTGGTTGATGGTGTCGAGAAGGAAGTCGAGCTGCAGACCTTCGTCGAAGAGAAGAAGATCATCAGCCTGGCCACCATCCAGTCGCCGCTGGGTAGCCAGTTCCGCATCACCGGTCTGGATGGTCAGGGTGAGTCGTCCGAGTTGGCCCTGCTGCTGCGTGCTGGTGGTCTGGCGGCGCCGATGTACTTCGCGGAAGAGCGCACCATCGGCCCGAGCCTGGGTGCTGACAACATTGCCAAGGGCGTCAATGCGTCGCTGTGGGCGATGCTGTTTGTTTCGCTGTTTATCATCGCCATCTATCGCGCCTTTGGTGTGCTGGCGACCATTGCCCTGGGTCTGAACATGGTGCTGCTGCTGGCGCTGATGTCGCTGCTCAGTGCCACGCTGACCCTGCCGGGTATCGCCGGTATCGTGTTGACCATGGGTATGGCGGTGGACGCCAACGTGCTGATCTTCTCGCGTATTCGTGAAGAGATTGCCAATGGCATGTCGATCCAGCGCGCCATCCATGAGGGTTTTGATCGGGCTTACTCGGCGATTGTCGACGCCAACCTGACCACCCTGCTGGTCGGCGGCATCCTGTTCGCCATGGGCACCGGGCCGGTCAAAGGCTTCGCCGTGACGCTGTCGCTGGGTATTCTCACCTCGATGTTTACTGCCATTCTGGTGACGCGTTGCATGGTCAACCTGACTTGCGGCGGGCGTGACTTCAAGAAGTTGTGGATTTAAGGGGCTGTGATGAATCGTACGATCAACTTCATGGGGGTGCGCAATATTGCGTTCGCCTTCACCGTGCTGCTGACGCTGTTGGCCCTGGGTAGCCTGTTTACCAAGGGCCTGAACCTGGGCCTGGATTTCACGGGTGGTACGCAGATTGAGCTGAGCTACGAGCAGCCAGCGGATCTCAGTAATATCCGTGCGCAACTTGCTGGTGCTGGCTATGCCGACGCCGTGGTGCAGAGCTTTGGTGCCACCACCGATGTGGTGGTGCGCATGCAGGGCAATGACCCGGATTTGGGTAATAAAGTGGCCACGGCGTTGCGTCAGGCTGGCGAGCAGCTTGAGGTGAAAAAGGTCGAGTTCGTCGGCCCGCAGGTGGGCGAAGAGCTGCGCGATCAGGGCGGGCTGGGTCTGTTGCTGGCGCTGGCTGGGGTGATGCTTTACCTGGCCTTCCGCTTTCAGTGGAAGTTTGGCGCAGGGGCGATTGTTTCGCTGATTCACGACGTGATTGTCACCCTCGGTGTCCTGTCGTTCTTCCAGATCACTTTCGACCTCACCGTGCTGGCGGCGTTGCTGGCGATCATCGGCTACTCGCTGAACGACACCATCGTGGTATTCGACCGGGTGCGTGAGAACTTCCGCGTGCTGCGCAAGGCGACGTTGATTGAGAACATCAACATCTCCACCACGCAGACTCTGCTGCGTACTCTGGCGACGTCCATTTCAACCTTGATGGCGATTGCCGCGTTGCTGCTGTTTGCCGGTGACAACCTGTTTGCCTTCTCGGTAGCGCTGTTTGTTGGTGTGGCGGCGGGTACTTACTCGTCGGTTTATATCGCCAACGTGGTACTGGTGTGGCTCGATCTGACGGTCGATGACCTGATTCCGCCGGTGGTGGAAGAAGAGGTCGATGAGCGCCCCTGAATCTGTGCGTTTTATCGCAAATGGTTGAGGGAACCGGGCAAGTATTGAACTTGCCCGGTTTTTTTATGCTCCAAGGCAGGGAGTAAGGTGCGTTGAGCGCTAAGCAGCGGTTTCAAGGAGGCATGTATGAATAAGTCGATGTTGGTAGGCGCGGTACTGGGTGCGGTGGGCGTGACAGCGGGTGGTGCGGTGGCCACTTACAGCATCGTCAGTGCGCCGAAATATGCCGAAGTACTGGCTGTTAAGCCAATCAAGCAAACCATCAAGACCCCGCGCGAAGTCTGTAAGGATGTGGCGGTCACCCGTCAGGCGCCGGTCAAGGATGAGCACCAGATAGCCGGTACGGCGATTGGTGCGGTGGTGGGTGGCTTGCTGGGTAATCAGGTCGGTGGCGGCAACGGCAAGAAGCTGGCGACAGTTGCCGGTGCGGTTGGCGGCGGCTATGCCGGCAACAAGGCGCAGGAGCATCTGCAGAGTCGTGATACCTACACCACTACCGAAACCCGCTGCAGCACGGTGACCGATACCAGCGAGAAGCTGGTGGGTTATGACGTGAAGTACGAACTGGATGGCAAGGTGAGCCAGGTGCGTATGGCCAGTGATCCGGGTCGGCAGATTCCGGTCAAGGATGGTCAGTTGGTATTGGTTGACCAGGCCAACTGATTGCAAGATTTCAGCAGGTACAAAAAAGCGCCCCGTGGGGCGCTTTTTTATTGCGGCTTGATCAGCGCTTCAAGGAGGCTGACAAGTGCGGCTGAATGGCCGTGAGCACGGCTTTGAAGCACTTGGTGTTGCCGGCAACGATCTGGCCTTTTTCCAGGAAGTCGTGGCCGCCGCTGAAGTCACTGACCAAGCCGCCTGCTTCCTGAATCAGCAGTGCGCCAGCGGCCATGTCCCATTCGGACAGGCCGAATTCCCAGAAGGCATCAAAGCGACCAGCGGCCACGTAGGCCAGATCCAGGCTCGCTGCACCTGCGCGGCGTACGCCGGCAGTTTGGCCGACCAGGCTGCGGAACATGCCGATGTAGTTTTCCAGGTTTTCCATCTGGCTGTCGCGGAACGGGAAGCCGGTGCCGAGCAGCGCGCCTTCCAGGCTCTTGCGGTTGCCAACGCGCAGGCGGCGGCCGTTGAGGGCGGCGCCACGGCCACGGCTGGCGGTGAATTCTTCCTGGCGTACCGGGTCGATGATCACGGCGTGTTCAAGGCGGCCACGGTATTTGCAGGCAATGCTCACGGCGTAATGCGGGATGCCGCGGATAAAGTTGGTGGTGCCGTCCAGTGGATCGATGATCCACAGGTAATCGGCGCCGTCGCCGCTGCCTTCGCTGAGGCCGCTTTCCTCGCCGAGGATGCCGTGGTTCGGGAAAGCTTTGCGCAGGGCCTGAATGATCAGCTGCTCGGCGGAGCGATCAACTTCAGTTACGTAGTCCTTGGCTTCTTTCTCGTCGACCGAGATGACGTCCAAGCGTTCGGTCGAGCGGAAGATCATTTCGCCGGCGCTACGGGCTGCGCGCAGCGCGATATTCAGCATGGGCTGCATGGATGTTCACCTGGGTCGTTAAAGAAAGCCGGCCATTCTAGCAGAAAAGCCCGGCGGTTGAAGTGCAACCTGCGCCTTGCGTGGCGCAAGGCGGGTGGCTTCTGTAAGATTTGCCCCTCTAAGCCTTGTCTGTGAGCGTTTGCGTTGCTGGAAAATATTCGCGTTGTGTTGGTCGGTACCAGTCATCCGGGCAATATCGGTGGCGCGGCGCGGGCCATGAAAAACATGGGATTGTCGCAGTTGGTGCTGGTTGATCCGCGCGATTTCCCGAGTGAAGAGGCGGTGGCTAGAGCGTCTGGGGCTACTGATATTCTCGATGCGGCGCAGGTAGTCGGCACGCTTGAAGAGGCGCTGGTCGGTTGCCGCCTGGTGCTAGGCACCAGTGCGCGGGATCGGCACATTCCCTGGCCGATGCTGGAGCCGCGCGAGTGTGGTGTTGCCGCGTGCGAGCAAGCGCAGCAAGGTGCGCAGGTGGCGTTGGTGTTTGGCCGTGAATATGCCGGCCTGACCAATGAGGAGCTGCAGCGCTGTCATTATCATGTGCACATTCCCTCTGATCCGGCGTTCAGCTCGTTGAATCTGGCGGCGGCAGTGCAGGTGCTGGCTTATGAGGTGCGCATGGCTTGGCTGGCCACAGAGGGGCAGCCGGTTAAACAGCCTGCGGTCGTCGATCCGGATGAAGAGCCGGTTGCTGCGGATGAGCTGGAATCGTTTTATCGTCATCTGGAGCAGGCGCTGATTGAGATCAGGTTTCTTGATCCGGCCAAGCCGCGGCATTTGATGAGTCGCTTGCGCCGCTTGTATGGGCGCAGTGCGGTGAGCAAGCTGGAAATGAATATCTTGCGCGGGATCTTGACGGAAACCATCAAGGCGGCGCGTGGCGAGCACCCTAGGCAGGAGAAGGCAGATGTTTGAGCGCATGCAAGAGGATATCCAAAGCGTATTTCATCGCGACCCGGCGGCGCGTAATGCCTTTGAGGTGGTCACTTGCTATCCGGGGTTGCATGCGGTCTGGCTGCATCGCGTGGCGCATGCGCTGTGGGGCAGTGGCTGGAAGTGGCTGGCGCGTGTGGTGTCGAACTTTGGGCGCTGGATGACCGGCATCGAAATCCATCCGGGCGCGAAGATCGGTCGACGCTTCTTTATCGACCACGGTATGGGCATCGTCATTGGTGAAACCGCCGAGATCGGTAATGACGTCACCCTTTATCAGGGGGTGACCCTGGGCGGCACCAGCTGGAACAAAGGCAAGCGCCATCCAACGCTGGAAGATGGTGTGGTGGTCGGTGCTGGGGCCAAAGTGCTGGGGCCGTTCACGGTCGGCGCGGGCGCCAAGATCGGTTCCAATGCTGTGGTGACCAAGGAAGTGCCGGCGGGCGCTACGGCGGTCGGGATTCCGGGGCGGATCATCGTCAAAACCGACGATGAGCAGGAAGCCAAGCGTCAGGCGATTGCCGAGAAGCTCGGTTTCGATGCCTACGGCGTTAGTCAGGACATGCCGGACCCGGTGGCGCGTGCCATTGGTCAGTTGCTCGATCACCTGCATGCTGTGGATGGGCGCCTGGAAGGCATGTGTGGCGCGCTCAAATCGCTGGGCAGCGATTACTGCGCCAAGGATTTGCCGCAACTGCGTGACGAGGACTTCGCCGGCGTGGTCAAAGACGCAGACAAGCCTGCGGCTTGATGGTGTGGGCGCGCGCATTTTGCTATGCTGCGCGCCCTCCATTCTGGCTAATCCCGACTAAAGCACTAGGTCTTATAGTTGACTTAAATGCTCGGGAATTGCATACTCGCGGCATATTGCGACCACGCGGTAATCCCTTATGCGACTAACCACCAAAGGCCGTTACGCCGTCACCGCCATGCTTGATCTGGCGCTGCACGCTCAACGTGGGCCGGTGTCTTTGGCTGATATCTCCGAGCGGCAGGGTATTTCCCTTTCCTATCTGGAGCAGCTGTTTGCCAAGTTGCGTCGCGGCAATCTGGTCTCCAGTGTGCGCGGCCCGGGCGGTGGTTATCAGCTGTCGCGTGATATGCAGGGCATTCAGGTGGCTGAGGTGATCGATGCGGTCAATGAGTCGGTCGATGCCACGCGCTGCCAGGGGCAGGGCGATTGCCATGCGGGTGATACCTGTCTGACCCACCATTTGTGGTGTGACCTCAGCCAGCAGATACACGAATTTCTAAGTGGCATCAGTCTCGCTGACTTGGTGACCCGTCGTGAAGTGCAGGAAGTTGCCCAGCGCCAGGATCAGCGCCGCTGCAATGGCAGGACGCCGTACCTGGATAAGATCGAAACGTCCGCCGTCGATTGAGCGCAAAGCGCTGGCTAGCTGGCCTGATACCTGATTAGGAGAAAATTGATGAAGTTGCCGATTTACCTCGATTATTCCGCCACCACGCCGGTTGATCCGCGTGTTGCGCAAAAAATGAGCGAATGCTTGCTGGTCGACGGCAACTTCGGCAATCCGGCGTCGCGCTCCCATGTGTTCGGCTGGAAAGCTGAAGAAGCCGTAGAAAACGCTCGCCGCCAAGTGGCTGAGCTGGTCAATGCCGACCCGCGTGAGATTGTCTGGACCTCCGGTGCGACCGAATCCAACAACCTGGCGATCAAAGGCATCGCAGACTTCTACAAGAGCAAAGGCAAGCACCTGATCACCTCGAAGATCGAGCACAAAGCGGTGCTGGACACCATGCGCCAGCTTGAGCGCGAAGGCTTCGAAGTGACCTACATCGAGCCTGGTGAAGATGGCCTGATTACCCCGGCCATGATCGAGGCGGCGCTGCGTGAGGACACCATTCTGGTGTCGGTCATGCACGTGAACAACGAAATCGGCACCATCAACGACATCGCGGCTATCGGTGAACTGACCCGCTCACGCGGCGTGTTCTTGCATGTTGATGCGGCGCAGTCCACCGGCAAGGTGGCGATTGATCTGGAGTCGCTCAAGGTCGATCTGATGTCCTTCTCCGCGCACAAGACCTATGGCCCGAAAGGCGTCGGTGCGTTGTTCGTACGCCGTAAGCCGCGTGTTCGTCTGGAAGCCCAGACCCATGGCGGTGGCCATGAGCGCGGCATGCGTTCCGGTACCCTGGCGACCCACCAGTGCGTTGGCATGGGTGAGGCCTTCCGTATTGCCAAGGAAGAAATGACCCAGGAAAACCAGCGCATCCTGGCCCTGCGCGAGCGTTTCTTCAAACAGGTCGACGGCCTGGAAGAGCTGTACATCAATGGCAGCATGAGCGCCCGTGTACCGCACAACCTCAATCTCAGCTTCAACTACGTTGAGGGTGAGTCGTTGATCATGGCACTCAAGGATCTGGCGGTTTCGTCCGGTTCGGCCTGTACCTCGGCTTCGCTAGAGCCGTCCTATGTATTGCGCGCCCTGGGCCGCAATGACGAACTGGCACACAGCTCCATCCGCTTTACCTTCGGCCGCTTCACCACTGATGAAGAAGTCGATTACGCCGCGCAGAAGGTTTGCGAGGCGGTCACCAAGCTGCGCGAATTGTCGCCGCTGTGGGATATGTACAAAGACGGTGTCGACATCTCCAAGATCGAGTGGGCGGCGCACTAAGTAGTCGCCAAGCAAGAGCGGCTCTCTGATGAGGAAGGAATACCAGCATGGCTTACAGTGAAAAGGTCATTGACCATTACGAAAACCCGCGCAACGTCGGCAAGATGGACGCGGAAGACCCGGACGTCGGCACCGGCATGGTCGGCGCGCCGGCCTGCGGTGACGTGATGCGTCTGCAGATCAAGGTCAACGAGCAGGGCGTGATTGAAGACGCCAAGTTCAAGACCTACGGTTGCGGTTCGGCGATTGCCTCCAGCTCCCTCGCTACCGAGTGGATGAAGGGCAAGACCCTGGACGAAGCAGAAACCATCAAGAACACCCAGCTGGCCGAGGAATTGGCCCTGCCGCCGGTGAAAATTCACTGCTCGGTACTCGCCGAAGACGCCATCAAGGCTGCTGTGCGCGATTACAAGCAGAAGAAAGGCTTGCTCTAAGGAGGTTTGTCGATGGCTATCAGCATGACCGAAGCTGCCGCTCAGCACGTGCGTCGCTCTCTTGAAGGGCGCGGCAAGGGCGAGGGTATTCGCCTGGGTGTGCGCACCACGGGCTGTTCCGGCTTGGCCTATGTGCTGGAGTTTGTCGATGAGGCCGCCAGCGAAGATCAGGTGTTCGAGAACCATGGCGTCAAGGTGATCATCGATCCCAAGAGCCTGGTCTACCTCGATGGCACCGAGCTCGACTTCGTCAAAGAAGGGTTGAACGAAGGCTTCAAATTCAACAACCCGAACGTGCGCGGCGAGTGTGGCTGCGGCGAAAGCTTCAATATCTGAGGCGCGTGTGGGCAGTCCTTGTCACTTTGCTTTATTTGATCTGCAGCCGGGTTTCCGCCTGGATCTTGACCAGCTAGCCGTGCGTTATCGCGAGCTGGCGCGCAATGTCCACCCGGACCGCTTTGCCGATGCTTCCGAGCGTGATCAGCGTTTGGCTCTCGAGCAGTCCGCCAGTCTCAACGAGGCTTACAGCACGCTCAAGAGTGCGCCGCAGCGCGCCCGCTATTTGCTGGCGCTGCGCGGCCCTGAGCTGCCGTTGGAAGTGACGGTGCAGGACCCGGATTTCCTGCTGCAGCAGATGCAGCTGCGCGAAGAGCTGGAAGATCTGCATGACAGTGCAGACCTGGCCGGTGTGGCGCAATTCAAGCGGCGTTTGAAAGTGGCTCAGGATGAGCTCAACGAAAGTTTTGCCGTTTGTTGGGATGATGCCTCGCGACGCGAAGAGGCCGAGCGCCTGATGCGTCGCATGCAGTTTCTCGACAAGCTCTCTCACGAGGTTCGCCAGCTGGAAGAGCGCCTCGACGATTAACGCCGGTGCGCCTGTGGGCGCGCCTGATAGCTAAGCACTGATTAATCATGGCCTTACTGCAGATCGCTGAGCCCGGACAAAGCCCCCAGCCACACCAGCGTCGCCTGGCCGTGGGGATTGATCTGGGTACCACCAATTCGCTGGTCGCCGCCGTGCGTAGCGGCCTTTCCGCGCCGCTGGCCGATGCGGCAGGGCAGGTTATTCTGCCGTCCGCGGTGCGCTATCACGCGGATCGGGTCGAGGTGGGTGAAGTCGCCAAGGCGGCCGCATCGGCTGATCCGCTAAATACCGTGCTGTCGGTCAAGCGCCTGATGGGGCGAGGCTTGGCCGACGTCAAACAGCTCGGCGAGCAGCTGCCGTACCGTTTTGTTGGCGGCGAATCGCATATGCCGTTTATCGAAACGGTGCAGGGGCCGAAAAGCCCGGTTGAAGTTTCCGCCGACATTCTCAAAGTATTGCGTCAGCGCGCTGAGGCAACCCTCGGTGGCGAGTTGGTGGGTGCGGTGATCACCGTGCCTGCGTATTTCGATGATTCGCAGCGTCAGGCCACCAAGGACGCTGCACGTCTGGCCGGCTTGAATGTGCTGCGCCTGCTCAACGAGCCGACTGCCGCTGCTGTGGCCTATGGCCTGGATCAGCACGCCGAGGGTGTGGTCGCCATTTATGACCTGGGCGGCGGCACCTTTGATATTTCCGTATTGCGCCTGACTGGCGGTGTGTTTGAAGTGCTGGCTACGGGCGGCGACAGTGCGCTGGGCGGTGATGACTTCGATCACGCGATTGCTGGTTGGATTGTGCAGCAGGCCGGGATTTCCTCTGATCTCGATCCAGCACAGCAGCGTCTGTTGTTGGAAGCGGCCTGCGCCGCTAAAGAGGCGCTGACCGATAGCGCCACGGCAAGCCTCAGCTATGCCGGCTGGGCTGGGCAGTTGAGTCGCGAGCAGTTTGATGCGCTGATCGAACCCATGCTGGCGCGCAGCCTCAAGGCCTGTCGCCGTGCGGTGCGTGATGCCGGCATTGAGTTGGATGAGGTTGAAGCCGTGGTTATGGTTGGCGGCTCCACCCGTGTGCCGCGTGTGCGTCAGGCGGTCGCCGAGTTGTTCGCCCGTGAGCCGTTGACCGATATCGACCCCGATCAGGTGGTGGCCATCGGTGCGGCGATTCAGGCCGATGCCCTAGCGGGCAACAAGCGCGGCGATGGCGAAGAATTGCTGCTGCTGGATGTGATTCCCCTGTCGCTCGGTCTGGAAACCATGGGCGGGCTGATGGAGAAGGTGATTCCGCGCAATACCACCATCCCCGTGGCCCGCGCCCAGGACTTCACCACCTATAAAGATGGCCAGACGGCCATGATGGTGCATGTGCTGCAGGGTGAGCGCGAGCTGATCAGTGATTGCCGCTCGTTGGCGCGCTTTGAATTGCGCGGTATTCCGCCAATGGTCGCCGGTGCGGCGAAGATTCGCGTGACCTTCCAGGTCGATGCCGACGGTCTGCTTAGTGTCGCTGCACGTGAGCTGGCTTCGGGCGTCGAGGCGAGTATTCAGGTCAAACCGTCCTATGGGCTGACCGATGGTGAAATCGCCCGCATGCTGCAGGATTCCTTCAAGAATGCCGGCGACGACAAAGTTGCCCGTGTGCTGCGCGAGCAGCAGGTCGACGCCCAGCGTCTGCTGGAAGCCGTCGAAGCCGCATTGCTGGCCGATGGCGAACGCTTGCTGGATGCCGATGAGCGCCTGGCAATTGATGCGCAAATAGAGCAGTTGCGCGACTTGATGGCTGGCAGTGATGGCCTGGCGATTGAGCAGCAAACCAAACGTTTGACCCAGGTGACTGACGCTTTTGCCGCGCGTCGTCTGGATGCCACGGTCAAGGCCGCACTGGCCGGCCGTAGTCTTGATGAGATTGAGGAATAAGCATGCCGCAGATCATTTTTCTGCCTCACGCGGTGCTGTGTCCGGAAGGTCTGGTGGTCGAGGTCGCGCCGGGTACCTCGGTGCTTGAAGTGGCGCACGAGCACCATATCGAGATCGAAAGTGCCTGCGGCGGTGTCTGCGCCTGCACCACCTGTCACTGCATTATTCGTGAGGGTTTCGACTCGCTGGCTGAGGCTGACGAGTTAGAAGAAGACATGCTCGACAAGGCTTGGGGGCTGGAGGCGCAATCGCGTTTGTCCTGCCAGGCTATTGTTGGTGATGAAGACCTGACCGTGGAAATTCCCAAGTACTCACTCAACCACGCCGCCGAAGCGCCGCACTGATTCAAGGAGCTGTTATGAGTCTGAAGTGGGTTGATGTTCTGGAAATCGCCATTCAGCTGGCTGAGTCAAAGCCTGAGGTGGATCCTCGCTACGTGAATTTTGTTGATCTGCATAAGTGGATTCTGGCGTTGCCGGAGTTCAGTGACGATCCACAGCGCGGCGGCGAGAAGGTGCTTGAAGCCATTCAAGCGGCCTGGATCGAAGAGGCGGATTAATCGGCCTTTTGGCCTGGCCTACGCATTTAACCGGAACCCGCGTATAATTCGCGGGTTTAATTTTTCGCTTTAATCACTGTTTCTGGAGTTTCACATGGCTGTTCAACGCACTTTCTCCATCATCAAGCCCGATGCCGTTGCCAAGAATGTTATTGGCGAGATCACCAGCCGCTTCGAAAAAGCCGGCCTGCGCGTCGTTGCTTCGAAAATGGTTCAACTGTCCGAGCGTGAAGCTGCTGGCTTCTACGCTGAGCACAGCGAGCGCGGCTTCTTCAAGGACCTGGTTGCTTTCATGACCTCGGGTCCAGTTATCGTTCAGGTTCTGGAAGGCGAAAACGCTGTTCTGGCTAACCGTGATCTGATGGGCGCTACCAACCCTAAAGAAGCTGCTGCCGGTACCATTCGTGCTGATTTCGCTGTTTCCATCGACGAGAACGCGGTTCACGGTTCCGACTCCGAAGCCTCTGCTGCCCGTGAAATCGCTTACTTCTTCGCTTCCACCGAAGTTTGCGCACGTATTCGCTAAGCGAATCGGGTGAGGGTGAAGCCATGACTGAAGCTACCGGTAAAATCAATCTGCTGGGTCTGACCCAGGCAGAGATGGAGCAATTCTTCGAAAGCATCGGGGAAAAGCGTTTCCGTGCCGGTCAGATGATGAAATGGATTCACCACTTTGGCGTCGATGATTTCGATGCCATGAGTAACGTCAGCAAGGCCTTGCGCGAAAAGCTCAAGGCCTGTGCTGAAATCCGCGGCCCGGAAGTGGTCAGCGAAGATATTTCCACTGATGGCACGCGCAAGTGGGTAGTGCGAGTGGCGTCAGGCAGTTGCGTAGAAACCGTATATATCCCCCAGGGCACGCGTGGCACCTTGTGTGTGTCGTCGCAGGCCGGTTGCGCGCTGGATTGCAGTTTCTGCTCGACTGGCAAGCAAGGTTTCAATAGCGATCTGAGCGCCGCCGAAGTAATCGGTCAGGTATGGATCGCCAACAAGTCGTTCGGCAGTGTGCCGGCGAAGGTCGACCGTGCGATCACCAACGTGGTGATGATGGGCATGGGCGAGCCGTTGCTGAACTTCGACAACGTCGTCGCCGCCATGAAGATCATGATGGACGACCTCGGCTACGGTATCTCCAAACGCAAGGTGACGTTGTCCACCTCGGGCGTGGTGCCGATGATCGACAAGCTCGGCGAAGTGATTGATGTGTCCCTAGCGCTGTCGCTGCATGCGCCGAACGATGCGCTGCGCAATCAGTTGGTGCCGATCAACAAGAAGTACCCGCTGGAAATGCTGCTGGCGGCGTGTAAGCGTTATGTCTCGCGCCTGGGCGAGAAACGCGTGCTTACAATCGAATACACCCTGCTCAAGGATGTAAACGATAAGACCGAGCACGCTGAGGAAATGATCGCACTTCTCAAAGATGTGCCTTGCAAGATCAATCTGATTCCGTTTAATCCCTTCCCCCACTCCGGGTACGAGCGGCCGAGCAACAATGCTATTCGCCGTTTTCAGGACCTGCTGCACAAAGCCGGGCACAATGTCACCGTACGCACCACGCGGGGCGAGGACATTGACGCGGCTTGTGGCCAGTTGGTCGGCCAGGTTATGGACCGTACCCGCCGTAGTGAGCGCTATATTGCTGTGCGTGAATTGAGTAGCGAGGCCGAAACGCCGAGTTCCGCCGCCAATCGAACCTGAGGGGAGGATACCCATGACCTTGCGTCCCGCGTTATTGCTGTTGGCCGCCAGTCTGTTAGCCGGTTGCGTCACAACCGGTAATGTCGATCCGATGAAAACCGGTAAGGGCCGAGAAGAAGCGCGCGACGCTTATATACAGCTGGGCATTGGTTATCTGCAGCAGGGAGATACTGAGCGGGCCAAAGTACCGCTTAAAAAAGCACTTGATCTTGATGCTTCCAATCCAGACGTTCATGCGATTCTTGGCGTCGTTTTCCAAACTGAAATGGAGCCGAAGCTTGCGGATATGCACTATCTCAAAGCCATTTCATTGCGCAAAGGGGATGCACGTCTGTTGAATAACTATGGAGGCTTCCTGTTTGAACAGAAGCGTTATCCAGAGGCCCTAGAGGTCTATCTGCAAGCCTCGCAGGACACCTTGTACCCAGAGCGGTCACGGGTTTTTGAAAACCTCGGCTTGACTTCGCTGCAACTTAAGCAGCGAGAGCAGGCCAAGGTCTATTTTGAGCGCTCGCTGCGGTTAAATAGCCGACAACCGCGTGCGCTGATGGAAATGGCACAGCTTTCTTACGAGGACAAGCAGTATGTCCCTGCACGCAGTTACTACGAAAGTTATATAGCCCTTGCCAATCATGACGCCCGTAGTCTGCTGCTTGGCGTGCGCTTGGCGAAGATTTTCGAGGAACGCGACAATGCCGCGAGCCTCGGTTTGCAGTTGAAGCGACTTTATCCGGGCACGCCGGAATATCAGCAATACCTGTCGGAGCAATGATGAAAGCGGCGCATCCAGAAGTGCTAGCAGTTCCCCGCATCAATCCGGGTGAGACTTTGCGCAAGGCTCGTGAGAGCCGCGGTTGGACCATTGCCGAGGTTGCTGCGCAGTTGAATTTGACCCCGCAGCGCTTGAGTCAGGTCGAGCAAGGTGCCTTCGACAAACTGCCTGGGCATACGTTTGCTCGCGGTTATGTGCGGGCTTACGCCAAGCTGCTGGAAGTCGACCAGAACCGCCTGGTGCTGGAGTTTGATCAGTTCACCGGTAGTGACGCCGCCGGCAGCAGCGTGCACAGTCTGGGGCGCATCGAGGAGCCAGTTAGCTACTCGCAGCGCATCTTGCGCATGGTCAGTTTTGTGCTGTTGCTGGCGCTGGCTGGTTTGAGCTTTTTCTGGTGGCAGGAGCAGGCCGAACGCCGCGCCGAAGACCTGGCGTCAACCAGCCTTGAACATGTTGAAGTAGACGGCGCCGACGGCACCACACAGATTCATCCGCTGGATGAGCCGGAAGACCAGGCGGTGGAAGCTGCCCAGCTGGAAGCAGAAGCCGCGTTGCCGCTGTTGTCCGAGGCTGCCGAGGTGGCCCCGCAACCTGAGCAGTCGCAAGTTCTCAGCGAAACACCCAGTGTTCCGGCCGCAGTTGCTACGCCGGCCAATGCCGCGCCTGCTGTTACCGAGGCTGCGCCCACAGCGCCAGTTGCCACCGCTCCAGTGCAAGCTGGCGCAGGCGAGGCAGTGGTCAGCCTGACCTTTATTGCCGATTGCTGGACGCAACTGACCGATGCCAATGGCAAGGTGTTGTTCAGCGCCCTCAAGCGCAAAGGCGATAGCTTGCAGTTGGCCGGTAAGGCTCCGCTGGAGCTGCGTCTGGGTTATGCCCGTGGTGTGCAGGTCAGCCTGAATGGCAATCCGGTCGATGTGGCACCGTTTATCTCCGGTGAGACCGCGCGTCTGAAGTTGGGTGGGCAGTAACATGCATTGCGAGTCACCGATCAAACGCCGTATTTCACGCAAAATCTGGGTGGGTTCCGTACCGGTAGGTGGCGATGCGCCTATCGCTGTGCAGAGCATGACCAACAGCGATACCAATGATGTAGCCGCCACCGTGGCGCAGATTCGTCGCCTGGAAGATGCCGGCGCCGATATCGTGCGGGTCTCGGTGCCGGATATGGATGCAGCCGAGGCCTTCGGCAAGATCAAGCAGCAGGTCAAAGTTCCGCTGGTGGCCGATATCCACTTCGACTACCAGATCGCCCTGCGCGTGGCTGAGCTGGGCGTCGACTGCCTGCGTATCAACCCGGGCAATATCGGTCGTGAAGACCGCGTGCGTGCGGTGGTCGAGGCGGCGCGCGACAAGGGCATTCCGATTCGTATCGGGGTAAACGCCGGTTCGTTGGAAAAAGATCTGCAGAAGAAATACGGCGAACCTACGCCTGCTGCGCTGGTCGAGTCCGCACTGCGTCATGTCGAGCATCTGGATCGCCTGAATTTCCCCGACTTCAAGGTCAGCGTAAAAGCCTCTGACGTGTTTATGGCCGTCGAGGCCTATCGCCTGCTGGCCAAACAGATCGAGCAGCCGCTGCATCTGGGGATCACTGAAGCCGGTGGTTTGCGCTCCGGTACGGTCAAGTCGGCGGTGGGCCTGGGCATGCTGTTGGCTGAGGGCATCGGCGACACCATCCGCATTTCCCTGGCCGCTGATCCGGTTGAAGAGATCAAGGTTGGCTACGACATTCTCAAGTCGCTGCGCCTGCGCTCCCGTGGCATCAATTTCATCGCCTGCCCGAGCTGCTCGCGGCAGAACTTCGATGTGGTGAAAACCATGAACGAGCTGGAGCAGCGCGTCGAAGATCTGCTGGTGCCGCTGGATGTGGCGGTGATCGGCTGTGTGGTCAACGGCCCTGGCGAAGCCAAGGAAGCCCATATCGGCCTGACTGGTGGTTCGCCCAATCTGATTTATATCGATGGCAAACCAGCGCTCAAGCTGGGCAATGACAACCTGGTTGATGAGCTGGAAAAGCTGATCCGCCAGAAAGCGGCCGACAAGGTCGCAGCTGACGCCGCTCTGATTCTGCGCAGCTAACACCGTTAAGGAATTGAATTGAGCAAGTCCCTGCAAGCCATCCGTGGCATGAACGATATCCTGCCCGAGCAGACTCCGCTTTGGCGTTATTTTGAAGGTGCCGTCGCTGGTCTGCTGGACGGTTACGGCTATCGGCAGATCCGCATGCCGATTGTTGAGTTCACCGAGCTGTTCAAACGCTCGATTGGTGAAGTCACTGATATCGTTGAAAAAGAGATGTACACCTTCGACGACCGCAACGGCGACTCCCTGACTTTGCGTCCGGAAGGCACTGCTGCCTGCGTGCGCGCTGTGCTTGAGCATGGTCTGGCGGGTGGTGGGCAGACTCAGAAGCTCTGGTATATCGGTCCGATGTTTCGTCACGAGCGTCCGCAGAAAGGCCGTTATCGCCAGTTCCACCAGATCGGTGTGGAAGTCTTCAATATCGACGGCCCGGATATCGACGCCGAGCTGATCGTGCTGACCTGGCGCCTGTGGGGCCTGCTGGGTATCCGTGATGCAGTGAAGCTTGAGCTCAACAGCCTCGGCACCAGCGCTGCGCGCGCGGTGTATCGCGATGCGCTGGTTGAGTTTCTGACTGCGCACGCCGATCAGCTGGATGAAGACAGCCGTCGCCGTATGAACACCAATCCGCTGCGTGTGCTGGACAGCAAGGTACCGGAAACCCAGGCCCTGCTAGTCAATGCACCAAAGCTGGCGGATTACCTGGATGAAGAATCGCGCGTGCATTTCGAGGGGCTCAAGGCCCGTCTGGATGCGGCCGGTGTGCCGTACGTGATCAACCCCAAGCTGGTGCGTGGCCTGGATTACTACAGCAAGACGGTGTTCGAGTGGGTAACCGATCAGCTCGGCTCTCAAGGCACTGTCTGCGCCGGCGGCCGTTACGATGGCCTGGTCGAGCAGATGGGCGGCAAACCGACGCCAGGCGTGGGTTTTGCCATGGGCATCGAACGTTTGGTGCTGTTGCTCGAAACTCTAGGTAAAGTACCGGCTGAAATCGCCCGTACGGTCGACATTTACCTGTGCGCCTTCGGCGAGCCGGCTGAACTGGCGGCGCTGGCCTTAAGCGAGCGACTGCGTGATCAGTTGCCCAATCTGCGTCTGCAGGTAAATGCCGGAGCGGGTAGCTTTAAGAGTCAGTTCAAGAAGGCCGACAAGAGTGGCGCGCTGTACGCCTTGATCTTGGGTGAAGACGAATTGGCCCAGCAAGTGGTAGGTTGCAAGCCGCTGCGCGGTCAGGGTGAGCAACAAAGTATTGCGTGGTCGGCATTGGCCGATCATCTGGCGACCTGCGCCGATCAGGCCTGAGCGTCTGTTAAGTGATTTAGCGAATAGGAGTGTTGGGGTGGTTTCGCGTACTGATGATGAAGAACTGGCAGTAATCAAGGATTGGTGGCAGCGCAATGGCATGCCATTACTGACCGGTGTTGTGCTGGCGTTGGTGGTGGTGTTTGGCTGGCAGGGCTGGCAGAAGTACCAGGCCAATCAGTCCCAGGGTGCTTCGCTGGTGTATCAGCAATTGCTCGAAGCTGCGCTGGACCCAAGCGGCAAGCCTGACGCCGGCAAGGTCGCCGAGCTGGCCAACACGCTGAAAAAAGATTTTTCCGGCACTCATTACGCCCAGTACGGCAGTCTGTTTGTTGCCAAGGTCGCTGTTGAGGCTGGCAAGCTGGATGACGCTGCCAGTGAGCTGCAGGCAATTGTCGACAAGCCGGCTGATGACAGCCTGGCTGAGCTGGCCCGTCAGCGCCTGGCGCGCGTGCTGGCTGCGCAGGATAAGGCAGACGATGCCCTGAAACTGCTGGATGCCAAGGTTGCGCCGGCCTTTGCCGCCAGCCGTGAAGAACTCAAAGGTGACCTGCTGGTGCAACTCGGCCGTGCCGACGATGCGCACGCCGCCTACGAAAAAGCCAAGGCTGCGCTCGCTGAAGATGCCGCTGTCGGTGGTCTGCAAATGAAGCTGGATGATCTGGCAAAAGGGGATGCGTGACGTGATGCGCTGGAAGAATGCCGCACTGCTGGCCCTGGCCGTTCTGGCCGTAGGTTGCAGCAGCAATAGCAAGAAGGAACTGCCACCGGCCGATCTGCCCAAGTTCGAGGAAGAAGTCAGCCTGCAGAAACAGTGGAGTCGCTCGATTGGCGACGGCCAGGGCGAGTCCTTCAACATGCTGGTACCGGCGATTGATGGTGAGCAGATCTATGCCGCCGATGTCGAAGGCCTGGTCGTAGCCATGGACCGCATGACCGGCAAGGTCATTTGGAAGGCCGACCTGGAGCTGCCGGTTTCCGGCGCAGTCGGTGCAGGCTATGGCCTGGTGGTAGTCGGCACGCTGAAAGGTGAGATCGTCGCCCTCGACACCGCTAGCGGTGAAGAGAAGTGGCGCGCTCGCGTGACCAGTGAAGTGCTGGCCCCGCCTGCGCTGAACGGCGACGTGGTGCTGGTACAGACTCAGGATGACCGTCTGATCGCCCTGGACATGAACACTGGCGAGCAGCGCTGGATCTTTGAAAACACCCCGGCAGTACTGACCCTGCGCGGCACTGGCAGCCCAGTCCTGACCAACCGTCTGGCGATTGCCGGCCTGTCCACCGGCAAAGTGATTGCGCTGGATGCACAGCGCGGTATTCCGGTGTGGGAACAGCGTGTGGCTATTCCACAGGGCCGTTCCGAGCTGGATCGTGTGGTCGATATCGACGGCGGTCTGCTGCTTTCGGCGGGAACTCTTTACGCTGTCAGCTACCAGGGTCGCGTTGCTGCGCTGGAGCTGGAAAGCGGTCGTATCCTCTGGCAGCGTGAGGCGTCCAGCTCGGTCGGTGTGGCTCAGGGTTACGGCAGTGTTTACGTAAGCCTGGCCAGCGGTACCGTTGAAGGTATCGACGAGCGTTCGGCTTCGGCACTGTGGAGCAATGACGCCCTGGCTCGCCGCCAGTTGTCGGCGCCGGAAGTGTTCTCCAGCTATATCGCGTTCGGTGACCTGGAAGGCTACCTGCACCTGGTTAGCCAGGTGGACGGTCGTTTTGTCGGCCGCACGCGTATCGACAGCGACGGCCTGCGTGCCCGTCCGCTGGTCGTGGGTGATTGGCTGTATGCCTACGGTAACGGCGGCAATCTGGTGGCCCTGACCATCAAGTGATTGCTCGCTGACGCTTTGGCTATGCTGCACAGCACTTAGGGCTGCGCAGCACTGGCCAGCGCAATGAATTCCGGCCGCTGCCCCTGCAGCG